>Ga0079220_10000009_pt1 | contig 34531 bp, 25 predicted proteins | sample GAAS100_FD_75071 | JGI IMG/M metagenome (GOLD analysis project Ga0079220, IMG submission 75071) | Agricultural soil microbial communities from Georgia to study Nitrogen management - GA AS100 | ecosystem: Environmental > Terrestrial > Soil > Agricultural land | place: USA: Georgia | collected... | reverse complement strand
AATCCAGTGGTCGAGAGGGATGTAGCCCGCATTGATGCGGGCGTGAAGAAGCATCGGCTCGGTACGACCCGCGAAAAACTGGCGGATCTTTTCGGTGAACGGAGCGAATCTTCGATTGAAGCCCACCATCAGGAAAGGCGCGACGCCCGCATGCAGACGGGACTCGTAGGCGTGCCGAACCTGGGCCAACTGCTCGCGAGTGACGGCCAGGGGCTTTTCGACGAAGACGGGTTTGCCGATGTTGAGAGCCTGGGCGGTGAAGGAAGCATGCGCGTCGTGGCGGGTGAGGACCAACACGGCGTCGAGATTCTGATCGTGGAGCAAGTGGGACGGTTGTTTCGCATTCACGAAGCGGAACGCGCGCTGCGCGGAAGCGGCGCCGGCGCCAGAAACAGTGGCGACGGACTGGAATCGCACGCCCTTGATCGATTTAAGAATCGGGAAAAGAACACCGGCGGCAAAACTGCCGGCGCCGATGCAGCCAATGCGCACTTCATCGCCTGTGCGGGGACGGGCGGGCACGGCGACGAGGGGTTTTTCGTTTTGCGAACCGGAAGCGGCGGCGTACTCGATGATCGAGGTGTATGCGCCGCCGGCGAGGCTTGCGTAGGCTTGCGCACCGTTTTGAATGGAGTAGCGATTTTCGAGGAGGGGGGCGACTTCGATTTGTCCGGAAGCCAGCAGGTCGAGAAAGGCCTCCATGTTGCGGCGCTCGGTCCAGCGGACGTAGCCGATGGGATAGTCGATGCCGGCGTCTTCGTATTGCGGGTCGTAACGGCCGGGGCCGTAGGAACGAGAGAGGGCGAGGGACAGTTCCTTTTCGTACATGTTGTGACGGGAAACGCCCATGCCGACGGCGCCAACGACGACGATCCGGCCACGATCGCGGAGAATTTCGGCGGCCATTTCCGTAGGAGCGGCGGAGTCAGTGGCGGCGGTGATGATGGCGGCATCCACGCCGTAACGGGAGAAGGATCTGATTTTTGCGCCGAGAGAAGGATCATCGGCGGCAAGAGCCAGATGGGCACCGAACTCTTTTGCGCGAGCAACGCGTTGGGGGGAAAGGTCGAGGGCTACGACGCGGCAACCCGCGGCCCGCAGAATCTGAATGGTGAGGACACCGACGAGGCCTGCGCCGATGACGGCGACGGTCTCGCCGACGCGGGCTTCCGCCTGGCGAACGCCTTGCATGGCGATGGCGCCGATGGTGGTCAAGGAAGCAGCGGCGCTGGAGACCTCGGGCGGAACGAGCACGGCGAGGTTGCGCGGAACGAAGTTGACCTCGGCGTGATTGGCGAAGCCGCCGCCACCACAAGCGACGCGGTCGCCGGGGCGAAAGTCATTGACGCCTTCCGCGACGGCGATGACTTCGCCGGCGCAACTGTAACCGAGGGTGGTGAGGGTATCGAGCTTGGCATGAACTTTTTGTAAGGCGGCCTTCAGTCCGTTCTGGCGCGCATAGTCGACGACCTGCTTGACGAGGTCGGGGCGAGCCTTGGCTTTGGCGAGCAGGGACTTCGAGCTGAGTGCAAGCGTGGCGCGCTCGGTGCCCGCGCTGATCGCCGAACAATGCGTGCGCACGAGAATGCCGCCGGGCCGCAACTCCGGCGCGGGGACCTCGTACGTGGAAACCTCCCCGGATTTCCTGTCGGTCAGCAGAGCGAGCATGTTTTTCCTTTCAACGGGCGGCTGGAAGCGGTGCTTCGCAGCGCGGGTGTGAATTTTTGCGGCACAAGAAGCGGGAACGACTCAGGGAATGCGCCAAACGGCGATGCCGGTGGCCATCTGGAGAATCGTCTCGGCACTGCGTTTGGCGGCACTCTTGGCCGCGCTGTTAGGCACGAAGACAACGTCATCGGCCTGCAGCTTCATATCCGGCGCTTTTGCCGCCATGATCTTTTTGAGCGAAAGAGGAATCTCCTTGGGGCCGCCATCGGCTTTGCGGATGAGCCGCGCGGAATTAAGAGCGGCGTTGGGATTGGGCCCCTGAGCGAGAGCGACGGCTTGCAGGACCGTGATGTTCTTGCCGTTTTCAAGGAGGAAGCCGCCGGGCTGGCGAACATCGCCGACGACGTAAACGACGCCACCTTTGCTGACCAGAATGGTGTCGCCGGGAGAGACGGTGACGTTGTCCTGCATGGAATCCGGGGAGCCGAGAGAAAGAGGAACGCGAACGGATTGGCCGGGTTCATCGCGGTGGGTGATGAGCACGTAGCTGCCGGCTTTGGGGGTAGTACCGCCGGCGGCGGAAATGGCGTCGTAGAGTCTTCTGGCACCGAGCAGCGGGTAGATTCCCGGGCGCTGCACTTCACCCAAGACGGAGATGCCCTGAGTGGCGTATTCCTTTTCGAAGACGGTGATGTGCGGATTGTTGAAGAGGCGCTTGGCCGTGAGTTTGGTTTCGATCAGCCTGGCGGCGTCTTCCGCGGAGAGCTTGGCGACGGTTACGCTGCCAAGCATGGGGAGGGAGACGTCACCGTCCGAACTGACGCGCACGTCGGTTTTGAAGTCGGGAACGCCGTAGAGGCTGATTTCGAGGAGATCTCCGGGGCCGATGAGAAGATCGGGCGCGGATTCGACGGGTGCGGAAGAAGCTGTATTGGGCGCGGCGGGCGTCTCGTTGCGAGCTTCCGTGGGACTGACGCGATCTTGCGCGAAAGCAGCAACGTCGGAGAGAAGCGTGAAGGCGAGCGCGGCGCAGAGAAATTTGAGATTCATAAAGAGCTCCTTACGACCGGGCACTGAGAGGAACGCGGCGAGCGAGACTCGAAAGTCAGGCGCCGGCGCCAAGGGTTTTAGCCGGGGCTACCTCGCGATTGTAGTAGCCGTAGTAGTAGCGGAAATCGGAGGAACCGAGGTCCGCGCCATTGAGGACGAAGCCGGTGAGGCTGGCGTTGACCTTGAGCAGCAAATCCTGCGCGCGCAGGAACTCCTTTTTTGCGGTATGGCCGGCGCGAGCGACCAGCACGACGGAGTCAGCTTCGACGGACATGCGAACCGCGTCGGTCATGGCGAGGATCGGAGGAGTGTCGATGATGATGTGGTCGAACTGGTCCCGCCAGCTTTTGAGCAAAGCGGGGAAATCGGAAACGAGGAGTTCAGCGTCGTCAGGAAGGTCAACGGGACCAGCCGGGAGGACGAAGAGGTTGGGGATATCGGCGCAGCCGATGACGCAGTGATCGAAGGCGGCGGACTTTCTGAGAAGCGAGCCGAGTCCGGTTCGGGTGTTGAGGCGCATGACGCGGTGAATGCTGGGACGGCGGAGGTCGGTATCGACGAGCAGTACCCGCTTGTGGAGCCTGGCGAGGACGATAGCCAGATTGGTGGTGACGGTGGTTTTGCCTTCGCCGGGAATCGCGCTGGTCACGAGAATCACGCCGGGCGGAACAGCCTGGGAAAGCATGATGGAAGTGACCATGGCCTTGTAGCATTCGGCGGCGAGGGAAAGGGGCTGGAGCGCGGTGACGACTTCGGGTTTCACGATTCCAGCAGCGCCCTTGAGGTGCGGGGGAAGGCCGTTCTTCCCTTTCGGCCCGAGAATGGGGACAACGCCCAAGGAAGGCACAGGCGAAACCATGATGGCTTGCTCGAGGGTTGCGATGGTTTCATGGAGCTTGGCGAGGCCGAGAGCCAAGGCAACGCCACCGACCATTCCGAAGAGAAGAGAAAGAGCGAAGTTGCGGGGGATGTTGGGTTCGGTGGGAAGGCGCGGCGGCCTGGCGGGATCAACGATCCAGAGATTGCTTGATTTGAGGTTGGAGGAGATGTCGACTTCTTTTTGCTTCTGGAGGAGGCTTTCATAGAGTTGGCGGTTGGTCTCGAAATCGTGTTTCAGGATGTTGGATTCGATGGCGTTGGCGTTGAGTTTGTCGGCAACCTGCTTCTGATCCTCGAGAGCGTTGCGCAGCATGTGCTCGCGCTCGGCGGCGCTTTGGTAGTCGTACGTGATGTGCTGGGCGATGCGTTTGCTTTCGACGGCGAGCGAATCGCGGACCTGGGCAAGTTGTTTGGAGAGCTCCTGCATTTTGGGATTGTCGGGACCAAGCTGGACCGAGGACTGGGCAATCTGATTTTCCAGGTCGGACTGTTGGGAGCGCAGCTTGGTGATGAGGTTATCGGGATCTAGCCTGGCGACGAGGTCGGGCTGTCCGGAGCGCGCCAGCCGGTAGTTGACTTCTTTCTGGACGCGATCGGCTTCGGCGGCGGTGAGCAGTTTGTTCAAGTCGTCGAGCTTGGCGGTGACGATGTTCTGCTTGTCGTCCAGGCCGAAGATGCCGTTCTGTTTCTGGTAGTCGATGAGCTTGCGCTGGGAGTCTTCAACTTTGGCCTTCAACTCTTTGATCTGGTTGGAGAGGAAATCGGAGATTTGAGTGCTGACTTGAAATTGAGTTTTGTAGAACTGATCGACATATTCCTTGGCGAGGGCGTTGACGACATCGGCGGCAAGGCGAGGATCGGAACTGCGGAACTGGATTTCGATGAGGCGAGTGCCCTTGACCTTGGAGACTTTGAGATTGTGGTGGAAGACGTCAACGAGGCGGTCGTCATTGGAAGGCTGCGAAGCGCGGCCGGCGAACTTCGGGTTTTGGTCGAGATGGAGGTCTTTGATGACCTGCATGGCGAGGGCGTCGGTCTGCAGGATTCCGATCTGGGTATCAATAGCCGCGCGATCTTCGGGGTCTTCAATGAGGGAAGGATCGACGCCCTTGAAGCCGAGGACGCCGGTGTCGTTTTCGCTGTGAAAAACGACGCGTCCTACGGCCTCGTACCGAGGCTTCATGAGGAAGGAAGCGGTCAAGACGAGAACGACGACTACGGCCGTGAAGGCGATCACCGTCCATTTGCGATTCAGGATATTGCGCCAGAGAGCGGGAAGGGAGATTTCTTCGGGGGGATTACCCGGCCGGCGATGATACCGCGTGGGAAGGTTTGGCTTAGGCTTGGATGCGGTGCGCGCGAGCGGCGGAGCGGACGCCGAATCGCGGCCGTGACGGTCCAGCAATTCAAAAAACTGGCTCATGAGTTTATGCCTCGATTCCGGGCTGCGGTGAAATTCAACTGAATTCAGGACTTTCGTTCGCGCGTTGCCGAATTACGGTTCATGCGGGCTCGTACTTCAGGCGATCGTCCTGAAGCGTTGCGAACGCGACGGTGGCTCTTTCCTTGAGAGGCCCTTCGATAATCCAACTGCCGCCGCGGCGGACCAACCGCATGCGGCTTCTGGCGCGCCACCAGCGGTTGACTTCGCGGGGCAGGGCAAACCAAATGCCTCTCTGCAGCCGCAGAGCTGCAAGATCAGCGAGCAGAGCGCGGTAGACGCTTTGGGCGCGCTTTTCGATGACGTAGTCAGGATGAATGATGAAGCTGAGAAGTCCGTGGCGCGCAAGGACGTGTTCGATCTGGGTTTTCCAAAGATCGGTCGAATATTGTCCGAGGATGTGAAACAGGGAGTAGTCCTGCGTCATGGTGACAGGAAGCTCCAGGATATTTCCGATGAAGTAAGGCATCACCGTACAGCAGCCACCGCGCTGCGGGTCGAGATGCGCGACGTTCGGCACAGACATGTCATAGGAGAATTGCAGAGCGTGAAGCCAACCGGGATTGCGATACAGAGCTCCCGAACGGAAGCCTTCGGCTCCCCAGGATCGGCCATGGTTGTTGATGCGACGCACACGGTCCAGGAAAATGGCCTCGCTGGAAAACAATTTTCCGTCGTGGTTGAGGTCGTGGATGTTAACTTCGCAGCCCTTCGCACGGATGGTGTCAAGAAAGGATCCGGCCAATTTGTAGCGCTTTTCCGGGACCAGCTGAAACGAGCTTTTGATTCCGAAATCCGCATCGATTTCCGCGAGCGCGAGGGAGAAATCGCGTCCCTGGACGGTCTCGACATCGTGAGTGAGCATGGCGCAACCTGAGGAGCGATCAGGCCAGAACCAGATAAATGGAATCTTGCCGGCGCCGGTCGCCCGCAGGCAAAGACGCAGCAGCGTTTCGTGAATTTGCTCGACGGTCGTATCAACCGGCCAGCGCGGAAACGAGAGGGAGCGCCAGCGCGAGAGCCTGAGTCTCTGAAGGTGACGCCGCACACGGACACCCAAGAGAGGGCGTAGAGCGTAGTAGAGCCCCGCAGCCAGCCCGGCAGGCAGGAGCGAGGCTTGCGCGTGCGCCGAACCGTTGGGGTAGCGTTCAAGGCGAAGGTTGTCGACGATTTCGTCGGGATTAAACGGGAGCTGAACTTTCCCCTGCTGGATGACGGAGTTGCTCAAAGCGTCGTGGAGGTCCGTATCGGGGAGCGTCTGCACGAAGCCGCGGCTAACGGACCCGTAACCCACCGCGTCGGAACCGAGCCGGAAAAATCCTTGCCGGCGAGAAGGAACAGCCGGCGGAGCACAGCAAGCGAATTCTTCCGGGCAACGATAATAATCGAGAAGCGTTCGATTTCCGAAGGGCGGAGCGGAATCGCATGCCGCCGGAGACGTTTCCGCAACGACGGAGTCCGCCGGGCGAGAGAAGACCGGCAAACACTCCTCAGGGTGTCGCGTAGAGACAGGTTGCGTATCCCAGACAGACATGGATGCTTATGCTTCTTCCGGGCCGCGGGAGACGGCGACCGTCTGCCGCGGCGGAAATGCTCCGATGAGCCGGCTTGCGGCGGCGTGCCGGGCTGTAACAACGACGCGAGACACAGCGCGAGCGGCAAAATCGGCGCCGGCTACAAAGCGCATCAGCGGGCCGTAGCTCCACACGGCAGGCGCGCCGAGGAAGTGAAGTCCGGGGACCGAAGACTCGAATCCACGGCCGAGTTCGGGGCAACCCTCGACAAGGCGAAGAGAAGACTTGAGGGATTCGGAAAGGTACGGGTATTTTCTCGCGTTGATGCGGTAGCCGGTGGCCATCAGCACATGATCGACGAGCCGCTTCGAACCGTCGCTAAGCTTCAGTTCGAGTTGATCGCCCCGAGGAGTGGCGGAAGCCACCGCGACGCCGGTGGAGACGCGTATGCCGCCCAAACGGGGCTTCAGCCAACCAATGCCGGTTGGGCGCAGCGATTTGCGGCGCCAAGCGTCCTGAATGCTCCGCGGAAGCAAGCGAAAGAAACCCGGACGGGCGACGGCGTGGCTGACGAACGCAGGGCCGACATCCGGCCATGCATAGAGCATGGCGCCGACGGGACGGAAGGTGTGAAGCCAGGGACGCGGCCAGGTCCAGCGAACGACGGCGTCGCGCACCAGCAGCTCCACCTTTGCCCGCCGCTCGTGGAGAAGTGCCGCGGATTCAAGAGCGCTCTGTCCCCCTCCGATGACCACAACCCTTTGGCCGCTGAACTTTTCAAGTTCGCGATGATCGGAAGAGTGCGAAGCAAGTTCCGCAGGGATTCCGGAAAACTGGCGCAATCTGGCGGCGAAAGGACCGATGCCTCCGGCAACAACCACGCGCGCGCAGCGCACCACTTCGCCGTCGGCCAGTGCGACGGCAAAGCCGGCCCCATCCTTGCGGACTTCGGCGACCTTGGTTCGCTCGAGATTCGGCACGGCGTTGGCCTGAAACCAGCGGCCGTAGGAGATGAAGCGCTCGAGTGGTATGGGGCGGCTAACAGAGGCGCCGCCGGCGGCCTCGAAGGCGTCAATGCTGAAGTCGCCCGAAGGATCCGACAAATTGGAAGCTTCCCACGGCGAGCGTAAACACATTCCCGCCGGCATGTTTTGCTGCCAGAACGACATCGCTTCGCCGAACACGCGATTGCTGATACCTCGCGCGTTCAGATGCGCGGCGGCGGAGAGGCCATAAGGCCCAGCTCCAATGACAACAACATCCGTACTCGGTTTCAATGTGGCCTCCCTAAATTGGTTTCTTGCAAAGCTTCTGAGAGTCTGCGCGGTTAGACCATTCCACTTCCGCTGAAGAGCCTTTTGCCCGCCAGATAGGCGAGGAGTGGTACCTCGAGCAGGCCCGGAAGAGGATCGTCGGCCGAGTAAATGACCGGCGCGAGCGGCGGGCGTATCGAACGCAGATAGTCCCACAAGGACAAACGGCCTCGGAGGATTTCCCGGATCGCGGTGGGCGCATCGGTGCTCATGCGCACCCAGCGCAAACCGGCTATCGCTTTTGTTTGCGGGACCTGTTCGCCAATCGTCAAAAGCCAAAGGAGATACGGATAGTCCACGCCGGCAAATCCGCAGAGGCTGTGCCAACCCCAAACGCGGGGATTGATATCCAGGAGCTTCAGCTTTCCATCGCGCGGGTCGCGTTTGAACTCCACTTCCACGATGCCGGTGTATTGCAACGCCCGCAGCAACCGCGCTGCAGCATCCGCGGACTCCGGATCATCGATAGTTTCGACAAAGGTGCTGGCGCGGCCGAAGTCCATGGGAAATTGCCTGTTGCGCCGGGCGGTCAGCGATGCGAGCGGCCGTCCGGACTGGCACAAGGCGGTGTAAGAAAATTGCGATTCTCCGCCCCCGGGAATAAGTTCCTGAACCATGATGCGGCCCGGTTCGACGAGCGTGGCCGCTTCGTTGTAGCGGACGAGCAATTCTTCCTTCGTGTTTATCCGCCAAGCTTTTGCCGCAGTGAAGCGGTTGAAAGGGCCGTGGAAAGCCGGTTTGAGAATAAGAGGAAACGAATAATCGCCGCCGGCCAGTTCGACGGGACCCGCTGGGTACATGGTCCAGGGCCGGCTCACTCCGGCTTTGTCGGCCAGTTGATAGGTAAGGCGCTTGTCGTAGAACCACTTCAGCGAATCCCAAGGCGGCGTAGTCAAGCGGAAATGGCGGTCGAGCTTCTCGTGATGCTGTGCAATAAAAGCCGCGGTGCCATCGTCCGTGGGGAAGAGCACCCAGTCGCGAAGGTCTTCGCGTTCGGCGAGGTGGAGAAGGAAATCTGCCATTTCTTCAGGTGCGTTACCGGGCCAAGCCAATGTCCGGCGCCGATACCGCGAAAACGCAGCGAGAAGCTGATTCCCGTGCTGAAGAACCCAGACGGGAATCTTGCGGCGCCCAAGGCTGCGGACCACCGCGAGGCCGCGGTAATCCGCGTCCAGAACCAGAGCACCGACGTCGCGGAGCCGGGAACGCGCGTGCGTTTTTGCGCCGGCCAAAGAGGCCGGCGTTACCGGGAGATCCGTCGAGACGGCGTTCACGGCCTGGCCTCGCGTTTTGTGGCTTTCTTCATGGTGTTGGCGGCGTGAGCGCGAACGCGCTCCACCGCGGTTCCGATTCAGCCGACGTGCTTGTAAAGGAGCCTGCCCGCGGCGGTGAGCAACACATCCGGAAGGTGTCCGATCACCCGCTGGGCAAGGGCTCTGCCGCGTGCCGCGGCCACAGCCCGATGCCGGGCGGCATAACGTCTTCTGTAGATCAGAGTCGATTGGACGGCGCCGAGGTGGCGTTTGAAAGCGATCAGTCCCTGGTTGTCCAAGTCCGAGCGGCCCAAGTCGAATTCCTGAAGGCCGTGCTCCTTCGCGTATTCAATGGCCTTCCAGAACAAAAGCGGCATGCCCCCAAGATTGTGAAAGTGCGCATCGGAGCAGCCGTACTTGTAAACCAGCGTGGGGCCGTAACGCAGAGTCACAATGCTGGCGATTGCGTTTTGGCCCTTGAAAGCAGCGTGAATCGCGATGCGGTCGCCGAAAGATGAGATCAGGTTCCTGAACCACGGCAACGGTTGAGGCGGCACGTTGTGGCGCCGGCGAGTCAGGCAGCAGAGGCGGTAGAACTCGTTCAAGAGCGCAGGAGAGCGTCCCATTTCGTAGCGAAGCCCCTCGCGTTGCGCCCGACGGATTTTTCTTTGCGTGGAATCCTTCTGGAAACCACGGAAAAGGTCGGGGAGGCCGGGACGAAGATCGAGAACGTGGAGGCAATAGGAATCGCCCTGGTCCATCTGGAGTTCCGCCCGCGGAGCCGAGTTGCGCGGACGAATCTCGACATACTTCAGGCTGTCTTCTTCGAGCGTGGACTGTAACGAGCCGAGGATTTCGTCGGCCTCGCAGGAATTCTCTACGAGCGGCTCACAATGATCGGCAAAGGGCAGCGATACCAGGCGACGGCCTGTCAACCAACTGTTGATGCGGCAGAAAACGATGCCATTCGTCAGCGCCGTTGCCGGCGGACTGGTGGTGTAGACAACCGGCGCGTAGCCATAGGTGCGGTGAAGTGCTTCGAGCCAGTGAGTCGCGTGAAACACGGAAGAGTTAGGATGCGCCCTGCTAAATTCCGCCCAGCGCGAATCCTCAAGCGGGTTGAGCTTGTAGACAGTCATGGCGGCGAAAGGAATCTCCGTCAGTGAGTTACGGTGAGCACCCGGACAGCTGGAATCTCACGACTGGACGGCGCAGCGGCCCAGAAATCCAGAAGCGTGGCCATGGCCAGAAACATCCAGGCTTGGGCCCAACGCATATAAGAGGTTTTGATGGTGCACCAGGGAAGTACGCGGTAATAAAAGAAGCCGCGCTCGTCCCACATGTGGTTCAAGGTCCATTCGAAGACGCGTTGCGCCAAGGGCACGTTATCCGCGTCGAGATGCTTCAGGGAAACCAGCGTAATGATGCTCTGCGCGGCGCTGTGAATGTCGATGGGATAGCGGCGGTCGTAAAAATAGGCCGGTGCGCCGTCCTCCTGGAAGAAATGCGCTCGATAGAACTCGAAGCCGCGGCGCACGGAGGAATCGAACTCGGTGGAGCGCGTGTCGCGCCCGATTGAGCGCAAAGCGCAAAGGTTGTACCCGGTGTGAAAATTATCGATCCAACGTTGCGTCGATTCCTCGCCGTAGGGCCAGGAGCCATCGGCGCGTTGCTTGGCGGCGGCATGCCGTGTCACGCGAAACGCGGCGCTCAACAGCCGCGATTCCCCCGTGTGCTTGTGGACGCGGCACAGCAAAGCAGCCCCGAGCAGGTTGGCGTTGTGCACCTGGTTGCGGAGGTTCGGAACGGGATAGCTGAATCCCGCCGCGGAGCCGCCAGTCCAGTAGAGTTCCTGCAGGATGTAGTTTGCGGCGCTCGCGGCCATGCTCAAGCAGCGCGAGTCCTTCCACAAATCGAAGGCATCGAGCAGGGCGCCGGCAACGAACGTGGTGCAAACCAAATTGGGCGCGTGAGCGGGCACGGCGATGGTGCGCGTCTGCCAGGGAAAACTGTAGCCCCAACACCAGTACGGAACTCGCGGCGAACGAAGGGCGATCAGACGCTCGATCATCAACTCCGCCAGATCCCCGGCGGTGATAAATCCCATCGCGGAGAGTTTCGCAAAGCCGGAGAGAAACAGCGCGATGGCTTTGGGATTCTGCGTTTTCGGGACGCCTAGCAACGGGCGGAGATTGACAGGGCTCCTCTTCAAAAGTTGCGTGAGGATGAGCCGAGGAATCCTGAAATTCAGAAACGGCAGCGCAGCAAAGGCTCCGCTGTTCAGCGCGTCGTAAGGATCGTAGCCCGCCCAATGGTTGGACCGGCAGTAGTCCATCAACTTCAGGAGAGCCGTTTCCAAGAGGCTTTCCACGGAGTCAGAGGTGTCGCTGTTGTGGGCCTGCGAATGCATTTACGCTGCAGCCGGGCGAGCGAATGATCGGGACACGCCTCCGGCGATCAGAAATACTTCGTCGATTCGAAGCTGTTGAATTTTCGCGACGCTTCGGCGCCCATCGAGGGCAGCCCGCCAAGAGTGCCGGCCGGATCCCGCTGCGTCGGCGCCCATCTTGAGTCCATGATCGAAATGATGTGCTCGACGATCGTGCGCAGCGCCCCGTCGTTAGCGGCGGCCGGCTTTTCGGAACGATGACGGCGCACCAGGGAGATTTTCTGGCGGACATCCTCGGCACTTTCCAGAAGCACGAGACGCCCCCGACGCGACAAATAGTGATCGACCGCACCGATTCGCCCACGAAAAACGCTATAGACCGGGACGCCCAGGGCGGCAGCCTCTCGATTCATTGTGCCGCCGCCGCTGATCACCAAATCCGAATGCCAGATCAAATTAACGCCGTCGACGACTTGCTGCGGAATGCGCATGGCACCGCTTGCAAAAAGCTCCAGCCAGCGCGTCCTGATCTCAGCTGCTTGGCGCTCGTTGCGCGGCAGCACGACAAATTTGACGTCCGGGCGGGCGCTGAGGAACCGGATCGCCTCGTCGAAGAGTTTCTCGGCCTCAGGGTTGTGGTAGTGCGCTTCACTTGCTGGAGGACGCAGAACAACCACGACATCTTTTTCCTGAAGTTCCAGTTTGGCCCGAATGCCGGAATCCGGAACGAAGCGGCGTGCGTACACGTCTTCCTTGATGCCGGGGTATTTGAGGACGCGGCGAACATCGCACTGAAGTTTTTCGCTGGGAATCATCTCGGGACACATCAACCAAGCCGGGCGCAAGAAAGGGAGCGGTGTAGAAAACTCATAATCGCGCAGAAAGATCGCCGGAATGCCCAGCAGGCCGCAGGCCATCAGTTGGGAACGCGAACCGTGAGAGAGGCCGAGAACCGGTTCTTGCGCTCGAGTGAGCCACGCCAACTGCAGCGCACGGAGGCACAACCGAGCCATCTTGCGAACGTTGCTCTTGCCGGGATGACGTCCAACCATGCGGCACGGCAGGCGCAGCAGGTCCGCCAGTTCGCGCACCTGAAAACAATCACGCGCCGTCAACAACACCGGGTAGCCGCGTTCACGCAGTTCTTCAATGATCGGCGCAAAGAAGGGAACGTGAGGAGAGTTCTCCAGGTCGATCCAAATCGTTCTCGTCCTACGATCGGATTGCAAAGACTTCACAGTTTATCCCTGATCGGCAAGAAAGAAATGCCGCGTCGAAGTTAGAGTGGAACGGCTTTTCCGCGCTGCTTCAACGAATCGTTGGCGGCTTCGAGAATCTTAACGACGCGCAACCCCGCCACGCCGTCGTTGAACGGCGTGCGGTCATTCACGATGCAGTCGACGAAGTATGCCAGTTCGACCTTGAGCGCTTCGGTCTGCTCGACTTTCGGCGCCCACACGTCTCCGGAGCGGTAGCTCACCATCAGTTCGTAGGCGCTGTCTCCGTTGGTAATCTGGACGCCTTTGTCGTAGACCTTGACCTTTTCATCGGCCTCTAAGTCGTCCCAGACAACCATCTTTTTCTCGCCGCCGATCAGCGTGGTCCTGACCTTGACGGGAGAGAGCCAGTTCACGTTGATGTGCGCCACCACGTTCTTCGGAAAATAAATGGTAATGAAAGCCAAGTCAGCCAGACTGTTCAAGTGCGTCCCGCCGGTGGCTACGACCGCTTCGGGTTTCTGCCCAATGATGTAATCCATCACCGACAAATCATGAGGCGCCAAGTCCCAGATCACGTTCACATCGTGCTGGAACAGACCCAGATTCACGCGCGTGGAATCAAAGTAATACAGATCCCCCAACGTGCCGTCATCGATGAGCTGGCGAATCTTTCTGACCGCACCGCAGAACAGGAACGTGTGGTCCACCATAATCTTGAGGTGCTTGCGTTCCGCGAGCTCGATGAGTTCTTCGGCCTGGCGCGAGTTTGCTGTGAAGGGTTTTTCGACAAACACGTGCTTGCCGTTCATAAGGGCCGTCTTCGCGAGCTCGAAATGGTTCCAGACGGGCGTGACGATGGCGACAGCGTCGACTTCCGTGCAGTTCAGCAGATCGGAAATATCCGAAGTCAGTTCGACGCCCGGATATGTCTCCGTGGCGCGCTGCAGCGCATCGGAACTTTTATCGCAGACTGCGGCGACTTGGCAGTTTTCAAGGCTGTGGAGATTCCTGACGATATTCGGCCCCCAGTAGCCATAACCAATGACACCGACGCGAACCGATTGGCTCGAACTGCCGCGCGCGTAGAGCTTTGTCTTGTGGGTAGTCCTGGGCGGGACTGCTGTCGAGTACGGGGAACGTATGGGTAACTGCGTGGCCATGAATGCCCCTCCCGGGCGGCTGGGTGTTGTCTGGATGTTGCTCCGGACTTCTTATCTCTCCAACTGCCGGAGCTTGCTGACGAAAGAGAATGGTGAGCGTTCCATCCTCAGTAGGCGCCTTCGCCGGAGAAAATTGCCCGAGGCGTCCGAAGAAGGATTTTTATGTCCAGCCAGGGCGACCATGCTCTCGCGTATCGAAGATCCAATCGAACCATCTCGTCGAACGTTGTCCTGCTCCGCCCGCTGACTTGCCACAAGCCCGTGATTCCCGGCTTCACCTCGAGGACGCGGCGGCGGTGCCACGGCTGATAGCTCTCCAGCTCATACCGGATGGGAGGCCGCGGGCCCACCAACGACATATTGCCTTTCAGCACATTAAAGAGCTGCGGAAGCTCGTCCAGGCTTGTCTTGCGCAGTATCCGGCCAATGCGCGTGACGCGCGGGTCATGCTGAAGTTTGTAAACGGCTTTCTCGCTTTTCTGAGTCGGAACAGCCAGGTCTCCGGCGATGAATCGCTTGACGTATTCCCGGTGAAGGGTCGGATCGTTGCCGCACTTCATCGACCTGAATTTAAGGAACGTAAACGGCGCGCCGCGAAAGCCGATTCTTTCCTGCTTGAAAAAAACCGGCCCTTTCGAGGTGAGCTTGATCAACGAAGAGATGACCGCCAGCAGCGGAGAACAGAGAATCAGGGCGACGCAACTCCCCAAGACGTCCATGACCCGCTTCATGGAACGAAGCAGCGTCCTTGTGCGATCCGGCCGGAACAGGTCCGGATAAAGCTGCGCCGCTTCGCTGTTGCCGACGCCGGACGCGTTCCACCTGCTGGGAAAGCAATGAAAAGAGATGTGAATGCGGGAAAATATCCCCGGCGCGATCCTTGCCTCAAGAGTTCGCGACACTCGGCTTCGGATCAGTTCCGCGAAAGCCTCGACGCTGCCATCGCCAAGTTCCGTAAAGATCACGCCGAGGATCGCCTGGTGGGAATACCATCCCGCGGCGTCGGTTTCTCTTGTCGACTGCGACAGAACCCATTCGATTTCCCGGGATGTCCTTCCTTCGAGCTTCTGCGTACAGAGCGCTTCCAGGTTCACCAGCATGAGCAAAAACCGCCGGCAAGAGCGCTCCGCCCTCTTGCGTTCCCAGCAGAGGATTTTCTCGAAGGTATTCTCGTCGAGAATTTCGTGATGTGGTTCGGCAAACGGAAGACGGGGCCGCGCGGAGAGCTTGCGGAGTTTCGGCGATTCCGAAACTACGTCGACGTCGTTCAAGACGCTTCTCGCAGAGTTCGTCATTGTCACTGCGCTCACTTTCAGCGCTGCTGAGTGGCTGGGAGGTCCGCCGCGCTCGAATTGTGAAGAGACAGGGGAAACCGAATTCGCTGCCCAACTTGAAGATGGTCGAGATCCCGCAGACTGGGATTCAGCTTTCGTAGATTCGCGATCACGGCGTCGTCGTAACGTCCGGTCGCCCATACGCAAAGATCGTGGATGGTATCGTTTGGCTGAACGACGTAAACAAAGGAAGGGGTGGAACTCTCTACGCTTACCGCACGTAAAGACGCCACCCGCGGTTCCCCGGAAGAAGTGCTGAAGACGCGGTCCGTGGAAGCGACGGAATCCCGGGAAATCGGCGGCTTGCGCAGACCAGCATGAGAAAGCAGGGCGGCTTGTTGTGGTTTCCCGAAATACATCGCCGCTATCGCAAGCGCGATGGCGGCTAGCCCCGCGCCTGCGGCCCTCCATGAACGTATACGGCTTATTACCGACGGCGATGAGTCCAGAGGTCGCGTTGCGCCCTCGTGCACCGAGCCTTTCGCCGGCCGGGGGCTGAAACCCGCGTTCCTCGAGGCTGGCGCGACAAGGGATAAATCCTGCGCCACCTCGTTTACGACTTCCGAGGTAATCCTTTCAAGGCCTTTCGCATACCCCAAAGACAACGCGTGGAAGCAAAGATTATTGATAAGGCGAGGTATCCCCTCGCTGCGCTCCGCAATCAAAGAAAGCGCGCCCGGCGTGAAGAGCCCGCTGCCCTCATATCCAGCGACGGCAAGCCTGCGATTCACGTAGGCAACCACCTCACTGCCTGGCAGGGGTTTCAAGTAGGCTTGCACAGACAGGCGCTGGCGTAACTGCGCCATCCCGGGACGCGACAGCCGGTCCGCGAGCTCGGGCTGTCCGGCCAGCACAATTTGCAGCAGCTTTTGGTCCGTAGCCTCGAAATCGGACAGCAAACGGACCGTCTCCAGGACGCCGTCGCTGAGGTTCTGTGCCTCGTCGATAAAAACGACCGTGCGCCTGCCGGCGAGCGCTTCCCGTAGCAGAAACTGGTTCAACTCGGAGTGCATACGGACGATGTCGTCACCGTCGCAGGAGAGTCCCAAGTCATGGAGCAAGTAACGGATCAGATCCTTGGAATCGCACTGAGTCTGAAAAAGAAACGCGCTGTTCACGCATCCCTTCCAGCGCTGAAGCAACTGGAACAAGAGGGTGGTCTTGCCCATGCCGGGTTGCCCAATCAAGGAGACAAATCCACGGTCTGTTTCGATTCCGTAAAGCAGGGAGGCCATCGCCTCGCGATGCGCGGAGCCGAGAAAAAGGTAGCGCGGGTCAGGCGTTACCCCGAAAGGCTGTTCCTTCAGCTTATAGAATTCGAGAAACATTCTTCACAAGAGGAGGGCTAGATGGCTTCTACGTTTTAGTGCGCGATGTTGGCGGGCGCTCCAATCGTGGGGGCCTTGGCTGGCGGGAACACACTTACCCAATCACGATCGATCTCCACGGCAACGGATCTTTGCAGCAAGCTGACCGACAGAACGAGTTTCATTCCGGATTTGATCTTTACGATGATGCCCGTCAACCCGCGGAGCGGACCGCCTTCGATTTGGGCCACGCTTCCGACCTGCATGTAAGGCCACGGCATCGTCGCTAAACCGCTTGCCGACGCCAACTGGATCGCTTCGATCTCTTCTTCTGCCACCGGAAGCGGCATTTTTCCGACGCCTACGATTTGGATGACGCCGGGCGCTTGCAGAACCGGTAGCCGGTCCTGGGGATTCATCCTGCAGAAGAGATATCCGGGGAAAAGAGGCAACTCGAATTGCTTCACGCGATCGGACCAGCGATGGCTGGCCTTGGCCAGAGGCAGGAAACAATCGAAGCCTCGGTTTTCCAGGAACAACTTGGTGATTTTTTCCCGGCAAGTTCTGGCTTGGATGGCGAACCAGGGCCACTGATCAGTGCGAACAAGCATGGCAAATATTCACTCCGCGAAGCTACCGCCGTTGCGGTCCCATTTGCATTGAGAACCACAGGCAACCTTCGAAACAAAAACCCGAAAACAAATTCTCAGCACGAAGTCTTGAGGACCGGTGCGGACTGCATACCCGGGTGGGAAAGTAGCTGAAGGGTCCGCCAGCCACAATCCGGTGTTGACCTTAATGTACGAAAAGGAAATGCCCGAAAAGGCTTTCCAGCACGCTTCCCAATCCTTCCAGGAAAACCGTTGGGCGAACATTAGGCTTCGGTAGCGCTTTCAGGCGAGTCGGCTCGTCAACATCTTGCCGTCCGCACACGAACACCGCGGTTCGAGGCGCTGCAGGTGCGTTTCACTCTATCCATTTACTTTTCCGCTCAGGGGTTTCCCTTATTGCCATTTCCTTGGTTCAACGGATTGTTTCGTCCTGTGTTCTCTTCAATAGTCTGAGCGGGTTCCGGCGGACCCGAGGTGAGCCGTAGCCGCAGAATCGCAGCGTCATGCTTTTTGACACACCGGTCTATTTCGTCTTTCTGATTCTGGTCGCACTGCTCTATTGGAGACTTGGCCACAAGTCTCAACGAGCGTTGCTTCTGGCAGCCAGCTACTTCTTCTATGCCTGGTGGGATTGGCGTTTCCTGGCGCTCATGGTGGGGGCCACGACGGCGGACTTTTTCATCGCCCCGAAGGTGGCCCCGGAGCGAAAGGACGGCAGCCGGAAGAGGTGGCTGATCTTCTCGCTGGTGTTGAATTTCGCGATCCTGGGCGTCTTTAAGTACTTCAACTTCTTCGCCGGTTCCTTCGTCGGCGCGTTGTCTCAACTGGGCCTTCACCATGTTTCGTTGCCGCTCATCAACATCATCCTGCCGCCCGGGATCTCCTTTTATACATTCGAAGAGGTCGCTTACATCGTTGACGTGTACAAAGGCAGGGTCGCGCCCGCGAAATCTTTCTTCGACTATGCCCTTTTCATCAGCTTTTTTCCGCACTTGATCGCGGGACCCATTCAGAGGCCGGGAGGCCTGCTTCCGCAGATTGCCTCGAAGCGCCCTCTCGATCCGGACTTTTTTTTCGACGGCCTGATGCTCATTTTCTCCGGCCTGATTCGCAAATGCGTGGTCGCCGACAATTGCGCGCTGCTGGCGAACGCCGCGTTTTCCGGACAACTCGGCCCTCCCAATTTCTGGGTTGTTCTTATCGGAGTCTATGCCTTTGCGTGGCAGGTCTACGGCGACTTCAGCGGCTACAGCGACATCGCCCGGGGCAGCGCGCAGTTGCTTGGCTTCCATTTTGTTGTCAATTTCCGCCAGCCCTACCTCGCGAATCGGCTCCAGGATTTTTGGCGGCGGTGGCACATAACTCTCAGCACCTGGCTTCGCGACTACCTGTATATCCCTCTGGGCGGCAGCGCCGGCAGCAAATGGGCGACGTCCAGAAACCTGATGATCACTCTGGTCCTTGCAGGCCTGTGGCACGGCGCCAATTGGACGTACGTTGTTTTCGGCGCGATTCAGGGCGCCATACTTATCGTCGAGCGCTTTATCTTCCCGCCCAAAGGCAAGGAAAAAGCGGCAGTGTCTCCGCCGAGCGGCTTCTTTGCACTCTGGGGGCAGCGGATCCTTACATTTAATATTTTTTGCCTCAGCCTGGCCTTCTTTCGCGCCACTTCCCTGCGATCCGCAATTGAACTGCTCGCGGGAGTCACAAATTTCACCTGGCGGGCCGAATATGCCTCGGCCTTCTTCATGCTGGCGGCCTTCGCGGTGCCCTTGTTCGTTGCGGATCTGTTGCAAGAAGCTCAGAACACGGAGTATCCCTTTGCTAAAGCGCCTTACGCACTGCGCGCGACGCTGGCGGCCGCCGGATTTGTGGCCCTGGCGCTTTTGTCCGGGAGCAATCTGAATGCGTTCATCTACTTCCAATTCTAGTCATCCGGCGATCTTTTACGCCAAAGCGTTGCTTGTAGCCTGCGCCGTTCTTGCTCTCTTGTTCGAAGCGGCGGCCAGTCTCCTGGTACGGCGGCATTCCGAAACCTATTCTCGCGTCTCTCAGCAGTACGCCAACGCTCTGACCGCCCACCCCGCGGCAGCCGGCGAGCCAACCTCTGTCCTGATGGTTGGTAACTCCCTGCTCCTGTATGGAGTTGACGTAGACCGCCTGCGGACCCTCACCTCGAGCCAAGTTCATGTCTATCCCGTGTTTCTGGAAGCCACAGGCTATTACGATTGGCTCTACGCCCTGCAACGACTCTTCGAGAGGGGCGCGCGCCCTCAGGTAGTGGTGCTGGGCGTGGGCATGCGCGAACTGTTCGCGAATGCCATTCGCAGAGACTACGTTCCTTTGATGTTTCTGAATAACCAGGACGTCCTGAACGCCGCCTCCGAGCTCCACTTCGACAATACGCAAACGGCGGACCTCCTGCTGGCTCACTCGAGCGCTTTCTGGGACATCCGTGGGGTGATTCGAATCCAGGTTCTCCGTCATACGATTCCACACTGCGAGGCGTTGTTTACGCTGCTCCAGGCGCAGCCTTCCCTTCCGCCACCAGCCGACTTTGAGGAAGCCGCTTCGGCGCGCCTAACCCGCCTGCGTATGCTGTGTGCCTCTTACGGAGCCAGACTGCTGATTCTTGTTCCGCCGGCTCCCTCGTCTGGTAACGCTGTGCGCAAATTCGCGGCGGTCGCCCAAACGGTAGGGGTCGACACCCTGGTGCCTCTTGATCCCAACCAGCTTTCCAACCCGTATTTTCTCGCCGACGAGATCCATCTGAATCCCGAAGGAGCGGAGCTCTTTACTTCGGCTCTCGCACAGTACCTTCCGGGCATGGCCAATAGACGGACGTCGCCGCACGCTCTTCACGAGTAAGCTAAAAATCGAACTTGTATCAGCCTTGGCGGCTTCCGTGTTGCGGGTTTTGAAGCCTGAAGTGCGGTGTTTCTTGACGCGGCGTGCTTCGTTCGGTAGCGTCGAAGTGTGATCCCATTACGGACGGCGCTTCCTTTTCTGCGCCTTCCACAAGGCAGATTCCTGTGGCCAATCCGATTATCACGCTGACGACCGACTACGGCACAAACGATCATCTGGTCGGAACCCTGAAAGGCGTCATCCTCAAGATCAATCCCGACGCCACGATCGTGGACATAACACATCACGTCACGCCATTCGACCTTCTGGACGGCGCGCTCGCTATCGGCTCGGCGTACAAATACTTTCCGCCGCGCACGATCCACGTGGTGGTCGTCGATCCCGGAGTAGGCACCAGCCGCCGGCCGCTGCTGGTCACGGCGGAAAATCAGTACTTCGTCGCGCCGGATAACGGAGTGCTCTCGTTAGTTTACGAGCGGGAGCATGCCAACCTCGTCGTGCGCCATATCACCGCAGAGCATTACTACCTTCAGCCGGTCAGCACGACATTCCATGGCCGCGACATCTTCGCGCCGGTGGCCGCCTGGCTCGGCAAGGGCTGGCAGACCGCCAGCATGGGAGAAGAGATCGAGGACTATAAGAAGTTTGGCTTGCCCAAGCCGAAGCCGGAGAACGGGGTCGTGAAAGGCGTCGTCTTGCGCATCGACAGCTTCGGCAACCTCCTCACGAATTTCCGGCCGGAAAACTTGCCGGAAGGAGCTACGGAAAAGGGCGAGGTCAACTTCCAGGTTGGCAGCCATTCGGTGACCCGGTTGGTTGATACCTTCGCCAGCGGAAATGCCGGCGAGCCGGTGGCCTTCGTCGGATCGAGCGGCTATGTTGAAATCGCCGTCAACAAGGCGAGCGCGGCGAAGACGCTCGGTCTTGCCCGCGGAGCCGCGGTGACGCTGCACAGCGCCTAACCGGCCTTGCTACGCAGCAGCTGAGGTCGGTTGCCTGCGCCGGTGCCAGTAACCCAATGCCGCGAACAAGAGGACGGCGGGCACCCCGGTCAATCCGCAAACGATGAAGAAAACGCCATAGCCATGAATCAAGCCGTGCGTGGCGCTCAGACTCTCGACGATCGCTCCCGAAAATCCCTTCAAGATTTTCCCCAGCCAGGCATACGTTGAACTCAAGAGCGCGTATTGCGTGGCGGTATATCCCAAATTGGTGAGGCTCGACATATAGGCAATCAGCGCGACGCCCGCAAAGGCGAAGCTGAAGTTGTCGCCCGCCATGATCGCCGCGAAAAGGCGAATGCTCAAGCCGGCGAAGGCAAGGAGCGCAAAGGAGGCGGTCGCAGCCGCCTGTAAAATTCCTCCGATGATCAGCGCTCGCATGTAACCAAGCTTCAGTGAACAGTATCCTCCCGCGGCGATGCCCGCGAACGTTGCGATGAGCCCGATGGATCCGCGCACGGCGCCAACCGTTTGTTTGGTGAGTCCGAGGTCGTGGTAGTAGGGATTGGCCATCGGACCCATCATGAAGTCGGGAATGCGGTAGAGGCTGATGGCCGCCAACACCACCAGCGCCACCCAGCCATGTGCGCGAAAGAAGGCGAGGAAGGGTCCCACGACGGCGTCGAAAAAACCGCGAAGCGTCCAGATCTGCGCTTCACGTTTTTTCGCGGCGGTATCCGGATTCGCGCGCTGCGGTTCCTTCGCAAACCACGTGGCGATCATTCCCACGGCCATACACGCGCCGTAGATGCCGTAGGACATGCGCCAGCCGAGGGCCGCCGCCACAATGAGGATCAAGGAATCGGTAGCCAGGAGCGCGAGACGGTAGCTGAATTGATAGGCGGACGCCAGCAGGCCTTGCTCTTCGCCATCGTCCGCCGATTCGATTCGCCACGCGTCAATCACAATGTCCTGTGTGGCGGAGGCAAACGCGACCACGAGCGCAAATACACCGAGACGCCCGAGTCCGGCCTGCGTGCCGGCTCCACCCATGGCCACCAGTGCCAGCCCTACGACGATCTGCGAGAACATCATCCAGCCGCGCCGGTGCCCAAGCCGCTTGAACAACGGCAAATCGGCGCGATCTATCAATGGCGCCCACAAAAATTTCAGCGAATAGGCAATGCCCACCCAGGAAAGAAATCCGATCGCGGTCAGAGAGGTGTGTTCATCGCGGAGCCAGTAACCGAAGGTATTGCCGACGAGATAAAAAGGAAGGCCCGAGGAGAACCCGAGCAGCAACATCGTAAGTGTTTTGGGCCGAAGGTAGTCGGCGATGCGGTGCTTTTGCGGACTCACATTTTCATTCTCCAAGGGAGCCTCGCGAAACTCAACGTTCGCGGCACCCCATCTTGTCCACCGTGACACTCTGGCGGAAGTAACGAACTCTGGATCGGCTCGACGGGATCGCGAAGAACGGTGCCGGGCGTCGGCAAGTGAAGCGCGTCGGCTACGTTCCGCGGGCGCTGGACCCGGATTCGCGCATCGTGGCGGCCGCTTGCGACGGCTCGGCGCTGCCCTCTTCGGGGGCCTTCGGGATGCGTTGAATTTTCACGCGTGCAACGCGTCTTCCATCCATCTCCACAACGCTGAAGCGATATCCGCCGTATTCGAAACTTTCGCCGCCCCGTGGAATGAATCCGAGCTGGTCCAGCACAAATCCTCCCACCGTCGCGTACGCCGGGTCTTCCGGCAGAGAGATGTTGTACTGCGCATCGAGATCCCGCACGTTCAATCCGCCGTCAAAAATAATCGCGCCGTCCGCCAGCGTCAGCGGCCGCTCGATCACGTCGAACTCGTCGTGAATCTCTCCGACCATCTGCTCGAGAATGTCTTCCATCGTCACCAGGCCCAGGATGCTCCCGAATTCGTCCACCACCACCGCCAGTCCCACGCGATGCGTACGCAGTTCCACCAGCAGCTCGCTCGCCGGCTTCGTCTCCGGCACGATCAGCACTTCGCGCAGCACGCGCCGCAAATCGAAGCCCGCCACCGGCAGATTTTCCTCCAGCCGCCGCTCCCGGTCGAGCAGCACCCACATCATGTCCTTGATGTGAACGAAGCCCAGGATATGGTCCGGCGTGGCGCGGTACACGGGAATGCGCGAGCGCTGCGTCGTCGCAAACGTGCGCATCACCTCGTCCAGGCTGGCCTCCACGGGCAGGACGTGCATGTCCGGCCGCGGCACCATGATCTCGCGCACCTGCACTTGCCCCAGTTCAATGGCGCTCAGGATGAATTTCTCTTCCCCCGGCGCCAACAGCCCCCGCTCGCGCGCTTGCTGAATCTGGATCTGCAGTTCCTCCGTGGAATGCGCGACGCTGTGTCCGTGCGGCACGGCGACTCCCAGCGCCTTCACCATCGCGCCGGAAATCCCGTCGAGCAGATCGATGGCCCAGCGAAAGGTCTTCAGGTACCACCGGAACGGCCGCGCGATCAGCAGCGCCACCCGCTCCGCCCGCGCCAGGCTCACGTACTTGGGAACCAGTTCCCCGATCACCACGTGCAGCGCGCTCAGCATCGCGAATGCCAGCCCCAGCGCGATCGCGTGCACCAGTATCGCCGAATGCGCCCCCGGAGCTCCCTGCCACGCCGCATGCACCACATTCGCCAGCGTCGATTCCCCGAGCGCTCCGATGGCCAGGCTCGTCAGCGTCACGCCAAGCTGCACGCCGGAAACAACGCTGTGCAGGTCCGCCAGCAGCGCTTCCACGATTCGAGCGGCGCTGTTTCCCCGCGCGACCAGTTGCCGCACGCGCGAAATTCGTATCGCCACCAGCGAAAATTCCGCCGCGGCGAAGAACCCGTTCAGCGCCACCAGCGTCAGCACGCCAATCAGGCGGATTGCAATCATTTCCCGGAGGTGCCCCTCGGCCCATTGTAGCAACAGTCTCTAAGCCACACCCTTCAAGTTGCGCCGCTGTGGCGCCTCCTCTACACTCGAACTTCCGCTCCGGAGCTGACACACAAGCGTGCGCATTTTTTTTCGCATCGTTGGTTGGTTTTTTACTCTCGTTGTCGTCGTCGCCGCCACCTTCATTTGGTGGATTGCCTACCGTCCTCTCCCCCAGGTCGATGGCCGGATCAGTCTCCCCGGTCTGAAGGCCGAAGTCACCGTGGATCGCGACGCCTGGGGCGTTCCTCACGTCAAAGCGAAATCCCTGGAAGACATGGCCGAGGCTCAGGGTTACGTCATGGCCCAGGATCGCCTTTGGCAGATGGACCTTCTCCGCCGCGTCGCCCGCGGGCAGCTCTCGGAAATTCTTGGTTCCGCCACTCTTCCCATCGACCGCAGGTTCCGCACGTTGCGTTTCGGCCACGCTGCGGAGAGAGACGCCGGCCTGCTCGCAGGCGACGACAAGCTCGCCATCGAAGCCTACTCGCGTGGCGTCAACCGCTTCATCGAAACCCATCAAGACAAACTGCCTCTCGAGTTCACCTTGCTCAAGTACAAACCGGCGCCCTGGAAACCCTCGGACTCGCTGGTCATTGCCGGCTACATGTACCAGACCCTCACCAACACCTGGGAGGAAGAGCTGAATCGCGCCAAAGTCACCCAGCGTGTTGGACCTGACCGCGCAAAAGACCTCTTTTCCGAACAGGCTGCCCTGGACCACTTCGTCATCGGCGATCCCAACGTCCCTGACGACGGTTCCCAACGCACCGGCACGGATTCCGATGAAGACGACGATGATGACGACATCACGCCGGACACCGTGCTTAAGGCTCAGGCGAATTCGCCAACCCCTCCTGCGTTCGTCGATCTGACATCCTCGCTGAGTCCTTCCGTTCTCGGTTGGCTCGCGGAATCGCAATCGGATCTTCGTCGCGGCCTCGGCAGCAACAATTGGGTCGTCGATGGGAGCCACACCGCCACCGGCAAACCGCTTCTTGCCAACGACACCCACCTCGAACTCTCCATCCCGCCCATCTGGTACGAGATTCATCTCACCGCTCCGGGCTGGAACGTGAAAGGCTTCACCATCGCCGGCGCGCCGCTGATCATCATCGGCCACAACGACCACATCGCTTGGGGATTTACAAACAACGATGCGGATGTTCAGGATCTCTACGCCGAAGCTCTTAACCCTGCGAACGAAAATCAGTACAGCGTCCACGGCAAATGGACCGACGCCGCAATCGACGACGAGACAATCCACGTCAAAGACGCGCCGGACGATCACTTGAAGATCATGATCACCCGCCACGGACCGGTCGTGCACCGCGAAGGCAACACCGCCTACGCCCTGCGTTGGACCGCTACGGAACCCGGCGGCCTCGCAAATAGCTATAACGTCGTCGGCAAGGCGCAAAACTGGGAGCAGTTCCGCCAGCTCATGAAAAAAGTCTGGGGACCCGCGCAGAACGCTGTTTACGCGGATACCCGGGGAAATATCGGCTATATCGTGGCTGCCCGCATACCCGTTCGCAAGAAGGGTCACGGTGAAGTCCCCGTTCCGGGCGACTCCGACGATTACGAATGGACCGGCTACATTCCTTTTGACAAACTACCGCAAGCCCTGAATCCCGCCAGCGGGTTCATCGTCACCGCCAATGCCCGCGTCGTCGGGCCCGCATACAAACCCTATCTGACCGACCATTGGGAAGAACCCTATCGCACGGCGCGCATCTGGGATTTGCTCCACGATAAGCACGATCTGCGTCCGGCCGACATGCTCAGCGTGCAAACGGACATCTACAGCTATCCGCACGTCTTTCTCGCCGACCAACTCGTCGCCGCGGCCAAAGCCGTCCCGCCGGCTGACCCGCGAACCAGGCAGCTCATCGCCAACGCAAAAGATTGGAACGGAATGGCCGATGCCGATTCGACCGTCGTCCCTTTTCTGAATGCGGTGCGCCTTGAATCTCTGCGAATGATCCTCGAGCCTTATCTCGGTCGCGACACACAGCTCTACCAATGGAGAAGCACCGCCTTTCTCCAGCGCGTCCTGACCGATCGGCCGCAGAACTGGCTCCCCAAAAATTACAAAACGTACGATGATCTTCTCATCGCCGCCGCGGACAATTCCGTGCGCCAGCTTCAGGAACGCACCGCCTCGGCGCGCATCGAAGATTGGTCCTGGAAGCGTTTCGACTCGCTCGATATGTTTCATCCCTTGGGCCGCCAGGGTATTTTGAAAAGCCTGCTCAGCATCACCGGGAAGCCGCAAGGCGGCACGGCTTTCAGCCCGCGTGCCGCCACGCCTCGCCACGGGCCCGCCATGCGTTTTGTCGCCGATCTCTCCAACTGGGACGACTCCATCATGCTCATCCCTGCCGGACAGAGCGGTGAATTCGGCAGCAGCCATTATTCAGACCAGTTCCACTATTGGTATGAAGGCAAGCCGATTGCATCTCCCTTCAGCGATGCCGCCGAAGCCAGCACCCGCAAGCACACCCTTACTCTCGAACCGGCAAACTAGTCTTTACTGGTTGCCCTGCCATCGTTGCGGCACAAAGCATTTGTTTCGGTTCTCGGCCGTGCCTTAGAATGTTTCCCTCAGCTCGACGGACCAAACTGTGAATACGCCTCCTGCCAAAAGAGTGGAGCCGCAGAAAAAACCCGACTTCGAACGTTCCCTGGCCCGCCTCGAAGAGGTCGTGCGGCGCCTCGAAAGCCCGCAACTCTCCCTCGACGAGGCTATGAAGCTCTTCGAAGAGGGCGTGGCACTTTCCCGCGAATGTCAGAAGCAACTCGAAGAAGCCGAGGGCAAGGTCGAGATCCTTCTCAAGAAAGCCGACGGCAAGCTCGCGGCGGAACCTTTCGAGCCTGAATCCGAGGGCGAATCTTGAGCGGCGCGCCGTCACCTTCCTGCGCCCGGGGAACGACTTCCCCGCCCCGATGAAACTCCCCGCGTTCTACGAAGAAGAGCTGCAGGAGGTTGACGCCGCGCTCGACCGGCTCTTGCCGCCTGAAAGCGCGCGCCCCGCCTCGATCCACGCCGCCATGCGTTACAGCGTCTTTGCCGGCGGCAAGCGCGTGCGCCCGGTCCTGTGTCTCGAATCGGCCCGCATTTTTGGCGCCGGCGCCGCCCCCGCGCTCCATCCTGCCTGCGCTATCGAATTCATCCATACCTATTCTCTGATCCACGATGACCTGCCCGCGCTCGATAACGACGACCTGCGCCGCGGCAAACCCACCTGCCATAAGAAATTCGGCGAAGCCATCGCCATTCTCGCTGGTGACGCCCTTTTGACTCTGGCGTTTGCCACCATCGCGGCTTCCTCCGTTCCTCCCGAACGCCGCGCCGAAATTGTCGCCGAGGTTGCCGCTTCCGCCGGCACGGTCGACGGCATGGTCGGCGGCCAGGTTGCCGACCTCGAAGCTGAAGGACAAGCCGGCGGCCCGGAAATGCTCGAATACATTCATCGCTCGAAGACCGGCGCTCTGATTCGCGCAGCGATTGTCTCGGGCGCGCTGTGCGGCGGTGCTCCTGCGGCCGACGTTGCCCGCCTGCGCCGCTTCGGCGAGACCATCGGCTGGGCTTTCCAGGTTACCGACGATATTCTCGACGTGGAGGAATCTTCGGCGGCTTTGGGCAAGACCGCGGGAAAAGATATCGCGCAGCAGAAAGCCACCTATCCTGCGGTCTACGGTCTGGAAAAATCGCACCAGATCGCCGACGAGCTTTCCTCGAAAGCGATTGCCGAGCTGGACACTTACGGTGAGCGGGCCTCTCGCCTTCGCCAAATCGCGGAGTTTCTCGTACGCCGCCGCGCATGAATCTTTGGCAGGGCCGGCAGCTTCGGTCATGAATCCCAAAACCGCCAGGAAACGATTGGACCTCTTGCTCGTCGAGCGCGGGCTCGCCGAAACCCGCCAGAAAGCTCAGGCCATGATTCTCGCCGGAGAGGTTTCTGTGGATGGCGCGCGAATCCAGAAAGCGGGCGCTGCCACTTCCACGCTCGCTCGCATTGAAGTCGCTAGCCGACTCCAAAAGTTCGTGGGGCGCGGCGGCTTCAAGTTGGAAGGGGCCTTGGAGGATTTCAGCATTGACGTAGCCGGCTGCGTCTGCGTGGATGTGGGTTCTTCGACCGGAGGGTTCACCGATTGCCTGCTGCAGAATGGCGCCGCTCGCGTCTACGCGGTGGACGTCAACGTCCGGCAGCTCGCTTGGAAGCTGCAGCAGGATCCCCGCGTCATTTCAATCGAATGCAACGCGCGTCAACTCTTGCCCTCCGGCGTTCCGGAATCCGCCGATCTCGTGGTAATCGACGTGTCGTTTATTTCCGTAACGAAAGTCCTCGCTCCCGCCATGGCCCTCGCAAAGCCGGGCGGCGAACTCCTCGTCCTCGTCAAACCGCAATTCGAGCTCGAGCGTCGCGACGTCGGCCCCGGCGGAATCGTCAAAGATGAGGCGCTCCACAACAAAGCAATCGGCTCCGTCGTCTCGGTCGCCTGCGCTTTGCATCTCCAGATTTTCGGCGTGAAGCCCAGCCGTTTGCCCGGCGCGGAAGGAAACCAGGAGTACTTTCTCCACGCCCGGAAAAACGGCTAGGATAGAATCCCGGAAAACATGCCTACGCTCGCCCTGCAGAAAATCGGTATCATGACTCGCCCGCGCCCCGCGGACGTCCCCGGCATTGTGCGTCCCTTGCTCCAGTGGCTCGCCTCCAGAAACATTCACGCACTCTACGATCCGGAGACCGCGCAGTCCCTGGGCGACCAGTCCGGGATGCGCACTCGCGAGCAACTCGCCGCAGAAACCGATCTGCTGCTCGTGCTCGGCGGCGACGGCACCCTTCTCTCCGCGGCTCGCGAAGCCGCGCAGAGGAACAAACCCATCTTGCCCATCAACCTCGGCAGCCTCGGCTTTCTCACCAGCTTTACGCTCGATGAGCTCTATCCCGCGCTGGAGGAAACCCTGGCAGGCCGCCTTGTCGCCAGCGAACGCGTCATGCTCAAGGCGACTCTATTGCGTAACGGCAAGGCGGACGACGAGCAGGCCGTGCTGAACGATGTGGTCATCAACAAGGGCGCGCTCGCCCGCATGACCGAGTTGCGTCTCTCGCTCGATGGCGATTTCGTCTGCCGCTACCGCGCCGACGGGCTCATCGTCGCTACGCCCACGGGTTCCACCGCTTACTCCCTCTCCGCCGGCGGCCCGATTGTCCATCCTTCCGTGGAAGCCATTGTCATCACGCCCATCTGTCCACACACCCTCAGCGACCGCCCCCTTGTCGTTCGCGACAGTTCCTTAGTCGAAGTTAGCCTCATGGAAACCGCGGACTCCGTCTATCTCACGTTGGATGGCCAAAAAGGGATCGAGCTGCAAAGGCGTGACCGCGTAAGGATCGTCCGCGCGCCGCAGAAGCTCATGCTCATTCAGCCGCCGCGCAAGCCCTACTACGAAATTCTGCGCAGCAAACTAAAGTGGGGCGAAGCGTGATTCGCGCTCTACGCTAAAACGTCTCCGCGCAGTAAATCGCTCGCGCTTTCGCGCCGCCGGATCAGCCGTGCTCGCTTCCCTTGCACCAGAACCTCCGCCGGCCTCGGTCTTGCGTTGTAATTTGAAGCGAGCGACATCCCGTAAGCTCCGGCAGTCCAGATCGCCAGCACGTCGCCGGCTTTGACTTCTCCGATCGGCCAGCTCCGCAAGAAACAGTCGCCCGTCTCGCATACCGGCCCGACAATATCCGCCCGTCCATCTCCGGCCTTTTCTCCCGATGTCTTCGTCACAGGCGTAACTGGATGAATCGCTCCATATAATGCCGGCCGCATCAGATCATTCATCGCCGCATCCACCACCACGAATCGCTTCCCTCGGTTCTCCTTTACATACAGAACTCTCGTCAGCAGCACTCCAGCTGGCGCGATGATCGTCCTCCCCGGTTCCAGCAGCAAAGTTAATCCCAGCGGCTTCACGGTTTTCGCCACCATTCGCGCGTAGGCAATCCGCGAAGGCGGCTCCTGATCCGTGTAGCGCACGCCCAGCCCTCCGCCGAAGTCCAGATACCGCAGCGCGATTCCCTTCCCGCGCAGCTCCGTCGCGTACGATGCCAGCCGCTTCAGCGCCCGCTTGAACGGCTCGAGCGTCGTGATCTGCGAACCGATATGCGCGCTCAATCCTTCCCACCGGATCCACTTCGATTCGCGGTGCCGCAGATACAGTTCCCGCGCTGTCCCCCAATCCAGTCCGAACTTGTGCTGATGATGTCCCGTCGAAATGTGCGGATGCCCGCCTGCCTGCACATCCGGATTCACCCGCATGGAAACCGCCGGTCGGTCACTTCCCTGTTTGCGATTCCGCGCCGATTCTTCGAACAAAGCCTCCAGTTCCGCCTCCGATTCCGCATTGAACAGTAAAATCCCCGCCCCGTGCGACGCCTTCGCCCGGTACCGCAGCGCCTCGCGAATTTCCTCCCGCGTCTTGCCCACTCCCGAAAACACCACGCGTTCGCCCGGCACGCCGATGTGCTGCAGGTGCTCGAGTTCTCCGCCCGACACGACGTCGAAGCCGCTTCCCAGCTTCACCAGGTGCCGCAGGATGGAAAGATTGCCGTTGGATTTCACCGCGAAACACAGCGTGTGCGGCACGCCGCGCAATCCCGAGTCCAGCTCGTGGTACGCTGCTTCAATCGCCGCGCCGCTGTACACGTACGTCGGCGTCCCGAATGTTTCCGCGGCTTTCGCCAGCGGCACGCCCTCGCAGAACACCTCGCGCCGCGCTCCGCCCGTGCTTTTTTTCCAACGGAAAAATGGAGTGAATTCCGCGGGGTCCACGAATTTCAGTTTTTTGACGGACACACCGGGGGCGGCGCTCATCGCACTTTCAACACCACCAGCGTCCGGTCGTCGGAAAGCGGCGCGCTTTGCGCGAACCAATCCACCTCGCGCAAAATCAAGTCCGAAAGCGCCGTCGCCGCCATTTCATGATGCTGTTCCACCAACTTCCGCAGCCGCTCCGTCCCGAAGAATTGCCCCTCGCTGTTCGACGTCTCCGCGATTCCGTCCGAATGAAACACCACGATGTCTCCCGGGTCGAGCGTCACGCTCCATTCCTCGTAAGTCACTTCTTCGAAGATTCCCAGCGGAAATCCGGTCAGCTCGATTTTTCCGCACCGCCCGTCCTTGTAAAGCAGCGGCTGAGACTGCCCCGCGTTCGCGATTCGAAACTTGTGTCTTCCTTTTTGCCACGTCGCGAAGCACGCCGTCATGAACCGCCCTTCGATCCGCCGCTCGCCGATGTGCTGGTTCATTTGCTGCAGCATTTGCGCCGGCTGCAGCTTCTGCGGAGCCAGGCTGCGCATCACCCCGATCGCCACGGCGCCGTACAACGCCGCCGCCGTCCCTTTTCCGCTTACATCGGCAAGCGCAATTCCCAGTTGCTGCGACCCGTAGCGCAAAAACTCGTACAGGTCGCCGCACACTTCCCGCGCCGAAATGTACCGCGCCGCCATGTCCAGTTCGTAGTCTTCCGAAGGAATCGGCCGGATCAGCGCGCCCTGAATGCGTTTCGCCGCCTGCAAATCCCTCTCGAGCCGCGCTTCGTCCCGTGCCACTTGCTGATACAGCCGCGCGTTTTCAAGCGACACCGCCAGGTTCGCCGCCAGGATCGACAGAGTCTGCACATGGTCTTCCGTGAACGCATTCAGTTGCGGACTTTCCAGATCCAGCACGCCGATCACGCGTCCCTTGTGCATCATCGGAATCGCCAGCTCCGATTTCGTCTCTGGATTCACCATCAAATAGCGCGGATCCTTCGTCACATCCGGCGCCACCACCGCCTCTTTCGACGTCGCCGCCGCTCCCACCAGCCCTTCGCTCGCCGCCACGCGCAATTTCCCCTGCACCCGCTGCCCGTGCTTGATGTCCAGCCGGTGCCGGAACACCTTCTGCTCTTCATCGAACAGCATGATGCTCAAAATCTGGTAATCGATCACACGCTTTGTCAGCTCCGCCGCTCGCCGCAGCAGTTCCTCCACGTCCAGAATCGAGCTGACTTCCCGGCTCACTTCGTTCAGCAGCAGCAGCGTGTTCGCCTGCAGCCTGACCCGTTCGAACAGTTGCGCGTTTTCGATCGCGATCGCCAGCCGCGTCGCCAGCAGCGTCAGAATGCTCTGCTGCTCCGGCGTGAAGTAGTCCAGATGATTGCTCTGAATGTCCAGCACCCCGGTGCATTTTCCCTGCAGCATCAGCGGCACTGCCAGCTCCGACCTCACGCTGTCTATCGCGTTGATGTAGTGCGAGTCCTTCGACACGTCTCCCACTCGCACCGCCTGCCCCGTCGCCGCCGCCATTCCCGTGATTCCGCTTCCAATCGGGATTCGCAGGCTGTCCGCCAGCGCCGGTGGATAGCCGATCGAGAAGCGATGCTTCAGGTACTCGCCGCCTTCTTCCACCAGCAACACGCCGAAAATTTCATAGTCGATGTGCCGCTTGATCAGCGCCGCCGATCGCGCCAACACCTCGTCCAGATTCAGCGAAGCATTCACCTCTTCGCCGATTTCCGCGAGTGTCTTCAGCACCTCGCCCGGCACGGAGCCTTCCGCGGCTGTCGGCACGGCTTGTATCTGGGATTCCGCTGGATTCATGAACGATGAACATTATAGCAGGCGCGGACTTCCTCCCCCGGCATCGCTGCCTGCCTGCTTCTTCCGGGCCGAGGCCAATTCGGCCCCAAAGCGGCCCTCACCTTTTCGAAGGCGGCAAACTCAAAATTCCCACATCCGGTAAATTCCGGTAACGCTCCGCGTAATCCAGCCCGTAGCCGACCACAAATTCGTTCGGGATCACAAAACCCACGTAATCCGCATGTACTGCCGCGATCCGGCGTTCCGCTTTGTCGAGCAACACCGCCACGCGCAGATGCTTCGGTTTCCGCTGTTCCAGCACCCGCAGCAGATACTGCAGCGTCAGTCCCGTATCCAGAATATCTTCCACCACGATCACGCTTTTGCCTTCTATTCCCGCATCCAGGTCCTTGTTCAGTTTCACCTGCCCCGAAGACTTCGTGTCCTTCCCGTAGCTCGACACCGCGATAAAATCGAAAGTCACTTCTCCGCCGATTTGCCGCGCCAGGTCCGCCAGAAACAGCACCGCCCCTTTCAGCACTCCTACCAGGATCAACGGCTCTCCCGGAAAATCCCGCCGGATTTCCCGCCCCATCTCCCGGATGCGCTTCTGTATCCGCGACCTCGTCAGCAGCGTCCGCACGCTTTCTTCCCCGAACCGCGTCACTTTGCCTTTCCACGCTCTTACTTCCGATGCTTTCCTTGCCATCTCCAGCTTTCTCCGGCTTTCGCGTCCCGTCGCAGCGCGACTCTAACCCAGCCTTTTGCGCCCAGGCAAGACCTTGTAACTCACTATTCTTTCAGCATTCACCGCCTCGCAAAATCTCACCTTTAGAGTGTCTCCATTTGCTTTAGCTGCCCGGAGGTGTTCGAGCGGTCTCGATTGATGATTCACCGGGCCCCTGTTTTCCACAGGGAGGCCCTTCGCTTTCCGCGCTCCTTGTGATACAAAACACAGCATATACTTCGCGTTATTTTCGACAATTGAGCTGTTTGGGGCGCTTTAGGCCGGTGCTTGACTCGAGTTACCTTCCCTTCCACCCCGGAAGGTAGCGGCGGTTTTATGTTTCCTCCAGAGCTGGTGTGCCTCTGGAATACGTCGGATTTCTGGTCAGGAGGAGAGAAATGAACTCAGGTCGAAATTTGACTTGGTGTCTGGTCGGGTTGTGTCTTGCCTTCGTGTTGTTGGCCGTTGTTCCTCGGGCCCGTGCTCAATCCGCAGGTTCCGGCACCATTACTGGCACCATCACGGATCCCCAGGGCGCCGTCATTGCGGACGCCTCGGTCGTCATCACCAACACGGACACCGCCGCCGAGCGAAGCACCACCACCAACGACGCGGGCTTCTATGTCGCCGCTTTCCTGCCGCCCGGCCACTACACCGTCCGCGTCGCCAAGAGCGGCTTCGCCAACCTCGTTCGCGAAAACCTGAATCTTCAGGTCGGCCGCACCATGACCATCGACCTCACTCTCCCCGTCAAGGCCGCTGAAGCCACCGTCACGGTCACGGACGTCGCTCCCCTGATCGATCCCGACAAAACGGAAAGCTCTCAGGTCGTCAGCCAGACCCTCGTCCAGAACCTCCCCATCAACGGTCGCCGCTGGGATAGCTTCGTCCTCCTCACACCGGGCGTGAGCAATGACGGCGGCTTCGGCCTCGTCAGCTACCGCGGCATCTCCGGCCTCTACAACGAAAATTCCGTCGACGGCGCCAACAACAATCAGGCCTTCTTCTCCGAAGCCCGCGGCCGCACACGCATCGCCTATGTCTACAGCATGGATACCATCAAGGAGTTCCAGGTCAGCGCCAGCAACTACAGCGCCGAATTCGGCCAGGCCGCCGGCGGCGTTGTCAACGCCGTCACCAAGTCCGGCACCAACGCCATCCACGGCGACCTCTTCTATTACTTGCGCTACCCTTCCCTCAACGCCCTCGACCCCATCAATAAAGCCAACAGCATCGTCACTGGCGCCGCCTTCACTCAGCCCGTTCACCAGCAGCAGCAGTT
>Ga0079220_10000008_pt1 | contig 35659 bp, 47 predicted proteins | sample GAAS100_FD_75071 | JGI IMG/M metagenome (GOLD analysis project Ga0079220, IMG submission 75071) | Agricultural soil microbial communities from Georgia to study Nitrogen management - GA AS100 | ecosystem: Environmental > Terrestrial > Soil > Agricultural land | place: USA: Georgia | collected... | reverse complement strand
ATAGATGCGAAGCCGCGACAAAAGAGCAAATCGCGCATATTTCAGGGAATGTTGCCTCTCTGTTGCCTTTCAGAGGGGCAACAGTTAGATTTGGGGAGTTGATTCAGCGGGCGGGAGAGAGTGTAGTGGTTGTTGGCAGACTTGCCTGTGCTGATGATAACGCAAGAGTAGTGGTAAGGTTTTAAAATTCCAAATTATTTTTATGGATAGCGAGAAACAGACGGAATCCGAGCAGCAAGTGGATCATCGGGCCAGGGAGCGGGCGGAGACAATAGCAATGATGATCGAGAAGATCAAACTGGCAGCGATGATGGCCTTTCCGGAAGAGACTCGCAGACAGTTGTCGGTGGATCACAAGAAGGGCATGGCCGATTTGGTGAATGAGTTGAGAGAGATGGCTGAAACGATGAGGCAGTCAGCCAGCAGATACGACTCGATGGCCGTCATCATTGGCGGATCGTACACACCAGACAACTCGAACTGTCGCATCGAGCAATCCAAGGGGCTCGAAGGCTTGGCTAATTTTTTTGACAGTCTGCTCAAGGCGCAGGAACTCAAGGACAGGATGAAGCGTGAGCAATCAGGCAGGGCTGAACTTTTGGATCATTTGGGATTCAGGTAGAATGCTTATCCCCAGAAAGGAGTTTGCTGCGAAATGCGGGATCAAGCCGCGAGAACTATCTGTCTACATCAGTAGGGGGAATGTGCTGTGCTCTAAGGACGGAAAGTTTGTTGATGACGAACTGCCGGAGAACCTTGAGTTCATGGCTAAGAAGAAAGATCGGGATGGGGCTCTCGATATTGTGATCAAGCCCAAGGGAAAGAAGGAGCCAACCGAAGCCCAGAAGAATCGATCAGAGCGATTGTCGCGGATCAGTGAGGCGAATTACAAGAAGCGCCAGCTTGAGACGGAGGAACTCGAAGAGAAGATCACACTACTTCGGATCAAAAAGGAGAAGCAACACGGCTTCCTGATCCCGACTGCCCTGGTGAAGGAACTTTTCTCTCAGCAATACAGATCGATCGTGATCACCTTCCAGCAAGGAGCGGAGCAACTGATATTGGAGATCAGTAAAAAAAAAAGACTCACACGGGAGGAGAGCACCAGACTTCGAAAAACGCTCCTCGAAATAATAAATGAATCAGTGTCGGACAGTATCGCCCATAGCAAGAAGAGTCTGGATGACATCATCGATGCCTACTCGAAGAAACTTGGAATAGGAGAACGCAGATGAGACAAACTTTCAACAGGGATGGGTACATGGCGCAGATGGTAGACATCATCGAGTCTGCTCAAATGCACTTGTCAGATGTCAAGCCATCCGATTGGGCTGAAGCGAATCGGGTGATGACAACTGACGTGAGCCCATTTCCCGGAAAGTTCCGCTATGACCGGACTCCATACCTGCGCGAAGTTGTTGATTGCTTATCACCGTACCATCCAGCCAGAGTGGTCGCCGTTAAGAAGGGGGCACAGATCGGCTTCTCGACCGGCGTGATCGAGTCTGGAATCGGATGGATCATCGCTCAGAATCCAGGGAACATCCTGTTCCTCACTGGTCACTCGGACTTGGTGGAAGAGGCGATGAACAAAAAGATCGATCAGATGATCGACAGTTGTGGGCTTCGTAAAATGATCAAGCCACAAATCCTCCGGGCAAAGAACATGCGCACTGGCGATACCAGTAAAGCGAAGGAATTCCCTGGCGGCAGCTTGGTGGCTGGCAGTGCATCAAATCACAAACTACTCCGGCAGCGATCTGTGCGATATGGATTCGTTGATGATTTCGATGCGGCAAAGAAGATGACCAAGGAGTCAGGCAGTACGACCACAATGATCGAGCAACGGTTCGCGGCGTACTATGACAAGATGAAGTTGCTCTACATCTCGACCCCTGAACTTGCAGAGTCATCCAACATCCAGCCTGTCTACCTGCTCGGTGATCAGCGCCTATACCACATCAAGTGTCCGAAGTGTGGAAAACTGATTTCGTTGTTCTGGGTTGTTGACATCGCTGGAACGGATGGTCGCGAGAAGGCGGGCATGACCTGGCGAACAGACAATCACGGCTCCCTGATCCCTGGCACTGTCGAGTATGTTTGTCAGAGGTGCGGCGATGCTTTCGATGACAGCACCAAGGATGAGTTGATCAATCCGAAAAACGGAGCGAGGTGGATTGCCACTGCCGAGCCATCTCAAGAGGGCTATTACTCCTACCACATTTCTTCGCTGTACGCCCCGGCAGGCATGTACGATTGGGAGCATTACGTGCGCGAATACATCAAAGCCTGTCCGGAGGATGCTCCCCGCAAGGAGGACAAGTACAAGACGTTCGTCAACGTGGTGCTCGGTGAGCCATACGAGCGAGAGGGAGAAGCGCCGAAGGCAAACCAGCTTCAGAAGAACATCCGGAACTACGTGACGCACGTGATCCCAGAGAAGATGTCGGTAAATGACGGCAACGGGAAGATCGTTCTCATCACTTGTGCTGCGGACTTGAACGGTAATGAGGATGATGCCCGACTCGACTACGAGATTGTGGCATGGACGGAAAAGGGTCCGGCATCCTACAGTATCGCCCACGGATCAATCGGAACTTTTATTCCCAGGGAGGGATCACGTGCAGTCAAAGAGGATCGGGAGAGATGGAGTTATCAGCGTGGAAAGTCGAATAGTGTGTGGCCCGTATTGGAGAAAATCCTTGGAACAACCTACATGACCGACACAGGCAGGAAAATGAAGATTTTTGTCACAGGCGTTGACTGCGGTTTCCATTCTGCCCATGCCTATGGATTCATTGACAGGACGAATTACTTCGTGATGGGCCTGAAAGGAAAGGATGCCGAGGTTTATACCAAATCATCTACCGTGAATGACATTCCTAACTGGCGTGTTGCAAAAGAGAGAAGTAAGTTGTTTCTTGTCGAGGTAAACGCAGTCAAGGACGATCTCGCTGAACTGATGCGTCTGAAGTGGGATGAGGGGCAGGAGACAGAGCAGCCAGCGGGATTCATGAACTTTCCCAACCCGACCAATGGCCTATATGGCTTCAAAAACTTCTTCTCACACTTCGAATCTGAGCACCGGGTCTCAGAGACAAAACCCAACGGCAATGTAATGGCGCGTTGGGTCAAAAAAACCTCCACCTCACAGAACCACTTCTGGGATGTACGCTGCTACAACATGGCAGTGCGGGACATCTTGGTTGCTCAGGTATGTCAGGAATTGAAAATCAAAAATCACACGTGGCAGGACTACGTTGACCTGGTGCTCAAATGAATATCGCTGTTCTCATACCTGACCGCGGAGATCGCCCGGAGTTCCTGAAGAACTGCCTGCGGATGATCAACAACCAAACCCTGAAGCCGGTTGAGATTCTGATCATGAATGATCCACCAACAGATGACCAGGTGGACATAACGAAGCGTTATCGCTTAGGATACCAAAAACTGAGTGACCTGAACACAGCACCGAACCGCAAATCTGGTGATCCACTGAAGGTCGATCTGATTGCCTTCATTGAGAACGATGACTGGTATGCCCCCAACTACCTCGAAGTTCACGCGGAAGCATGGAACAAATTCGGCCAGCCCATCATCTTCGGTACCAACTACACGATTTACTATCACCTGAAGATGCGCCGGTACTACACGATGTACCATGAGGGACGGTCGAGCGCCATGAACACTTTCCTCAAGCCGAACATGAATATCGATTGGGGCAAGGATGAGAATCCGTACACTGACATCCAGTTGTGGGAGAATCTCCGTGGCGGAACCGTATGGAACTCTCCATTGGTCTCGATAGGGATGAAGCATGGCATCGGTAAGTGCGGTGGCTTCGCTCACATCGATCACTTGGAGCGGTATTCCTATGCTGATGCCGGATTTATTGAGCGCAGTATCAAGGCCATCGATCCAGAATCATTCGAATTCTATCAACAGTTCGCGCAATGATCACCATTGATCCCACACTGAGAGGATACTACTCGGATTATTTCGCCAGGTTCCACGAAAAGGCTGTTGGAAAATTTGCGCCGCTGACGTATGGATCAAAGAAGCCAAACGATACAGCGAGTTCACTTGAATCGATCATCGCCTATTGGGACTATATCCGGACTCAGCGAGGTGGTAAAAGGGTAATTTCGATCCTGAATGCAGGAGCCGGTGCATCATCTTGGATGTTCCGAACGCTGGTGAGATCAACACACGACTTTATTCATTGCTGCGACCCTGACCCAAACTATCTCGCGCTGGTTGAATCAGTCTGTGAATCGGAAAATCTTTGTAGACCACGGCCAAGTGAGGAGGAATATTGGACTGGCGGAGAATTCATTCTCGGATTTCCAAAGTTCTCCTACGATCACGTATATTATGACTATGGGCAGATCGAAAGGCTACCTTTCCTTGGGATGGCCATAGCTGCGGCTGAAAAAAGTGTCTACGTTGACGATGTGGACAAACGACACGGCGCATACGCATACCGAGAGATCACAATCAAACTGTGTGATGCGATGGGACTTCGTTGGTTCGATTGTGATGATGCGAAGGACGCATCTGGCAGGTCAGGAATTATAATCGAAAAATCATGATTCAGGAAGCAAATCTCCATTGGAGACACATTGACACGGAGAGTCAGAGCATCATCATGCCGTGGTACACACTCCCATGCCTTCAGTGGCTACTGCAACAGCCAACGAAAACTTGGAAAGTGTTCGAATATGGCGGAGGGTATTCATCGATCTGGTGGAGACTGAACTCACTGCTCTATAAAGGCATTGATTCGAATGAATTCTGGGCAATCGTTGGAAACATTCTGTTCACCGACAAAAAACAGACCTACATCGAGTCCTGCTGCTTTGATAAGTGGGATTGCATCATTGTTGATGGCATCGAGCGCGAGGAATGTGTTAAGTGGAGCCTTGACTACATTAAGCCAGGGGGCTACCTGATCATCGACAACTATGGTTCGGAGGACTACAAGGTCGAAGAGACACAGGAATTATTGAAGGATTGGAAAGTCCAGTACTTCCGCCAGCCCAATCACTCCACCTGGCAGACCGCCGTGTTCCAAAAGCCGTAGGACATGAAGATTCTCATCAAGTTTGCTACCCGCGGGCGCGCAATCAAGGCGAAAGCCACCATCGACAACATTTTTGCCACGATCAGTCACAAGATTGACTTTGCAATCGTGGTATCGGCTGATCTCGATGATCCGGAGATGAACAATCCTGGGATGCTGGCGTACATGAACCACCGGGAGAACATTTTGTTCTGCCTGGGCACCTCGAAGAGCAAAATCGATGCGATCAACCGGGACATGGACAATCCGTGGATTAAATCCTACCTCGGAACCTGGGATATGCTCATCAACATGAGTGATGACATGACGTTCACTGTGCAGGATTGGGATTTGAAGATGAAGGAACTGGTTGAGTGGGTATGGGGAGAGGGGTACACTGATTGGTTCGCGCACTTCAACGATAGCCGCGTTGGAATTTTACTTCCAACGATGAGCATCATGGGCCGGAAGTACTACGAGAGAGACGGCTACATCTACCACCCGGACTACAAATCATTCAGTTGCGATGCCGAGGCTATGTATGTGGCGATGATGCGGCACCGCTACCACTACTTTGCTGAAGCACTTTTTTCACATGATCACCCATCATTCATCGGCGGGGCAAACGATGTCACATACACTGTGAACTCTCAGGCCACAACTCACGATGAAAAGGTCTATTGGGCCAGATTGAACAACTACTTCCACGAACCAATCACTGAATCGACACCAATTCCTTACAGAAAATATGTCAACCAAAAGTCCTGATCTCGTAATCCTCACTCCGACAGTGGATGGTCGCCAAGATTATCTCCACCGGATGATGGTCGCTATCCAAAACCAGATCGTTTCGGAAAAAGCGAACGCCATAGTGATCACCAATCACGATCAAGGCGAAAAGAATGGTGGAAAAACCACGGGAGCCAAGCGTAATGAACTAATCGCAGCCGCGGTGAAGGTTGGAGCCAAGTACGGAGCATTCTTCGATGATGATGATCTCCCAGGCCCAACTTACATCCGCTCCATGATGCAGGGCATCGAGAAGGGTGTAGATGTCTGTTCACTGAAGGGTCAGATTTATTGGAGCGGCAAGAAGGGCAAGCCATTTCTGCACTCCCTTGAATACAAGGACTGGTTTGAGGACGATAAATTCTACTATCGCTGTCCAAACCACCTGAACTGTTTCAAGTTGGACTTGGTAAAGGACATTCCATTCCCTGATCAGGGATTTGGCGAGGATGGAAAGTGGTCATTCGCACTGCGCGATGCGGGTGTGTTCAAGACGGAGCACATCATCGATGATGTGATCTATCACTACTTCTGTGGTGATGCCAAGCACGATCTGGAAGCAATGTCAGTGAAACCATGAAACTCGTCTGTTATTCTCTATTCAGCGGTCCTCGCGCCGAGTGGTTCGAGACCGCTGCCTACGTGCGTGGGTTCTACTTCAACGCCAGGATGAACAACTTTATCTATCCGGATTGGAGAACTCACCTGGATGTTGACCGACAGACTTACGAACGGTTCAAAAAACTGTTCGACTGGTTGGTGGAGAACAATACACTCCATCTGGTCATCAACGAAACGACTCCCAAGCTGTGCGAAGGAATGCTTTGGAGGCTCAAGCCGGTTTTCACCATTGATGTATCACACGTTCTGTGCAGGGATGCTGATAGTGTGACCACATACCGCGAAGCGCAGTGTGTCCAGCAGTGGCTTGAATCCGGAATACCGCACCACGCAATCAACGATAACCCGGCCCACGGAGGATTGATGGGCGGAATGGTTGGATTCACCACAGCCCACCTGAAGGCTGCGATGGACTGGAATAATTGGGAGGATGTGATCCGCGGCCACGATCTATCGGACCATGGTAGCGACCAGCACATGCTCAACAATGAGATGTCTCCTCTAATCTGGGGGAACCTTGTGTTGCATAAAATTGCTGGCGCTGGTACGAATGCAGCAATCATTCACACTACCGTTCCGGACATTCAGTTGCCACAGGTATCGCCAGCACTATGGGAATCGAACCTCGTATGCAGGCATATGGGCAGTCCTGGGATAGTGGAAATGGAAATGCTCAGGTTCCTGAAGCGGTTTGATGAATACAACTGGAAATTCCAGCCGATTGAGAAGGAGTACCCGGAAATTTTCCACTGGCATAAATGAAACGTTACGTCATCCTGTCCGCGGATAATAACCCGGATTATCTGTACTACCTGCCGCTGACCTGTTGGGCATGGAGAAAGTTCGGTTGGACACCATTTGTCATTGCGCCACAGCCCAATGGTGATCTGGTAGAGTATGTGTTGGGAAAAAGTTGCGACCTGAAGCATTGGGCACCGCTTCCATCTATTGACGGACTCCGATCAGACACAGTTGCACAAGTTTCACGTTTGTATGCGGCGTATTGGTTCCTGGGGAGCGCATACCTGATGACCGGAGATGCAGACATGATTCCGTTGAGCGACTATTGGCAACCCCTCGATGGGGATATGACAGTCTGGGGGTGGGACTTGACGAGTAACCAGCACATTCCAATCTGTTACATTGGAATGCGGGCGCGTGACTGGAAGAAAGTAATGGACATGGATGACATCATGGCATGGATGAATCTCATCGAAAGAGATGCCAAAAAGTTTCCAGTCTCCCATAAGGACGCGGACCCGGTTGCCAGATGGTGCTATGACCAAGAATTGATCACGACCAGAATGGCTCACAAGAACTTTCGTGTGATAAACCGAGGGGTATATACGAACGGTTACCCTATTGGTCGGGTGGATCGTAGTGCATGGCACTTGAATCATTCATCATTTATTGATGCACATCTCCCGCGTGGGATGTGGAGAGATCAGGCGGTACTAGATCAGGTGACCGAGTTGCTGAGAAAAATATGGCCAGATGAATCATTCACCTGGCTGAATCACTATACCAACGAATTTAAATCCAGATTATCATGACACAAGACGAATCTCATTTGTGCGAGGCTATCGCAGACATTTCACTCGGCCCAATCGAGGCAAGGTGGAACACAGTGGACCTGTGCAAGCATATTTTCAACGACAGGATTCCGGGAGACATGGTGGAGGCAGGAGTGTTCGGAGGAACACACCCGATCATCATGTCATACATGGGCAAGAAGTACGGACAGCCCAGGAAGGTGCATCTCTTTGACAGTTTCAAGGGAATCCCGAAGGTGCTGGCATCAGAACACCCGCATGACATCAAGAACTACGGGCTTCGCGCTGAAGGAGAGCCGATCACTTCATCCGGAGTGTCTGTTTGTGGTCGTGATGGAGTAGAGGCCTACACCAAACAGTTCGGTGGTGACGGATCAGTGATGGTTTTCCACGAAGGATGGTTCCAGGACACGATGCCCGGTAACACCATCGAAGAGATCGCGCTGCTCAGGGTCGATGCTGATCTGGTGGAGTCACTGAACTTATGCCTGACCCACCTGTATCCGAAAGTGGTAAGTGGTGGTTGGTTCGTCTGTGATGATTACCTCTCACCAACCTGCAAGGAAGTGATCGATAAATTCATGGAGGCGCATAAGATCACGGGGGCGGAAGTGATCGGGCCTGAGCGTTCCATCATCTACTGGAAAGTGAAGTAGTCATGAGGAAAGAAGAATTTTTGGCCAACCTGGCCAACATTAATAACCATCGGGTGCTCCTGTGGGAAGCACTTGAGCGGACGAAGGATTCCAGGCATCCAGTTTTAGAAATGGGATGTGGTGATGGATCAACTCCTTATCTCCGGCAGTACTGTAAGGATAACAACAGGGAATTTATCTCCCTGGAAACCAATCCGGAGTGGGCCGCAAAACATTCTTCGAAACTCATCTCGACAGGATGGCCTGTGGCAGATTGGTTTTGGATGAAACAATACTCCGTGGTGTTGATCGATCACAAACCAGGGGAACATCGAAGGGTTGCTCTTGAATTGTTCGCCGCACACCCTGTTCATTTTGAAATAATTGTGATTCATGACAGTGAGCCACAAGGTTGGAACTCTTCCGACTATCAGGTGAGGCCTCTTTTTAGTCAATTCCAATTTTGCTATGACCTGATCTCAAAGGAAGAGGGGGGTGCGTGGGCAAGCCTACTGAGCAACAACTATCCAGTGACGAGAGATTTATCCCTTGACTATGTACTCTGACGTAATCAGTATCATTCATCCCTCGCGGATGCGCCCACAGCAAGCCTTCGAGACGGCAACCAGGTGGATAGAGCGCGCCGGGTGTCCGGTCGAATACATTCTCAGCATCGATGAGGATGATCCGTGCAAGTCGGAGTATTTATCCCACCATCACAGGATTCAGAGATTCATTACCAAGGTGGACGCGAACAAAACAGCCGTCCAGGCAATAAACTCTGGGGCCAAAGAGGCAAAAGGTGATGTGTTCATCGTGATCTCCGATGATTTCGACTGTCCGAAGAATTGGGGATTGCAAATTAGAATCTTGACCCATGAGCGTACCGATTGGATCATGAAAACTCCGGATGGAATTCAGGATTGGCTGATCACTCTCCCGATAATGGATCGCCAGTATTACAACAGGTTCCTTTACATCTACCATCCAGACTACAAGCATGGGTTTTGTGACACTGAGATGACCTGTGTTGGTGAACTTACGGGGCGATTGATGCTGTGCGACATTCCGTTCTCGCACAAACACTATTCAGTAACGGGACAAAAGCCAGATGAGGTTGCGATTCGTGCGGACTCATACTTCGAACAGGGACGTGCCACGTTCATCGCCAGGAAGAAGAACAACTTCTACCTCACAGAGATCAAAGGACAAATGACCGACAATGTTTATTCCAGAATGCAATGAAACTAGCTGCGATTTATAATGTGTGGGACGGTGAAGAACTGCTTCAGCGTTCTATCGACACGATTAAGGATCACGTACAGGTGATCATCATCGTTTATCAGACAATCTCCAACATGGGGGAATCACATGAGCCCAATTTGGAGTTGGAAACTGGTGGCGCGAAGCTGATCCTTCAGAAGTACAGCCCGGTTGTTGGCAATGGTGGAACATTCAATGAACAGGAGAAGCGGAATCTTGGTCTGGCTGTAGCGCGCCAGGTTGGATGCACTCACTTCCTTCACATGGATGTGGATGAGTTCTACCAGGACTTTGGTAAAGCGAAGCAAGAGTATATCGACTCAATGGCATTCGGATCGGTGTGCAGGATATTCACTTACTTCTGCAAGCCAACATGGAGATTGGAAAATTTGGATGGATACTACGTTCCATTCATCCACAGACTTCAGGCACACACTACCTGTGGCCGAGGATTCGCTTACACGTTCTACTGTGATCCGACCAGAGTGGTCAACGAAGCGAATGTAGTTTGTCTCACTGCGATCATGCACCATTTCTCCTGGGTGCGCAAGGACATCTACAAGAAAGCGCGTAACTCTTCCGCTGCACAATCCGGAAACCGACTGCAAGGATTACTGGCCGACTATAATCGCGTGATGAACCTGATTGACCCGACCGGATGTGAGATTGCAGACATGGGTGGTCAGAAATTGGTGGTTGTAGACGATATTTTCAACCTTGGGGGGCTTTTTTCCACGAATAATGGATAAAAGTTGACCACAGAAGGTCAAAAAACTACTTTCGTTCCACTAACCACTCCACCAAACTGAATCGATATGGCTTCTGATGCAGTAGGCAATGAAAGGATTTCGAGGGTTGTCGGATACAAATTGACGAAGGGTAACTTCGCACTGACGAGCCCGAATCTCCCGCAACGCATCGCCATCCTGGGTGAAGCGAACAACCAGAACCAGGCTTCGCTCTCCTTGACTCCAAAAGAAATCACCAGCGCCCAACAAGCTGGTCAGTTGTATGGATTCGGCTCCCCGATTTATCACATGACGCGCATCTTGCGCCCGATTAACGGTGATGGTGTCGGTGGAATTCCTGTGATTGTCTACCCGCAAGCTGAAGCGCCCGGCGCTGTAGCCAAAGTATTCCGGATCAACCCATCAGGGGTTGCAACAGGAAGCGGGGTTCACAAACTTCGCATCGCTGGCCGTGATGGCATCGATGGATTGTTCTATGACATCAACATTGTTGCTGGCGATACAGCAGCAACGATTGCTCAGAAAATTGCCAACGCGATCAACGCGGTTCTCGGCGCACCTGTTCTCGCATTCTACTCAGGCTACAACGTCATCTGCACGACCAAGTGGAAAGGTCTCACCGCAAATGAAGTCAATGCATCCATCGATGTAGGTGACAACGCTTTCGGTCTCACCTATGCAGTGCAGACCGTGGTAGCGGGTAGCGGCACACCGAGCGTTCAGGCGGCACTTGATCAGTTCGGTGCAAGCTGGAATACCATCGTTGTCAACAGCTACGGTCTGGAAGCCACGACCATGACGCTATTGGAAACGTTCAATGGTATCCCGAACCCGACCACACCCACAGGTCGCTACGCGGCATTGGTTACCAAGCCGTTCATCGCGATCTCGGGATCGATTTCCGATGACGTTTCGGCAACAACCGACCTGCGTCTTGACAACGTAACTATCGCAGTAGCCCCGGCTCCTGGCTCTTCAGGCTTCTCTTTCGAGGCGGCTGCAAACATGACATACCTGTTTGCCATCCAGGCACAACAGAGCCCGAATCTCGATGTCGCAGGGCAGTCATATCCTGACATGCCGACACCGACCAGCATTGGTTCGATGGCGACCTATACGAACCGGGATGCCTTCGTCAAGAAGGGTCTCTCCACGGTAGACCTTGTGGCTGGCAAGTACCAGGTGCAAGACTTCGTGACCACCTACCACCCGGTAGGAGAAATCGTTCCGCAGTACCGCTACTGCCGGAACCTCAACATCGACTGGAACGTCCGGTACGGATACTATCTGCTTGAGCAAACCTATGTGGTTGACCACTCAATCGCCCGTGATGACGATTTCGTCTCCGCGGATAAGGTTATCAAGCCGAAGCAATGGAAGGGTGTGCTGGATGCCTACGCGGATGATCTGTCCGCCAGGGCGCTCACTGTGGATGCAGACTTCATGCAGGCCAGTATCACTGTGAACATCAGCAGCACCAACCCTGATCGCCTTGAGACGTTCTTCAAGTACAAGCGCAGTGGCTTCACTCGGATTTCGAGCACAACCGCTGAGGCTGGATTCAACTTCGGAGGATAAATTTCTTGACCAAAACCAAATAGACTATGGCTGTTATCGGTGGCGATATTTTGGAGATCAGTTTCAACCATCCTACGCTTGGTAGCGGGTCTCTGTTTCCGAAATCCAACGAGCAGTCCACTCTTGACACGGGCGGATTCAGAACCGAGGATGACGCGAACCATGTCGATGGAGGTGGTCGGAACATCCGGAAGATGAATCGCGTTCGGTGGTACACCGAGCAGATCATCGCCAACGACATCAACGTTGCCCAGGAACTTGAGAAAGTTGTGGCAATGGCTGGTGATCCCCTGGATGGTGAATGGACTCTGACCCACATCAGCGGGGCAGTCTACAAAGGCACAGGTTCTCCGGTTGGTGAACACCAACTCGACCTGAATGCTGCAACCTTCAGCTTGAAAATCGGCGGAGGTGGCAAAATGAAGAAAATCGCTTAATCAAAATGAATAAGGAAGTTGTTCTGCTGGAAGTTGCGCAAGCGGAGATTAACGCTTGGCTCGACTTCAAGCAAGTCGCTCAACGGAAACGTGACGACAATGAGGACAGTATTGCCAATCTGGTAGATGCAGTTCGATACGGGCACATGACAATTGACCCAAAGACAAAAGTCATCACCCAAACTCTCAAGTTCCCAATCGAGGGAGAAGCCGGTCAGAAAACTGAAAAGATTGAGTTCAAGCCGAGAGTTAAAATGTCAACCATCGGCACTCAGCTTGCTGGCACGAAGATGACCGACATAGTGGGCCTTACTCTTTCGTACATGGCAGCAGTCACAGGCCAACCGAAGGGTGTTCTGAAGGAAATGATGTCGGATGACTACAGTGTGGCATCGTCCGTGGTGGTTTTTTTTGTCTCTTAGAACTTGGGGGAAACAGTGAGGATGCCAACAAGTCCTTGAGAAATGTGATCACAACTGTAGTTGACAAATATCACTGGCCACCTGAAGTAATAGGTGGCCTTTTTATTGATGATGAGGACTATGAAGGAATTTTGTTCTGGTACAATTTGATAGAGGAAGAGAGGAAGCAATTAACAGCAAAAACTAAGTAATGGCCGGGAAGGCATTCACCATACCAACGATCTTTACCGCTGTAAACCGGATGGGTCCAACCATTCGGTCGATGCAGGGTCAGCTTGGTGCGTTTGCTGTCCGTGCAGAAACTCACTTGTCAAGATTGGAGCGTGGGTGGAGGGCGCTTGAGACACCGATGCGATCTGTCATGAAGATGCTCCGATACTTCGGATACTTCTTCGGCGGGGCCGCGATTGTCCTTGGCCTATCGTCAGTGATCAAGACAATAGGCGACTTCCAGCAGGCAAATGCGGGATTGAATGCAGTGGTTACCGATGAGACACCGGCAACCATGCGGCTCTTATCGGAAGAGGCCAGAAGGCTTGGTCTCACGACAGCAAGGTCGGCTACTCAGGTCGTAGGACTTCAGACCGAACTTGCAAAACTTGGATATGGTGGTACGGAGATCATGAAGATGACTCGCTCCATCGTCCAGGGCTCTATTGCAATGGATGCTGAATTGGCCAGGACGGCAGAACTCGGCGGTGCCATGGTCCGAACCTTCACCAAATTCACAGCGGGGGATATGCCGCGGATCATGGATCAGATGACGCTGGCTACCCTGGATACAGCATTGAGTTTTGAGAAACTCGAAACGATGCTCCCGATTGTATCCGGAGCCGCGAATGCTGTCAACATTGACTTCACCAGGTTGCTGGCATTGCTCGGTAAACTCTCCGATGCTGGTATCGATGCTTCATCCTCAGCCACAGCACTCAGGAACATCTTCATCGACTCTCGCCGCCGCGGGCACAGCTACGATCAGGTGCTTGAGAATATTTCCAAGCGCGCAGACATGCTGACACCGGCGTTCAACAAGTTCGGCAAGAGGGGCGCAGTTTCGGCTGTTGTATTGGCTAATAAACTGAAGGATGTAGTGGCTGAAGAGAGACGGTTGATCGCCGCCACTGGTACGGCAGATCGCGTTGCAGCCAAACGGTTGGACACGCTATACGGATCATGGACATTACTGAAGGCTGCATGGTCTGGATTTGTGCTCACCCTCGATGATGGCACCGGGAAGTTCTCAGGACTCCTTCGCCTGGTTGTGGACACAGCACGTGGTATTGTTCTGCTTGCTGCCGGAACCAAGGAGGCAAAGGATACATTCAAGGCACTCTCTCCGCAGGTGCAGGAGACCGCTACTCAGACTCTAAAGTGGCTGAAGATCGGGTACAAGCTGGTCAAGTGGTTGATTATCTTCAAGGTGGTTCTGGTTGCAGCACGGATAGCAATGACCACATACAGCATTTGGCTTGGCGTTGTTGGGGCGCTCTCCGGAGTGGTAGCAGTCTCCGTAGGAGCCAATACGGTCGCCCTGGCAGCGTATAACGTGACCACATGGCTGGCTGTAGCCGCAACGAAGGCATGGGCTCTGTCAATGGCCTTCCTGAAGGTCGGTGTGGCCACGTTGGGAGCCGGACTGATCCTGCTACTGCCGATCATCGATTCATTCTACCGCAATTGGGAGAAGATCGAGAAGGTGTTCCAGAAAGGTGGAATGCTGAATGGACTCAAGGCAATTGCAGCGACAATAAATGATGGCATACTCTATCCCATTCAAAAACTCTATGAATTGTTGTCCAACCTACCGATAGTCGGTGAAGCCGCTGGTGACTATGCAAAGTTCATCCAGAAGGTGAGGGATAGTAATGAGCGGTGGGGATACGGCACAGCTATGGACGCAACGGCCAGCGCAACTCAGGATCGCTACAAATATCTTCCTCCGGAGCGGAGAGAATCTTATATGCGGTACATGCAGGCTGACTCTGCCAGACAAATGGAACCACTGATGCAAATGTTGAGAGATAGGGAGATGCAAAAATTCAATGGCAGTTTGCAACTGGATTATGTCGGGCCTGATATGTTCCAGCCGAGAAGCACCAGTGATTCAGTTAAGGTAGGAAGGACCATGGGATTCGGACCAAGAAAGTAATATGGATGTAGAAGTAGTTGAAACTGGTAATGGCGGAGACCTTGTAAAAAAAGGCAAGGACTTAAGTGTGGTATTGGGTCTTGAGAACATGGTCTACTTGGGAATGTTCGGTGGCAATGTGGAAGGATCAACTCCAACTGAACGTGATCCGGCAGAACAGGCTTTCGATTATTGGGGAAACTCTCTGCTTTGGACTGATGAGCCATCATTGCAAATGAACTCCATCACCGAGAGCACACTCAACCAGGTTGCGCTCAGTAGTTCCGGCAGGCTTCAGATAGAGCAAGCCGTCAAAACCGACTTGGCATTCATGAGCGATTTTGCGAACGTGAGCGTGTCAGCAACGATTGAAGGTATTGACCGGATCAAATTGTCAGTCAAGGTCGTAAAGCCTGACAACCTGGAAGAGACGGAGTTTGTCTACATTTGGGAACAGAGCACGTTTGTACTTCAAAATCCGAAAGTATGATCACGATCCCTACCATAGCGCAACTATACGACCTGATATTGGCTGATCTTCAGGCGGAGTATGGTACCAGTATCCCAACCTTCGGAAAGAACTTCTTGCGCGTAGTGGCGGCGGTTCAGGCGGGTAAGATGAAACTGATGTATCTGGCAATCGGAGATTTGCAGAAGAATATTTTCGTTGATACCGCAACTCCGGAATCGGCAGGCGGAACCCTTGAACGTTTCGGGCGTGTGAAGTTGAATAGAAATCCGTTCCCGGCTGTGGCTGGTCAATATACCGTCAGCGTGACGGGTACAACAGGATCAGTGATCCCGGCGCAGCAGCAGTTCAAAAGCGATGACACATCAACCAGTCCAGGAATCCTGTTCATTCTTGATGTAGCCAAGCAACTCAGTGCTCCGACAGATACAATGCTGCTCAGGGCGTTGACGGTTGGTTTAGGGGGCAGGCTTTCAATTGGAGATACACTGACCGCGGTATCACCGATAGCCGGAGTGAGTTCGGTTGTAACGGTTACTGTGGAAACAGTGGAGCCGGTTGCTGCTGAAGATTTGGAGGATTACAGGCGCAAGGCGCTGGATGCTTATCGCCAGGAACCTCAAGGCGGTGCTGCAACTGACTATCGTCTGTGGGCTGCGGATGCTCAGGGTGTCGAGCAGACTTACCCGTATGCAAAAACCGGGGCATCCAATGAGATCAATGTATATGTTGAGGCAACCACAGTTGATTCAGTAGATGGACAAGGAACGCCGTCAGCGGCTCTTCTTCAGCGTGTATCTGAAGTGATTGAGTTTGATCCTGATGTCAGTAAGCCGCAGAGTGAACGCGGGCGCAGGCCATTGGGAGTGTTGGAGGTTCATGTATTGCCAGTAACGGTTCGTCAAATCGACATCACGATACCTTCCTACGCGAACCTGACAGCGGAAATACAACTGGCAATTCAGGATGCGCTTGAGGAAATGATCAATAACATCAGGCCGTTCATTCCAGCGTGTGATGTGATTGAAGAGAAGAACGACATCCTGGATGTGAACAAGATCATCTCCACCATTTTAATATCACAGCCGGGTGCATCATTCGGAACTGTGCAAATGGAGGTTGATAATTTCGTTACTTCATCCTTCCAGTTCACACTTGGCAATATTCCTCATTTGAACGTTGTGCTGTTCACATGACACTCTTAGACAGGATTAAACAGTTAGGCAGGAGTCTGTATCCAACCGGGAGAGCATTCCGGATGTGGTTGGGTGGAGTATTCGACAAACTCAACAATGCCCTGGCCAAAAGTGAGTATCGTGCAGCCATTGATGCCATCTCGATTCTGGACAGTATCTTTCCCGACAATGCAAACTTCACATCCGAGGATGCAGCGATATGGGAACAGAAGTTAGGCCTGCCCACTAATATTGCGACACCACTTGCAGATCGCAAACTGGCTATTATCCGGAAGATGAATCACCCTGGCGACATCAAGGCGCGCCAGCACTATCTCTACATGCAGGGACAGTTACAAGCTGCTGGTTTCAATGTCTACGTCTATGAGAATCGATTCCCAACTTATCCGAGTGGGTTCACAACCAAGACTCCGCAGGTATTTTCACTCACTCCATATCCAACGGTTGAAATTCAACACTTCGAGTTGGTGCAGCATGGTGATGTGCAGCATGGTGTGACTGATGATCACAAGATTGCCAACCTGTTAAACCAATCGCACGACAATTACTTCAACGTTGGAGATAATTATAAGAGCACCTTTTTCATAGGCGGTCCTTATCCTGGTGAGTTTGCCAACGTGCCAGCCAGCCGTGAGCAGGAGTTCCGTCAACTGATCTTCAAACTGAAGCCAACACAGACAGTGGGGTTTTTATTGGTTAACTACATTTAATACCTTTGAATCATGGCTCGAAAACTTGCCAACCAATCGAACGTACAAGCCCCGGACTCGGACTATCCGTTCGCCAGGATAAAGGACAATCCTGGTAACGGGACAGGTACACCAGTAACCGAGCGCGTCTACGGTGACATACACCAGTTCTTTGCCAAGTTGATGAACCTTGGTTCGGTAGTACCTAATGATCTTCCGGACAACAACTACAGCGGATTCCAGTTGATCACCGCGTTGTTGAACGTAATCCTTCTCAGGATTCACCAGTGGTCGCCAACTGATTTTAAAATAGTGGAGATCGGAGATTGGAATATGGATTCAACGGTGACAGTCGCTGTTCCGCACGGCTTAGGTGATCCTGGATATAAAAAAATAAGGAACGTTGTCATCACGATTAGGGATGATGCGGATACTACTCTTTATTCTGGCTCAGTGACAAGTAGTGGCACGGGAGTGCAGCAGGTAGGTGTTTTGAGTATCAGTAATACAAGCATCAACTTATCAAGGTTTACGGCGGGCACATTCGACACAACCGGATTCGATTCAACCTCGTTTAACAGGGGATGGTTGATTATTGAATATGACCGGGATTAATATGGTAACCTTTTAAAAGGATACACGTTTAAATAGGCATGAAAGCACTAAAACTTATTACCACTGCCTTGATCCTTACCTCCTGCTCAATGCTGGACGAGGATCACTTTGACGTGGAAGATCGCCTGAAGCCTTATGTGGAACAATTCTATCAGGAGGCTGCGGCCAGGGGGAAAAAGATTCAGCATCAGAATCTTCTTGTGTGGGAGACTTATGCGTTATCGCAAAAGGGTGGCGCGGCAGGTCAGTCATTCCCTGGATCAATCCCGTCTGTTAGGATCGCAAGTGACCTGCTCGATGAGGGAGATACTCTGAAGATTAAGTTCGTTGTGTTCCATGAACTCGGTCACGCCCTGCTATACCGTGGCCATGCTGGTGAATACGACTTTTCAATCATGGTTCCAAACGATTACCTGATAGGGGATTTCAAAACAAAGCCAGGGTTAAGGAAGGAACTGATTGACGAATTGTTCCAATGAATGATTGTTCTGGACATCAATACAGATGCGACAGTTGTTCTTACCAACAAGTTGGAGAAGATGCATCGCTCTGCATTGCCAATTGCAATCCGGAACACTCTCAATAAAGCCGCATTCGATGTAAAACAAAAAACAATGCCTGAGTCTGCGGACCGGGCATTTGTCAAGCGGGCACCCAACTTCTTCAAAGCTAATAGCAGGGTTCAGATGGCCACCGGGTTTCAGGTGAGCATGATGCGGGCTGTTGTTGGATTCACACCTGACAGTCTCCGGGGGAACCACAACTTCTCTGTGGCTGAATTGGAACAACAGGAGTATGGTGGTGAGATCGCAAAGCGTACATTCATTCCTCTTGATCCTGCCCGTGGTGGAAGCGCAACGAAGCTGGTGCGCCCACAGAACCGACTCAGTGAGATCGATGGGATCATTAACTCAGATCAAGGCAACGGCAGTAAGGCGGCGAGGTTTGTCAGGGCTGCATTCCGGGCAGGGAAGGGTGGGCACGTGATCAGCAACTTTGGAAAGAAGAAATTGTACCGCATTGAATCGGTATCAAGATCGACCGGGAAACTGAATCTCAAAACAAAGGCGTTATATTCGTTCCGGAAAGGACGGACAGTTCGTGTTGGGGCCACTGGATTCATGAGATTAGCATCGATGAAAAGCGCCGGATTTATGGACAGGTTCTATGCACAGGAAGCAAGAAGGGTAATTGAACGAGCATTCAAATGAGTTGGATTGATAAAGTAAATACCGACCTGATCATCACCACTGGTGACGGGAAACAATACCGACCACAATGGACGAATGCAAATATTTCTGTTGAGTTCAATACCACTGAGTTTGACTTCCCTGGCATCAAGGGAACGCTTCTGAAGAAGTTCCAGCCACGCGGCAATCGTTACAATTTCGAAATACTTTTCCAGGGTGATGATCACCTCGATGTGACAGAGGCATTCAGGAAATCTGCCAACAACAAGAAGCCGTGGGTGGTAACGCACCCGTTCTATGGACGCATCAATGTGCAGCCATTGAACCTTAACATCGACAACTCGAAGTTCAACGTATCAGAGATCAGGTGCAATATTGTCGAGACCATCCTTGACACCTTCCCGAAAGCAACGGTCGATCCTTCGGACAAGATCAAGTTCGATAAGGATCAGGCTGATACCACATTTGCTGAGTCGTTTGAGTCGGAGATACCCACACCGAACACCGAGTTGATCGAGGAGATGACTGCTGATGTTTCTGAGATTTATAACATTGGTCGAAGGAGTATCCTGGATGACATCGATGCCGAGGCATACCTGAATCTATTCAATGCAGCAAACACAGCCATCCTGAATGCTACGGCTGATCCACTGGCTGCGATCCGGGCCATTCAGGCTTTTGCGACTTACCCATCCCAATTCATCAACAGTGTTCAGAACCGCGTTCAATCACTTATAGATCAATTTGATGGATTGCGGAGCAAGGTGGACTCTATTACCGGGAAGTCGTCAAAGAAGGCATACGAGGCCACGGGTGCGGCATTGATCTCTTCCCTGGTGCTGGCATCCATCACTGATCCTGAATACGATAACAGGGCTCAGGTGATTGCCGTGTTGGATGACATCATGGATGCGGCAACCAACTTCTACACCGATCTGGACTCGCTTCAATCCGAAACGGGGACTGATGTAGACAGCTATATACCTGATTCATCAGCTTTGGTGGCTTTGAGTTTGCTGGTGAACTTCTGCGCATCCAACCTGATCAACATTTCACTGGACAGTAAACAAGAGCGTTCAATAGTCTGTGAAGCCGACACCAATCTGATAGTACTTGCGCACAGGCTCTACGGATTAAAGGATGACGACTCAACGATTGAAAGCCTGATCAAAACCAACGACATCACACGCGATGAACTGTTTTTGGTACCGAAGGGCCGGAAGATTGTTTACTACGTATGATTCTCAGGATCAACGATAGGATCAGGAATAAGAAGATTGACTTCTTCAACGACATTGACATCACGCTGAAGTACGATGCGGTCGCTTCGGTATTCAACTTCCATTTTCATTTTGATCCAACCAAGCAGGAGCACATCGACCTGGCCTGTATCGGGCACTACCATCTCTGCACCATCGAGCATTTGGGTCAGACGGTTATGACCGGCATCATCATGGCACAACACTTCCACGATGAGAAAACGCCAGAGATGCTGACTCTATCGGGCTACTCCCTGGGTGGCGTGTTGGAGGATTGTGAGATTCCTCCGGAAGCCTACCCTCTTCAGACGGATATGCTGTCGCTGAAAGAGATCACCGACAGGATCATTAAACCATTCGGGCTCAAGTACGTAATTGATTCTTCTGTTACCAGCAAGATGAATGAGAAGTATGACGAGGCCAGCGCAACGCCAGGTCAGTCAGTGAAATCGTTCCTGTCGGAACTTGCTTCGCAGAAGAATATCATCCTGAGTCATGACACCCAGGGCAGACTGAAGTTCACCAGGCCATCTCCGACTCAGAAACCGATAGCGTCATTTGAGCGAGGGAAAGGACTCTACACATCGATGCAATCAACGTTCGATGGCCAGGCAATGCACAGCAGAATATTTGTCGTCAATCAAGCTGACATGGACGACATCAACACCGCTGAAAGCTATGCCGACAATCCATTTGTGATTAAGCCAGTGTTCCGGCAGAAGGTTATGGTGATCAACTCTGGTAACAAACTGGACGCAATCAATATGTCAGGCCCAGGATCAGCGGCGAGAAATGCACTGAGCCAGGAGTTGAGGAACTACACACTCACCATTCACACAGACAGGTGGGATGTAAAAGGCCGACTGTTCATGCCTGGTGATGTCGTTACCGTCCTGAACCCATACGTTTACAATTTTACTAAGACCCGCTGGATGATAGAGGAAATACATCTGAAGGGAAATGAGAAGGCACAGACAGCTTCGTTGAAGTGCGTGATGCCAGCGGTGTTCGATGGATCAACGCCAGTCTATCCGTTCAAGGGAATAAATTTGCACTGATGATTACGTTAACCAGGTTCATCGAGGCAACACTGGATTCTATCCAGCGCAGGATCATCAAGGTTCGAAGGAACACCACTAAGGATATTCTGACCGCCAAGCAGATCGCACCATTTGGAATTGACTCGGGTCCAATCAAGGACTTGGCGGCAATACTAGCCGACACGCAATCATTCAAGGACAGGGTTATCATTGGTTATGTCAACGAATCCCAGGAGGCTGATGTCGGTGAGTTGCGGCTCTACAGTATGGATGAGGATGGGAATGTGAAGGCATTCGGGTGGTTCAAGAATGACGGTACTATCCTGATCAACGGTGACAGTGACAACGTGGTCAGGTATGCTCCGCTGAACACCGGACTTCAGGCGTTGGTCACGCAGCTTCAGGCTGAGTTGGTGAAGATACAGACCGGGATCATTGCAGGAGGAGGAACCTACACACCAGGGAGCCTGAGCATTGACATTACCCAGGCTAAGATTGAGGAGGTCAAAACATCCTCGCCAGCACCGCCAGGCCCGTGATTGGGAAACCTGCGGAAAAACCCTAATTTTACCCTATGTTGTATTTCGAGACCGCATCTCAGTACCTCGATACGAAGGCAACGCTGGAAGCGAAACTTGCCGCAATCAATGAGATTCAAGCCGCACTACTTGTAGCGGCCACCAAGTCAGCAACCCAGGGTCACATTGATGAATACATGCTCAACGATGGGCAAACTATCATCAAGACCAAATACAGGAATACCGAGCAGATCATGAACTCGTATGACAGTATGGAGGTGATCAAGCAGCGAGTGCTGGCCAGTCTCAATGGCACCCGCGTGGTTCGGTTGATGGACAGTAAAAATTTTCCACCCTACGGCTATGGCAGGAATGGTCGATAGTTTGAAGTTCTGGAATTGGGGGAAGAAGAAGCCTGTTGTTCAGGCGGATTTCACCGGCTACAACACGGGCGGCGGACAGTACCGCACACTTTTCTCTTTCATCTACAACGGGGAAAAAAACCTGGGAGAGGTTGGCCCACCGAAGGACTACATCATTGACTTTGGTGTCCTGCGTGTCAGGTCATGGCAGATGTTCATCGAGAGCGACATGGCCAGCATCGTGCTATCAAAGTTTTGCCATTGGGTAATTGGTCGTGGACTGAGACTTCAGTGTGAACCAGCAGTTGATGTTTTAGGAGATTCCGGAGTCTCTGTTGATGCGCAGAAGTTCAGCAAGTCAGTGGAGGCCAGGTTCAGGTTATTCTGCCGGAGCCGAAATAGTACCTACTCAAAGGAGAAGAATCTCTTTAGGTTGCAGAGGGTGGCCATGATCAACGCAAAGGTTGGTGGCGATGCTCTGGTGATCATCAGGTACGATGAAGAGACAGGCGTGAATGTCCAGGTGATCGATGGAGCCCATGTGGTTAATCCGTTAAAGGCTGGTGCAGTAAATGCCGCATACTGGTCGGCAATTGAATCAAACGGTAACAGGATCGAAAATGGAATCGAACTCAATAAAAGGAATGAGCACATCGCCTACTACGTCAGGAAAGCGGGCACGGTTGATACTACCAGAGTACCCGCGATTGGTCCTGCCAGCGGAATGCGTCAGGCTTATATGGTCTACGGTTCCGAATACAGAATTGATGACATGCGAGGCCTACCCCTTATCAGTGTTGTCATCGAGACAATCAAAAAACTCGAACGCTACAAAGAAGCAACGGTAGGCAGTGCAGAGGAGTTGGCAAAGATCGTTTACCAGGTTGTGCATCAGCAATACAGCACTGGTGAGAGCCCGCTGAATGATAACATCGTAAAGGCTTTTGATGCAGACAAGAACTCAGACCTGCCGACTGATACATTAGGAAATGAATTGGCAAACACCATTCGTGTCTCAACCAACAAGCAAGCGGTCAACAATCCACGCGGGGCGGAGATCAAGACGATCAACTCGAATAAGTATCAGCTTTATTTCAAGGACTTCTTTGGGATCAACGCTGACATGATCTGTGCTGCGGTAAGGATTCCACCGGACGTGGCCTTCAGTAAGTACAACGCAAACTATTCAGCGTCCCGTGCTGCAATCAAGGATTGGGAACACACGCTCCTTGTTGAGCGGGATGATTTCGGAGATCAGTTCATGCGGCCGATTTTCGAGTTCTGGTTCCGCATTCAGGTATTGTCCAATAAGATCAATGCCCCTGGATATTTGCAGGCATGGATCAACAAGGACTATGACGTGCTGGAAGCATATCACAATAGCAGGTGGGCAGGTACAGCAGTGCCACACATCGATCCTGAGAAGGAAGTGAAAGCTGAACGACTCAAACTCGGCGAGTCTGCTAAGGATATGCCGCTGACAACATTGGAGGCTTCTACCGAGGCGCTCAATGGAGGAGAGGCGGATTCTAACATGACGCAATTCGCTGAGGAACTCAAGGAGTCAAAAGCACTCGGCATCAAAACCGAGGAGCCACAGCCAAAGCCGGGTAAACCGGCGAAGCAATCCTAATTTTTTTTGTCGGGTTCTTGCCTGTATTTCTGCGGATAGGAGTCGGCAATCTCGCGAAGTTTTGGCCTGAGTAATTGGGGCATCGTAACTCCCATGTGAGTGCTGATATTCCGGATTTCTTCGTAGAGTGAAGGGGGTACTCCGGGTATCCGGATTTCCTTTCCCTGGTCGCTCTTTTCGTCAGCCATGACTCAAAGGTATGGCAAAAGATGCGTTTTTATCCATGAATTATGGAGATTTTTTGCTATTCGAATTGTGTGATACGATTTTCACAGCCGTAATGGACAAGGAAGTCATTCTATACGGCGGGGTCTACGAATACACAGTGGCCTACCTCATTGAAAAACTCAATGAGGCAATCGAAGCCAAGGGTGAAGATGGCACTGTCACTATCCGCGTGAATACAATGGGCGGTGATCCCCAATCGGCGATGGCGCTCCTTTCCAAATGCCAGGAACTTTCTGCCAGACTCAGGACCAAGATTGATGGCAGGGCATATTCAGCCGGAGCATTCTTGTCTCTGGTGACAGCCGAATCTGAAGCTGTCGAAACCGCGAATTTTGTTTTCCATCGCGCCGCATATCCGGAGTATGTTGAAAAGAATCCGGAGTACTTCACGGACGCACTCAAGAAAATTCTCGATGATGTCAATGCGAAGCTGAAGAAAATTTTCTTGGCCCGCGTGGACGTTGCCATGTTTGAGAAGATCACCAAGATCAAGGTCGATGATCTGTTCTCGATGAACGGACGCATCGATGCGGTACTCACAGCCAGAGAGGCTCTGAAGTGCAACGTGATCAGTAAGGTGGTTCCTATCACAATCGAGAAGCGCAGAGAGATCGCGGCTTTCATGGAAGCCTCGGCAAGTCAGTACGGCGGCTTCGAAGGAATTCGAATGGCTGCTCATGTTGAAGAAAAACCGCAAAACAAAAATTCTATGACACTCGCAGAATTCAAAGCCGCTCATCCCGAAGTCTTTGCACAAGCCGTTCAGGAGGGCGTTACGCAGGAGCGTGATCGCGTTGAATCCTTCATGGTATTCGCCGAGCATGATCTGCCTGGTGTGAAGAAAGGTATCGAGGCTGGCAAGCCGATGACTGCCAAAGAAATGGCTGAGTTCGGTCTGAAGGTTACGAGCGCCCTTCAGTTGAAGGCCGCTGGCAAGGATGCTCCGGATGCTGGCAATCAGCCTCCTGCCGAAAGCAAGGAGGATAAGCCGAAAACCGAGAAAGAGAAAGCCTTGGCGAACTTCGAGGCATCTATCGATGCCGGGCTCAAGAAAATGAAGGAAGGAAAGTAGTAACAGACTTTTTTCAAAAACCTTAAACGCTATCGACCATGAGCGAAATCACGCAACCCCTCAACACAGGTCAGCAGATGACCACGAACTACGATCTGTCGAAGATTTTCCTTTGGGACAATCGATATGACAACGAGCAGTTCGTGAACAACACGAACTACAATCCGGTGACGCTCAAGGCAGGGACGGTCATGGGTCGCGTGACGGCCACAGGCATCCTGCGTCCATGTGATGCTTCCCAGACGGACGGTAGCAATATTCCTATCGGGATTCTGGCGCAAGACCTGCTCGTATTGGGCGGCGCAACAGCACGTTGCTCCATCTGTGTACGCGGAGATGTGAATCGCAACGGAATCATTTTCTGGACGGCCAATACCTTCGACACCATCACGGCTGGTCGCAGGTACTATGACCTGATCCAGGATGTAGGGATCAAGATCGTTGCTGGCCAGGAACTTTCCGGATACGACAACCAGTAGACCTGACGAACGAGTAACAAAATTCTTAACCTGTAAAATCTACCGACTATGGCAGAAATTGCATCCCAAGACGCGAGGGCTCTCTTCACCAAGAAGCTGATCGATGTATATCAGGAACGCCCCGCTGTAAAAACCTTCCTGCGCTCCTTGTTCCCGACAGTGGCGGGAGCCACTAAGGAACTCTCCATTGAGGTAGAGCGTGGCACCGAGCGTGTTGCTGTGGACGTTGTTCGCGGCACCGAGGGTAACCGCAACCAGTGGACCCGTAGCACGGAGAAGGTATTCCTGCCTCCGTATTACAGGGAATACTTCGATGCGACCCAACTCGATCTCTATGACCGGGTTATCGGTTCCCAGGCCAACGACAACAGCGACCTGTTCATCGACCTGATGAACAAGGTGAGCGACAAGATCGGTCTGTTGCAGGACAAGATTGACCGGGCATACGAACTTCAGTGTTCACAGGTACTTCACACAGGTATCGTCCAACTGACTGCCGGAGTCAATATCGACTTCAAGCGCAAGGCAACGTCTATCGTTGACCTTACGGGCGCTGGCGGATATTGGGCCGCTGCATCTGACCCGTTCGCACAGATCGCCGCTGGCTGTGACTTCCTGCGCAAGACAGGTAAGTCCGGCGATGCGATGTTCAACCTCATCCTTGGCTCACAAGCCCTGGCAGACCTGCTGGCCAACACCAAGTTCCTGACCCGTCAGAACTTGTTCAACATGGCCCTTGACCAGGTTGTCGGCCCGATCCGTCAGGGTGTAGGATCAGCCTTCCACGGAGTACTGACCTGCGGCTCGTACAAGGTTCAACTGTGGACCTACCCGGAATTCTACGAGGATGCCAGCGGGGTATCGCAATCGTACATCGATCCGAAGTACGCCATCCTGGTGCCCACCGTCCCTCGCTTCAAACTCGGTTTCGCAGCAGTTCCGCAACTGCTCAATGGCCGGATCAAGCCGGAGGTTCGCGGAGCATACGTTGTCGGGGAGTACGAAGATCAGCGGAACACCGCACACATCTTCGACATCAAGTCGGCAGGTGTGGCCATCCCGGTGGCCGTGGATCAAATCTACACCATGAAGGCTGTAGCGTAGAATGAAGTGGTATCTGGTTCTATTCCCCGTGGAGTGTAAGAGAGGGATGCTTCAGAAAGGAGAAATCGTTTCTGAGGATGACTTCCACGGACAGGACGGCGAGGAACTGGCAGCAGTTGGGAAACTGACCACGATCACCGAGAAGGAAGCCAAGAAGAAAATGGCTGAGTTGGAGGAGAGCAAGAAGCCCAAAGATCAGGAACCAAAAGAGGGTTCAGTCCTGGGCAAAGTGAAGGAGGCCTTCGCCGGTTGATGTTGAAAAAGAAACAGAAGCCCTCGGATGTTAAGTCGGAGGGCTTTTTTATTTATGGGGCTCATAGATCAGATTAAAGAGGACATCAAAGGGATCACCACGAACACGGATGATTTCGCGGTCACGATCACCCTCATGACCCCCAATTCCACGTTCGACTTCACCTTCGATGAGACCTTCCAGAATGGCCAGATCACAATCAAAGGCCTGCACAGCGTCCATCACATGAAGGTGGATGCGATGGCTGGCACGGTAGTAAACTCACGCCATGCCTACTGCTCTTTCTATGAGAACGCCATCACCGACCAAGGGTATCCGATGCGCAATGCTTCCAAGGAAGTGAACCTGAAGAATCACAGGGTCGTGATAAGATACTCCACAGGAGAAGTGCGGGATTACTTCATTCGTGAATGGTTCCCGGACGAAACCGTTGGCTTGATCGTTTGCATTCTTGGGGATTACAAAATTCTTGTCCCAGCGCCATGAAAGTAAAGCCATTCAATCCTGACAATTGGGGCGTAGGAGTATTCGGGTTCAAGTGCCCTGGGTGCGGAGAGACCCACATCATCTACACTGACCCTGCGAACCCATCCAAGAACAAGGAGAAGTCTGTATGGGCCTTCAATGGAGACCTGAACAACCCCACCTTCTCTCCATCGATCATGTATCGAACTGGCCATTACATTGATGATCTGAACGAAGAACAGAAGGCGCACATCATGGAACAGGAGGAGAAGTACCGTGGAATCATCTGTCACTCCACAGTGACCAGTGGGTTCATCAATATCCTGAGCGACTCCACTCAATCGGCAAATCAAACGCTTGAACTTAAAGAGATAGGCGATGGCAGCACTGATTAACACAGCGATTCCGAAAACGAATTGGGAGACCGTCAGGGATGTCATTGCTCAAATCCTGGCGACCGAGATCGAGAATCAGAATGTCAACAATTTCATCCCGGATGCCGGATGGGAAGCACAGTCTCACGTGTGGACTGAGCGGTTTGTTCCTTTCGACAAGTCAGAGGTTCCGGCGGTCAACGTGATGTTCTCACGTGTCAGTTACAATAACGAGCACGTGGGACATAGCGATGGCATCTATGTGTTCAACATTGATTGCTACGCCTATGCTAAATCAACCGATGGGAATGATGGCGACAAGGACTCGATGTTCAAACTGCAACGCCTGATTGGTCTGTGCCGTTCCATATTGATGGACCCGAGATACATCCGGCTTGGTATCGCACCGCCGAATGTAATGAACCGCACGATTCAGTCTATCGAGATAGGGCAAACTGAGAATGATTCACTGAGCGTGACCTTCGGCAGGATTGCGCTGGCTGTGAGGATTCCTGAATCGATTCAGTTCATCCCGGCTACGGCTCTCAATCTGGCCAATACTCAGATTAAACTCGAAGAAACCAACCAGGGCTACTACTGGTCAACGATAAATTATCCGTGAAAAATCCTTAATTTTATTACACTAACCCCAACCGCTATGGTCTACCTACTGATCATTGTTTTGCAACTCATCGGCATTGGCCTGCATGTGATGCAGAAAATCACAGCAATGGATGATGCGAATCCAGACAAGGCCCGCAACGAGATCATCAGTCTCTTCTTCAGGAAGGATTGGGATAGCCTGGCGGTGTCCATGCTGGTGCTGGCCTTCAACCTGGTGGCGCACTACATCATTGTAGTGTACGCACCTACCATCGCGGCGATTCAGTATTTCGAACTGTATTCGTTCGCGCTGGCATTCGTCCTTGGGTACGCAGGTCAACGGTTGATCTACAAGTACCTGGGCAAGGCTGAGAAAATCCTTGACGAGAAATCCGAGAAAATGCGACTGTGATGAAAAAACTCTTTGTAATTCTGATCCTTGCCGTCCAATCATGGCTTGCCTTCGGGCAGGCTACTGATGCTTCATTGACAGCCCAATCCAATGTGATCAGGGATGAGACGCAGCCGGGCGGTAACACCAAGACGCGGATCGCTGCAATGTTTCAATCAATCATTGACAGCAAGGTTTCAATTCTTGCTCCACGTCTCACAACCACATCGACCAATGGTTACGTGTGGACAGCGGTTGGAACGACTGGCCTGGGAAGCTGGCAACCTGCCACAGGTGGCGGCGGCGGCGGATCAGTGAATTCGGTATCCGGGACATCAAACAGGATCACATCAACGGGCGGCACAGACCCGGTTATCGACATTGCTGGTACCTATGTTGGTCAGACATCGATCACGACTTTGGGGACGCTGACGACAGCTTCAGGGAATATTACTCTCTGGACGAACAACGCCGGGTACATCACCGGGAACCAAACCATCACTTTGTCAGGGGATGTATCAGGATCAGGAACTACGGCAATTACCACAGCCATTGGTGCCAATAAGGTAACTCTCCCCATGCTGGCACAGGTGTCAACCGCCAGGTTCCTGGGGCGGACTACCGCGGGCACGGGAGACGTTGAGTCTCTGACCGGAACCCAGGCTACGGCGCTGCTTGATGTAGTCACTTCAGGAGCGAAGGGATTGGCACCAGCTTCGGGTGGAGGCACAACAAACTTCCTTCGAGCCGATGGCACGTGGACTACTCCAAGCGCCAGCGTAGCATGGGGGGGCATCACTGGGACACTCTCAAGCCAGACTGATCTTCAGACGGCCTTGGATGGCAAATGGTCACTAGCATCAGGGGGGATACTAACTGGCACCAACACAATTTCTCATGCAGGATTTGATGTGAACTTCACCGGGATTGGGACGGTTGGATTTTCAGCAACGGCTACTCAGCCGGGAATGAATGTCGGAAGTTTTGCTGGTACACCAGGAGCCCTTGACAATGGAGATGTCTGGTATAACTCCACTGCCAATCATTTCATTGGTAGACAGAGTGCAGCTAATAAACCATTCATGCAGTTCAACACCGCGACAATTACAGGGAATAGAGTGCCGTATGCTGCGAACTCAACCGGGTTTCAGGATGATGCTGATTTGACCTTTGATGGGGCCGGGCTGCTTGTTGGCGCTGGTACAATCACAGCCAACACCAGGACAGACATCAGGGGAATCAGTGGTGGGAATGCAACCAGGATAGCAGACAACACAAATGCTCCGATAATCACCGTGCTGGACGATGCGCATATTCAGGTAGGGGCAAATGCAAATAACTTCATAGCCCCGACAACTGGTAATAATGCAGTGGACATCACAGGAACAAACATGCTGTTCTCGGCTGCGGGTGGGTCTGGCCAAAATAAGGACGCATTCACATTTACCCCTGGGCAGATGAACTCAACGAGCACAGGATCACAAGCATTACTCAGGATTTCAAATGCTGTTATGGGTGCTGGATCTGGCTCCAATGACTCACATGGTATTAGAGTAAATATCACATTCAACCAGTCGGGAACTTCAACAGGAGTGCTGTCATCAATATTTTTAGAGACTCGGCACCAGAATAACAGAGGGGACACTTATGGAATTGTTTACAGAAGCACAACGAACTTTTGGGGGACAGGCTCAAGCAATACAGGTAATTTTATGGGGTACTCGAATGAGGTTACCGTGAATCAAACCTCTGGTACCGGATCGGTAACGAGTTTTATGAGCGCCCCAACGGCTACACTGATCGCTGGAACTTTCCGGGGCTTTTATCACAATCCGGCTGTAACAAGCATTACAGGAGCGCACTATTCGTTTGAGGCTACATCAGGGACGATGCTACTACCGGCTTCGGTAGCTGGTGCTGCTCCTTTGAGATTGCCACATGGAACCGCACCAAGTTCTCCTGTGAATGGAGACATCTGGACTACTACATCGAGCGCATTCGCCAGGATCAATGGCGTGACTGTTGATCTTGCTGCTGGCGGTGGCGGAGGACTGAACTTTCAACAGGTACTAGGAGTACAAGCCTTATCCATATACTAATTATGAAAAAACTACTTGCTCTTTTTCTATCCTTGGCGATCAGCGTGATCGCATGGGCGCAGGGTATTACCCTGGATGGAACTTCCCAGATTCTTGAGGTAACGACTACCACAACTTCTGATCTTGATTACCAGGTCAATTGGGTGGACATCGTAGTGGCCAGCGGGGCCACGCCAGGTACATCGGAAGGCAAAATCACGACAGCGACAACTACAACGATAGTAGCTGCGCCATCAGCCAGCACGTATCGGGTGATTAAGATGCTGACGATAAAAAATGTCCATGCCAGTGCATCCAATGTCATCACATTTAAAAAGGATATTTCCGCGACTGAGTATCAATTGACAGGATCAATCACCCTGCAAGCTGGTGAGAGCGTTGTTTTCGTTGACGGCATCGGTTGGGTAGAATACACATCAGGAGGAATAAGTCAAACGGCTAACGTTGCTTTCTCGGTTGATGTGCAGATTTTCACAGCCGATGGTACATGGACCAAGCCAACAACCTTCACGGCAAAAATAGTAATTGTTCATGCCTGGGGCGGTGGTGGCGGCGGTGGTGCGGGAGCATCTCTGGCAACAGCAGTAGTGGCCAAGGGTGGTGGCGGCGGAGGCGGTGGTGGATACCTACGCAGTTTCTTTCTTGCAGACGATTGTTCACCAACTGAATCGGTTGACATCGGCGCAGGTGGATCGGCTGGTGCCCCTGGCGCTGCCGGAGCGGTGGGAGGTAACGGCGGGATTGGAGCGAATACGACTTTTGGGACAACAAAAGCAGTTGCATACGGTGGTGGTGGCGGTGCAGGAGGCGCGATCTCAGCAGTGGCCACTGGTGGTGGCGGAGGCGGCGGAGCGGGTGGTGCTGGCGCAACAGGATCAACCACAGGAGGCGCGGGAGGCCTTCCTACAGCAGCCACGAACGGCACAGGCGGCAACGGAGTGACTGGCGCTGCGGCTACCGGGACATCGGCTAATGCTGAGAACGGTGGCGCTGGCGGTGGAGGAATCAACAGCACACCTACAGCAGGAGCGGTTGGTGGCTCTTCATTGAACGGAGGCGGTGGCGGTGGTACTGGCGGAAGTCATAGCGCCACACCTGCAAACGTATCAGGCGGTGCGGGCGGGCGCGGTGGATTTTACGTGGCTGGCCTTGGTGGTGCTTATGGCACTGATGGTGCAGCCCCAACAGCAGGCACCAATGGTGCAGACGGGAACTCTACCAAGGGTGGTGACGGAGGCGGTGGCGGTGGAACCACAGTCACAGCATCTACCAGCGGGGCAAACGGAGGTAATGGTGGACGCGGCGGAGGCGGAGGCGGAGGCGGAGGATGCGGAATGAACCCTGGCCTTGGCGGATCAGGCGGCACGGGTGGCAACGGATACATGATTGTGATCACTTATTAACCCACAATTTTTATGATTCAAATCAATAACATCGACCTTCAGGAGTCACTGCTCACGGAAGGCAACGGAGCCCAAACGGTTCTCGCCGAGACCATCGATGCTGATGTGTCAGGCAACTTTGTCTACGAGGCTGTCTGCCAGCGACTATCGGACAAAGCAACCAAGACGGTCACTCTTCGTGGATCGTTCAAGAAGGTTGGCAGCAACAACGTGGCAGTGGAAACCGAGTTGCTCGGCGGAGTTATTGGAACCGCTGGCGATCTGTTGGCTCTTTCCGGAGCCAACGCATCGGTATCCTCCAATGAAGGGAATATTCTCTTCCAGGTAGATGGGCTTACCAGCACCGACATCATCTGGGCTATCCGGGTGAAGGGGATGAAAGTCCACAACGTCAGCGAGTAATGAAACTCGTTGTCATTCTACTCTGCTTGTCCATAGGATGTTATGGGCAGGCAGAGTTAGTCGTTGATACGGTGAAGGTCAAACTGAAGCCGTGGCAAAAGGAACAGGTCGAGAAGTTGCAGGAACAGAGTCGGATGATCAATGAGCAGTTACAGTTTTTGGTGGATGGTTTATTGAGGGAGAATAAAGTTGTGGACTCACTCGTTGTAAACATATCGTACAAGCCAGGCGAATTAATTCTAATCACCAGACGCAAGAAGCATGGAAAGTAATGAGATGAAACACATCGACAAAAGGTTCGATGAACTGCAAGATGTGGTTGATCAGATCAAGAGGGGGCTGTATGGTGATAAGGCCAACAACGTCCCAGGATTGATCGCTGTCCATGCCGAAACCAAAGCTGATCACCACCGGCGAATTTCCAAGGTTGAGAAGAGCGTCATGAAGTTTCTGTGGTTCGGCGGAGGAGCCATGATGGCCATTGAGATCGTCTGGATTCTCTTCAAGGAACTGAGTAAGTAATCAACAAATCCCCATCCACATGAAAATCGTAGAGACAGCCAGAGAGTTCATCGGCCAGAAGGAACAGCCGGGAAACAAGTTTGACGATGCGACAGAGTTGGGTCAACTGATCCATGAGGCTGGCCAGAAGGATGGCGAGGCCTGGTGCAGTTACTTCGCGGAAGCCGTCTGCAAGAAAGCCTACCCTCACAAGGCAGGAGACATCCAGCGGTTGTTCTCTCCGAGCGCCGTTAAGACGTTTAAGAATTTCGTGAACGATGACTTCACCGTGACCGCAGCCCCGCAGGTTGGCGCACTGGTGATCTGGCGGCGCTACCAGGCAGGCAAGCCTCAGTGGCAGGGCCATGCCGGGATAGTGACCGAAGTGACAGTGACCGGCTTTAAGTCAGTGGAAGGTAATTCAAATGCTGCCGGAAGCCGCGACTCGGATTCGGTTGTGGAGAACACCCGCACGGACATCTACAAAGCCGATGGCTTGTCGGTGATGGGCTTCATCGATCTGAACTATGAATAAGAGGATCGCCTATACCGTCCTGGGGATCATTGCCCTGGTGATCACTCTGTATTTCGTCTCGCAGGTAATGCGGTCCTGTGAGCCACCCGGAGATTACAACGACAAGCAGATCGCCGAACTCCGGGCGCAGGTGAAGAAGTATGAAGCCAGAGAAGCTGATCACAATCGCCGGGCAGAGGAGGCCTTCAAAGCAGGTGTAGCATCCCAGGAAGCCAAGGTGGTGATCCGTACCATCTACAAAACCAACAAGGAGGAAATCAGAAAACTACGCAAGCATGTGAAGGACTCCCTGGTCAAGGCGCTGTTCACTCCGGATGCAACGATGGACAGCAGTATGTTGTCGGACGCTGTATCAACAGGAGTGCTCGATTTGAATAACGATAACAGTCGTCTGCGCGAAGAGGCAAAGGCTGACTCCACATCGATCCTGAAGATCACCGAAGCCTACAATGAAAAGAACTCGGCACTTGCCGTCTGTGACACCGTGAAGGCTGCGCTGACCATGCAGGTCAAGGCGACAACGGAGGATGCTGAGACGGCCAAGAAGAAAGCGAAACGCCGCGGGCTGATGAACTGGCTCCTGGGCGGGCTGGCCACCGCGTTTGCAATTATCGCAGCCACAAAGTAGTTTTGTTCATCCTTTGATTAGTACCCTCCATCCTTCGGGCTCTGGCAGGGGAGTTTCATAAGGGTGTGTGGCCAGAGGGGGATTATGCCCCCTTTGGTTTTTTATATCCACCACCCTATCTTCGTTACATGAAAACGCTCACCCTGGTACTGATCGCACTCGGATTGTGCTTCAGTGCCGCATTGGCTGAAACGCCAGTGACCAACCAGGTGGAGCATTCGGTTGCCGTATCCGGCGACTTCTACCACGTGCCAGTTTTGGAGATGACCGTATCGATGTATGTCGAGTCGGAGATCGTTCTCCCTGTGCCCGTAGATGAATCGGTAGAGTCACCTGGTTACCCTTCGAGTGTATTCCACCCACCCGTTGCTGACCCGACCACCTTTGCCCGTACCAATAAGCGGCGATGGTGAAGAAGCAATTGTAGTACTAGGAAACCTATTAGAACCCCCTATTTCAAACCGATTTAGGGGGTTTTAAATTTTTACAAGAAAAGTGTTGACATTTTAAAACCCTACCACCATCTTTCCGTTGTAATTGAAAAACACACACCTTTATGGCAACCAAAATTTACACCCTCGAAATCACCCATGTGGATGATCCAGAAAGCAGTAAGAAGATCAGTGATGTATCTTCGGAAGAATTAGCTAGGCAGATTTCACAACCATTCGCTGACTTACTTTTCGAGATAGCTTCCCGAAATGAAGTGGGAGAAGTAAGGGTGGTTGAGCAGGATATGCTCAAGGAAACCAGGGTAACATTTACAACAGAAATTTAGTGTGTGTTTGGGAGGGGCTTCGGCCCCTACCATTTTTCAACACCAACAAAAACACATCAATATGAAAAAGGTTATTTACTTATGGGTTTTCGGGCAAGGTTGGCAACAATTTGAATTTGGCACAGAGGCCACTGTT
>Ga0079220_10000007_pt1 | contig 37389 bp, 25 predicted proteins | sample GAAS100_FD_75071 | JGI IMG/M metagenome (GOLD analysis project Ga0079220, IMG submission 75071) | Agricultural soil microbial communities from Georgia to study Nitrogen management - GA AS100 | ecosystem: Environmental > Terrestrial > Soil > Agricultural land | place: USA: Georgia | collected... | reverse complement strand
GTGACCGTATAGACGACCCACTTACCGTCGGGCGACACCTGGACATCGGAAACGCGGTGCATTTGGATGAGGTCGTCGAAGGTGATGGGATGCTTCGAGGTTTGCTGCGCCGCGGATAGGGCCGCAATGCACAATCCGGCCATCGCCAGCCAAGCGCCGCGCATAGCTGCATTCTTTCGCATGCTCTCTCCTAATTTCTTCGGGAATTCCGGCGTCCCAAGCGGGGCTTCATCTTGTCACGATTCCGAGGCAATGCCAAGATGCTTGCCTTGGGTGTTCCGGACCATTGCCCAATTCGCGAGGGCAACCAGCAAGGTCGCGCAGAGGATCGCAAACTCTCCCCGGCCCATCCGACTCAATAATGCCATGGCGAAGAGCAGGCTGGCCGCGGCGAACAGATAAGGCACGGGAAGCTGGAAGCCCGCTTTGCCGGGCAACTTCCGGCGCAGCACGGGCACGGCAAGACCCATCGCTCCATAGACGGCTAACCGCGCAACGGCGGAAAGCATGGCGTTCCAGCGAAAATTGCCCAGGACCGCAAAACCGAGGACCATGGCGGCGTACAGCAGAATCGAAACATACGGCGTTCGGAACTTCGGATGTATTTTAGCCAGCGGCGCCGGAAAATCCCCTCGCTCGCTGAGCGCAAAGGTGATCCGCGAGGAATGCAGCATGTTTGCGCTCAAGTATCCGTAGGTGGAAATGAGGGCCGCAATACCGATCGCGGCAGCACCCCAACCTCCGAGGAACCGCAAAGCGGAGTCGCTCAGCGGGCGGGCAGAAGTACCCGCATTCGGCAGTGTAGCCATGACAACGTACTGTGCGCCGGTGTAGATGGCGCACACCACCAGAAGGGCCAGCAGCAACGCGATGGGCATATCGCGTTTTGGATTTTTTGCTTCGCCTCCGACCACGAGCGCGCCTTCGAATCCCCCGTAGGCGTAGACCAAGAGCAACATCACCTCGAACCAGTTTTTAGCGGGGACTGGCGCAACGGCGAACGAGACGCGCAACTCCGGCCGGAGCCACAGAGTCGCGAGTCCCGCCAGCACGAAAAAGAGCAAGAAAGTGGTTTTTACGATGGTGAAAACGTTGCTGACGCGGTTTCCGAGCTTGACCCCGATGTAGTTGAACAGCGCCAAGTGGCCGATCAACACGGCGAGAACAGCGACCGCCGCCCAACGCGCCTGCAGGACAGGGAAGAATTGCGCCGCGTAGGTTGCGAACAGATCCGCGCCCGCGGCGGGAGCAACGACGCGCATCAGCCAGGTGAGCCAAGCAATCGCGAGTCCCGCGAATCGGCCGAATGCCGCGCGGCCATACAGGTAGAGTCCGCCGGTTTCATCGAAGCGCGACGATACCTCCGCAACGCAAGCGGCAATGATCAGAATTCCCGCGCCCGAGGCGAGGCACGCGAGAATGCTCCAGGCACCGATTCGAGCGGCGAGAATCGACGGCAGTCCGAAGACACCCGCACCGAGAATCGAGTTCACCATGAGGGCGACGAGGCTCCATCGTCCGATGGTGCGCACCAAGCCGCGGTCTCCGCCAGGCAAACCGGCTCCTTAGCACCGTGCGTTCTTGCTGATCCTGCGGTGTGATCTCTATCTAACTTCGTTCCTATTTAACTTCGGGCACCCTTGGTTTGGCAATTTCCGAAAGGACGTCGGGACCGGAGAAGCGCTGGAGGTGCGGATATCGTTCGCCTTCGTGATAATCGATCCTGGCGTCTACGGCGTAGCCGTCGTTTCGCAGGCGCAAAGCAATGTGGTCCTTGCTGTTCTTTGCGGCGCGGACAGCTTCCCTGAGAGAATCGGGAGTCCAGTCACGGCCGTTGACGGCGGTCAGAATCATATCGGGAGCGATTCCCGCTTTCGCTGCCGGGGATCCGGGGATGACGTCGACAATCGTGCCGCCATCGTCATCTCCGGGTTCTTTGACGGTGAATCCGAGTGAATAGCGCAGATCGACGGTATGTTCCACAGACTCGGTAGCGCGCAGCATTTCATTCATTTTGCCGGTGAACATCAGTTTCCATCCGCTGTTTTCGAGGCCGGCCAGAGGAGCAGTTGGTCCGTGCGAATAGAGTCGCTCGTCGAAGAACTTCTTCCAATCGTATGGAGCGACGGCATTCAGGCTGCTCACAACATCTTCGAAAGTGTACGGGATCAGCTTGGGGCCGTCGCTCTCTCCGCCGTGAAAAGCCCTGCAGAAGTCGTCGAGAGATTTTTTCCCGCGGGTTTCGCGGCGAATGATGGTATCCGCCTCGAGCCAAATGAGCGTGCTTTCGTCGTAGTAATCCACGCCGCGACGCCACGCCGATCCCGCTTTTCTGGATCCATACAACAGTTGGGCTGCAATGGCGGTGTCCTCTAAATTCCGCCACGTTCGTCCGGGCCGGTCGTTGAGATAGGCTGCGACGGAGGCGAGGTCCTCGCGGAGTTCCTCCAGTGTCCAAATGCCGCTGCGGGCCGCCAGCATGGTTCCGTAGTATTGTGTGAGTCCTTCGTAGACCCAGAGGAGATCGCCCTTCATCGGCTGTTGATAATTCGGCGTGGCCAGCCCCGCGGGACGGCGGTACTTGCCGTTCCAGGAATGAAAAAATTCATGGGGCAGCAAATCGCCGAGCCATTCGAAGGTGCTGGGGTCAAGCAGGGTGCGTTCGGGAGCGCGATTGTCGCTTGATTCGTGGTGCTCCAGACCATTCACGTCGAGATAGTCGCTCAGCGCGAGGAGAAAATCGTAGTGGCGGTAGTGGCGCGCGCCGAACAGGGCCCCGGTTTCCGCTACAAGCTGGCGGTAGTCGCGCAGTTCTTCCGGCGACGCGACTGTTGCCGCTTCGCTGTCCGCCGCCACGTTCAGCCGGTGATCCGGCGTCTCGCCCGGAGAAAGATCGTAGGTTTTGAGGTATTGCGCCGCAAGCACGGGCGAATCCACGAGCGTGGTCAACGATACCGTTTTGAAGCTTGTTTCCTCGCCCGATTTTCCTTCTATTGGCAGCGCGGTCGCGAATTTCCATCCCTCCGGAACACGCAAGCTTGCGGAAAACATCACGTCATCTGACTTAGCGCCTTGCGGATACAGCACCACCAGGTTCCACGGCAGCACGGCCACTTTTGCAGAAGCCGATGGAGCTCCTCCGGATTCGTCTTTGGTGGGCAACAGGTAATCCAGGGTCACGTCCAGCTTTTCCGCGCCCGCCGGTACATCGCAATGAAACGCGTACATGTCTACGTCGTCCCGCTTCCAGGCGATGTCCTTTCCGGCCACTCGGAAATGCAGTCCGGTCACATCCACGATCGGCCCCGTTGGTCCGTGCTCGCCGGGTATCCACTCGGGGTAGACCAGCGTCAGCGGTCCCGCCTTCACGGGAAATTCCATCTTCGCGTGGTAGACCCTCTTGGCCGCATCGCTCAAGTCCACATTCAACTTCACCGCGTTGTTGTTTGCTTCCTGGGCGAAAGTGACGGCGCGCGGCAGCAGAATCGCGGCGCATGCCAGGACGCCTGCGAGTCGCTTGAGTGTCATCATTCGTTTCACATTCACCATGATTCCGGGCTCCTTATCAGTTTCCTGCGGCCGCGACACGTTCCTATTATGTATGGTTCTTGGGTCATCGCGCCGCCTTTTGCGCGCCGAGACGCTTCCGGCACCGCTGGCCTCCGCAGCCTTTGCGACTTCTGTGCGTTGAGCTTTACCTCTTGACTTTGCCCTTGTGATCTACGATATATGGGGCTGATATATATGGACATCACACCCTCCGATCTCGAATGGAAGAAGGGCAGCGCCGAGCTGCTCATTCTCTCTCTCCTCGAAGCCAGCCCCCGCCACGGCTACGAAATCAGCAAGCTCATCGAGCGACGGTCCGCCGGAGCCGTCCGCTTTCACGTCGCTTCCCTCTATCCGCTCCTCTATCGCCTCGAAAAACGCGGCTGGCTCGAAGGCCGCTGGGTGGAGAAGAACGGCCAGCGCCGCCGGCGCTACTACCGCCTCACTCGCGAGGGCCGGAGAGTTCTCGCCTCGCAGCGCCGCGGCTGGAAGGCTTTTGTCGAGGCTATCAACCGCATCACGGAGGTCGAAAGTGCCTGATTGGAAGGAGGAAATTTCCAAGCGCCTCGAGCCCCTCAAGCTGTCGCCGCCGCGCGAAGCGGAAATCATTGAAGAGCTTTCCCAGCATCTCGAAGACCGCTACCAAGAACTCCTCGCCTCCGGCGCAACCGAAGAGCAAGCCCGTATCGCCGCTCTCGAGGAATTACAGCCGCTGATCGCCTCGCACAATAATCCTTTGCCAACTCGCGACGCATCACTGGCGCAGGCTCTTCGCTCCGTCGAACAGCAAGTCCCGGCAAATCCTACCGTTTCCGGCGGTGGCGGCCCTGCCAACTTCATTTCCAGTTTCTGGCAGGATCTGCGTTTCGCTTTCCGCATTCTCCGCAAATCTCCCGCCTTCACCGCCGTCGCCATCCTCACCCTCGCCCTCGGCATCGGCGCCAATACCGCCATCTTCGGCATCGTCAACGCTGTTCTTCTCCGGCCGTTACCCTTCAAGGATTCAACGCGCCTCGTTCTGCTTCACGAAGGCCTGCCCAAAATCGGTTTTCCGAGAATGTCCTTTTCGCCGCCGGATCTCGCCGTGTTTCAGCGCGAACAGAAGCTTTTCAGCGTGCTGGGTACCTTCTTAAACGAGCGCATGGATATTTCCGGCCAGGGCCAACCCGATCGTGTGATGGTCACGCGCGTTTCCGCCACGCTCTTCCCGATGCTCGGCGCGGAGCCGATGCTTGGCCGCGCGTTCACGCCGCAAGAAGACGCGCCGGGCCATCCGGTAGCGATTCTCAGTTACGCCTTGTGGCAACATCGCTATGGCGGCAGCGCGAAAATTCTCGGGCAACAAATCGAGTTGGATCGCCGTCCTTACATCATCATCGGAGTAATGCCGCGCCGCTTTGTCTTTCCGCTCCCCGGCTTGGCGGACAATGGATTGCCCGCCGATCTCTGGATTCCGCCCGCGATGACTCCCACGGAATTGCAGGAATGGGGCGGACTGTATTTGACAAGCGTTGTGGCGCGCTTGCCCGTCGGCGTTACCTTGAATCAGGCGCAGGCCGAGCTCAACTCTCTCGCGCCCGCAATCCTCGCCAACTACCCCGCCGCGATGAGGAACAGCATTCCTGGCCTCGCGCTTGATATCAGCGCATCTCCGTTTCACGAGGAAGCTGTCGGCTCCGTGCGCACGCTGCTCCTCCTGTTGATGGCCGCCGTCGGATTTGTGCTGCTGATTGCTTGCGCGAATATCGCGACGCTTCTCCTTTCCCGGTCCGCCACTCGCCAGAAAGAAATTGCCGTCCGCACCGCGTTGGGCGCGACGCGCGCGCGCCTGGCCCGTCAGATGCTCACCGAAGGTTTTCTTTTGGCCTTTGCCGGCGGTGCGCTTGGATTTCTTATCGCCTTATGGATCACAAGTCTTTTGCCGTCGATTTTGCCGTCGAACACGGCTCTTACGGTTCGTGTAGCGTTCAGCGGAAACGTATTCGCTTTCGCGCTGGCTGTCTCGATTCTCGTTGCTGTTCTATTTGGGCTCGCGCCGGCTCTCCAGGTTTCCTCGTCCCGTCTGCAAACTCCCCTGCAGGAAAGCGGCCGCAGCAGCACCGGCCGCTCGCGTCTTCGCGCTCAGCAATTCTTCGTTACCGCGGAGTTTGCCTTGGCGCTCGTTTTGCTCGTCGGCGCCGGTCTCCTCATTCGCAGCTTCGCGAAGCTCCTCGCCACCAGTCCCGGCTTTCGCCCCGATCACCTGTTGACGCTCAACGTTCCCTTGCCGCGCCAGGCCTATGCTCGCGCTTCTCAACTGCGCGAATTTTACGAGCAGTTGCTCGCCAAATCCGCGACTCTGCCCGGCGTGGAAAGCGCCACCATTTCCACCGATTTGCCTCTCCGCGCCACGGAATTCGTTTCCTTCGGCGTCGAGGGGCACGGCAAAGGTCTCAAAGCCACTTGTCAGACCTGGGTGATGGGAAATTACTTCCAGACCGTGGGCATTTCCTTGATTCGAGGCCGCTGGTTTGGTCCCGAGGATCGCGCCGGTTCGCTACCGGTCACCGTCATAAGCGCGTACACCGCGCGAACTCTCTGGCCGGATCAGGACGCCCTCGGCAAACGCATTCGCTGGGGCGGTGGACCCTGGCAAACGGTCATCGGAATTGTTGCCGATGTCAAACAGAGCTCGCTCGGCGCGCCTTTTGTGCCGCACGTCTACCGCCCCTACAGTCAAGCCGACGACGGACTCGTCGACGACGATCCTTTCGGTGATTGGCACGCCATGAATCTCGTCCTGCGCACGCACACCGATCCACTTTCTCTCGCGTCCGCGGCCATTGCTCAGGTTCGTTCGCTCGATTTGGAGTTGGCCGTCGCGAACATTCGAACCATGGACCAGGTGATCAGTTCTTCCATCTCCGGCCAGAAATTCAACACGTTTCTCCTCGGCGCGTTTGCGGGTGTAGCGCTACTTCTCGCGGCCATCGGAATTTACGGAGTGCTGGCCTACAGCGTCAGCCAGCGTACGCATGAGATCGGCATTCGAATGGCTTTGGGCGCGCAGCGAGCCGGCGTGATGCGGCTGATTCTCGCCGAAGGAACGCGCCTCGCTCTCATCGGCACCGGCATCGGAACGGTCGCGGCATTTTTCCTTATGCGCTTGATGTCCAGCTTGCTTTACGGCGTCTCGCCGCTCGATCCGGTCACGTTCATTGCCGTGGCAGTTGTGCTGACGGCCGCGGCTCTCGCCGCCTGCTACATTCCCGCCCGGCGCGCCACTCGCGTCGATCCCATGGTCGCCCTCCGCTACGAATAATCCCCGTTGCGGAAAGACTTTTGCGAGCGCGCGCAATCTCGCGCCAGCGATGAAGCGGAATCGGTCTTGAGAAACGAATCGTCACCCGCCTTTTTTCTTTGCGAAATTGCGTTACACTCGGCATCGCGCCGCTGTTCCATGTTCGGGACTTCTATTTTCCGTTTTGCGATTTTCCAGTTTCGTCTTTGCTTTTTCGGAGGTGTGATTCGCGATGCGTTTTCGCTCCGTAACTTTCCTTCTGGCAGGCTTCCTCGCGGCCCCGGCGCTGTGCGCGCAAGAAAATTCTCCCGCAAAGCCGCGCGCCCGCGATCTTGGCGTTCCGTTTGACGGAACGCCCGGCCAATTCAACGCCATCACCGATGTTCCCGGAGTTCTCGTCGGCCACACCACTCTGATTTCCGGCGAAGGCAAACTCATCATCGGCAAAGGCCCCGTTCGCACCGGCGTCACCGCGATTCTTCCGCGCGGGAAAAATTCCATGAGCGATGCCGTTTTTGCCGGATGGTTTTCGCAAAACGGCAATGGCGAAATGACCGGCACAACCTGGGTCGAAGAATCGGGATTCCTTGAAGGGCCCGTGATGATCACCAACACGCACAGCGTGGGAGTCGTGCGCGACGCTGTGATTCAGTGGCGCGTGAAACATGGCCAGCCCGATCCCACCGGCTACTGGTGGTCGCTGCCCGTCGTCGCGGAAACATGGGATGGCTGGCTCAACGACATCAACGGATTTCACGTGAAGTCCGAAGACGTTTTTCACGCCATCGATTCCGCGCACGGAGGCCGCGTGGAAGAAGGCAGCGTCGGCGGCGGCACTGGAATGATCTGCAACGAATTCAAGGGCGGCATCGGCACGTCCTCGCGCATGGTGAAAATTGACGGCGCGGAATACACGCTCGGCGTGCTGGTGCAATGCAACTACGGCACGCGCTCGAATTTGCGCATTGCCGGCGTTCCCGTGGGCAAGGAAATTCCCCAGGATCCCGCGTATGCCTTTGCGCCGTTTGGAGAAGTCGAGCGCGGCTCGATCATCATCGTGATTGCCACCGATGCGCCGCTGCTGCCGGTGCAATTGAAGCGACTCGCGCGCCGCGCCACGCTCGGCCTCGGACGCGACGGCAGCATTTCCGGGAACGGCTCCGGCGACATTTTCATCGCGTTTTCGACCGCGAATCCCGGCGCGGAAAAATCAGGCAAGCTCCTCGAAGTGAAAATGCTGACCAACGACGATCTGAATCCGCTGTTTGCCGCGACCGTCGAAGCCACCGAAGAAGCCATCGTGAATGCCATGGTGGCCGCCGAAACCATGACCGGCATCGAAAATCACCGCGTCATCGCGTTGCCGCACGACGAACTCCGCGCCGTCCTGAAGAAATACAACCGGCTCGTTGAATGATCCTCGAATCGCGAATACCGAACCGCATCCGCCATGCTTGAAAACGAAGAGAGATTCTTCGCTTCGCTCAGAATGACGGATTGAAGCAAACGCGAAATCGTTAGAGCGCCGGGGTGGCGGTTTTGCGCGGGGGATTGCAGAAGGGAAGCGGAACGACCTTCGCGCCAACCATGTGGCGCACCGCTTCGACGGTCATTTCCACTTGCAGCCTGATGCCTGGAGAAGAGTGCTCGCGGCCGACGCTGGCGAGCGCGATCATTTTTTTCAGCGTGGGCGACCACGTCGTTGAGGTGGCCTTGCCGATTTGCCGCCCGCCGCGATACACCGGCACGGCGACGCGCGAAGCCATGCCGGGAACTTGCGGGGCCATGCCGACTCTATCGTAGAGGGTTTCCACTTCGTTCCAGTCGATTTCGAGCCCCACGAGCGCGCGCGGCGGCCCGCCGCGTTTTGCCTCCACGGCGAGAGCTTCGCGTCCCACGAAACTTTCTTTTTTCAAATCAACGAGCTTGCCGAGTCCGATTTCCGCAGGCGAATACTTCTGCGAGTCGATGAGAGCTTTTTTGCTGCTGGTGTAATCGACTTCGATCAGAATCAGGCCGGCTTCGATGCGCGCGATGTCCAGAGCGATCATGCCCGCCGGATGAACATCGAAGATTTTTCCCATGGACATCAGCGAATCCCACACTTTGACGGCATCGCGCCAGGGCATCCAGATTTCGTAGCCGAGATCGCCCGTGTACCCGGTGCGGGAAATGTCGACATCGACTCCGGCAACTTTTCCATGCGCCACACGGAAGTATTTGAGATTGGTGATGTTCGCCTGCACGACGGCGTGGAGCAGTTTTGCCGAGGTCGGTCCTTGCAACGCGAGGGCGGCGACTTCCTCGGAGATGTCATCGATCCGCACGTCCAGGCCGAGCGCGTTCTGCTGAAACCAGCGGAGGCTCGGATCCGCGGCGGTCCAGCGGTAATCATTTTCGCCGAGGCGCGTGATGGTGCCATCGTCGATGACTTTTCCTTCGGGATCGCACCAGCAGCAGTAGATGACCTGGTCCACGGTCACTTTGTTGATGTCGCGCGCAATGACGCGATTGACCAGGCGCGTGGCGTCCGGTCCGGTGACGCGGTATTTGTAGAGCGGAGAAATGTCGATGAGCGCGGCGGAATTGCGAATGGCGTTGTATTCGTGTTCGTGATGGGTTTCGTAGACGCTGACGGTGTAATAGCCGGACCATTCGCGGTAGCTGAGACTTTCGCAGAGCGCTAGCGTGCGTTCATGAAATGCAGTGCCGACGGGCAAGGGAAGTCCTCCAGTTGACGAGGCAAATTATAGGTAAGAAAGGGGCGAGTGACGAGTGGTGAGTGGCGGGCAAAGCTCCAGCCCCGGCAGCCCGTGAGCATCCGGTCCGGCCGGCCGCGCCTGGCCGGCCGGTTGCCTTTCCCACGATTAACGGATAACATCCGCCGCAATTGCAGCCCGGTTCACTCCTGCGGAAGGCTTTCCAGGGAGACGTTCGTCCGGACCCGGGTCGCGACGGAGGATTCGATGAAACGGTCTCTCATCCTGAAGTGCGCCGCTGCGGCCATTCTCGTCGCTGGGGTAGCTCTATTGACGATGGTCAGGACTTCGATTGCGCAGGAGCAGAAGCGGCCGGCTCTGCCTCTACCTGAGATGCTGCGTCTTTCCAGCGCATACATCGGCAGGTGGACCTACACGGAAACTTACCCGAAATCGGCGTTTTCTCCCGAAGGTGGCGTGAACACCGGCGTCTACACCAGCGAACTCGGCCCCGGCGGAAATTCGATCATCAATCATTTTCATTCGAAGGGACCGGTCGGCGAGTTCGAGGGCGTCATGGTGATGACGTGGGATCCAAAAGAAAATGCGTACAAGGCTTACGTGTTTGGCGACTCTTTCCCAGCGGCGCTCGTGGAAACCGGGCAGTGGGAAGGGGACAGCCTGGTGTATCGTTCAGAGTTTTCGGCCGGTGCGATAAAATTTGCGCTGCGCAACGTGACCAAGTTCCTGGAAGGCGGGAAGCTCACGAGCGAGGAATTCTCCAGCGCGAACGGTGCGCCGGAAGCGCTTCTGGTTCATGTCGAGGCCGTCAAGAAGTAGGTTCATCCGAAAAAGGAGTCTGGAGACGCCCAAGCGCGCCCGCCGAAAGCTGTGGATTGACGCGGCGCAGTGCGCTATGGTGTGCGCAACCGATTTTTCCTTCCCGCGGGCGCTGGGATGGGCGCTGATTCTTAACGACGCGCGAACACCAGGAGGTCCCCGTGCCAAAAGTCAAAGCCAACGGCATCACGATCAATTACGAACAACAGGGAAGCGGCGAGCCGCTGATTCTGATTCCGTTTTTGTCCGCCGAGCATGGCTGTTACGCATTCCAGGTGGCGGAATATGTAAAGCACTTCACGTGTATTTCGCTTGATTTGCGCGGAACAGGAGAATCGGAGCACCAAAGCGGCGCGTATTCGACCGAAACGCTCGCCGAAGACGTGGCCGCGTTTATGCAAGCGACCGGAGTCCAACGCGCGCATGTGATGGGATTATCGCTCGGTTCCGCAGTGGGGATGTGGCTGGCGGCAAAGCATCCTGAGAAGGTGCTTTCGCTCTCGCTGCACAGCAGTTGGACGAAAACCGATCCACTGATCAAAACGGTGCTGGAAGGCTGGCAAGTGATGGCGAAAGCGTTGAACAGCGTTCCGGAAACGACGGTGCGCGGGATTTTTCCCTGGTGCTTCACGCCGGAACTGTACGCAGCGAAGCCGGAGTACATCGATTCCTTGGCGGCATTCGTGCGAAGCCGCCCGGCGCAGTCTGTGGCGTCGTTCATTCAGCAATCGAACGCGGTCATCGGCCACGACGCTGTGTCGCATCTTGGGCGAATCGGCGCGCCGACGCAGATTACGTTCGGCCGATTCGACCAGGTCACTTCCTTGCGTTTCGCGGAGCCGCTGAAGAACGGAATTCGCAATTCAGAGCTGGTGATTCTTGAAGGAGCTTCGCACGGGATGATTTACGAGAAGGTTGAGGAATTCAACCAGAAGACCTTGGCGTTCTTGAAGCGGCACACGGGAATGGAAGCGACGCGCGCGGCAGGTCCGGCATAATCTACAGGGTGTCCACTCACAAGCGATCCATGCAGAAGGCCGAAATCGGAGACGGCCGCGAGCAAAGCTCAACGGGGCGGCGGACGCTGGCGCTGTTGTCCGCGGCGGAATTGCTGGCGATGTCTCTGTGGTTTACCGGTACGGCAGTGCTGCCGCAACTGTCGCAGCGATGGCACGCGGGAGTCGCGCTGACGGCCTGGCTGACCATGGCGGTGCAACTTGGGTTCGTCGTGGGAGCTCTGCTCATCGCGATTTTCAATTTGCCGGACGTTTTCAGCGCCCCGCGTATTTTCGCGGGAAGTTGCGTCGCAGCCGCGGCGACGAACGGCTTGTTCGCGGCGCTCGGTGGGACTCACATTGGCGCGGCGATCGCGCTACGTTTCGTTACCGGTTCGTTTCTGGCGGGCGTGTATCCCACGGGAATGAAGATCCTGGCGGGCTGGTACCGCGAGGGCAGAGGGCTGGCGCTGGGCGTTCTTATCGCCGCGCTGACGGTGGGTTCGGCCCTGCCGCACGGCGTGCACGCGTTTGGCACGCTGCCGTGGCGAGCGGTGGTATACACGAGCAGCTTGCTCGCGTTGCTGGCGGCGCTAATTGTGGCGGTCGCGGTGCGGGAGGGGCCCTACGCAGCACCGCAGCCGCCGTTCGATTTGTCGCAGGCGGGTGAAGTGTTTCGCAACCGGCGTCTGCGCCTTGCGAACCTGGGGTACCTTGGACACATGTGGGAGCTGTACTCGATGTGGGGATGGATTGCGGCGTTGCTGGCGGCATCGCGACGAACAGCCGACACACCTGCCGTCGAACTGAGTGCCTTCTTTGTGATTGCCATCGGCGCGCTGGGATGCGTGTGGGCGGGGCGTGCCAGCGATACAATGGCCAGCGCTTCGCGCGTGGCGCAGCGCTCGCGCGTGACGATCATCGCGATGGCGGCCAGCGGGGCGTGTTGCCTTACGGCGGCGATCGTGTTCAACCATTTCTGGATATTGGTCGGGGTCGCACTCGTGTGGGGCGTGGCAGTGATCGCGGACTCCGCGCAATTTTCCGCGATTATTTCCGAAGTGGCGGACCAGCGTTACGTGGGAACGGCGCTTGCGCTACAGACGGCGCTGGGATTCCTGCTGACGGTGGTTTCCTTGCGCGCAATGGCGAGCGTTGCGAGTTACGCCGGCTGGCGGTGGGCCGCGGCGTCGATGGCGATGGGGCCGGCGTTGGGAATTCTCGCGATGCGGAAACTGAAGCGCGCCTAACGCGCGTTTCGTTGGAACATGCCGAGAATCATGGCGATTTGACCGGAATGATAGATGGCGTGCTCGACGATTCCGGCGAGCAGGGTTTCGTAAGGATAGTTGCGGCCGGGGACTTGCTTAGCGAGATCTTCGAGCGGGAAATTTCTGATTTTTTCTTCGAGCTGGTCGCGGCTGCGATTCCAGCGCGTAACGAGTTCATTCCACGGGAGGGGCGGCTCGGCCCATTCTTTCTCGGGTTCCCAGCGCGGCATCGGGCTGCTCTCGGAAGTATTCAAAACGCGGTCGTTCCAGAGCAGGATGTGTTGCAAGAGCGTGGAGATGGAATGCGCTCCTGGAGCGGGCGAAGCGACGGCCAGTTCGGGCGAGGTGCGCGCCAAAAGATCGGCGAGAGAAGGACCGTACCACGCTTCCTTGAGCGTTGCGGCGCGGTAGGCGTCGGCGATTTGTTGCGTTCGTGTGATACGTGCCTGGCGGCTAGCTTCTGACATAGTGAACTCCCTGAATCAGTGTACAACGGGGCCGCGAGTTTGGCTCATCCCCGGGACGCAAGATCGACGGATTCCCGGTTCTGATTGTTGAGCCGCTTCTGGTGGGAGGAAAGAGCGCCGCGTCCGTGTCAGGTGGTGGTCAAACGCGGCGCTCGTCGAGGGTTCTGGCGAGCGAGTGTGGAGTTCCTGAGGCTTGTTTAGACAACCGGCGGCGGAAGCTAGCACCAGCCTGCTGCTGGATTGCGTGTCCGCCGAATCTCTTAAGTGCCCCCAGCTCACGACCTCTTTTTCGAGGTCGTCTGGCATTCCTTAATGCAGGGAGCATGCCAGTTGGGGCATCGCTTAAGTCGTTTGGTTTCTGGGTCTTCATCCGCGGACTCGATCTTGGAAGCTGCCTCAACCCGGTAAATTGTGCCAATACGAAACAGAACTCCTCCCAAGGCTGAAAGCTTCTCATCGAGTTGCACGCCCATTTCCGATGAGTTGTACGCAGAAAAACGAAGCCCCTCCCCGGTTGGGGAGGGGCCGAAGTTGTCCCCATGCCATGTACGAAAGCTAAAAGCTGATCTTGGCGACGAGTTGAAGACGCCGCGGGTCTCGTTCGCTGGTGAACTGGCCGAAGTTGCTGGTGCTCGTCAACTGTCCCGTTGCGGAATCAAAGGTTGCGGAGTTCTGTACCGCATCGTAGCTCACGTGGTTAAAGACATTGTAAGCTTCGCCGCGAATCTGCAACCTGACCCTTTCTTTGATCGGAAAGGTTTTCGCGAGCGTCATGTCCCAGTTGTTTGTTCCGGGGCCGCGGTAGGTGTTTCTGCCGGTCATTCCGGGCATGTTCGGGCCGGGTATGGCGGCAGGGTCGATGACGCCGACCGCAGTGCTGGCGATGGGTGGCAAGGCAAAGGTGCCCGGGTTCAAGTATTGGAACGTCGATCCCCGCGAGGAGACGTAGGGGCTTCCGAACAGCAGAATGCGCGTACCGTCGCCACCGCCTGTGAAGTTGACTCCACTTAGGCTGATACTCACAGCTTGGGGAGCTCCGCTCACGAATTGCGCGATTCCCGACCACTCCCAGTTGTCTCCCAGAAATCTGACCGCCCGGTTGTTCCACATGCGGCTGGCTTTCGGGAGTTCATAGACCCAATTCGCAACGAGGTTGTTTGTTCTGTCGATGTTCGACTCCCCGTAATCCCAGAAGCGGGGGTCCTGGTAAACGGCAATGCCTCCTGCGGTTCCCGTCGACGTCGTGTCGGCATACGACATGGTCTTGGACCACGTATAGGACACTCCGAAACCGAGGCTCCTCGTGAAGCGCCGGTTGACGGTGACCTGGAGCGCGTTGTAATTCGAGGTGGCAGAATACTCGCGCAGGCTGATGGTTCCGTAGCCCGGAACGGGACGGAAGAAGTTGTCGCTCTTGGCGGCTTGCTGCGTCACGGTTCCGTTCAGGAAGGTGCGCGGCTTTGCCGTAGGATCGAGGTTCTGCGTCTGGAACTGCGAGAGATACGGAACCTCGTTGATGTTCGGCGTCACCTCGAGGTGACGTCCGAACGTGCCGACGTAGGAAACGTCGACGACCGTCGAGAATCCGACCTGCCTCTGAATGCCGAAATTCGCGCTGATGACCGATGCAATCTTGTGATTTTCCGGCATCATCAAAGTATTTTGGGGAGCCAGATTGCCGGAGATGCTCGCGCAGCTCGACGGGAGCGTGTTGCAGTCCGGCGTGAAGCCGGCGATGTTGCCCTGGCTCACGTTAGTGTTGCCGACCACGGGCGCTTGCGTGGCGAAGTCTCCGACAACGCCGGCGTCTTCGCGCAGGTTGTAGAAGATTCCGGCGCCCGCTCGGATGGACGTCTTGCCGTCGCCAAACGGGTCGAAAGCGATGCCGGCACGAGGCGAATAAAGGACGCCATTGCTGTTGCGCAACGAATGCGGATAATTCGGATCCGTATTCAGCACGCTCCCTGTGAAATTCCACGGACCGACGAATTGGCCGATGGTGCTCGGGGGCAGCACATCCGCCGGGTCGTTGGGATTCTCTGCACAGTTTGAGGGATTCTTCTTCGAGCCTGCGGCGCACAGAGCTTTCTGAGAAGTGGACAGACTCGAGAACAAGACCGGCTGGTAGAGGGCCGGAACCTGCGATGAATCATACCGGCCCGGCACGAAGGAGACACCAGCGCCCGGGTCCAGGGCGTAGGGAAAGTCGTAGCTGAAGCGGACACCGTAATCCAGGGTCAGCCGCCGCGTAAGTTTCCAATTATCCTGCAGATACCACTCGAGAATCTTCCACTTCGGCGCGTATACGGTGCGGCTGCCTTCCACGTAGCTGTTGTAGTTGCCCAGCAGCGCGTTCGCATAGGCATAGCCGGCATCGGTTGCGCTCGACGTGTTCACATTGAAGGAGAACGAACCATTGAATTGGTTTCCGATGGGATGCTGGATGTAACGGCCGTTCTGCCAGAAAACTCCGATTTTCGTAGTGTGCCGATTCCAGATTTTTGTCAGCCCATCCGTATATTCCCAGGTACCCGTGTTGTTGTTGAAGGGAAAGCGCGTATAGAAATTGACCATGGGATCGTTGGATATGCCGAATCCGGAACTGGCGTTGGTGCCGCCGCCACCGAACGAAACGTTCGGAATCAGGTTCAAGGGATTGAACTCCGGATTGAACTGGCCCAAATTTACGCCGGTGGAACTGCCTCGTTGAACTTGGGCGATGTCCGAAGGATTGACGAAGCCTGAACGCTCCCTCCAGTCCGAATAGCCGGCCGTGAATTCATTGACCAGCGTCGGGCTGGCGGCGAAGGTCAGGCCAATGGCCGCGCTCCTCGCCGGAGTATCGTAGAAAAAGGGCACGCCCCACTGCATCTTGGCGTTCAAGCCGGGCGAGTCCGTCGGTCCTTTGACCGTGTTACTCATGTTCATCCCATGGAAGAACAAGTGCAGACGGTTGCTGAGATTGGCGTCCACGCGGAGCGCCTGTTGATCCACGGGGCGCTCCACGGTTGACTGCACCACGTAATTGTACAGGCCGCCGCCCGGCGCAGTTCCCAGCGGCGCTGCGCTGCCGACGGGGAACAGGCTCAGGATGGCCGCCGTGTTCGGATTAATGAACGCGGGATTCACATGTGTGGTATCCAAGAGGCACGCCTGATTCCCAGCGGGACCGCAATTATTCGGGTCCGTCAAAACGACGGCGTGCCCCGCCTTGTCCACGCTCTGCGAAAAATCGCCTTGCTTTTCGAGCGCCGTGGGCATCATGAAAAACCGCGGCGTTCCCGGAGTCCTGCTGGGCCAGATTTCCTGCGAGAAAAAGAAGAACAGCTTGCTCTTGTTGGTGTTGAACTTTCCGGGCCAGAAAACCGGGCCGCCGATATTGTAGCCCACGGTATTGAAGCGGTATTGCGGCCGGGGCAGTGCTTCTGCGTTGTTGAACGTATCGTTCGCGTTGTATGCTTCGTTGCGGTTGAAGTAGTAGGCTTCACCGTGGAAGGTCTGCGTGCCGGACTTCATAATAATGTCCACGATGGCCCCGCCGCTCTGGCCATATTCCGCCTGGTAGCTGTTCAAGAGCACTTTCACTTCCGAGATTGCCTCCATGTTGAGCGGAGTATCGAAGCGGTTGCCGCCGCCGCGGGGATTCCCATTGATTCCGTCGACGCTGATGGAATTGCTGACTTCGCGCGTGCCGGATACAGCGCCAGCGCTTTGCGTGCCGAGTTGCGAAGTGCCTTCGCCGTCTTTCACCACGCCGGGAAGCAGACGCACCAGCGCCAGGGCGTCGCGGCCCGGGGTACTCAAATGCTGCATTTCGCTCGCGTCGAGTAAGGCGGAGCGCTCCGCGCTCTCCGTCTGCACCGGCGTCGCTTCCGCAGTGACGTTGACCGACTGCGATACCGCGCCCATTTCGAGCTTTATGCTGCCGGCCGCAAGCCGCTCCGAGGCGCTGAGCTTCAGATCGCGCTTCTCAAAGCGCTTGAAACCCGGGGCTTCGACGGCAACCGAATAGACTCCCGGCAGTACGCCGACAAAAACGAAGTCGCCGGAGTTCAGCGTGGTTGCGACCCTTGTTTCTCCGGTCAGTTGGTTCCGCAGCGTTACCGTCGCGCCCACGACGGCCGCTCCTGCCGGGTCCAATACTTGCCCGGAAATTTGTCCCGACGTGGTCTGCGCGCGCACACCGAGAATGGGGATCAAGAGCAACAAAGCCAAGCAGGCGAGGACTGTCCGCGAGAGATTGAACAGCGACATAGGCACCCCCCAAAGAAGTTGCTTCGAGTTGCCGCCGGCGCCTCACCCCTGAGGCGGTTATTGCCGGCAGCAGCCAGCGGGGGGAAGTTTTATACGCGCACAGACTGCACTTCAATATGAAAAATAGTCATTTCATAATACGAAATACAGTGTCCCGTAATGCGAGACGCTTCGCGTGCCGGCATCCGGCACGGCTTGCGCAGCTGCCTCTAGGACCGGTCCGGCGCTTTCGCCTTTTCTCCGTTGACGCGGACGCCTTTCAGTTGCAGGCCCCGCACGTTGATCAGCACGCTCTTGTCCGTGGCCTGCACGAATTCGCAGTTGCTCAGGCGCACGTCTTCGATGGGCGCATTCTTGAACCCGCGGAGATAGAGCGGATACCTCGTCTGCTTCACAGTCATGCCCTCCACTTCGACGTTGCGGACCACGGGTGTGAACGGACCGGCATCTCCTTCCTCGTAGTGGAAGTCGATCGAGAGTCCCGCCACAGCGACCCGGCCGACGTGAATATCCCGGGCGTAAATATTTTCGAGCGCACCGCCGCGCATGGCGTTGTTCTTGATGCGCAGGGCGTCCTCCAAACGCGGGCTATCCATCCGGCAGTTCTCGACAAACACGTTCCGGACGCCGCCCGATATTTCGCTGCCCAGCGTTACTCCGCCGTGCCCGTCCTTCATCCGGCATCCGCGGATAATGATGTTTTCGGAAGGAGCATGGAGACGTCTCCCGTCGGCATTGCGCCCCGATTTGATCGCGATGCAATCGTCGCCGGTGTTGAAGACGCAATCCTCGATGAGTACGTCCGTGCAGGATTCGGGATCGCACCCGTCATTGTTTGGGCCGGAGCTGTCGATATTCAATTTTCGCACGGTGACATTGGTGCACAGGACCGGATGCACCTGCCACATCGGTGAATTTTTCAAGGTCACGCCTTCGATCAGCACGTTTTTGCAGCGGTAAGGCTGAACGAATTGCGGCCGAAGATAGTGACCGGGGCCAAAAACCCGCTGCTCGACAGGCAGGCCCTTTTCTCCCATATCCTGCAGCAGCTTGCGGTCGTTATTTTGATTCGGGTTGTCGGATCCTCCCTGTTCCCGTCGGCCCTTCCAGTTCCACCAATGCTCGGAATCAGCCTGCCCGTCAATTGTTCCAGCCCCGGTGATGGCGACGTTCTTTTGGTCAAGCGCGTAAATAAAGGAGGAGTAGTTGCGCAGCTCCGTTCCTTCCCAGCGCGTGAAGACCAGGGGGTATTTTTGCGGATCGCGGCTGAAACAGATCGTCGCGCCCCCATTAAGGTGGAGATTGACCCCGCTTAACAGCCGGATCGCGCCCGTCGAGTATCGCCCCTCGGGCACCACAACTTTTCCTCCGCCGGAGCCGCGGCACGCCGCGACAGCCTTGCGGAAGGCTTCGGTGCAATCCGCCTCGCCGTCGCCACGCGCGCCGAATTTCAGAATGTTGAACTCGCGGTCCGGAAATTGCGGCGGGACGATGCGGCGCAGGAGGCTTGGGACCTCGCTCCACGCGTTTCCTCCGTTTGCTTGCCAAGCGCCGCCCCACTTGGGGTCCGCGGCGCTCGCCAGCCAGGCCAGCGGCGGCGCCCCCAGCGCGGCGCTCGCGCCAACCATTCTCAAAAATGTCCGCCTGTCTTGCATGAACATCCTCCTCACGCGGCCAACTTGACCACGGCTGGCAATTTGCCGTCAAGCGCCGTAAACACTACAATCGCGGCGAAGCCTTACACCTATGCGGTTTTCAGGTATTTTCGGACTTTTGCTCTTGCCGGTGTTGATTGCGCTGAACCCGGTAAGGGTTTCTGCGACAGGTGCGCGCCATCCTGCCGAAACTCGGGTTACCGTCTCCGCCGGCGGCAAGGGCGATTTCCAGACCATCCAGCAAGCCGTGGACCATGCCCCGCCGGAGGGAAACGGGAGGCTCATCATCGCCATCGAACCGGGCCTCTATCGCGAACGTGTGGTCATCCCACAGGACCGCCCTCGGGTCACACTCCTGGGCCTCGGTGCAAATCCCTCGGACACAATCATCACCTATGACATGAGCGCCGCGGCCGCCGGCGGCACCTTCTTCAGCAGCACCGTCGATGTACAGGGAACGCAGTTCGAAACCGCCAATCTCACGATCCAGAATTCGTTCGGTCCCGGTTCGCAAGCCGTGGCTTTGTCGGTGCATTCCGACCGGGCTGTCGTGCGCGATTGCCGGCTACTCGGATGGCAGGACACGCTTTACGCCGCTTCGGGACGGCAGTTGTACAAAGACACTTATATCGAAGGCGCGGTGGACTTCATCTTCGGCAATGCGCGCGCTGTTTTCGAGGCTTGCGAAATCCGCAGCATCGGATCCGGATACATCACGGCGCAAAGTCGGGTCGCGCCGGCCGGCGCAACCGGCTTCGTTTTCACGCACTGCAGGCTCACCGCAGGGGAGAAAGTTACAAGGGTTTATCTTGGCCGGCCGTGGCGGCCTTATGCCCGCGTTGTTTTTCTCTTCACGGAGATGGGCGCGCACATTGAGCCGGAAGGCTGGATCGAGTGGCATCCCGGGGAGACGCACTCGCTCGACAGCGCATGGTATGCCGAGTACGAGTCATCGGGGCCCGGCGCCCGGGCGTTACGCCGCGATCCGCACACGAAATTTCTCACTGCCCGCCAGGCCGAAGCTTTTGCCGCCGCGCATTTTCTGGCCGCTCCTGATAGTTGGAGGCCAACTGACTTGCGTTGAGATGTGGGCTTAGGCTGTCGCGCCGCCAGACCTCCCGCGCTCTTCGACGTCGTATCCGTCACGTTTCAAGTAACGATACAGACTGGTTCGTCCGATCCCCAGAATCTGCGCGGCCCGGAGCCGATTGCCCTGGCACATTTCCAGTACCCGCTGAATGTGCATCTTGCGCACCTCTTCCAGGCAAAGCGGGCGCCAATCGTCGGTCCCGCCGTCGCGAGCCCCGCGGTGCTGCAACTGCTCCGGCAAATCCGCGATGTCGATGAAGTCTCCGCCGGTAGTTATGCAGGCACTCGAAATCACATTCTCCAGTTCGCGTACATTGCCCGGCCACCCGTGCTGCAGCAGCACGGTCTGCGCCCGGCGGGTCAGCCCGGCAACATTCTTTCCGTACGCGTCGTTGTATTTCTTCAGGAAAAACTGGACCAGCAGCGGAATATCCTCCAGACGTTCGGTAAGAGGGGGAATGCGGATTTGAATGGAACTGAGCCGGTAATACAAGTCCTCGCGGAAACGTCCCGCAAGTACTTCCGCGCGCAAATCGCGATTTGTCGCCGCTATCAGGCGGACGTTGATCTGCCTCACTTCGGGCGAACCGACACGCTGTATTTCGCGGTTCTGAATGACGCGCAGCAGTTTCGCCTGCATCGGCAACGATGTTTCTCCGACTTCATCCAGAAAGACGGTGCCGCCGTTCGCGTATTCGAAAAGCCCGGCCCGCGTGTCCGTCGCTCCGGTGAAGGATCCGCGCACGTGGCCGAACAGCTGGCTCTCGAGGAGGGTGTCTACCAGGGCGGAGCAATTGCAGATCGCCAGCCGCTGCTGGTTCACCGGACTGATCTGGTGAATCGCCCGTGCCACTAGCTCCTTGCCCGTCCCGGTGGGCCCCGCCAGCAGAACATTCGTGTAGTGCCGTGCCACCTTGCGTGCAAAATCGAAAACCTCCAGCATCGCGGGACTCTTTCCCACGATCCCGTGGAACTCCAAGTCCTTGAGCAATTGCTCCTCGAGGGCCTTCACGCGGCGCCTTTGATCGTAAAGAGCCGCCGCTTCGTCGAGCGTGCGCTTGAGGCGCGCTCGCTCGATCGGTTTCGGCAGAAAGTCGGTTGCGCCGCGACGGATCGCGTCTAGAGCGGAATCGAGCGTGTAGTCTCCCGTAATCATGACCACATGCACGCCCGGGTCGCAGCGCAGCGCCTGGTCCAGGAACTCGTAACCGTTGATTCCCGGCATGTGGACGTCGGCAAGCACGAGCTTGCATTTTCCCGCGCGTACAAGCCGCAAAGCCTCCTCGGGATCCGAGGTCGGAATTGCCTCATAGCCGAAGCTTCCGATCTGGTCCGTCAACATCTCGAGCTGCGCCGGGTCGTCATCCAAAATGCAAGGAATCAGGGAAGCCTTTGGCGTGGCGATTTCCAGTGTTTTTGCGATCAGCTGTCCCATGCTAGGAAGCGCTGGCAAATCGTGTGCCACAGGAACTCGAAGGTCGCGGAGTGTTTCTTACTGGAACAGTCCGCCTGGCCTTCTCTAAGCCCCCGGGAATCAGCCCCTTAGGAAGCCATCAAAGCCCTGAAGATTTTGCGTTGAGGGCGATGCGGGGAAAGGGCTAGACGCCTGAGCGAGCCTTAATGCGCGATGTGCCGTATCGGAATGGCGATGTCGATGGAATTTCCAGAGTGGAACTCCATCGTTCGGCGCTATTGGCTGTCTTAACTCACCAGTGACAGGTCACGGTTGCCCTTTGACCGGATCGCGCGTAAACGAAATTTGTGCGCGCCATCCGAGGCCGGTTCCAAGTATTCCGCCTGATAAGGAACGGGGAGAGCCCGATCATTATCGGTCGAATTCAGCAAGCGGACGAACAGGATGGCGTTATTTCCGAGCCTGCAGGAAAGGACCAGTTGCTTGACGTTGTCTTCGAACCATTGGAGATCGGCCTTGGCAACGAAGTAGTTTTGTTGGGCGTCCCAGCCGGAGACCTCGACGCGGTAGGTCATGGCGGTGGGAAAACGAACCGAGGAAATCATGCACAGCCTCCCGCGCGGACAGCGTGCAGGTTTTCTGCCAGCGTTCTTCCTGCAAGTTGCTCAAAATAAATGGAATATCGCAGTGGCTGGACCGGCGGCTGTGTTCGAGCGAGACAGCCAATGTACCGCCTGTTTCATTCCGGAGCGGTTACAGCGAGGAATAGAACAGAAGGTAGTGAGTTACGACGCGGGCGATCGGATCATAAATATAGCGGAACACGAAGAAAGCAACCACAAGTCCAACCATGGCATAGTTGGCGTTGCCGCGCAGCCAGTCGAGATAGTGCTGTGCCCGTTCCTCGCCCATGAAAATCATTACCCCGGTGCTGCCGTCGAGCGGTGGAGAGGGAATCAGATTGAAGACCCCGAGAAGAAGATTCAGCGCGAAGAACGCATAGAGGATGGTCCAGGAAAAGTTACCTTTTCCGGTGTAAAGATCGAGGCGAACGAAGCCCGAAGAGAATCCGATGCGAATCAGAATCGCGGCCAGAAGCATGAGCAAGAAATTCGCTGCAGGTCCAGCCAAGGCCATCCAAGCGGCGCGTCGCGGATGGCGACGTTCCCACAGCGGATCGTACGGGGCGCTAGCCCAGCCGATCGGATAGCCCCAGACGAAGAAAGTAATGATGGGAATCACGACCATCCCCCAAGGAGAGCGGCGAATGTGCGGAACAGGATTCAGGGAGACCTGGCCGCCCAGCGCGGCGGTTTCGTCTCCGCCCATTTTAGCCACCAGCGCATGGGAAGCTTCGTGACACGTCGTGGAGAAAAGGAATGCAACGTACCAGATGAATCCGACAGCGATCAGCTCCGGAGTGATGTTCGGCATTTGCCCCGTTTTTCCAGTAGGAATTGAAAAGAAACAGCGTAGAGGCTGAGGGAACAGGAAGCAAGTGGTTCGTGACCACTGAATCGGCGCCGGCGGATCATCACCCGCCGAGGGAATGGAGTCGTCTTGCTTGCCCTTGGGTGCTCGTGGAGAGGAAGAGGGTCAGCCCTGAGCCGGAAAGCTCGGGTAAGTTCCGGAAGGGGGCCGCACGTCGTCGAAATGAGGCTGCCGCCGGAACCAAGAACCTCGAAGGATGAAGCTCCCGACACGGGGCAGCCACAGCTTGAACGTTTCGGTCACGCCGCTAGGAACGAATCCACATGCAATGATGGCGCGCTGTGAGGCGGTGTTCTCCGGCAACGCGTCAATGTAAACGTCGCCGGGGCCGAGACGGCGCGCTAACGAGACGAGCTCGCCAAGCAAGTATTTGTAGATGCCACGGCCCCGAAACGCTTCTTTTGTGTGGCAGTGGAAAATCCAATAGGCATTCATGCTGCGAACCCAGGAAGGCAGATGCGGCGCGCGGCCGCGACCGGGAAGAGCCGCCCAGCCATAGGCGATCCACTCGTCTTGTTGACTGGCCAGAAACAAGCCCAGGCTTCCGTTGGCAGCAAATTGTCGAAAGAGGCGCGCGCGGTTGCCGTCGGCTCCAAAAAAAAGTTCGATCTCCTTCAGGCCAGCAACTACGAGACGACAGTCCAGCGGCGCTGCGGGACCCGGAACCAGCTGGAGGCAGCGAAACTCAAGCGTTTGGGTGACGAAGCGGCGGTACAGGGCGCGGAGGCGCGAGCGGCGATGTTCGTCAAAGGGAAATCGCGCAGCAACGGGCGCCGTGCGAGTGTCCGGAAGCATGTTCTGTTCAGCCATTTTGAAAAACATACGCCACACGCATCCACTAGAACGAATTAAGGTCTTTCGAGAAATTTTCCCGGACGAGACCTGACAGGGAAACTATCTGCGGAAGGCCGCCTAGGAGACAATCCGGCCAAGGCTCTAATTCGCCGCGGGATTTCTGCCTACAAGAAACAGTGAACAGACTCAACACTCACGAGTAATAACGTAAAGATATGATGACATAAAAATGTTCCATCCGCGACTGCAAGACGAGGGAGGTCAGTACACCTCGAAGACGGGAGCAAAGACAGGAACGAGAGCAGCACTCGGGGCCTCAGCCCTCCGGTCGCCCGGGCGGACACAATGATTGCTCGACGATCGAGGTGTCGAAGGAGAGCAACTCTGAAAGCCTTCGGCAGTTACAAGGCCAAACGCGCCGCCGTAGGAAGTATTCCTAAGAGAAAAACTGTATAGCTTCTGTACTACAGACCTTGGGCAAAATCATGGACTAGCATTTCCGATCGGGATTTAGAGGTATTCCCCGATTGTTGCCAGACGCCATTGCGTGGTCTGCTGACAGGCGGAAGAACCACCCAGCGTTGTTCCCGCGCGCGCGGAGCACTTACCCGGCAGGGCTGGCACGGTGCAGCCGACTCAGGGCTCGGAAGACCAATGGGAACGCTTTGCATCCGCGACAACAATCCTTAGCAACATGAAGAAAGGACACGCACCATGAACCCTGAATATCCCACGCCCTCAGCAGATTTGCCGCCTTCTTCTTCCGCACCGGCACCGGTGCGCGAACGCGTCAAGTCGCGCTCGGTGATGGCTCCTCCGGTGCGAATCGGGGACGAAGCACCCGGGAAGATCGAACACATCGGGCGGCGGGTCCGTGTAACGCCGCAAGCGCGAAAATACGCGTTATGGGAATTGGCGCGGCGGGCCGGCGTCACACCAGACTGGTTTCAAACATGGAAGATCCGGAATCAGGCGGATGGAATGCTGGTGGAGGTCCTTACCGGAGAAGCACCGGAACACAGCAGGCAGTTATTTTTTCCGCATGCTTCGCCGGAAGCACTGTGGCGGTTGAGCAGCGGTCAGATCTTTGTCGAGCGCAAAACCTGGATGTACGAACCGGAAGCGCCTGTCAAGGAATTGGTTCCCGACTTCGCGGTGCCGTTTTCATGCCTGAGCAGACGCACGAAGCCGCTGTTCGTTCCGACGGCGCCGAACCGGATTGAGTGCACCATTGACCTGCCACTGACGACCCTGCTGGTCCTGTCGCGATGGGAGGAATCCATCGCGGAGCATCGTGACGGGCACGGGCGCTTTACGGCCGGGCAGAGCGTGGCATTTCGAGAAGGTTATCTGCGAAGGCCGATCGTGGATGAGTACGGGCTGGCGCTGGAGCAGGCGCTGAATCTGATGGTTCCGACTTGGCAGCCACCTGAGAGAAGGCTGCGCGCAAAACTGAGCCACGACGCGGATCACGTGGGCATTCCGTTTCGGTGGAGAAACGTGATGCGCCACGCGATCAGGTACAAGAACCCACGGGACGCCTGGCGGGAGCTTTGGGGCTGGATGCCTGGAAAAACTCCCGTGGACCTTCAAGCTTTGCGCGAGATCGTTACGCTGACGAGAGAAAGTAAGTTAATGTCCGCGGTGTACTGGATGGCATGCGCCCCGAGCGCGCAGGACAGCGGCTACGACCCGCGGCACCGCAAAGTGCGGGCGCTGATCGCCTGGTTGAGAGAACAGAATGTGGAGTCGGGCGTACAGCCGGGTTACACCACGTTTCGTTCCGTCGAGCGCTTACGGCGAGAGGTGACGGCCCTGCGCGAAGTCCTTGGAGACGAGCCAATGGGGGGACGCCAGCATTACCTGCGGTGGTGCCCGGAAACCTGGATTCACTGGGAGACCTGCGGGCTGGCATACGACAGCACGCTGTGTCACGCGGACCATGTGGGGTTCCGCGCAGGCACGTGCATCCCGTACCGGCCGTGGCTGTTGGCCTTAAATCGCGAGGCGGACCTATTGGAAGTGCCGCTGTTGGTCATGGACCGTACCTTGTTGGGTTACATGTGCCTCTCGGAAAGGCAGAGCGTCGCCGCCATCAAGGATTGCGTGGCGCGCTGCCAGGCGGTGGGAGGAGTGTTTACTGCGGTTTGGCACAACAACGCTCTGCTGGAACCCAGATACCGGCGTGTTTATCAAGGGCTCTTGAACTCAGTGGATGGAGCTCAGGAGTTCGATTGGCGAAGCGAGGCGAAGGCATTGGCGAGCGGACCACTCGCCTAAAAGCCGGGCCGAGGAGGAGCCGGACTATGCTGATCAGCGCCGGAAAAATCAGTTGCACAGCCGAGCACACGGAGAATCTTTCCACTTCCGGCTGTGACATCTATTGGCAGGGCTTCGTGTACAGAAACGGGTGCTGTGCCGGGGCGCCTTCGCTCGACGAATTAGCAAAGGCGCCCGAGGCCGAAATCCCCCGGCACGCGGCGCAGCTTAAAGGAGCATATTGCATTGCCATACTCTGCAAACGAAGCAACAATTGCTACATGTTCGTTGATCCGGGCGGTTTTTTTCACGCGTACTATTCGTCAACGGCAGCCGGGACATCGTTTCTGGAGCTGAGCCGAGCCGAGAATTGCACAGCGGAGGACATCGATCCAGAATCACTCGTGGAGTTCTTCCACCTCGGCTGCGTGTACGAAGAGCGAACACTCTTTCGGCAGATCCGCAAAGTTGATCCGTTTTCCGTGATCTGCTCGAACCCATTGGGATCAGTGGAACAATTGCCCAAACCGCTTCCCGATATTTCGGAGCCGCCACGGGAGTCCTTCGACGCGCTGATGCAAGACTTTGTCTTGGCCCTGCGGAACGAGCGAGTCAGCGTCGACATTACCGGTGGAGTAGACTCGCGGCTACTGGCGACGGCTTTATGTTACTTCGGTCTGCCTTTTGAAATGGCCGCGTCCGGGCGACCCGGAATTCCGGATCTAAAAATCGCAGCCAAGGTGGCTCGCGCGCTGGGCCGGCCATTTTATCCGACGTATCATTCCGCGGAACGATGTGACTGGGACGAACTGTTCTGTCTTTCGGACGGCATGTTTGACGTCTCTAAAAACAGTCGGCAGATTCAACTCCAGAAAGAACGGAAAAAACGGGGCATCTCACTGTCAGTCAGCGGGGCCGGCGGCGAGCTGTACAAAGATTTTTGGTGGCTGCAAGATTTTCCCTTTTATTCGAGACCCGAACCGCGCATCGAGAGGCTCTATTCAATGCGCATTGCATCGCACGGCTTGCAACACTATTTGCTCGGAGATCGCTACCGGCTGATTAGCGAGTGGTATCCGAAACACATTTTGGACCGCCTATGGGAATACGCCGTCCCCGGCAATACCAAGACCTACGACCGCATCTATTACTACTTCAAATTGCGAGGATATGCCGGCCGTTTCATCACCAGCAGCCTGCGAGTTCTGCGAGTTGGCATGCCGTATCTCGACACGGACGCCGTCCGCATCGGGTATAACCTGCCGAGGTCACAGCGGTTCTTCAACAGGTTCCACCGTCGCAAGATTACGCAATACTCACCGAAGGTTTCGAAGCTGCCGACGACCGAGGGGGGCATGAGCACCTCTTCGGGTGCTTTTTCGGTGTCGAAGGACTTCGCGCGCTATGTGGTGGATCGATGCCAGCGGCTTACGAAAAAAGTGGGTCAGCGGGTGCTCGGGAAAACGCTTTTTCAAGGCAATTCGGACGATCCTGCGATGGCGGACGAGTTGATGGGGGCGATGGTTAGGCGGAAAACCACGCAAATTCTGGCTGACCACGGCGTCCTTCAGTTTGCCTTGAACCCGAGGGAGTTGCCAACTCGCTATCTCGGGTCGACCTTTGCGCTTGGGCGCTTCTTTGAAGAGCTCGACAGATCAAGGACGTCGCCAGCGGCGACGACAGAACGGGCCACAGCGGCGGTCGGACAGGCTCTGCAGTCAACGCAATCTTCCTCAACGTGAAACGTTGGGCGGACGAAGCCCTTTCTCCGTCGGCCTACATGCTGACTCCTCAAATAGATTCGTTTATATGTTACGGTGGAAGAACCAGCTTACTACCGACATAACGGTAAGGACCGATTATCCGGAAGTTGATAAAGCTTTGATTCCGGCCCGGAAGCGTTAAGGCTTAACATCTAACCTTGCGGTCGCTTCCCATCATTCATGCCTCTCTCTCGGCCCCGAATTCACCTCTCAAGTCTGGGCACGCAACCCACCTTGGAAGTTTACTGAACACCGAAGTAGAACTGCAGGTCGCTGTCGAGACGATCGCTCACTCCCCACACCGACCATCCTACCCAACCGTCGTTCTGCTTTATCTCCGCGTGTCCGTCGGCGAAGAAAGTGGTGCCGTCGAAGCCGTACGCAGTGCCCTTCTGCATGCTGAAAGCAACGTACTGGCTTGAAGCCGGAGCCTCGAGCACCAGATGGTAGGACCTACCCGCATCGAGGGTATGTGCGGTCGCGAACTTGAATTCAGCCCAGGTGTGCGACGCCGGGGAAGTTAGTGGGAACGAAGAAGACGGCAAATATCCTTCCTCGATGAGCGTACCGTCGCCATTCTCGAGACGCACTTTCAAGTAGTCGGTTCCACTGGCGCGCGCGGCGCGAATGCCCACGGTGGCGATCTTCTTCGGAGGACCGGTCACAGTGAACGTCTCGCGCAATGCCGCTGTTCCGGAAATGATTTGGGGGGCCATCACGAAGGCTTCGACATAGCCGATTCCTTGGGTGTCGCCATTGGTGTAAAACAACTCTGAAATCGGCGTATAGCCTTTCTCAACGTGCCAGGGCTTTCCGTCGTAGCGCAAAAGGACAGCGTTAGCGGCGTCGCTAACGGTGGGTTGAGTGGGCGTCGTTGGCTTGTCGTAGTACAGGCAATCAACCGAGAGATAGTTCACCGTTGGCAGCGAGTCCACGTTGCTGAATACGATGTGGTACAGCTTCCCCGCGGTGAGCGTTGGGGGACTCGAGAAACTCACCTGCGGGAAGTAGCGGTCGTCGCCTGTCGCGAGCAGAGGATCCGAAATCACAGTGGATGCCAGTACGGTTCCCGAGGGGTTGTGGTCGGAGGTGCCGTCGTCCGTCTGGATATCGATTCGCAGTTGTCCAGCGGTTCCTGAAGCGTAGCCAATGTGGTCCGGAATCAGATAGACGCGAAGTTTCTCCAAAGCGCCGTCGTGCTGCGCGGAGAAGCGATAGCTCACGGTGTTGCCTTCGGGTCCGACTGTTATGTTGGCAAGTTCATCTGCCCCAATTTGCGTTCCGTAATAGCCTGCCGGCGAAGGGCTCGTTGTGGCAGGCGACGGAGTCGCCGCGCCCGCGGCAACGTCGATGGCAAGCGAAGTCTCCGCATTGACCGGAACCGCGGAGGAGTCCGACACATCGATCGTCAGAATCGTATGCGAAGCCGCCGTGGGCTGGCCGGAGATTACTCCGGCGGAACTCATCGTCAGGCCGTCAGGCAGGCTGCCAGAACCGAGTGACCACACGTACGGGGCCGTGCCGCCCGTGGCTGTCAGCGAAACATTGTAGGCTGAACCGGTGGCTCCGGCCGGCAACTGCGTCGTCGTGATTTGCAGCGAAGACGAACTCTGTGGTGTCGTTGTCGGCGGATCCGTGGGATTTGGCTTTGGCTTGCTCAGGTTCGACTGAACAGCGCCTGCGCAACCAACGGACAGGAGTGCAACTGCGAGAGCGCACAGAGGCGCGATACTGCGGATTCTCATCCTTACTTCTCCTCAGAAGAAGCGCTTTGCTTCGTTTTTTGCGGGAGCGAGCTTGCCTGGGAAGTTCAGGGTGAGAGCTTGAATCGTTTGGCCCGAGTTGGGTGCACCCGCCGTGCATCCAGAGGTTACTGTAGTAAGTCCCGTGAAAACACCTCATCCAGAGTACAGAATCGGGTCTAAAGAGTCCACCTTATTCCTGTACCTCACTCTTGCGAGGGCTCTTGCCGTACAGCGAACACTTGGGCGAGTGGAGGTCGAAGGTGCGCCGAAAGGTTCTCTCTATATGTAAACGAAGCGGGCAAACTGAAAATTCTTCAGCCCGCCCGCTTTGCTCCGAGGACTTCGTTGCTGCCAGTCGCTTCTACTGGACCATGCCGAAATAAAATTGCAGGTCGCCGTCCATGCGGTTGGTCACGCCCCATACCGTCCATCCGACCCAGCTTGAGCCCGACTTAAACTCCGCGTGGCCGTCGGGGAAGTAGGTGGTGTTGTCGAACCCGTAGGCCGTGCCCTTTTGCAGCGGGAAAGCCTGGTATTGGCTCGATGCGGAAACTTCCAGAATCAGATGGTAAGTCTGCCCGACGCTCAGCACGTGCGGAGACGCAAACTTGTACGTGGCCCAGACGTGCGATGCCGGAGAAAGAAGAGGAAACGCGGACGGGGGAAGATAGCCTTCCTCGATCAGCGTGCCGTCGCCCTTTTCCAGACGAACTTTCAGAGAATCGCCGCCACTGACTCGAGCGGCGCGGATGCCGATGCTGCCAACCTTCCTGTCCGTGCCTGAAACCGTAAAGGTCTCGCGCACCGCGTGCGCTCCTGAAATGACTTGCGGTGCCATTACAAAGGCTTCCATGTAACCGTAGCCTTGGGTATTGCCGTTCGAGTAGTACAGTTCGGAGATTGGCGAATAGCCTTTTTCCACGCGCCATGAGATTCCGTTGAAGTGCAACAGGACGGCGTTACCCGCGTCGCTGACGGTGGGTTGATTGGGAACGGTGGCCTTTTCATACCAGAGGCAGTCGACGGACATATAGTTCAAGGTGGGGCTGGAGTCCACGTTCTTGAATACGATGTGATAGAGCTTGCCGGCGGTGAGCGTCGGCGGACTGGAGAAAGTGACCAGGGGGAAGTAGCGGGCGCTGCCAGTTACGGAGAGGACATTGGAGAGCACGGTGGAAGCCAGCACTGTACCGGAAGGATTGTGGGCGGAAGTGCCGTCGTCGGTTTGCACGCTGACCTGCAGCCTGCCGCCGGTTCCTGCGGCGTAACCGGTGTGATCGGGAATAATGTAGAAGCGGATTTTTTGTAGCGTGCCGTTGTGCTGCGCGGAGAAGCGGTAACTGACCGTGTCGCCATCGGGCCCAACGGTGAGGTTGGCCAAGCCATCGCCCCCGATTTGTGCTCCGTAGTAGCCTGCCGGCGCGTACGTTGTCGTCTCCGGCGTAGTCGCGCCTGTGCTTGCCGCAACGTCGACCGCCAGGGAGGTTTCCGCGGTAACCGGAACGGCGGAGGAGTCCGAGACGTCGATCGTCAGAATCGAGTGCGTTGCCGCGGTGGGCTGGCCCGAAATCACACCGGTAGAACTCATCGTCAACCCGTCCGGCAGCGTACCCGAACCCAACGACCATACGTACGGCGGCGTGCCTCCTGTGGCCGTGAGCGAGGCGCTGTACGGCGCATCGGTCGTCGCGGAGGGTAATTGCGTCGTTGTGATTTGCAACGAAGAAGTTTGCGTCGTCGGAGGCTGGCTGGGGACCGCTGCAACGTCGATTGCTAGCGAAGCCTGGGCGCTGGCCGAGGCGCTGGAGGAATCGGCCACGCTCACCGTGATAACCGAGTGCGTCGCAGCGGTAGGTTGACCGGAGATCTGGCCCGCAGAGTTCATGCTCAGGCCAGTCGGCAAGGTCCCGGACGCCAGCGACCATAGGTAAGGGGGCGTCCCTCCCATCGCGGCGAGGGTTGCGACATATGACGAACCGGCGGTCGCCGGCGGCAGCTGCGTCGTGGTAATTTGCACCGACGAGGATTGCGGAGTCGTTGGTGGCTGACTCGGCGTTGGCGATTGTTTTGCTTGGTTCGACTGGACGTTCCCTGCGCACCCGAAGGATACGAGTGACACCGCGAGGGCACACAACATACTGACTGCGCGGATTCTCATCCTTAACTTCTCCTCAGAAAAAGCGGTCTTGCTGCGTTTTGCGGGCGGAGTTATCTGGGAAGTTGAGAACGAGACCCTGAAACAGATCGGACTTGAGCCGGGTGCACCCGCCGTGCCTGAGGAACTTACAGCGAAAATCCTAGGTAAAACACCTGACCAGGCGTACAGAATTAGTCCTAAGGTGTTTTACCTGTACTCCTAGATTCGCCTTTTGTTCGCTAGGAGCGTGCTTAGTGCATACCGGCGGGACCGCGCGTGTGCGTCGGCCTTTTCATGAGGAAAATAAATGGAAGCATAGTCAGAAAAACAAACATCAGCAGGCGAAAAACGTCGATATAAGCGATCATGCTGGCTTGACGTTGTACCATGCCGAAGAGTGCAGCGCGCGCCTGCCGCGCAGCGCCAACTGGATCGCCACTGGCCCGCAGGAACATTTCCTTCAAAGCGAGAAATGTCGATGACGATTGCGGGTTGAGGGCATTCACGTGTGCGCCGAGCGCGTGGATATTCCGCTGCGTCAGGCGCACCTGCAGCGTGCTGACCACGGAAATTCCAATACTACCCCCCAAGTTGCGCACCAGGTTAAACAAGCTGGTTGCATTCCCCATGGTTTCGCGGGGAATGGGGTCCATGCTGATGGTCGTCAGCGGAACGAAGAGCAGTCCGAGCGCCAAGCCCATGATGACCTGGGGCCAGAAAAATTCCCAATAACCGGCTTTGAGGTTGAGCCCCGAGAACTGCCACATCGTGAAGGCGCACACGACCAGGCCGGTGGCCAGCACGCGCCGCGGGTCCAGTTTGGACATGAGCAGCCCGACGAGAGGCATCGCCACGAAGGAACCAAAGCCCCGGGGCGCCATGGCAATCCCCGCTCGAACCGCGGGATATCCCAGAAGCGTCTGCATGATGAGAGGAATCATGACAGTGGTGCCGTAGAGAGCGACGCCCAGAAGAGACATCAGAAACACACCCGTCGTGTAAGTACGATCGCGGAAGACGCGGAGGTTGACGACAGGTTCCGAGGTATGAAGTTCGTAAACGAGGAATGCGACGAGCGTGGCAAGAGCAACGACGGTGACCACGGTAATCCACGTAGTGCCGAACCAGTCCTTCTCTTGGCCCTTGTCGAGCACGATTTGAAGCGCGCCGACCCAGACCGCCAGCATGCCGATGCCCCAATAATCGATACGGCTGGAGGTGCGGCGAATGTAGGACGGATCGAAGATAAAAAGCTGGGTCATGATGATCGACGCGATGCCGATGGGCACGTTGATGTAGAAGACCCACCGCCAGGAGTAGCTATCCGTCAGCCAACCACCGAGGACGGGACCTAACATCGGAGCAACGACGATGCCCAGTCCCCAGAAGCCCATGGCTTTGCCGCGGTCCTGCGGCGGAAACGATTCAAGCAGAACAGCTTGAGAGATTGGCTGCAATCCGCCCCCGCAAGCCCCCTGAATGATCCGGAAAAAAATCAGCATTGGAAGGCTGGGAGCCAGGCCACACAGGAAAGAAGCCGCTGTGAAGCCGGTCACGGAAAAGAGCAGCGTCCGCTTTCGACCGAAATAGTTTGCAAGCCATCCGGTCATCGGAAGGATGATGGCATTTGCAACCAGGTAAGAGGTGAGCGTCCAGGTGGCTTCGTCTACTGTAGCGGAGAGGCTTCCTGCGATGTGCGGGAGAGACACATTGACGACCGTAGTGTCCAGCACTTCCATGAACGTGCTGAGCATCACGGCAACCGCGATGATCCATGGATTGATATGTTGCGACTGTGTCGGTTGCGAAGAGCGGAGAGCGGAGTCAGCCATGTCGCGTCATTGGTCGATAGTTGTCCATGCAATCATAAATTGGATGGAGCGGGGAGCGAGGGAGTTTCTCCACTCCTTTGCAGAGTCAGGCGAGTAAAGAGGCGACTGGTTCCGGGACCTGGACTCGAACCAGGATACTCAGCTCCAAAGGCTGATGTCCTACCAATTAGACGATCCCGGAACAGACGACAAGGAATCTCAGCAATTTTAGCAGAGGAGGGCCGTTGAGCGGAAAGCACGCGTCCGCCCCATAGCCAAGGGCAGGTAAAAGAGCGAGACAAGTAGGGTCTTCCGGGTATTCCCGCCCTTCGGCGTGCGCTCCTAGCATAGACAGCAGGAGCGCTTCGAAGAACTTGCCCTGCCGTATTCTGATTGTCGACGATCATGCCCTGATGCGAAAAGCATTGAAGAACGTACTGGAGAGGCATGCCGACTGGCAGGTATGCGGAGAAGCGGAAGACGGGCTTGACGCGGTCAAGAAAGCGGCCGATCTCAGGCCAGATTTAGTCGTGCTTGATCTGGCCATGCCGAAAATGGACGGAATCCAGTCGGCGCGACTCATTTCGGTGGGTGCCCCGGATGTTCCGATTCTGATGCACACGTGGCACGTTTCGCGCGTCCTTAGCGAGCAAGCAGAAAAAAACGGGATCTGCAAGGTCGTTGGCAAGGGCGTTGGAGCTGAGGAACTTCTCGAAGCCGTAGACATTGTGCTCAGGAGAAGAACGCGTCAGAAGCACTGACACCGAATTCGGCGGAAAGGCGGCCGATTGATGATGAAGAAGCTCAGAACGAAAAAGCAAGGCCGAGTGCGGCAAATAATCAAGCCACCGCACCCGGGCGTGCCGGAAAAGGTGCAAATCGAAGTGGACGATGCGGATGATCTGTATCGGGACCTGCGCATCGAAAACGCCGTGGAAGACGAAAACGGCAACAAAAGGAAACTGAAGGCGGAAACACCGGTCGAAGTGGTAATCGAAACAACTGAGAAGCAAACTGCGTCTCACAGACGGAAACAAGCGTGACGGGCATCAAGAAGCCGCACGAAGCTGGAAAGACAGCTCTCCCCTCTGAACTCCGAACAGATACCATCCGCACTTGAAATTTTCGCAAGTTTAGGGCCTGGCGTCACTGCGTTCCCGCCCCAGTCAGCTGCGCGGTCTGTGGATTGGTCTTGCTGCCCGCCCAATCGTCGCGAACCGTAAGTGTGCCGCTGCGCGGGCCCAGGTCTGATGGAGAGAATGTCACCCCGAGAGAACAGGTAGCTCCCTGCGCCAGCACGCTGGGGCAGTTGTTGATCAGATTGAAATCGCCGGTCACATCGATGGAAAAGATGGTGAGGGGAACTTCCGCGGTGTTGGTGAGCGTAATGCTCTGCGCAGCGCTCTGGCTGCCGATCGGCTGATCGCCAAAATTGAGGCTGGTCGGGCTGAGCTGCGCCGCATCCTGCACGTAATCGATAGTCGCCCAGTCCAGCTGCGTCGAGCCGCCATCGCTGCTGCCGGTCACCAGCACATCGGGGCCGGAGAGGACCAGCGCGACGGGAGGAGAACTGCCTTGCGGGCCGGGACCGGCGTAGCGCTGCACCCATAACTGATTGCCTTTGGTGTCGTACTTGACGGTTGCGAACTCGTAGTAAGGACCTCCCGCAGCGCCGCTGCTGGAACCGGTGACATACGCTTCACCCGCGGAATTCACCGCGACAGCGACAGCTTTGTCGAATCCGGAATCGTCCGCATGCCCGTTGTACCGCGTGGTCCATTGCACCTGGCCCGTGCTATCGAATTTCATCACCGAAATGTCGCGTCCGCCGTTGGTTGGCGTGGCGCCGGGCAGCGTCTGCGCAACAAAGACGTTGCCTGCCCGATCGACGGCGAGATCCACGAAGGGCGAAGACTGTGGATTGTCCGATGTGAGTCCGAAATCGTGCAACCAGCCCACGGAACCGTCTGGATTGAACTTCGCCACGACGTTGGCTTCGGCGCCGTGGGGCGCGTGAGGCGATCCGCCGCCGGCCACATAGGAATCACCCTGGGGATCCACGCGAAACGCAGCAATCGTGCCCAGTTTGTCTCCGCCGAAGTAGTGCAGAAGATTTCCGCTCGCGTCATAGCGAAAAATAATCGATTCGTGAATCTGCGAATTGAACTCGCTGAAAACGAGCGCGTACACGTTTCCGGCCGCGTCCAGCTGAAGAGCGACCGGAATATTGGTGTCATTGGGAACGGGAGCCGCGGTTCGGGACCAAAGGAAATTTCCGTTGGTGCCGTACTTGATGGTGATTGCGTCGTAGGAAACGGAATTCGGTGCCCCGGAAGTGAGCGTAATGTAAACGCCGCCGTCGGGACTAACGGCTAATTGCCCCGGCGAGTAAAGCACGGAAGAGCTGCTGGGAATAAAATTGATCCACTGGCGCGCGCCGGAAGCGCTGTATTTTGCCGTCGCTACTTCGGGGCTGCTAAGCGAGTTGAACTGGTCGCGAACCTGCCACATCAAAAAAAGGACGTACGCATTTCCCGCGGCGTCGACGGCGATCTGCTGGCCGGTTGCGGAGTGACCGCGGGAAGAGAGCCACGCCTTCCAGACGATTTGTCCTTGTGAGTCGTACTTTATGGTCAGAGCTTCGTTGTCGGCGCACACGGTCGGGTCCGAGGCAGTAGCACCGGTACACGCGGTGCCGGTCACATAAGTACCGCCGCGGCCGTCGGCGGCCATCGCCGCCGGCGCGTCGAATGAATGGGCGGCGTCGTAGCGCGCCACCCACTTGGGAAACACTTGCGACTGCGCGTGCGCGGCGCGCGGGAGAAAAGAGAGCAGAAGCGCGGCCGCGAGGAACACCGGCGCACGTGCCGACAAGCGGCGCCGCGAAATATCAGTCTGAAGAACACACTTCCAACGCGCGGTTGTGTAGCGACGCATAGGACACCAACCCGTGGCGAATTTGATCTTCGTAACTCCGCTTCGAGGGGATTCACTGGCGTGCGCAACTGACCGGCGCGCGCGTCGAGGTCCCCGGAACTGGGCGGTGAAATGCGACATCTACTCTTACGGCTGGGGCGAGAAGACACCATCAGGCGGATGCTTTACAAAAAGCGGCGGAATTGCCTTACACGGATGAATTCCGAGAAGCCGTCAGGACGGCGTGGAAGCGGTAGGGATGCGTGATGGAGCCGTGGAATTGCGCGCGGAGACCGTTGCGCGCGGCGATTCTCGAAATTTCCGAGGTGGTGAACCAGCGTCCCGTCAATTCGCGGCCCACCAGACGGCGCAGCTTGCTTTTCGCCCAGTTTGTGGCGCTGATCTTTCCGCCGTTTCGCCAGACGCCGGAGTCATACAGATTGCGGAGCGCGCGCCAAGGGACCGACGCAAGAATAATCAGCGAATCCGGATGAATCATCTGACGCGCGTTGCGGAAAAAGCGGTCCAGCATGGCCAGACTGAAATGCGAAATTACATCGTGCGCGAAAATCAGATCGTAAATCCGGCCGTCCGCGAAAGAAGACCCTTCGGCTTCGACCAAGTCGATTTCGGGATGATTCCTGTGGAATGCCGCGAGCATCAGGGGACCGAAATCGACGCCGCGGTACGAAGCCGCCGGGAAACGCAGGAAGTCGAACAGGCGGCCATCTCCGCAGCCAATTTCCAGCACGCGAACCGGTTTGCGTTCTCCGCAGAGAAGCCGCAACTCCTGCGCAACGGCGCGACAAAATGCGGGACCGCGGCCGCGGCTTTGCGGATCCGTCTTGTTTGCCCAGAAAGCGCCAAACTTTTCCGCGATGGGATCGACTGTCGATACGAGGGGCATTTTTAGTGAACTCTCTTGACGCGGCTGATTCTCAAGGCTACTGCTGAACTGG
>Ga0079220_10000006_pt1 | contig 37519 bp, 31 predicted proteins | sample GAAS100_FD_75071 | JGI IMG/M metagenome (GOLD analysis project Ga0079220, IMG submission 75071) | Agricultural soil microbial communities from Georgia to study Nitrogen management - GA AS100 | ecosystem: Environmental > Terrestrial > Soil > Agricultural land | place: USA: Georgia | collected... | reverse complement strand
CGCCGTGCTCGCTTCCGCGCCCTGCGGTTCCGCTGCGCTTCAGGGATTGACAGCGCCTCCCTGCGCTCTACTTCCGCCAACTGTGAAACGAATGTTTTTTATTGGCCTGCAAAGGCCAAATTCTCGACACCAAAGGAGACAAGGACAATGCTTGACACTATTAATGATTTGCTCAGCAGGAGGAAAATTCCACAGCTAGATGAAGTACAGATGTCGGCTCTGTTGCACCATTTGTTCAAGATTCGGACACGCGCTCTTCGCTCCGAGGTCGCGGAAGTTGTGTACCGCTTCGATCACGACCACCCGAACGCACAAGACTTGTTTCTTGCGTGTACTCTTCCATCGGCACAGATAGCGGCCCAGCGGAAAGCATCGAAGCTATTTGTTTATCCGTCCGATTGGCAGATTGAGGTGTTCTACGATGGCGCAGTTGAGGCAGCTATTGGGATGTTTCGAGCTAATCGTCCTCTCGCTGACGTGCCCAACGCTTTCCGGCGATACCTCGTGCGTGCTATGTCCAGTGGGATGTTGCGTGCCTACTTCAGGAGAGAGGAAAACTCTGGTATTCGCTCCGTTGGGGATGTGAGCGCCATTCGCAGTCGCGAAACGGTTGTTCCGAACACCATCGAGCGGGAAGTTATCGCGGGCGAGCTTCTGGAGCAGGTGACCAACTGGCCTTATCTACGCTCCCCCCTTCTCGCGATGCTTCAGTGCATTGCCGCTCTCGGCCCAGACCTTGCCTTGAAAGAGCACGCGTATACCGCATCTGGCGACCCCGACAAATGGAAGCGCGAATGGCACCGACGACCGATTCTCGACGCTGACGCAATTGCCGAGGCTATGGGTATTCCGAAGCAGGACGTACACAGGTATCTCTGCCAGGCGAGGGTTATCTTGCGCCATGTCTTCAACCCGGACGGAAGGTTGTTCCTGATCCACTGAGAAGGCTGGGGGCGCGTGGTCAACGCGCCCCCATTCGCATGTACTGGTCCCAGCATTTTTCGAAAAAAATTGCGGGCGAGCCGCAATTTTTTCGCGAAACAAATCCGACATCAAGGAGAACGCAAAATGAATCAACAATTTCGGCAGTATCGCTTTGCGCGTATTGAGGCAGAGAATATCACGAAAGCACGGCTCGAAGCTCAATTCAAGGATGCAATCAGCGGGTCTGAAGAGCTTGAGAAGGCAATCGAGCGGCTGTTAGGAATAGAACCGACATGCACGCCGTGGCGCAAGTCGGAACTGGAGAAAGCCGGTTCTCGCGACGGCACGCGAATGGCAGCACTCGAATTTTATTGGACGCATCGCCGCCGAATCCCGACCGCCGCTGAGTCGCACTGAAGCTCCCGAGTTTGTCCGCTCATAGCTATGGGTTCTCGCTTTCACCGATTAAAACTGTCTTCGCTTATTGTCTCCGCTCCGCCCTCTCCATTGGGCACAGCTTCGGGATAATTCCTGCGCCCTGCGTCTTCGCGTCTTCTGCCTTTCCGTCTCCTCCCAGAAAATCTTCGGAAACAGCGTCGAAGATTTTCTGTTTCCCTCCCCAAAAGCAGCCGCTCGCCTTGGAGCAGTATCCCCTCGCTTTTGGGTGCCCCAATTACAAGGGCAGAAACGGAGACAAATCCAAAACAGAGTTCATCTCATCGGTTATCTCGGCAAGAACCCGGAGCACAAGTCGGTTCGCGGATCAGACCGCAAATACGCGGTCCTGTCGCTTGGAGCGGACTCGGCGAGTACGCTGCGACAAAGCTACGAAAGGGCGCTCACATTTACGTCGAAGGTGCGCTCGTGAGCAGCACGTTCGACCGCGAAATTGGCAAAGGGAAGAATAAGATCACCGTGCCGTTCAAGACTTGGGAGGTGAAGGCGGATTCGATCCGCAAACTCAATCGCGTTGGCAAGGACCACGTGCCGGACATGGTGCCGGTCCCGGCGCAGCCGGAGGACGCTCCGTTCTAACGCATACCTACTAAACGGGCCTTGGCTCCCGAGGCCCGTTTCGCACGGTGCACGCGTGTCGCAGCGGTCACGGCAGTCGAATCTTATCAAGCCGTTGCGGGCCAGACGAGATTACAAGAATCGCCGATCCCCACATCTCGGTGAGATGCAACGACTCTTATCGCAGAACGGGTCTTCGGTATAATGCGAGCGTGAAACCACTGTGTTTCGTTTTGATGCCTTTCGGCGAGAAGTCGGACGACAGCGGTCGAGCCATCGACTTTGATCAAATCTACGACAGCATAATTGGCCCTGGTATACAGCAGGCTGATCTTGCGCCGATCCGGGCCGATGAAGAGGTGGTCGGTGGTTTCATTCACAAGCCAATGTTTGAACGGCTTATGCTGTGCGACTATGCCGTCGCAGACCTGACTACGGCTAATCCCAACGTCTTCTACGAACTCGGCATTCGACACGGCATCAGACCTCACAGTACCGTACTGTTATTCGCGAAGGGAATGCGGTTGCCCTTCGATGTTGCTCCCCTTCGTGCCCTACCGTACATGATCGATGCGCAGGGTGCACCGAACGCGGTGGACGCTGATCGGAATGCCCTCGCGACTCGTCTTATTGAATGTCGGAACCCTGTCGAAGACAGTCCCCTGTTCCAACTTGTCAGCGATTTTCCCAGACCGGATATTGCTCGCCTCAAGACCGATACTCTGCGTGATCTAGTACAGTACTCGCAGAAATATAAAGCAAAACTCAGCGCCGCCCGCAAGGAAGGCTGCAAAGCCGTTAAGGATATTGAGCAAGAACTACATATTAGGGATACGGATCCTGCAGTAATTATTGATCTGTTCCTTTCGCACAGAGCAGTGGAAAACTGGTCGGCTATGGTGGAGTTGGTGCCTAAGATGTCGCCCATTCTCGCGCGCACCATACTCGTGCGTGAACAACTCGGGCTGGCGCTGAACCGACTCGGTAGGCGCGAAGAGGCTGAAGCGATCCTTCTGAAACTCATTGAAGAACGTGGGCCTAGCAGTGAGACGAACGGCATATTAGGCCGCGTTTACAAGGACCTCTGGAAGAACAGCAGGAATTCCGGGAACATTGCGGCAGCTCATGGCTACCTTCGAAAGGCGATTTCGACCTATCTAAAGGGCTTCGAATCCGATTGGCGGGACGCTTATCCAGGCGTCAATGTCGTCACGCTAATGGAGATGGATAACCCTGTCGACGCCCGCCAAGCGGAATTGCTGCCTGTTGTGCAATACGCAGCTAAGCGGAGGCTTGAGTCAAGGTCTCCGGATTACTGGGATTACGCTACGTTACTTGAACTTGCCGTTTTGAAAAACGACCGCGCCGCAGCCAAGACCGCACTGAGTGATGCGCTGGCGGCCATCAGGGAGGCGTGGGAACCAAAATCGACCTCAGAGAATATTCGAATGGTACGTGAGGTACGGAAGCAGCGAGGAGACGACGGAACTTGGATCGAAGAGATTGAAGACGCGCTCAATCGCGCCGGAAGTGAAAGGAGCCACTCGACTTAGTCGGATTCCGAAGAATCCTATTTTTTTCTCAACTCGCCTGCTAGATTCGACCAAGGCACTATTTTGATCTTATGCTTTTCGATAAAATCAGGCAGCGGTTGGGGTGCTGACTCTCCGCTGTGGGTCGCAATCACCCGTTTTCCCAGTTCTATGCTCTTCTCCACTTCCCATCGTACCCAGCGACTGTTTGTGGTATCAGAAGACAAATACACAACCGTTGTAGAGCATTGGTTTATGCGTTCACTGATTTTTTGACGTATGTAGTCGGCACGCTGGCTGTCAAACGGGTCTTTGACTGACAGATCGTTGAATTCTATATCGGTGTTTTCGTTCTTCGCTTGCCCTCGCAGAAGATTGACAGCATCTATATCTTCGTAAGCAAAGCTGATGAAAACATTTTTGCGGCCAGTGTCCCCTTGCTTAAGGAGCTCCTTGGCGCGGTCCTCCAACTGACGAGTATCACCCAACGAACTGCCACTGCCGCCTCCGCCGCCACCCATTTAATTCTCCACGAAATGAAATTCGCGACACGAAATACATTTGCCACAGGGGCGCGTTCCGCCAACGTGACAGGAATATGTTCTCCCGATCTTCTTCTTGCGAGCTAACTCTAGAACATCTCTCTTCGTAAAATCCATAAGCGGCGTCAGAATCTTAACGTGACGCCCGAGACACTCTGAAAGCAAGGATTCCGCTCCTGTTGCGAAATGTGAAGTTTGGTCTGGAAACAGGCTAGTGCTCTCGCTTAAAAGTCCAATCGAAACAGCATCTGCTTGGACCTCGTAAGCATAAGCCGCTCCAAGTAGGAGGAAAAGCAAATTTCTTCCAGGTGTGAATGCATCCTCGAAAATGTCGCGGCTCCGGTCCGTGAGTCCCGACCGAATAAGAGTTCCAAAACCAGGGACGTTCATGACCGAGGGTTTAGGTAGGTGGTTCATGCGTAACGAACGGCGACAAGCGGCCAACTCCTGCCGGAGCGCTCGCTGGCCGTAATTCACAAACAGCGGGAATTGCTGGACGTGCGCCTCTTTAGCTAACACGGCCATTACCGTCGAATCCAAGCCCCCGGAGACCAGCGTTACGATGCCCATTGACAGTCGATCTTAGATGCAGTTCGCATCACAATCCAGATAGCCCAATCGAGCAAACCCACAGAGTGACCCAAAGATTGGGCATGCTGTTGCAGTTGATTCTCATAGTGCTCGTACCTGCTGATCGTTGCAACGTGTAGCGTTTCGACAGAGCAGAGCTTAACTGCCTTCATGTAGTGAAGCACGTGCCGATCCAATATTGCTAGATCATACGATCCAGCAGCATTCCGCAAGAACATGCTCGCTTGCTTGGGTCCAACTCCCGGTACATTCGTGACTAGCCACGAACGAGCAATGCGCGCATCAGAATGGTGGCTCAACAACTCACTGAGAGAACCCCATTCCTCGCGAATAACGCAGAAAGCCGCCGCGATTTGTCTGGCGCGAATATTTGGAAATCTGTATCTGCGACAACGACCATCAAAGGGAAACGGTGTTGACAGCAGCTCGGCCAGCTCATCCCTTAACTTCTCTTGTTTCAGGAGTTGGCGTTTGCACAATACTCCAGTTTCGTCGATCCGCAATGCGGCTGTTTTGGCGAGATCATAAGGCACTTGGCTGCTTAAAACACAGCACGTGAGCTCCCTCCACAATTCTCGGTCATTAATGTGCGACGTTCTTTGGCGACTACCCAAGCGAACGGCAATGTCCTCTGCGATGCAAACAACAACTTCTCGAATGCGATCGGCAGTAATGGAGGTCATCCGAACACTTCCGGTACGGCGTTTTCCAAAAATCGCATGCTCTCCGTCCCACCGGGCAGCTTGGCTGTCAGGAATCGTTCAATCTTCCCGTTACGGAGATGATCTCGAAGCTCCGTCATCCATGCCGCAAGGAATTCTAAATTGTGAAAAATCACCTTGCCTGCATAGGCGATCTTCGTGCTAGCGACCGCTTCTTGTACGACCTGCGAGGCCGCATGCTCAGATTGCCACGAAAAGAAATCGTATTGTTGCAGATGGTACAGACGGCCTGTTTCGGCGTCGGCCACGGTGCGGCACCATTCCAGCCCATCAAACCAATCAGCACCCACGGCACTGAAAATCGCGATGCTCAACGGATTTCCGGTCCCTAACAGGTGCAATGGCTGGTAAAAGCCGAGTCCATTTAGTGCGCTTCGGATGCTGTAGATCATTCGCGCCCGTGCAAGGACGCCACTCCCCAATTCACGTTCTGGGACGGCCACCGCAACCGGATGTAATTCCTGACTGATGCGTTTTATCGCTTCGGGGATCACTTCAAACAGGATATCTCCCTGAGCGTCCCGTGGGGCGTGGATGATGGGCAGTACTGGTTTCTTGGTCTGCTTTGCATCCCGCTCGACTGAGCGGACCACGCTTCTAACAATTTCTTCGACATCGGTTGGATTGAGTTCGTCAAAGCACAATGCGAGATCATGTGGCGTGATTTGGAGTGACTCATGAAGTTTCTGGACATCCCAGCTCTTATCCTGTTTTCGTGACGCCTCGTAGTTTCCAGAATCCAGAAGGACTAAAGTGCCAACCGACCTGGACGATTCTAAATCTTCGAACATTTGGTTTCGGTGCTGCTCAGGTTCATTCAAAATGTCATATGCCGAGACGAGCAGCCCATCGGGAGGAACGAGCCTAAGGGCATGAAGAGCCGCTGTCGGCCTCAAAGCAGTCTCATGGGAGGACACCGAGCGAAAGAATACCGGCAGGTGCAATCGTTTATCACCAATGTTCAGAGCCTCTGGCCGCGTGAGAATAGTGCTTTCAATGTTTCGCAATAAATCCTGAATGCAACGATCCGTTTGTTCTCCGCTCCAGCCGATTAGATCGACGGTGTGAAGGCCACCAAAGCCAAGGGGCGAGTCCACAGGCTCGATTCTTATCGGCAAGAGCGGCACATGATGTCTGCTGGCGAAGCTCGCCTCATCTAGGACATTTTGATTCGTCCGGGAGGATTGGCACCAAACAGGTATAACGCACCTTGCAATCTTAAGTTGTCGTTCGATTTCAGCCCGGTAGTCACCCGCATGGATGTGCTGGTCCCACCAGACCGAATATCTGGCGGACAAAACGTCGACCAAGACTTCGACGACCTTTTTGCTCGAACGAGCGTAGATTAAACAAATGTCAGCCACAGTAGGGACATGCTAAATAACGAGATAACCTTCTGCCCGGAATAGTACTACACGAAACTGACCTCATAACGCGAAGGTTGTGTGATCGATAAACGCCGCCTCTGAGCGCGCCCCTGCCGTCCGCTCTGTCCGCGCGCAGAGCTAGGAGCGGCCAGCCCCCGCGGTGCCGAATGCAGTCAAAGCATTTAGGTGTTAGTTAGTACACGCAAACGACGGCTCTCTTCGAAATGGCGTGTTATGCTGCGACAATCGAAAACGGGCGATTTGGCGGCACGATTCGAGAGGCGGTCATCCCAGAGGCATGCCTGTACTCACGGAAGCCGATACTTGTCGAAAGTACGTTCTCCCGAAGCTCTACGCTTCGGGCTGGACGGACGATCACATCAACGAGCAGCGGACTTTCACCGATGGCCGTATTGTTGTGGCCGGCAACCGCACGGTTCGCCGCAAACAGAAACGAGCCGATTATCTCCTTCGCTATCGGCCTGATTTTGCCATCGCCATTGTTGAAGCGAAGGCCGATTTCAAGAAGCCTGCCGACGGTCTCGGCCAGGCGATGGAGTACGCGCAAATCCTTGGCCTAAAATTCGCTTATTCCACCAACGGCCACGGAATTGTCGAGCACGACTTCACGACCGGCCTCGAAAGCACGCTTGAAAACTTCCCTTCTCCCGATGAAATTTGGCAGCGCCTCAAGTATGGAGAAAATATCCCCAGCGAGATCGTCGAACGCCTTCTCACACCTTACTACCATCTCTCGGGAAAATCGCCGCGCTACTATCAGGAAATTGCGATCAACAGCGCGATCCGGGCCATCCTCCAGGGCCAGAAGCGCGTTCTTCTCACGCTCGCCACTGGAACCGGTAAGACCGTCGTTGCCTTTCAGACTTGCTACAAACTGTGGAATACCAAGTGGAATCGCGATGGCGATCCGGGACGCCGCCCGCGAATGCTCTATCTCGCTGATCGGAACATCCTCGTTGACGACCCGAAGGACAAAATCTTTGCCCCGTTTGCCGGACTCGATGCGCTAATGCCTTCCATCCTCTTCAAAGCGTTTCGCGGCGACTTATGAATACTCTTAGCGTGCCACTCACGTTGCGCCAAATTGAGGCTGCCGGGCACCTCTATTCACACCTCCGACAGTGGCGATTGTCGGAGGCGGCGCTGGACACCCTTGCGGAAAGGCTTTCAGGCTTCTCCGACGAAGTCGTGCCGTTGAAAGTGGTCGCGGTGAATGGGCTTTACGGAACAACCGTTTTGGTGCTTTCCCGAATGGCAGCCCATATAAAAGAAGTCATTGCGGACACCAATGTTCCTGTGGCTGGCCCCTAACTTGTCGAGAGAATTGCCGTGCTTCGCAACCAAAATGGAAGATCGACCAAGCGGCACCACAGTTTTGTATCCAAATTCGCACATTTCTTCATCGATCCCGAGCGATTTCCTATCATGGACAGCTACCCTGTATCGCTGCTGAAGGTCCACCTTGGAGCGAACACTTTCAGAATCCGGAACGCCCTACATCGCATTTCTGGAGAACCTAAGGACGTTAAGGAGATTAGCCGGACTGGAGGCGACGAATCGCGAATTGGATCGGTATCTTTGGATTGCTGGGGCGTATCGCGTTTATCGAAAACGCTGTGACGCGCAACGAAAACCCAAAATTAGTGTCGAACTCGAACGCCTGTTCACGAACCACTCTGAAGGTATTCGCGCCGAACTCAACCGCTTGGTGCTTTCTCCAACGGCAGAAAACTCAGGAACACTCGCTTCCTCGCAGAGAGGCCCGGCGACAGGTTACTCTCGCACGATTGAAAGGCCTTTCTCAAGCTGTGCCAGACGCGGCCAGGCGTTGCACGGAGCACCGCAACCAGGACGGTGCCTCCGGCACCGGCGGAAGTTTTTGACACGTCACCCCCGAAAGGGTGCTGTACGGTAACCTGCGGTTACCGCGCGCGAACCTCTTCTCTTCGCGGGGGTTAGGCCCGCAGCCCGGGGCGTCCGGGCAATATAAGTTATGGAATCGTAACTTGTTGAAAGTCAAGCTTCGTTTGAGCTAGCGTCTGACCGTTGGGTCTTACCTCGGGGGGGTCGCATGAGCAAACCGACTCGAACACGCTCGATTGGAACAAAGGTCACGGGGGAAGAGTATGCCCGATTGGAAGCCTGCGCCCGTGGTAGCCAGATGTCGATCAGCGGGTGGAGCCGTGAGGCGCTCTTGGCGGCAGCCAGTGTGGGCTGGTGCTCTGCGGGAGAGCGGGCAATCCTGGCCGAAGTGATCGCTCTTCGGACAATCGTCGCGAATCTGATCTATGCTTTCACGAGCGAAGGTAAGGTAACCGCTGACCAGATGCGAGCCTTTATCCAGCGCGCTGACGGTACCAAATCGAAACGCGCGATGGAGCTCCTTTCACAGATCGGCGAAGCCGGGAAACCCGACGCCGAGAACAAGCCTCGAAGTGCTGAGGAGGCGGACTAGCCGTGGGCCGCAAGTTGCTAGTGCTTTTGCTTGGCGTAATGTTCTCCATGTTCGGAATCTTTCTCTATATGGACTTAGACTGGACGGCCTTGCAAAGCCATTACTTCGACCAATACCTCTCCAGCGTCGCATACGGCGGCAAGGGAGAGTATTTGCTCCTTTTCGTCCATTACCCTAACGGCTGGCGCAGGGCTGTGAACGGCGATGTGATGAACTCTTGGCAGAACCTACGGGCAGTACGGTTAGACACATTCGCCCTTTCTGACCAAGCCCGGCGAGCAGGTGCCGATGCTCTCGAGTGGAAGTATCTTCCTGAGATGGAGAACGCGGCTGCTGCTCAATGGTTCCGCGAGGAAATCTACGCTGGAGAGGGTCCGGTGGAATTCATGCGCTGGCCGCTCATCGCCGCGTTAATTGTCATAGGCGTGCCGATGGCTTGGATTATCGGCCGCGATCGCAGGCTGGCGCGAGAGCGCAAACAAGGACGCACCATCCGTGGCCCAACCCTAGTTACACCGTCTCAATTCAACCACTCGAAACTTTCTGACGGGATCGGCTTTGAAACGATGGAGTGGGTCTCAGGTTTCGAGCGCCTTTTTCATGGGAAATCTAAATTGGGAATCGTGCGTATTCCCCGCCATGAAGAAAATAGCCACTTTGTATTGGCTGGCGATTCCGGTACCGGCAAGACCTCTCTCATGCGCCAGATTCTCACTCAGGTGCGGGAGAGAGGGGAGACCGCTGTAGTGTATGACCCGGCTCTCGAATTTACGCCGCAGTTCTTCGATCCCGCCACGGATGTGATCCTGAACCCAACCGATCAGCGCATGCCATTCTGGACGCCGAGCGATGAGGTTCAATATCCTGCCGAAGCGCTTGCTCTCGCTGGTTCTCTTTTCCCTGACAAGCAGCACGAGAATACGTTTTTCACGGAGTCCGCCAGAAAGATCTTCGCGCACTTGCTTCGCTACCGTCCCACGCCCCAGGACCTCACCGCTTGGATGAAAGACATGAATGAGGTCGACCGCCGAATCGCGGGTACCGAACTAGAGGCGATGGTGCCGGTGAGTGCCGCCGGGCAGCGAGCCGCAGTTCAGGGTACGTTCAACCAAGCGGCCGCAGCGTTTCAGCTTTTGCCGAAAGAATCTGAGGCAAAGGGAAGGTGGAGCGCGGCGGCGTGGGCCAAAGGGCGGCAGGGATGGCTTTTTCTGCCTAGCACACCTACGCAACGAGAAAGCCTGCGCCCACTTCTCAGCATGTGGCTGGACTCTCTGATTCTTCGGTTGATGGAGCTCGGACAAAAAGGCGTGCGACCCGTTTGGTTTATTCTCGACGAGCTCGCAAGTCTCCAGCAGCTTCCCCAATTGCCGACCGTCATAACCGAAAGCCGAAAGGCAAATGTCTGTCTCGTTCTGGGCTTCCAGGGGCGGAGCCAGTTGGAGGCATTGTATGGCCTGCAAGCTGAGGCAATGCTCTCGCAGCCGATGACGAAGATTTTTCTACGAACCAGCGAACCTCATGCCGCAGAGTGGATTAGCAAGTCCATCGGCGATGTTGAGGTGATGCGCCTGGAACAGAGCCAGACCCAGGGCTTTCCTGTTGTTTTGAATCCAAGCCAAGACAGTCGGACTTTCTCTTGGCAGCGCCGTACCGAACCGCTCGTAATGGCTTCAACGATTGGGGGGCTGAAGAATCTGACGGGGTACCTCAAGTCCCAGGATTTCGTTGTGCCGATAAGCTTCCCTTACTCGCGACCAGTCGTCAACCAGCCCGGTTTCCTGCCACGCCCACTTCCTGAGCTTGAGGTATTATCAGTATCGCCGAAGACCGCAGCTGCCGCCGCGAGCCCAGGAACGGCGAGCACAGATGGCCAGCGGAAGAACGGCGGTCGGAGCCCTCAGCGCGAACTGGAGATTTTTGAATGATGTAGGAATGAGTTGCCGTGCTTACGATTTCCAAGCCGCTCAGTGCCAGTCAAGCCCAGGCGTATCACTCCAAGGAGTTCACCAGCGCCGAGCAAGCGTATTACGCGCAGGGAGGCGAAATTCGTGGTGAGTGGCACGGCAAACTTGCTGAGGAGTGGGGCCTCCACAGTGAGGTAACTGAAGAACAGTTCCGGCGGCTCAGCGAGGGCCAACACCCAACGACCGGCCGACAACTGGTCCGGTACCAGACACCTCGCGAATACAGCAACGAACACGGTGAGCGCATTAGAACGATGGAGCATCGAGCAGGATGGGATGCGACGTTCAGCGCGCCAAAGACAGTTTCTCTCACCGCGCTGGTCGGCGGAGACGAAAGAGTACGCGAAGCTCACGAGGCCAGCGTCAACACCGCACTCAACGAGTTAGAAAATTACGTTCAGGCCCGCATTGGCGGTAATCATCCGGCACAGACAACGGGCAAATGGATCGCGGCGAAGTTCGAGCACGATAGCGCGAGGCCGGTCGATGGGTACGCGGCACCGCAGCTACACACGCACGTCGTGTTCTTCAATCTCACTGAAATGGCGAACGGGGAGACACGTGCCCTGCAGCCAAAGGAGCTTTACCGCACCCAGCAATACGCGACCGCCATCTACCGCACCGAACTAGCAGCGCGCCTCCAGGAGCTCGGCTATGAAATCGAGCACGGTAGGAGCGGCCAGCCCGAGGTAAAAGGCTACTCGAAGGAATACATCGACGCTTCGAGCCCCCGACGCCAGCAGATCACCGAGCATCTGGCGGAGGAAGGAGTGCGCGGGGCGGGTGCTGCACAAATAGCAGCTCATCGCACGAGAGATGCGAAGAGCGCCTTAGGCGCCGAAGACATGATTGAGCGACACCGCGTCTTAGCGGAGCAGTTTGGAAACCAGCCCGAACGCGTAGTCCAGGAGGCCAGAGCGAAAGAGCATCAAATCGAACGTGATCCTGAGGGCCCAGCAGCGCAATCGGCCATGACTTTTTCAACGCAGCGCAACTTGGAGCGCGAGGCAATAGCGGACGAACGCGACTTGCTGAGGGATGCACTAAAGCGATCAATGGGGAAGATGACGTTGGAGGAAGTCAGGGCGAATTTTGAGAAGCGCGTAGGGACAGGCGAGCTTATCGAAGTCGAGCAAAGAAAGAACATCCCGAACCGCGCATTTACGACTACCGAGGTGTTAGCTCACGAGCGCGATGTAATTAATGCGATGCGCAGAGGGCAGGATCGGCACGAGGCAATCGCCAGTGTCGGGGTGCGTTCAGATATTGAGAATCGTTCACGCTTAAGTGAAAACCAACGTAAGGCGGTTAATGAAATCTTATCCAGTCACGACCAAATTACGGCGCTTGACGGCGTTGCCGGAGCGGGGAAAACGACTTCATTAGCGGCCATCCGGGAAGCCGCCGAGCAAGAGGGCCACCAAGTGCGCGGTTTCGCGCCGACTTCCCGCGCCGCGCACAAACTCGCGGAGGCAGGCATCGAATCGAGCACATTGCAGCGGCATCTCGCTCGCCGCGAGCAATCGCCGGAAGGGACAAAGCATCTCTACGTCCTCGACGAATCGAGTCTCGCCAGCACAAAGCAGATGCACGAATTCTTGCATCGCCTGAAAGACGATGACCGGGTCTTGCTCGTGGGGGACGCGCGCCAGCATCAAGGAGTAGAGGCGGGGCGGCCCTTTGAGCAGCTTCAGGAAGCCGGAATGCGGACCGCCCATTTGGATGAAATCGTCCGGCAGAGGGACCCGGCCCTTAAACACGCGGTAGAGCAGCTCTCACGCGGCGAGGTTCGAGAGGCTCTGGCCGACTTGTATCAGCAAGGCCGCGTTCACGGAATCGCTGATCATCAGGAACGTATTGCTGCGGTTGCGAAAGCTTACGTCGAGCGGTCTGAGGACACACTGGTTGTCTGCCCGGACAACAAATCGCGCCGCGAGCTCAATGTTGTTATCCATCGCGAGCTGCAATCCGTTGGTAGAGTGGATCAGGAAGAACATCGCCTCGGCCTGCTGGTAGCGCGTCAAGAGCTTACAGGGGCGGATCGCCAGTGGGCCGGGCAATATGAAATCGGCGATATCATGCGCTACAGCCGCGGAAGTGAAGTCATGCGAATTGAGGCGGGAGAGTACGCCAGGGTCCGCGAGATTAACGCTGACCAGAATCTTCTGACGGTGGAAAAGTCGGATGGCGAGCAACTTACTTACGACCCGAGACGGCTGCATGGCGTTAGCGTGTACAAAGAAGATGCGCGCGACTTTTCGGAAGGCGACCGCGTGCAGTTCACCGCTCCCTACGCTGACAAGCATATTGCCAATCGCGAGCTAGGAACTGTCGAGCGCGTCGATTCACAGGGTAATCTCAAGCTTCGCCTCGACTCGGGGCGGGAGATTGAATTCGCTCTCAGAGAGCATCCGCATTTGGACTATGGTTATGCTGTCACAAGCCACAGCAGCCAAGGACTCACCGCCGACCGCGTGCTGGTGCATGTCGATACCGAGGCGGCGCACGAAAATCTCGTTAACATGCGGCTTGCGTACGTCTCGATTTCACGCGCACGCGATGACGCCCATATCTTTACAAACGATGCGAGCAGGCTTAGCGACGCGTTCAGCAGAGAAGTTTCCAAAGCGTCTGCGCTCGAGCTTGAGTCAAGTGCTGCCGCGAAACAAAGTGACGAACATGCGAACGAAGAGCAGCAGGGGCCGAATCAATCCCAACATTCACAGGCAGAGCGCGAGCAGGCTCACGGACGCAGCATGGGATTCTAGACTAGCTAGCCTAGTCTGCGCTTTGAGAGCCTTACACGTGCTGAGCATAATATGGATCTTAACGTCTGTGGTCTCCGATCTGACCTGAAGCTGCGCCCCGGTCCCAGCGGGCTTCATTTGTTCGACCGCAGGACGGGACTGAACATCCTCTTGGACGAAGTACGCATCCCCCCTGCCAAATGGGCACGTGCACCACGGTACGTGTCAGTGGCGCTGACGAATGCATGTGATTTGGCGTGCCCGTACTGCTACGCTTCCAAAACGCCGGCGGCCCTGGATGCGACGAAATTGTCCAAGTGGCTTCGTGAACTCGACGAAAACGGATGTCTTGGCGTTGGCTTCGGAGGTGGTGAGCCAACACTGCATCGCCAGTTCATAGAAATTTGTCGCGACGCTGCCGAAAAGACTCGGCTCGCAGTCACGTTCACGACCCATGCTCATCGAATCAATGCTGCGTATCGCGATAAGCTACGAGGAGGCGTTCACTATGTCCGTGTCAGCGTTGACGGAATCGGTGCAACTTACGAATCTCTCCGGGGGAAGCCTTTCGATGATCTGTTAGCTCGACTGGCAACGATTCGCGAATTGTCGCCGTTCGGGATCAATTTCGTCGTAAACGGGCGCACGCTGCCAGAGCTTGATTCTGCGATTGAACTTGCTGACGAATTTGGTGCGACCGAATTCCTTTTGCTCCCACAACGACCCGCGGAGGGTAGCGGCGGCATCGATCCCGTGACTTTGAACAGGCTTCACGCATGGATTGAACGGTATCGAGGCAAAATACCACTCGCGATAAGCGAATGCTATTCAGAAACCATTGCATGTGATCGAACGAATTGCGAACGGGGACTCCGCGCGTACGCTCATATAGACGCCAGTGGATTCCTGAAGCGATCCTCATACGATCAGAGAGGCATCTTGATCGATGGCAGAGGTGCCATGGAGGCATTGCGACAGCTCGAAAACTGGCCCACGGAAGGATAATAGCATGAAGATTTGGAGAGGGTATGGATCAGAGCATTCCAGCAATCTCGTGATGATCGGCCGCTTCAAGACTGTGGCAGACGCCGAATCTGCCAAGCGAATCATCGACCGTCTCCTGGAACAGGTAAGAGCAGACGTCAAGACTGGTCTGATGGACGAGACTAGCCCACCGCAGCAGTTCACGGACCACATAATGGAACTATTCAGAGAAGTAAAAACGTATATCGTTGCGCCAGCCGAGTTGTCGCAATTCAACTACGACTTTTCTGTTGACGTGGACGGAGACACCGTGATTCTGACAACCGAGGAATATGATGTTTCGGCGTTCTTGAAGATACTGGTGAACGGGGGTGCGCGGGTCGAAGTGTTCTCGCGGCATGATTACCCGGCCGCCAAGGAAATTGATGGGAAGTAATGCAGGCCGACGGTATCCATGGCTCAGCTAAATTGGGACAAATTTCAAAGCCTCCCGGGCGCGACACAAACCAATTTTGAAAACGTGTGCCGCGCCATAATCCGCATCCATTACGGGAAATATGGCGACTTCGCGGCGCGCGCGGCTCAACCCGGTGTCGAGTTCCACCTGAAATTGCATGCATCTTGCGCGCTTGGCGAGCCGGGCCGCTGGTACGGCTGGCAATGTAGGTGGTATGGACTCAACTCTGGAAAAGCCATCGGTAACGCACGAAGGAATAAGATTAGGGAAGCCATAAGGACGACGGAGAGCATTCTCCCGGATCTGACCGATTGGGTTCTTTGGACGCGTTGGCCTCTCACGAAAGGCGATCAGGAGTGGTTTACGGGGCTTAGTTCGAAAATGCACCTGCATCAATGGACTTCACACGAGATTGAGTCTTATCTCGGTGGAGATGCCGAATTCCTGCGAAACACGTACTTTGGCGAATGGATCCTTACTCCAGAGAAACTCGCAGCTTGGCACGAAGCGTCGGTTGCGCCCATCCGCCAACGATGGCAGCCGAAGGTGCACCAACCGGTGGACGCAGAGCGCAGAATCCGCGCCGCACTGGGGGAGGTGGGATCTTGGAATTCGCTGGTGGAGGTCGCGCGGGACCTACAAAAAAATGCGAGGGAGGTGATCGCGGACCAGAAGAAGTCAATTCCTTCGGTAAGGAATTTGGTCGGCGACGCAAGTCTCACGGCTAGCAAATGGGCGACAATTTTGACCGAGACCCGGGCCGCGCTCGCGAAAGGAGATCTCGGTCTTCTTCAACAGTTTTTCTGCACAGACCTCAATTCAGATCACGGAGTATTGGGTCTACCTCACCAGTTGCGCGCACGCCGTCAGGCGGCAGCTTTGAGCGTTGCCAACCTTGTAGCCAATCTTCGACTATCACGAGACCTTTTGCAGGAACTAGGTCGCGTCATCGGAACCGGTTTGATCGTCATCGTCGCAGACGCAGGATGCGGGAAAACGCAACTTTCGGCGCAACTTACCGCCCCTTCATCAGATAGAGCTGCAGGAGTTCTGCTGCACGGGAGGAACTTGAGTGCCGGCCAAAGTCTGGATTCGCTTGCGGCGAGGCTCACGACTTCATCAGCAGTACCGGTGCCTAGCATGGAAGCCCTGATTGCGGCCGTCGATGCGGCGGGGCAGCGATCAGGCCGTCGGCTTCCGATCGTGATTGACGCGCTAAACGAAGCGGAGGACCCGCGGAATTGGAAGACATTGATGGCATCTCTCCAGCAGACATTGGGGCGCTACCCAAATGTCTTGGTGGTCGGGACCCTTCGTGGAGCGTTTGCCCACCTCGCGCTGCCAGACGATGTGGAGCGCGTCGAGATTAAGGATTTTGGCGACGACGCTTTAGAGGCCATTGGCCGATATTTCCGTCATTACAAGATCGCAGTCAACGACGCGGAGTTGCCCATAGAATTGCTTAAACACCCATTGACCCTGCGACTCTTCTGCGAAGTCACGAATCCCAGGCGTGACCAGCCCGTCGGGATCGAGGCGGCGCCCGGTTCGCTATCTGCGCTGTTCGACCGCTATTTGGAACAGGCAACGGCAAGAATCATTGAACTTGCGCCTCACACGAGGCAATTTCAAGAAACAGAAGTGGCTAGAGCACTGGACGAGATTGGCATCGCACTCTGGACAGAGCGGACAAAGACCCTAGATGTCGACACCTTACGTCGTACCCTCGGGGAGGAAGGTCGGCCATGGACCGAAAGTATCGTCAGTGCGCTGGAGCACGAAGGGGTGATTCTGCGGTATCCGGTCGAAACTCCCGGGGGGTACCGCTTGGGGGCAGCATACGATTTGCTTGGCGGCCATCTCGTCGCAAATGCAATTCTGGCGCGCTATGACGCCTCTGTAATCGGCGCATGGGCAAAAGAACCAGCCACCATAACCGCCCTTGGCGGACCCGAATGGCATCCGCTTGGCCACGACATTTTCATCGCATTGGCCGGGCTTACGCCTAGGCGACTTGGGAACCAGCTATGGCCGATGTTTGAGGGGTTGCTGCGGCAGAGAGCCCTTCGCGCAGCCGCAGATCTCGAGGGGAAATATTTTGACGAGGAAACAATTAAAGAGCTGACGAGACTAGTTGTTGAAGGATCGAGCGAGACGAGAGAGATAATTGAACGGCTCTGGAACACCCGAAGCATGCCACACCACCCGCTGAACGCACATTTCCTCAGCCGCGCGCTTGGTTCGATGCGCATGGCGGATCGGGATTTGCGATGGACCGAGTGGGTGCGCCGTGAAGGTAGGGAAGTCCTAAGTGATTTGCGGTGGTTAGAGAAGCGGTGGCGCGCAAACGCACCACAGAGCTCCGAGGCTGACGCGCTGCGCGCCCGATGGGTTATGTGGACTTTGACGAGTACGGTTCGCGAGCTTCGCGACCAAGCAACGCGGACGCTATATTGGTTCGGACGCGCCGATGCGGCGACGCTTTTCAGCCTAACTGTCGACTCACTTCTCATCAACGATCCCTATGTATCTGAACGTATGCTCGCAGCGAGCTACGGAGTTGCTATGGCCTTGCAGAATGGCAAAGGCATGGAAGAATTCCGAGACGAATTACTCCCGCGATTCGCTAGGCAAATATTTTCCCTGATGTTCGCTGAACATGCCCCGTTCGCCACGACACATTCGCTGCGAAGGGATTACGCCAGGAGCATCATCGAAGTCGCGTTGCGTTGGCGACCTAGCGTTTTGACAAATAACGACAAAACCAGAATCACGCCCCCATTCAATGGAGGAATTCGGAACTGGAGGCGCCGACCAGACCAGGACTCAGGTAAGTATCGAAATGGAAATGACCCGCTGGGATTCGATTGGGAAAATTACACAATGGGAGGACTCGCGCGCGGGAGATCCACCTACGATTTTGATCATCCGGATTTCCGGCGAGTAAAAGAACAGGTGCTGTGGCGGATTCATGACCTAGGCTATTCGCTGACGCGGTTCGGCAAGATTGACGGCGAGATTTCCACATTGCGTCACGCTCGCTGGTCCGGTTCACCTAAAGCAGAACGGTATGGGAAGAAATATTCATGGATCGCATTTTACGAACTGTGGGGATTCCGAAGTGACACTGGGCTTCTTGAGGATAAGCCCTGGAGGAGTTTTGAGCCTCACCCCGATGAGATCGACATCGACCCCAGTTTCCCCGACGAACCCGAGAGTGGAAAATTGTTGGACGTTGACGTCTTGGGAAAGCGTTACCCAGAGGCAGGGCGGTGGGTCAACCATGGTCCCATCGCCAACTTGAAACGATGGCTCGTTTGCAGGAACGGTCATTTTCCGAAAGACCGATGGGTTCTCGCGCATGGAGGTGTTTATGCGCACGGACGCGAGGTCGCCCGCACGGGGTACGTTCGCGTGCGTGCCTACTTTGTGGCGGAACCCGACCTTCGCAGACTGAAGCTCTTCTTTAAATCGAGGAAAGTGGAATTCGGGCATGAGCGAGATACCCAAGATATCGAGGGATTCTTTGCTGGCGAATTTCCCTGGCGGGCGACGATTCCACCGGCAGGACCCGAAACCATTCGGCTGCCTGTGGGGCGACGGAAGGTCAGAAATCCACAGATTTCTGTGTTGATCGACTTGCTTGGTGGGAAGCAATTTCGAATTGGTGGCGAAAAGCGGTTGGACTGGCGGTACGACACCGTATATCAATCGGTGGAAGTGGTGCCCTTAGCCCAACGAAGCGTTTTTGGCGACAGAGGGGCGCTAGAGCGCCCGGGAGGCTTGGTTCCATCCAAGCAGATAGCCGATTTTGCAGGATTGTGGCTTGCCCTCCCCAATTGGAACATGCTGGAAGGGCAAGGGAAAGCGGCTTCGTTTGAGTTAATGCGTGGTCGCGGCGCTTGGAATTCCGAATCCTCACTGCTAGTTCGTAAGGATATCGTTGACGAGTACATGAAGAAAACGCGGTCGCGCGTGGTCTGGGTTGTATCAGGCGAAAGGCAGCGACTCTTTAGTTCCGGCATGAATCGTGGGTACAAGCAGTACCTACAGGTTTTTCTGCTTGACCGTGGCGGCGTTAAGAACCTTTATGAAATTCGAGACCGGCGATCAGGATAGCTTGCGTCTGCGCCGAGCGTGCCAGCTGTTCCTACCTGTGATTCCTACCCGCAATGCACATTAACAGAGTAGAAGACGGTCCTCTATACGCTGTAATTCCTTGTATTTGTTAATGTGCGTAGGTTGACACGGAAGAGGTCAGAGGTTCGAGTCCTCCCGGGCCTACCATTTTTGCCGGTGAGCTTCCTTTATATTCTCGAGAGCGAAACAACCGGGCGGTTTTACATCGGCTCCACGGATGATTTGGATCGTCGCTTGGCCGAGCATCAGCGTGGCCAAACACCTTCTACTCGAGGGCGTGGTCCTTGGAAACTCGTGTATACCGAAAAGTTCGTATCGTTGCTTGAGGCGCATCGTCGCGAACTGGAAATCAAGCACTGGAAATCATCCAAACTCATTCAATCGCTGATTCGAAGCTCGGCTGGTTAGAGCGGGCCGACCTGGTCGGCCAGGTCAGAGGTTCGAGTCCTCCCGGGCCTACCATTTTTCCGGTCTCGCCCATTGTGCCTTTGATGTTCCGGCAGAAGCCCCGCCGCGCCCGGGAAGGGACCGGCCTTAACCGCGGCAGAAGCCAGTTGCAATCAGGCAGGGCGCGGTCCTATCTTCGAGAGCGGTTTTAGTTCGGAGGTGCGGTGGCCAGCCTGCGGAAATTTCATGTAGTCAGTTCCTTGTTCGCAATCCTCGTGCTGGCGCCTGCCCTGGCCGCCCAGCAGACCGTAACCATTCGCGTCGAAGCCGGCAAAGGTCAAGGGCCCTTGAAGCCCGCCTGGGCATACTTCGGGGCGGACGAGCCCAACTATTCCTACGCGCCGCATGGGCGCGAACTGATCGCGGAACTGGCGGCTGCGACCCCCGCGCCCGTGCAGATCCGCGTACACAATCTTCTTACTTCCGGCGACGGCGAACCCGCTTTGAAATGGGGTTCGACGAATGCTTACACGGAAGATGCGTCCGGCAATCCCGTTTACGATTGGAAAGTCATCGACCGCATCTTCGACGGCTACCTGGAATCCGGCGCGAAGCCTTTTGTAGAGATTGGCTTCATGCCGCAAGCTTTGTCGGTGCAGCCGGACCCGTACCGGCACCAGTGGCCGAAAGGAGAACTCTTCACCGGCTGGGCGTACCCTCCGCGCGATTACGCGAAGTGGGCGGAACTCGTGCATCAACTGGTCCTGCACTGCGTGTCGCGCCACGGCAAAGAAAAGGCGGGTTCCTGGTTCTGGGAGGTTTGGAACGAACCGGACATCGGCTACTGGAAAGGGACGCCGCAGGAGTACGACAAACTCTACGATTACACGGTCGACGCTATCCGGCGCGCTCTGCCCATTGCGAAAGTAGGCGGCCCCGCGACTACCGGGCCCGGGCACAAAAAAGCGGCCGAGTTCCTGCGGCAGTTTCTGGAGCACTGCGCCAACGGCGAGAACTCCGCAACGGGAAAGTCCGGCGCGCCGCTCGATTTTGTAAGCTTCCATGCCAAGGGATCACCGCGAGTGGTGGAAGGACATGTTCGCATGGGCCTGGCCAATCAGCTTCGCGACGTTGATCAGGGATTCGCCATCGTCTCGTCGTTTCCCAAGTTCGCTTCTTTGCCAATTATCCTGAGCGAATCCGATCCCGAGGGCTGCGCCGCCTGCTCGGCGAAGACCTACCCGCAAAATATCTATCGCAACGGAACTCTCTATCCCGCCTACACCGCCGCGGCGATCGGCAGCATCCTGAAACTCAATCAGAAACATGGAACCAACCTGCAGGGCATTCTGACTTGGGCCTTCGAGTTTGAGGATCAGCCGTATTTTTCCGGATTCCGGACGCTGGCCACGAACGGAGTGGACAAGCCCGTGCTGAATGTGTTTCGCATGCTCGGCCTGATGCAGGGAGAACGCGTGGAGGCCGACAGCAGCGGCGCGGTGAATGTGGAAACGATGCTCGATTCGGGCGTCCGCGACGCTCCGGACGTGGACGCGCTGGCCGCTCGCTCCGACCACAGCCTGACGGTGCTGGTGTGGAACTATCACGACGACGATGTGGCGGCGCCCGAAGCGGCTGTTAACGTGGAGATTGCGGGGCTTCCTTCCTCCGCGGATGAGGTGCTTGTGCGCCACTATCGAATTGACGGGAACCACAGTAATGCCTATACGGCCTGGAAAGACATGGGCTCGCCGCAGAACCCCACGCCTGAGCAATACGCGAAGCTGAAGGATGCGGGGCAGTTGCAGCTTCTGGAATCTCCCCGGTGGAGCGCGAGCGACAAGCTGAACCTGAAATTCACGCTTCCGCGTCAGGCGGTCTCGCTGTTGGAATTGAACTGGTGAACGGGCGTCCCCGCTGGAATTGGCGGCAGGGCGCAAACAAACGCGCCCGCCGAGCGCGCTTGCGCGTTTGCGGGATTCCAGACCTTCGGGACTGAATTGGTCCGGTTTTGTTTCCACAGCGGTACCCTTTTTTTGCACTATGCTTCATTTTTTATTTGACTTCTTCCTGTATTGCCGGAAAATGTAGCCATCCTTCCGGGCCCGTCCCCTCGAACGTGGGGCGGCCGCAATCCATAAATTTCCAGGAGCCTTTGTGATTCTCACGGCATTTCGTGAGTTGTGCCGTGATGCGCATTTCCAAGAGCGGGAGGGGCCTGGGTATGTCTCCGAAGCGTGGTTTATTATCCGTTCTGGCTGTGATCGTTTTGTCTTGCGTAGCGATGGCGGCCGGACCGCCGGGCGGCAATGGCCCGGGCAGAGATAAGAGCAAGAAGCAGGAAGCCGCACAAAAGGCGTGGGAACGGCCCACCGATCCGGCTCTCTACGTCGGCACGGATACCTGCAAGACCTGCCATGAGAACATGCCGAGCGAGGGCTTTTTCAAGACGTACGAGAACTCGCCTCATTTCGTAACGACGCTGGATACCAAGAAAGGCCCCGAGTGGCATGGTTGCGAAGCTTGCCACGGTCCCGGCAAAGCGCACGTCGACGGCGGCGGCGACAAAACCAAGATTTTTGCTTTTAAGAACGCCTCGGCCGCCGATATAAGCGCGCGCTGCCTCGGTTGCCATCAGTATGGGGCCGAGCACAGCAACTTCGCGCGTTCCCAGCACGCACAGAACGGCGTCTCCTGTATCGACTGCCACGATCCCCATCATCCAAAGGAATCCCAGTACCTGCTGAAGGAAAAACAGCCGCTGCTCTGCTACGGGTGTCACCAGGAAACCAAACAGCAGTTCAACCGCACCTTCCACCATCGCGTAAACGAAGGCCTGGTAAAGTGCACGGACTGCCACAACCAGCACGGCGGATTCCTGACACGCCAGCTCCGCGCAACCGCCGCAGAGGATACCGTCTGCTTCAAATGCCATTCAGACAAGGCGGGTCCGTTCGTCTACGAGCACGAAGCGGTGAAGATCGAAGGCTGCGTGGCCTGCCACACGCCGCATGGCTCCTCGAATCCACGATTGCTCAAGCGCAGCCAGGTGAATCTGCTTTGCCTGGAGTGCCACGCGCTCACCGTCGAACCGGGAGCTCCGGCCATCCCGACCTTCCACAACCAGGCCCAGAAGTATCAGGCCTGCACCATGTGCCACGTGGCCATTCACGGGTCCAATACCGACCAGTTCTTCTTCAAACCGTGAAGGGAGACGCTGATGCGATCATTTGAACGACACAACGCACTTCCAAGAATCGCTTCTTCCGTAGGCAAGTCTCTCCTTCTTCTGGCGGTGTTCTGCGTGCTGGCGGTCGGCGTTCGCGCGCAGCAAGAAGAGCAGACTGGCGTGGACCAGGGCAACTACAACGTCAAACAATCGATCGAGTTCGGCGGGCGCTTCGTGGATGTATCGGGCGAGACAGGAGTCTACGATACGTTCGTGAACCTGCAACAGGGGCCGCGTTTGCTCGGCTTCAGCGTGGAAATGAACTCGCTGAATCACCACGGCACTTTGTTTGACCGCTTCTATTTCAGCAATTTCGGCTACGGCGGCGACCCCAACAACGTTTCCTGGTTGAGGTTTAGCAAGAACCGCTGGTACAACGTCAACGCGCTGTTCCGCAAGGATCAGAATTCCTGGGATTATTCGCTTCAGGCGAATCCGCTGAATCCCACGGCTTCTTACGCGAACGGTCCCGCGGGATTCGGGCCGCCGGCGTGCACGGGGTGCGTGCTCAACTTCTCACCTCATTTTTTCAACACCAGGCGCAAGCTGGGAGATTACAACCTCCTGCTGCTGCCCGAATCACGCTTGCGATTCCGCGTGGGCTACGCGCGGAACATCGTGCAGGGACCGGTGCTTTCCACGATCCACCAGGGCACCGAACAAGTCCTGCTCGAAGACTATAAGACCACCGTGAACACCTATCGGCTGGGAATGGATATTCGCCTTTTGCCGCGCACCAGCATCAGCTATGACCAGGTGTGGAACTACTACAAGGGAGATACCGGCACGGTCGACGCCATCCAGACTCCTACGCTTGGAGCGCTGTTCCCGCAGTTCCAGGTTTCCGCGACCTTGCCGGTCGACTTGGGTGTTTCTCTCAACGCAGCCGCAAATCAACCCTGCGGCGCCACGTTCCTGGCCTCCGGCTTTGTAAACGGCGCCTGCAGCGGCTATTTCAGCTATTTCAACCACGGCCGTACGCGCACCAATCTGCCGACGGAGCAACTGAGCGCTCAATCCAACTATTTTCCGAATCTGGATCTGTCCGCCCGGATCAGCTACTCCAGCGGCGACACCGGCCTTTCCGGATACAACGAAGCATTGTTTGGCCGCGAGTCGCGCACGAATTTGCGCAATCAGTCCACTACGGGACCGGTATTCGGCCGCCGCGTGGCGTCCAGCGCCGATCTCGGCGCGACCTGGCACATCACGGACGCGCTCGAGTTTTCAGAAACGTTTCACTTTTCCGCTTTTCACAACCCGGTCGAGTTCGATTCGTCTGTTTGCTCCTTCTTCAGCGCCAATCTGAACACGCAAGCGAACGTGTTCACGCCTACTTCCACCGTGCCGCTCGTCTGCCCGCCGCCGGCCGGAGCGCCGGCCGGAACGCCGGTGCACGCCGGTTCATCCGGACCGGATCTTACGCTGCTCCAGGTGAGTCAATTCCTGAAGCAGGATGAAAAGAACAACGTCGCCGAATTCTCTTACCGCTTTTCCCCGAAGTTCGGCGCCAGGGCCGGATACCGCTATCGCAGCCGCAGCATTGCGGACGCCACGTTTGCCACCGGCACGTTTGTGTTTTTCCCCAACAACCAAAACACCCGCACGCCTCCGGCTCCGTACAACACCGATCCGGTAACCGGCGCCTCCGTGACCTGCCCCGTTGCCAACAACAAGGCGGACGGCTCCTGCACCCTGGTTATGCCCGGGCAGGGAGATACTTCGGAAACTCCCATCCACGAGCATGCCGGGCTCTTCGGCGTGTGGTTCCGTCCCTCGAGCAAGCTTCGCGTCAGCTTCGATACCGAACTGACCAGCGCTGACGCTTCCTTTACGCGGATCAGCCCGCGGCAGTCTCAGGAATATCGCGTGCGCGCGAAGTACCAGCCCGCCGGATGGCTCCATGTGAACGGCTCGATCCGTGTGTGGGAAGCGCGCGACAATGTTCCGCTCATCAACAATCTTCAGCACGACCGTATGTATGGGTTCTCGGCGCTGCTTCAGCCGAACGACAAAATCGCCCTCGAATTGGGCTACGACTTCAACGACATCTTTTCGCAAATCCTGATCTGTTTCGTGGCCACGCCGGCGCCTGGCGGAACGACTTCCTGCGGCGGCTCCTATCTCCAGGATCTCTCCGTTTACACCAATACGTCGCACTACGGCTACTTCGACGCTTCCTGGACGCCGGTCAAGCGCTTCACCGCGCGGCTTGGCGCCAACCTCACCGGCAACAGCGGCACCGCGCTGCTCATTAACCCCAACGCGGTTTCCGGACCGCTCGATTCCAAGTGGCTTCATCCCTTCGGCGGCTTTGACTGGCATTTCACGAAGGAGTGGACCGGCAAAGCTTACTGGGATTACTACGGTTACCACGAAGATCCGTCCGTTGGCGAAGTGCAAGACATCCTGGCGCCCCGGAATTTCCGCGGCAATTTGGTAACCCTGTCGGTCAAGTACGCGTTTTGACCGAAAGCTCGTTCTGAAGCGAAAGAAGGAGTGCAAATGCGATTTGTCAGCCATGCAAAGGCGAGGATGTTTTGCGGAGTGCTGTTCGCCGGCCTGCTCTGCCTGGCGGGGATGCCGCTCCGCGCGCAGGATACCGGCGAGGCTTTGTTCAAGTCGAAGTGCGCGATGTGCCATGGCCCCGATGGTGACGGCAAAACGAAAATGGGAGAAATGCTGAAAGTCGTTGATCTGCGCTCGCCGGAAGTGCAGAAGCAAACCGACGCGGAGCTCGCGCAAGCCATTACCAAGGGCAAGAACAAGATGCCCGCCTACGAAGGCAAGCTGGCGAAGGACCAGATTACCAAACTAGTAGCCTACGTGCGGGAAATCGGCAAGAAGCATTAGACGGAGTTGTTTGTAACTCGGTTCGGGTGGTCTCAGTCGCGCGATGCCTAGTTCTGAACCGCATCCCAAGCTGCCGCAGCGGCGGCGCGTAGTTGAGTTTTTGCTTGGCGGAGGTTTGTTTGCCTCCGCCGCGTCGTTCATTTACCCGATTCTTCGCTACCTGGTTCCCCCGGTCGTTCCCAATCTCGGTGGAGACGAAGTCGTCGCCGGCAAGGTGGGAGACCTCAAGCCGAACGGCTCCAAAATTTTCCGCTTCGGAACCCGCCCTGCTCTCCTCGTTCTGACTTCCGACGGCGAATATCACGCCGTTTCCGCCGTGTGCACCCATCTCGGATGCACCGTGCAGTACCGCGCCGATCTTCATGAAATCTGGTGCGCCTGCCACAACGGAATGTATGACTTGGCGGGCCGCAACGTTTCCGGGCCGCCGCCGCGCCCTCTCGATCAGTTTCTCGTCCACATCCGGGGAGATGAAATCGTCGTCAGTCGTAAACACGGAGCCTGAGTGTGAAGCTCGTCGCGCATTGTCGTGGATGGCTCGATGAACGGTTTGATCTGCATTCGCTTGCTAAGCCTCTGAAGAAAAAGACTGTCCCGGTTCACAAACTGTCCTACTGGTATTTCTTCGGCGGCATCACCCTTTTTCTCTTTGGCATTCAAGTCTGCACCGGCATTCTCCTGCTTCTGTATTACCGCCCCAGCGCCGGAGAAGCTTTCGAGAGCGTCCAGTACATCATGACGCGCGTGCAATTCGGCTGGCTGATCCGCTCCATCCACTCCTGGGCCGCGAATTTGATGATCCTGATGGCGTTTCTCCACATGTTCAGCGTGTTGTTCCTGCGCGCTTACCGCAAGCCTCGCGAATTGACCTGGGTTTCCGGGATGGTTCTTCTGTTCCTGGCTCTGGGGTTTGGCTTCAGCGGTTACCTTCTGCCGTGGAACACCCTCGCTTTCTTCGCCACCAAGGTCGGAACCGAAATTACCGGCCAGGTTCCGTTCATCGGTCACAGCATGATGGTCTTTCTGCGCGGAGGCGAAGACGTTACCGGGGCCACGCTCACGCGCTTCTTCGGATTTCACGTGGCCTTGCTGCCGGGCATTACCACGCTGCTGATCCTTGTTCATCTGGCGCTGGTGCAGAAATTCGGCATCAGCGTTCCGCCTTCCGTCGAGGCAGAGTGGACGGCCAGCCCCGGCAGCGCCCGAGAAATGAAGTTCTTTCCCAACTTCTTTTTGCGCGAAGCCATGGCCTGGTACATCGCGCTCGGCATACTCGGCGCGCTCGCGGCCATTTATCCCTGGGGCCTCGGAACCAAAGCCGACCCCTTCGCTCCCGCCCCCGCCGGTATCAAGCCCGAATGGTATTTCCTGTTCATGTTTCAAACCCTCAAATTCATTCCCTCCAAGGTTCTTTTCCTGGACGGCGAAGTTCTGGGCATTCTCCTTTTCGGCTTGGCCGGCGCGATCTGGGTGCTGCTTCCATTCATCGACGCCGCAACGCGCCACCGCGGACGGAGGATTGTTCTCGGCGCGGGCATTTTCGCGGTCAGTTACATCGTGGCCTTGACGCTTTATGGTTATGTCGCCAAGTAGACGCGCTTTCGCCTGTTTTTGCTTCGCCTTGCTCGCTTTGTTGGCGTCATCTCGGGCGCGCGCTCAGCAGGCGAACAATTGCCTCGTCTGCCATTCCGCGCTCGATCCTCCGCTGCAGGTAACTTCCGAGCAGTTCTCGCACGATATTCACGCGCAGAAGGGCTTGACCTGCGCCAGTTGCCACGGTGGCGACCCCTCGAAAGCCGACATGGACGCCATGAGCAAATCCGCCGGTTTCCGCGGCAAAATTACGCGCGGCCAGATTCCTGCGCTGTGCGGAAGCTGCCACGCCGACGCCGCTTTCATGCGCAAGTACAACCCGTCGCTGCGCACCGATCAGCTCAGCCAGTACGTCACCAGCGTGCACGGCAAGCTCCTGGCCAAGGGCGACAGCAGAGTCGCCGTCTGTATCGATTGCCACGGCGTTCACGACCTCCGTGCCGTCAGCGACGTGCAATCCTCCGTGTATCCGCTGAATGTCGCCAGGACGTGCTCGCGCTGCCACGCCAATGCGGATTATATGAAGCCCTATGGCATTCCGACAGACCAGTTCGCCAAGTATGAAACCAGCGTTCACCACGAAGCGCTCGCCGTCGGCGGTGATCTCAGCGCGCCCACCTGCACCACCTGCCACGGCAACCACGGCGCTTCGCCTCCCGGCGTCGATACCGTGCAAAACGTTTGTTCCAACTGCCACGTGTTCCAGGCGCAGCTCTACGAAAAAAGCCCCCACAAAGAAGCGTTTCATAGCGCCGGCCTTCCCGGCTGCGTCACCTGCCACAGCAACCATGCCGTTGTTCATCCAACCGACGAAAACGTCGGCACCGGGCCCAACGCCTTCTGCACGCAGTGCCACGCTGCTGGCGACTCCGGCTCTACCACGGCCGAGAACATGCATAACGCCCTCGAGCAGCTCCGCGCCGGCATTGATTCCTCCGACCGGCTCCTGCAAGAAGCGGAATCGTCCGGCATGGAAGTCAGCGAAGCTCGACTCCAGCAGGATCAGGCGCGCGACGCCCTCACCAAGGCCCGCGTTTCCGTCCATAGCTTTGCCACCGGACCGGTCGAGCAGGATGTGCAGACGGGGCTCAAAATCACCACGCAGACCACGCAGGCCGGCAAGAACGCGCTGGCCGAACGTCAATTCCGGCGTAAGGGTCTGGCGCTCTCTTTGATCTTTATCCTTGCCGCCGTGCTGGGCCTGTACCTGACCATCCGCAGGCTGGAACGAGCGTCCGGTTGATCCCACAAGGGCGGGCGCGGGCGGCCTGGAACTTCTGGACTTCCAGGGGGTTTAATCAATTAGCCGCGGCGCATTCCACTTTATTTTTGCTGCGCGGCTTTCAGCGTTTGGATACCATATGCGGCCAAGCGCCCCCGGACTTGCGATGGCTTGATTCTGCTGCACCAAACTAAGGAGGAGAAAATGAAACTCAATTGGACCATGCGTGTCGCTCTCGGAGCGGGCGTGCTGGCGGCAATGGGGATGCTCTCGGCGACCGCCAGGTCCGACGACAAAGCGGCTGCCACCTACAAGCAGAAATGCGCTTCTTGCCACGGGCCGGACGGCAAGGGACAAACTCCTGCCGGCAAAGCCATGAAGGTGCGCAGCTTTGCCGATCCGGACACGCAGAAAATGAGCGACCAGGAACTTGCCGGCGTCATCGAGAAGGGCAAGGGCAAAATGCCGAAGTACGGCGCCAGCATGAAGCCCGACGAGATCAAGGACATGGTCGCCTACATCCGCTCGCTCGGAAAGTCCTGACGTTTGCCGGCCAGCCGGGTCGCCCAGCCCGCGGCTGCGGTTTATCAGCCGGCGTTTCATCTTCTTGGGAAAGCTCTTGAGGTGTATCTGTGAGGCGTAGCGATTGCCCATGAGTTCCCGCGAATTTCTTCAACAACGGTTCCGCTTCTTCTATTTTTTTGGACAGAATTGGATTTCTCTTGCCGGCGCCGTCATCACCACCAGCAGCGCCGCCACGCTCATCGCCTTTTGGGTCTATGAGTTCATTCTCGCCGGGCCCGTTCACCCCTACATCGGAATTCTGGTCTATCTCATTCTGCCGGTCGTTTTTGCTTTTGGTCTGATTCTCATTCCCATTGGCATCCTGTGGCATCGCCGCCAGTTGCGCGCGCGCAACGAAATTCCGGAAATTCTTCCTCCTGTCAACTTCAGTTCCCCCGGTGTTCGTCACACCCTCTTGTGGGTCGGCGGCCTTACCGTCGTGAACGTGCTGATGATGGGTACGGCCTCCTACAGCGGCGTCACCTACATGGACTCCACCAAGTTCTGCGGCCAAACCTGCCACACAGTCATGCAGCCGGAGTTCACCGCCTACCAGAATTCTCCTCACTCGCGCATCGAATGTGTCGATTGCCATATCGGCCCCGGCGCGGGATGGTTCGTGCGATCGAAGCTCTCCGGCGTCCGCCAGGTTTTCGCAGTCACCCTGCACACCTACTCGCGTCCCATTCCCTCGCCTGTCAAATATCTGCGCCCCGCCCGCGAGACCTGCGAGCAATGCCACTGGCCGCAGCGCTTTACCGGAGACCGCTTCCTGGTCCGCGAAAAATTCCAGGACGACGAAAAGAACACCAGGCTCACCAGCGTCGTCGTGATGAAAGTCGGCGGCCGCAACGGCGAAGCCAACGTCGGCATCCACGGCCATCATGTCTCCGAGGGCGAGCGCATCCAGTACATTTCCATCGACGCCCAGCGCCAGGTCATTCCCGTCGTCTACTACACCGATCCCAGCGGCAAGACCACCACGTACGTTTCCACCGACATTAAAACCACGCAGCAGCAACTCAACGCCGGCGAGCATCGCGTCATGGATTGCATCGATTGCCACAACCGCCCCACGCACACTTTTGAAACTCCCGAACAAGGCGTGGACCGCCGCATGGCCGAAGGCCTCATCACCGCCGATTTGCCGTTCATCAGGAAGAAAGCAGTCGAGGTTCTTAAAGCCGGCTACCCGGATCGCCCATCCGCCGAGCGTCAGATCGTAGCCGCCATCAGCGAGTTTTACCGCGCCAGCTACCCGGAGATTTACCAGAGCCGCCGCTCCGCCGTGCAGCAATCCGCCGAGCAGGTCGCCTCTGTGTATTTGCGCAACGTTTTTCCCGCCATGAACGTCACCTGGGGCACCTATCCCAATAACCTGGGGCACATGGATTTTCCCGGGTGCTTCCGGTGTCATGACGGCAGCCACACCAGCGCCGACGGACAGACCATCAGCAACGACTGTTCCGCCTGCCATACGCTCCTGGCTGTGGACGAGCAAAACCCCAAGGTCCTGACCGACCTCGGTGTGCAGTAGTCGGAGGCCTGGGAAGTAGGTCGCTATGAGCGTTCTCGAAGGAGCGCGCCTGCGCTCGCGTTTTCGCGCAGCCGCCTTGCTTGCGCCCGCCGCTGTAATCCTTGCTGGTTCTTTTTCCTATGCCGGTCCGCGCAGCGCCAAAGCGCAGTCCCAGCCTCAACCGCTGAAGCAGGATGAAGAATGTCTGTCCTGCCACGGCCAGCCCGGATTCACATCCGAAAAAGGCGCGAATCTTTCCGTCGATCCCGCGAAGCATGCGGCGAGCGTGCACGGCATTCTCGGCTGCCGCGATTGCCACACGTCCATCAAGGAATACCCGCATCCCGCGAAAATCCAGAAGGCGCAGTGTTCCACGTGCCACTCCGAAGAAGCTCAGGATGTGCCGAACAGCATCCACGCCGCGCTCGGGGAAGACGCCTGCCAGTCCTGCCACGGCGACCCGCACGTGGTTGCTTCCGCGAAAAACGCTTACTCTGCCTGCAAGACCTGCCACGAGCAGGAAGTGAAAGACCTGCAGGACAGCATTCACGGCCAAGCCGCCAAATCCGGCGATCCCGACGCACCGAACTGTGCTTCGTGCCACGGCGCGATCCACAAAATCCTTGCCGCCGGCGATCCCGCTTCCGCGGTCGCCAGGAAAAATCTGCCCTCCACGTGCGGCGCCTGCCACAGCAACTCGGCGTTTCTTTCGCGCCACAAAATTCCCTTCGCGCACCCCGTCGAGCTTTATCTCGAAAGCGTCCATGGCCGTGCCGTCGAAGCCGGCAACCACAACGCCGCGGCATGTTCGGATTGCCACGGCAGCCACGCGATTTTCCCGCCGCGCGATGCGCGTTCCGCGATTAACCATTGGAACGTCGCAAAGACGTGCGGCCAATGCCACGCGGAAATCTCCAAAACCTATCTCGCCAGCATTCACGGGCAAGCCATGCGGGAAAGCGTCGACGACGCTCCCGTCTGCACGGATTGTCACGGCGAACACCTCATCCTCGGGCCGAAGGAGCCGCAGTCGCTCGTTAACGCCGCCCGCGTCTCCAGCGTTACCTGCGGGCGCTGCCACAGCGACCAGCGCCTAGCCCTGCGCTACAACCTCCCGATGGATCGCGTGCCTTCCTACGCGGACAGCTTCCACGGTCTTGCCATTCGCGAAGGCTCGCAGACCGTCGCCAACTGCGCTTCTTGCCACGGCGTCCACAATATTTTCCCGTCGAGCGATCCCCGCTCCACCGTGAATCCCGCGAATCTCTCCGCCACCTGCGGACATTGCCACGCCGGAGCCGGCCAGGCGTTCGCTATCGGCCCTGTCCACGTCCAGATTTCCGCCGCCACGGCGCACCCCGTCGTGCAATGGATCCGCTGGATTTATCTCACGCTGATTCCCCTGACGCTGGCGTTCATGCTTCTTCACAACCTCATTGATCTGCTCGCCAAAATGCGCCGTCGCGCCGCCCGCTCTGGCGGCGGCCCGCAAGTTGTGCGCATGAATCTGTGGTTCCGCATCGCGCACTGGGGTGTAATGCTCAGTTTCCCCACTCTGGTGATTACCGGATTCGCGCTGAAATACCCGGACGCCTGGTACGCCGTGCCTCTGCTCGCCGCGGAGAAAAATCACTTCGGCCTGCGCGGCGGGCTCCATCGCGTCGCCGCCGTCGTTCTCATCGCGTCAACGCTTTACCATCTGGTTCACATCACGGTGAATAAGCGCGATCGCGCCTTTCTCCGCGCCATGCTTCCGAAATTCAAGGACGCATCCGATCTGTTTCAAGTAATGCTCCACAACCTCGGCTTGCGCGGGAACTCCCCCACGTTCGGGAAATTCAACTACGCCGAAAAACTCGAATACTGGGCGTTTCTCTGGGGCACCCTCATCATGACCGTTTCCGGCCTTCTGCTCTGGTTCAACAATTTCACCCTGCGGCATTTCCCCAAGTGGATGACCGACGCCGCCACCGCCGTGCATTTCTACGAAGCCATTCTCGCCACCTTCTCGATTCTCCTCTGGCACTTCTATATTGTGATTTTCGATCCCCTCGTCTACCCCATGGACACCGCTTGGCTCGACGGCAAAGTCCCCGCGGAGCACTATCGCCATACGCGTCCCGAATACCTGGAATTCCTGGAAGCGGGCGGCTCGCGAAAAGAAGCGCAAGTCTCCGAACCGCAGCAGAAAGAAGAAGAACCCCAAGAGCCTGCCGGTCCTCTGCCCGGCTGACTCCCGTTGCGCTCATCTGGGTTACTCTAGGCGTGCTCCCGCGCGGAGCGCGCATGATCCCCGTTTCGGTCGATCCGGAATTGAAAGCCAAATGTCCCCGCGCCGCTCTCGGCTGCGTCGCTGCGGAGGTTCACCCTGGCGCGGCTTCCACCGCGCTGGATGCGGAACTCCGTGCTTTCGAAGAACGCATCCTGCGGCTGCCGGAACCCCGCTCCGTCCTCGAATCTCCGGCCATTCTCGCCACTCGCGCCGGCTACAAAGCGCTCGGCAAGGACCCCGCGCGTTACCGCGGTTCCGCGGAAGCATTGCTGCGCCGCATACTTGCCGGAAAGGGTCTCCCGCGCGTCAGCCCGGTCGTCGACATCATCAACCTCGTCAGCGTGGAGAGCCGCTTTTCCATCGGCCTCTACGATCTCGCGCACGTCCAGGGAGAAATCATCTTCCGCAAAGGCCGCGCCGGTGAAACCTACAAAGGCATCGGCAAATATGACCTGAATCTCGAAGACCTGCCGCTCTTCGCCGATGCTCTCGGCCCCCACGGGAGCCCCACCAGCGACTCCGAGCGCACCATGGTCACCGCCGCCACCCAGAGGGTCCTCGCCATCCTGATTTCCTTCTCCGGCTCCAGCGAACTCGAAAAATGGTCCAGCCGCCTCCGCGATCTCCTCGCCCTCCACGCAGGCGCCCGGAACATCGATCTTCGCTTTATTGCCTGATTCGTCCGCTGCGCTTCGACTAGCGCTCGACGGGCTCCGCCACTTCCGATTCTCCCGAAGCTACCCGGCTCTGAAGATATCCCCGCGCCGCCAGCAATTCCGCATTGAGCAGCGCCGCTCCCGCCGCCCCTCGCAGCAAATTATGCGAAAGCAGCGTCAGCTTCACGTCCAGCAGCGGACATTCCCGCACGCGGCCCACGACTGCGGCCATGCCGTGCCCCGCATTCACGTCGCGCTTCGGCTGCGGACGGCTTTCGTCCTCCATCACCACCACGGGATTCTTCAGCGCCGTCGGCAACTGCGCGAGTTCCAGATCCACGGTAAACTCCCGCAGCGCTTCCCGCACTTCCTTCAAGCTCGCGATCTTTTTCAAGCTCAGCGACACGCACTCCAAGTGCCCGTCCTGCACCGGCACGCGATTGCAATGCGCGCTGATTCCCAGCCCCGCTGGGACGAGCCGCACGCCGTCCCATTTGCCCAGCAGCTTCTGCGGCTCCGCTTCCATCTTTTCTTCTTCGCCGTTGATGAACGGCACCACGTTTCCCAGAATGTCCAGCGAAGCCACTCCCGGATATCCCGCCCCGGAAACCGCTTGCATCGTCACCACAAAAATTTTCTCCAGCCCAAACGCCTCCGCCAGCGGCTTCAGCACCAGCACCAGTCCTGCCGTCGAGCAATTCGGATTCGTCACGATAAATCCGCTCGAGTACCCGCGGTTCTTCTGCTGCGTTGGAATTACGTCCAGATGCGCGGCGTTTACCTCCGGAATCAGCAGCGGCACATCCGCATCCATCCGGTGATTCCGCGAATTGCTCACCACCGGATAACCCGCTCTGGCAAACTCCTCCTCCGCCGTTCCCGCCACCGAAGAATCCAGCGCCGAAAAAACAAAGTCGCATTCGAGCGCCGGCTCGAGTCCTTTCACCACCAATTCGCGTGCCACTTCTGGAATCGGCGCCTCGCCGTGCCACCGCGTCGCCTCCGCGTACGTCTTTCCCTCTGACCGCTCCGAAGCCGCCACTTCCGTCAACTCGAACCACGGATGCTCCGACAGCAATTGCACCAGCCGTTGGCCGACCATTCCCGTCGCGCCCAGCACGCCCGCGCGAAATTTCCTCTCGAAGCGCTTTTCGCTCATTCGCTTTTCTCCACTCGCCGCCTCCTGGCTGCTCACGCCGCACCTCGCCCGCTTGATTTTTCCGCCGCGGGCCCGATTTTCGTTCCGCGAAACTCCGGCCGGAACGTATTCCGCACCCACACCACCATTCCATTCTCCGCAGCCAGCGGCAGCACGCTCGCGTGCAGCACTTTCGCTCCAGAACTCGCCAGCGCGTGCGCCTCGTCGTAAGAAAGCTCGTGCAGCAGCATCGCCTCCTCCGATTCGTTTGGATTCGCCGTGTACACGCCGTCCACATCGGTCCAGATCACCAGTTCGTCGGCATCGATCACGTACGCAATGATCGCACCCGAATAATCCGAACTGTTCCGTCCCAGCGTGGTCACCCGCCCGTCCCGCGTCGTTCCCAGGAATCCCGTCACCACCGGCACGATCCCGTCCTCAAACAGCGGCAGCAGGATTTCCCGCCCTCGCCGGCACGTTTCTTCCAAATCCGGCTTGGCGTTCTGAAACGTGTCGCACGTAACCACAAAATCCGACGAACTCACCGGCACCGCAGGCACTCCGCTCTTTTCCAACGCCGCCGCAAAAAGCCTCGCGCAGAATCGTTCCCCGAACGACGCCAGCCGGTCGCGCACCGCTGAATCCAGCGCGCCGCCAGCCCGCGCCGTCGATGCTTCGTGCAGCAAGTCCCGCCCGAGCAATTCCAGTTCCCGCCGCACTCGCAGCTCGTCATTTTCTTCGAGTTCAAGTTCGCGCAGCACGTCTACGTGCGCGTGCAGCACTCCTTCCGCTTCCATCCGCGCGCGTTGCGTCCTGCCCGCCTCCATCGACCGCGCCAGTCCCAGCAACCGGTCCGTCACGCCCTTCATCGCCGATACCACCACGGCGACTTGATTCTTCGCCGCTGCGCTCCTCACCAGGCCTGCCGCGTGCAGCATGCGCTCCGCGCCCAGCAGCGAGCTTCCGCCGAACTTGAACGCCACGCTCTGCCGCTCTTCCTTCTCGCACGTGCCGTTCGCTTGCGAAGCCAATCGGCCTGCCTCAGCCGCTTGGCTCGCCGCCGCCTCGCCGGCTAAATCTTCCTGCACGTTTTCCGGGATCATGGGACCGCGCTCCTTGGTCGTTTCCGCCGGAGCGTCTCTGGAGGGGGCTTAAAAGAGGAAACCCACCGCCAGGTTCGCTTCCGGCGGTGGGTTCGAAACTTTTTCTAGTTGCCTAGCTGTTTCTCCACTCGCCCGAAGCGCCCGTAGTCTTAATCTTAATAATGCTAATCGACATCGTCTTCTTCGACGTCGACGTCGGGCGGGTTCGCTTGGTGGCGAGTGACATCATTCCGCTTCAAAGCCTAGCATAGCCCCGCCCCCAGTCAAGGCATTATTGTGCACACCGTCCCGGTTGGTCTCCCACCCGCTGAAAACAGGCTGCTTGGCGCTAACAACTTCTCCCGATCGCTTGGGTTTAGAACCCCGGGTCGGTCAGGCGCCCTGCGCCTCCGGGGGAAGTTCTACGAAAGGAAGCACGTCCATGCACCCCAAGAAGTGGTTTACCGCAGTAGTGTTTTCGCTGTTCGCTGTCCTTCTCATCGGTTGTGGCGGCGGCGCCGTCATGACCTCGAACTCCACGTCGCCCCAGTCCGGCATGGTCTTCGTCACCGGCACGGATGCTCCTCTTCAGAGCGTCCTCTCTTTCCAGGTGGACATCACCGGTCTTTCGGTTTCCGACGGCACCAACCCGCCCGTGTCCGTCCTTACCAACCCGCAGACCGTCGACTTCGCCCGCCTCAACGGCCTGCACACGCTTCTTGATCTCAACACCATTCCTGCCGGCACCTACACGACAGTTACCGTCACTCTTGCCAATCCGTAAATCGGCTATCTCAACGTTCCCAATCCGCAAACCAATCCGCCCACCCGCCCGGCGGTCACCACACTGAATTCGCAAAGCAATCCTCCCGTCACGCTCACGCAGTCCAGCGTCACCATAACCCTTGCTCAGCCGCTGGTCGTCAAGGCCAACGACATCATCGGCCTCGGCTTCGAGTTCAATCTCCGCAAATCCATCCAAGTCGACGCCAACAATCAAATCACCGGCGTCGTCAACCCCACCATCAACCTCAAGACCATCACTCCCGCGGACTCCGACGCCTTCATCGACGAATTCATCGGCGGCGTCGTCAGCGTCAACGCTTCCGGCAATTCCTTCGTCGTTCAGGGCCCGCGCGGCCGTCAATTCACAGTTAACGTCAATGACCAGACCGAATGGGAAGGCACCGACACCATCAACAGCCTCACCACCAGTTCCGTCGTGCAGATTTCCGGCACTCTCGACCGCACTTCCGCAGCCATCCTCGCCGATTCCGTCTGCATCGTCTCCCAAGACAGATTCTTCGCCGGCGGCCTCATCACCTTTGTCGATCCTCCCACGAACACCGCCGCGGACTTCGACCTCTTCGTCCGCAGCGTTCTGCCTTCCGGCACTGGCTTCCAGTCCGGCCAGATTTCCACCATCAACCTGACCGGCAACGAAAACTTTTTCATCTACTGGTGGCACAACCGCATCTCCAACATGTTCTTCAACTCCGCTCTGTTGGTTCCCGGCCAGCACGTCAGCATCGGCGGCCCGTTCG
>Ga0079220_10000004_pt1 | contig 46555 bp, 39 predicted proteins | sample GAAS100_FD_75071 | JGI IMG/M metagenome (GOLD analysis project Ga0079220, IMG submission 75071) | Agricultural soil microbial communities from Georgia to study Nitrogen management - GA AS100 | ecosystem: Environmental > Terrestrial > Soil > Agricultural land | place: USA: Georgia | collected... | reverse complement strand
TGCGGTGAAAATAGCCGCCTGGATAATCCTTCTCGAAGGGAGTCTTGCCAACGACTCGCCCGTCGATTTCGACGGTTGCCCCAGCAGGCGTGCTGGTGATCTTCAGCGTGTCCGCACGTGCTGCCGCCCAAGAAAAGGCAGCGCAAAGCGCCGCCACTGCCCACCGAATTGTCCGAGAGGAAGGCATCGGCCGAGCCGTTGTGAGGGATGACCCGGCCGCATATTACCACGCCAAGTGCCCGTCTGCTAACTACCTGCTTTGCGCTCCCGGCTTTAGCCTTGCTGCGCGCGAGTAACCGGCACAAGCCATCACCGGCAGCCGCGGGTATTTCGGGAAACGCGCATCCGTGGCGGAAAGCTCGCATAACCAGAAGACGGACCCCCGCGACGATTCCACTCGCCGCGAATGCTCGCAATCCGCGCACAATCCGATCTCTGGGTCGCGCGGTTTATCGTCGTTTGGCTTCACCGTCTCCCGCCGTCACACGCCTTTCGCGAAGTGCCTTAAGCGTAGTATAATTCCGGTCTTTATCTTGGTTAACATGCGTCTTCACCGTGTTCCGCTGGCGGTTCTCTGTGCGCTCTTGCCCGCAGTTTCCGTGGCCGCGCAGCAAATGCCGCCGCAGGGTTCGCAGCCCGCGCCGCTCCCCCCTGATCAAATCACCGCCGTGCCCAACCGCCCCACCTTCGCGACCACTGCCGAGTCCGTGCAGCGCGGCGTTCTCGAAATCGAATACGGTTTTGAAGGAGGCGATGGCCATCAGAACATCAACGGCCTCGTCAAATTCGGCCTCTTGAGGAATCTCGAGCTGCGCTTCGCCAACAATCCCTTCGAGCGCGACGCTGCCGTCGGCGGTACCGGCGATTCCGGCGCCGGCTTCAAATGGCGCTTCCATTCGCAAAGCGGCCCGGTGCCCACCATCAGCGTCCTGTATGCCGCCACGATTCCCACGGCAATCCACGGCCTTGGCGCGCAGGCTTCCGGGCACTCTGCTCAGCTGCTCTTGAGCAAGGATTTCGGCAGGCATCACTTTGATTTCAATGAGGGCGTGCAGTTCGTCGGCAGACCTCAGCCGGCCGCCTCCGGTTACGACCGCAACTATTTCACCGCGCTCTCCTGGTCGCATCCCCTGCGCGGCAATTGGGCTCTTAACGCGGAGCTGGCCGGCTTCAGCCGCACCAACGCAACTACGCCCGCCACGATGACCCTTCTTTTCGCTCCGGCATACAGTGTCTCCTCGCGGTTCGTGCTCGATGCCGGAACCTACATCGCGACATACGGCAATTTGCCGCGCGCCACTTTTTTCTGCGGCGTCACTTATTCCATCGCGGATCTCTACCGCCTCGCCCGGCGCTAGTCGCGATCTCGCGATGATCAGAATGCCCGACCGGCACCGAACTTTGCTCGGGCTCTGCCGGCTTTCCGAACCGTGAACCCTCGATCTTCGGATCAATCTCTATCTTCTCCACCACGATCTTCTGCATCGGAGGCCCGCCCGGCGCTCCCGAGTCAATCTCAAACGCAAACTTCATCCCACCCACATCCCGGTAGTCCTTGAAGGTGGACTCCACCGGAATATCCTTGTCGTCCTGCTTGCGAGTTCCTTCCCACTCGAGCAGCAGATAGCTCGCGGCGTCCACCGCGTAATTGCGCACCGTGCCGTTCTTCATGGTCAGCTTCAAGCCGTAAGCGGGTCTGCCGTCCACGGTTTCCTTGCCCGTGTACTCCACCGAGTTTCCTTTTTGCTTGTAGTCCACGAACGGCCCGTCGAAGTCGGATTCCTCGCCGATGTTCTGGATGTCCTCGGCGGTCATTGGCTGTACGCCTTTATTTTCGTCAAATGGATTGATCACCCAGCCGCGCCCGTGGCCATCATATACGCGCACGATTTTTCCCGCCGGCAGCGTCAATTCCATGTGCATCTTGCCCGGCCGCGCCAGCTCCACGAAGAACGGGCCGCTCGCCTGCGCGCCGAAAGAAATACTGCCGGAAATGCGCTCCGACTGCACGGCTTTGAGGCGCGGCAGCCCGCCCCGGGCCTCGAGCGCCTTGGCCACAATTTCCTCCGCTGTTTGTCCCGCCGCCGTCGGAGCCAAGGTCAGTCCCGCGACGGCCAACAGGATGACCATAGGGCCCGCAAGGGAGCGTCGCGCCAGGGAAAACATTGTGCGTTTCATCGAAATCTCCATACCGACGAGCATAGCAGGAAGCGCCTGCGGTGGCCGCCCGGTTCATATTGCCAGCCTCTTCGGAGTGGATGCCCGGTAGCCGGCTGCATTCGTGCCCTCGGTTCACGCAGGTTCACGATGGTTGGTTCTCCGATCGAAGAAAAACGATGCAACCAAATGCTCCAGGGAAGTCTTTGAAAAGGCTTAAGATTGTCGCGCCCCGCGTGGGTCCCAGGTGGACTTCCCGAATTGGTACGGGCTTTGTCTCCACCCCGTTGAGTGGCAGACTATCGACTGGCCGAGAAAGGGCCTATGCGCCTCGTGAAATCTTGAAAAAGTACTATTGACCGCACGGCCCTTCGGATTTACGTTGGTTAGGTCGTTCCCTCTGGTAGCAAACTCCTCCCTGGTGAGGCGCCATGGCCACAAAGACTCTGAACACTCCCGTCGCAAATCTGCTGGCAGACGAGCGCTGGGCCAAGCTGCGGTCCCACAAGCGCATCATTTCCCGCGTGAAATTAATGGTCGAATGGGGTGATGGCACCGCCCGGCAAGTCGCCAACGCCGTCACAGTCGATGTAAGCCATTCGGGCTGCATGGCCATCGTGGGAGCGCCGCTTCCGATGCACCAGAAAGTCCGGCTGATCCACGCCGAAACCGGGCGCGAAGCGGAAGCCGAAGTGGTCTGGCGCGACCACGAAGCCTGGGACGTCGGCCTCGAACTGGCCAAGCCGGACGCCACCTTCTGGGGCCTGAAGTTCTAAGATTCAATCTAAACCCCCGGTCCTGAAGCTCCAATAATCCCCACAATTTCCCGCCGTGCCTCGCGAACGCATGCCCGAAACGATAGGATAACGGCGCACCGACTCATCCAGCGGAGGCGCGCCATGCCCGACTCCCAGAAGGCCACTGTACTGATTACCGGAGGCACTGACGGCCTGGGTAGAGCCGCCGCGGTCCTGCTCGCGGAACGCGGGTACCGCGTCTTTGCCGCGGGCCGCTCCGCGGAGAAGCGCGCGCAACTCGATGCGCTCGCGCACGAGAAGAATCTGCCGCTCGCATCGCTCGAACTCGATGTCAACAGCGGCGAATCCGTAAGCAACGCAGTGCAGCGCGTTCGCTCTTCCGCCGGCGCGATCGACGTGCTTATCAACAACGCAGGCATCGGCTACATGGCTGTCGTCGAGGAGTTAAAGCTCGACGATCTGCGGCAGCAGTTCGAGACCAACCTGTTCGCGGTTGTTCGCGTCACGCAAGCGGTGTTGCCGCACATGCGCGAGCGCAAGAAGGGACGCATCCTGATGATGAGCAGCGTCGCCGGCCTGGTCACGCCGCCGACTTATGGCGCATACAGCAGCAGCAAGCACGCGCTCGAAGGATTGAGCAACGCGCTGCGACTCGAGCTGCATCCGTTCGGCATACGCGTTGTGCTGATCGAACCGGGCTACATCGTGACGAATTTCCAGCAGACCGCGAGAGATCTGGCGGCGCCCTATGTGGCCGCCGCAGCCGCCGGTCCTTACGCGAAAGTTTACGCCGGTGCATGGGCCGGCGCGAATCAGGGCCGCGGCAGTTCGAAGACCACTCCCGAAGATTGCGCGCGCGTGATTGTGCAGGCGATCGAAGCCGCGAATCCGAAGGCGCGCTACGGTGTGACGCCCCTGGCAAAATTGGTGAAGTTCGGCAAGCGCTTTATGACCGACGGCATGATGGACGCCTTCCTGCGCAAGAAGTACAACATTCCCGATCATCCGTAATGGTTGCATTTCTCCGCGACCCGGATGTGTTATTCTCGCGGTGGCGCGCAGGACGCCGCCCGTCCGCGGGAAGGACTGAGTCCACCTGAGTCGATGAGGCAGGCTGCAGAGAAAGCAGATTCCTCGCCCGCTAATGCGGGTTCGGAATGACAGTTTCACGGATTTCTCCGGCCTGCTGAAGTAAGGTTCGAACGAACCTCCTTTCGCCCGCTGAAGCGGACCCCGGGCATGAAGCAGAAGGAGGCTCGTTATGCCGGACCGCCACTTTCCCGTTCGCCCCAATCTCGAACAACTGAGGCACCAGGCCAAGGATTTGCTGCGCGGCATGCACGCCGGCGAGACAGCCGCAATCATTGAATTCGAGCGCAACCATCCACGACCACCTGCTGCGAGGGCTGCGAAGCTCGCCGATGCACAACTGGCGCTGGCGCAAAGCTACGGATTGCCGAGCTGGCGGCGGCTCGTGCTGGCCTGCCGGATGACGAATGCTATCTGGCGCAACGACGTCGCCGAAGTGCGCGAGCTGGTTACGAAATATCCGGAACTTCGCGACGAGGACGCGCGGGGAGTGAAAGGAAATTGGGGACCGCCGATGTCGTATGCGGCGAACCTGGGGCGAGACGAAATCATCGCGATGCTGCGCGGGCTGGGCGCGAACGACTTGCAGCAAGCATTTATCCGGGCGTGCCTGCAAGGGAAGATCGAGACAGCGCGAAAACTGCACGCGATGGGCGCGCAACTGGTTCCGGGAATGGTGATGGGGCCGTGTGAAACGCTCCATGCATCCGGCCTGGCGTTCGCGCTGGAATTGGGAGCGACATTCAGCGATGAAAACGGACACCGGCTGGCGCCGGTGGCGCTGATCCTGGAAACCTATTCGCGCTATCCCAAAGGAAAGCACGAGAGTTTGGAGATTGTTGGGGCGCAGGGAATCGCATTGCCGGACACGGCGCCGATGGCCGTGCACTGCGGCAGGATCGATCTGCTCGAGAAGCATTTGCGGCGGGATGCCAATTTGCTTACACGAACCTTTGCGCACGAGGAGATCTATCCGCCGGAACTGGGCTGCCACGCAGATCACACCCTGGCTCTGCACGGGACGCCGCTCGCAGGAACAACTCTGCTGCATTTGTGCGTGGACTACGATGAACTGGAAATCGCGAAATGGCTGCTCGAAAAGGGCGCGGATGCGAACGCGAGAGCGGCCGTCGATGCAGATGGATTCGGCGGGCACACGGCGCTTTTCGGTTGCGTGGTTTCGCAGGCATACCGCTGCGGGTTGCAGCGGGATGCGGCGTTCACGAAAGTGCTGCTGGATTCGGGCGCAGATCCAAATGTCCGAGCGTCTCTGCGCAAGCGGCTGCGCTTCGTTGAAAATGAAATGACACACGAATACCGCGACGTGACGCCGCTCGAGTGGGGCGAGCGATTCCACGAGCAGGATTGGGTGAATCGAGATGCGATGCGACTGATCGCGGAGCGGGGCGGCGAGCTTTGATGCATGCCGAGAATGCGTTTGACGAAGCAGATGGTGGCCGCTACTCTCGATGCTTTGGACGTTAACATCGGAGCGACGTGGAAACAGCGGGCGGGAATCGTTCCCGAGACGAAGAACAGCAGGAACTGAGCAAACGGTTGCCGCGAGTGTGGATCGGCTACCTGCTGAGCTTCGCGACGCTGGTGGCAATGCTGGTGGCTGTGGAGAAGCACCCGGAGCTCGCCTCGGGCGCGTTGGTGGTTCCACCGCTGTACTTATTTCTCGCGGGATTTGTGACGCTGGTGTACTGGCTGGTTTGCGTGCATCGCATGCATGTGGTGCTGGCGCACGCACCGCAGTGGAAGCATCCGGTTTCACCGGCGCGCGCCGTCGGCTTTCACTTTATTCCGGTGTACAGCTTGTACTGGCTCTACAAGTGGCCGGGCGAAGTGGCGAAGTTCGTGAACTGGAAATGCGGGCGGCTGGCGTTGAAACCATGGAAACCCGGGCTGTTCGTGTTTCTTGCGTACGCTGCGTGCCTAGTGCTGGGACCGGGCGGGCTGCTTCTGCTGTTCGTCTGCCTGGCGTACTTGAATGAATGGATCCGGCGCGGCCTAGCGGGGCCGCTGGAACCGCAGGATCGCTCGCAGCCGTCGGTATAGTTCGCAAGAATCGGTCCGTGTTTTTTCGACAAAGGAGCTCGAGATGAAAGGAAGCTCGTTGTGCATGTCGCTGGCCATTGGCGCGCTATTCTTCTCAATCGCAGGCGATTGCCGGGCCCAAGGTTCGGCGAACCAGGAAGCTCGGGAAATTTTTCGGCAACTCATTGAAACAAATACGACCGATTCGGTGGGAAACGTGACGACGGCGGCGGAAGAAATGGCGAAGCGGCTGCACGACGCGGGCTTTGCGGACGCGGATATGCATTTGGCGGGGCCGAACGAACGCAAGAAGAACCTGGTGGTGCGTTATCGCGGAAGCGGCAAGCAAAAACCGGTGCTGTTTATCGGACACCTCGACGTAGTGGAGGCGCGGCGGGAGGACTGGACCACCGATCCTTTCCAGTTTGTGGAGAAAGAAGGATTTTTCTACGGCCGCGGGACGGAGGACATGAAATCGGGGGACGCGATTCTGGTAGCCAATTTCATCCGGCTGAAGCGCGAAGGGTACAAACCGCAGCGTGATTTGATTCTGGCCCTGACCGCAGACGAAGAAGGGGGAAACTTCAACGGGATCGACTGGCTGGTAAAAGAACACCGGGAGTGGATCGAAGCGGCGTATTGCATCAACCTGGACGGCGGCGAATTCGAGAAGGCGAACGGGAAGCGGCTTCTGGCCGGTTTGCAGGCGAGCGAAAAAGTTTACGTCGACTATCAGTTCGAGTCGCTCAATCCCGGGGGACACAGTTCGGTGCCGAGCCCGGACAACGCGATCTATCACCTGGCTGGCGCGCTCGAGAGATTGAAGGATTTTTCGTTTCCGGTGCACATGAGCGAGATCACACGAAACTATTTCGCGAAGTCGGCGGAATTTTCGACCGGAGAGGAAGCCGCGGACATGCGCGCGGCGGCGAAGGAGCCGCCGGAAGGCTCAGCGATTTCGCGGCTTTCGCAGAATCCCTATTTCAACTCGCTCCTGCATACAACTTGCGTCGCCACGATGCTGAGCGGCGGCCATGCGCCCAACGCTCTTCCGCAGACGGCGCGGGCCAACGTGAATTGCCGGATTTTTCCGGGCGAAGAACCCGAGAACGTGCGGAAGACACTTGAGCGCGTGGCGAACGATCCGAAAGTGAGCATCACGGAGGTCCGTCAGGCGGATGCAGAGGGGAAGACGATTCCCGCGGTCAATGTTCCTCCGTCACCCCTGCTGCCGGAGGTAGTGACGACGGAGGAGAAGGTCGTACAGAGCATATGGCCGGGTTTGCCGGTGATCGCGACGATGTCCACCGGCGCGACGGACGGGAAATTCCTGCGGATTGCCGGAATTCCGACCTACGGAATTTCCTGCCTGTTCTACGAGCAGGGCGACAACCGGGCGCACGGAAAGGACGAGCGCGTGGGTGTGCAAGATTTCTACGACGGAGTGGAATGCGGTTACCGCCTCCTGCGGGCGTTTGGCGGCGGCAAATAGCCGGAAGGCGTGTCTCCCCGGATGCGTTGACGAAACGCTTTGAATAAGCAGCCGAATTATTGCTGCGGCTGAGGCGTCGCAGTTTCCGCCGGCTTCGATTGCTCGGGGGCGGTGGTGCTGGCGGCCACGGGCTTCGAGGCTTCCGTGCCAAAACGCGTCAGGTACGGCATAAAGGGCGTCACCTCGAACGGCATCTTCTCGCGTTCGGCAATGGTGCCGACGGGCTTGCTTTTGAGCATCTCCAGTTTGTCGTTCCAGGGATCCATTTTGACGCGCCCGCCGATGGGAAGCGCGACGATCTTCTGCGGGCTATCCTTGCCCTCAACGGACCCTGCGGTGGCCGTGGAGGTGGTGGCAGTGTTTTCAATGGACGGGATTTCCGGAACGCGATTGCCAAGATGTCCGCTGATCAGATTGGGAATTTCTCTTTGGCGTGCGTCAAGGGCTTGGAGAAAAAGCGCCGCGTTGGCGAGCTGTGTTTTGTAAGGGGAATTCCTCAGGATTTCAACGGCTTTGGCGTTGGCCTGAGTTTCTTCGTCGGGCGTGCGGGCAAAGCCAAAATGGCGGAAAGTCTCCTTGTCATCCACCAGCAGTTGGTCGAAGAAGGCGTAGTTGGAATCGAGCCGGTGGCCGAGAACTATATGGCCGAGTTCGTGAGCGAGGATGGTGGCGAGGCTGGCTTCATCGGGAAGAACGTCCACCAAGCCGCGGCTCAGCACGATGGTATGGCCGACGGTGTAGGATTCGAGGGTTGTGGTGGTCATGACGCGGCAGCGAACGTCCGGCGTGATGTCCAAATTGTTGGTGACTTCAAGATTGTTGACCACTGTTTCGAGAATCTTGTCGACTTCTCCCTTAGGGGCGATGAGGCCGAGGCGTTGCAGGCGATCGACGACGTTGTCTTCGGCCTGGCGGTCCCAGGAGCGCTGGGCCTGAACAGGGGTCAAGTCGTTGGCGGTTTTCGTCTCATCATTGACCGCGCTTTCGACGAGAACTTTGCTGAGTTCCTGCTCCTGTGCGGCGTGCCCGAGGTTGTAGCCCCACAGGCGGGTCTGCGCCTTGAAATCCAGTTTTTTCGCCATCGCATAATGCAGGTCGCGCTCTTCGCTGTAGATGAAGGTAGGCAACCACACATCGGGCTGGAGGTTGGTTCGCCAGCTGTCGAAATGGAAATACCACTTCATGGGACCGCCGGCGCCGTAGCCGCCGTTAAAGCGGACGACGTTGAAGCCCTGATCTTCGACCCAGATGCGGCCCAGGAACCGGCCCTTACCGGATTTCGGCAAGGGAGTGACGTCGAAAACGAGGCAGCGGACCTCGCCGAGAAATTCGCGGCGGACGTAATCGAACTTGTAGTGCTGCCGGTCAAAGCCATTGGTGTCGATAAAAATCATCTGAAGGAATCCGTCCGGCAAGAACTGCATCGAGAAGGAAAAGAAATTGCCGACCGAGGACAAAAACTTCTTACCGGTACCACTGGTATCCGAAATAGGAATCAGGTTGACACCCTTTGAAAAGTCGGCGCGGCTGAGGAAGTATTTGTCACCAGCGGGGACGTAGCCTAGCTCCTTGTCGGGCTTAAGATTCTGAATGTACGTCTCCACGAGCGGAGCGTAGTTCTTCATGATGTTGTACATCCGGTTTTCGTTGGTGGTGACGCGGTCAATGACCTCGTCCATCGTGCGCGGCTGTTGCGCGGGCGGCTCGGCACCGGCCAACGCCCCGGCGAACCCGGGTGCGCACGACAAGACGAACAACGCCCCAAACACGAACTTGCGCATGTTTTGCTCCCTCAGTAGGCCAAGCGGAATTCGATCCGCACGCGAGCCGGAAAAGCCACCGGCTGGCCCTCGCGTAAAGCCGGTTTGAACCTGATTTGCTCCGCAGCGCGGGTCGCGGACTCGTCAAGCCCATGTCCCAAGCCGCTGACGACGCGATTGACCTGAACTCTACCGTTGGCGAGGAACACCACGTCGAGAACGACGTCGCCTTCCAATTTAAGCTTACGCCCTTCCGCGGTGTATTCCGGGCGGGGTTTTTCCAAAATGGAAACAGGCGTATCAGCCGGGCCATTGTCGACGACTTTCTTCTTCGGAGCCTCCGCTACCATCGTGGCATCACTGAAACCACCCGCCTGAACCGAGCCGCGCTTCCCGCCGGAAGGCGGAACGGCGGTGCCATTTCCAAAACCCGTGCTGGCGACGGTGCCGCGAATGCCCTTGTCGCCGCCGGTGCCGTTGCCATAGCCGGGACCGCCGGGCAGAGTCAAGACGCCCTTGCGCGCCACAATGTTGGCGCGGTCGGGATTGCCCTTTCCGGGAAGGCCGGTGGGATCCCCGAAACCTCCGGTCTGAACTTTCTCGACGGGCGCAGCGACGGTGGCTGGCGTCGCGTTACCGGAGCTCATCGTTCCGAGCTTGACCTCTTCGCGCGGGCGGTTGGGCTGATTGGCCTGCGTGGTGTCAATTTTTGCGGCTTCAAGGACTGGATTCAGCTCGGGGGCCCTCGCGTCGACGGTGCGCACCTTGGGAGGTTGTATAGCCTTGGGCTGCACGAAAATGTGCTGCTGCTTGGGATTGAGCTTGACCGGCTCGGGGGCGGGCTCGGGAGGCTTGGGGCTCAAGCGGGCACGCACTTTCGGTGGGGGGGGAGGCGGCGCCACGGGAATTTCGGTAAGAGGAGAAGCAATTTCGACGATGTCGAAGTGGAGAGTAGTCTTGATCTTGTCAGGAAACACCAGAGGAATCAGGAGGCAGAAAATCAAAAGCGAGATTTGCAGGCCAGCGCTAACGCCGAGGCGGTCCCATCGCCGCTGGGGGTCGGGGAGAAGAGCCAAACGGGCAGCAACCGGCTTGGTGCCGATGCCTTTCTTCCAAGCATTGGGGTCGACCGGAGGGCGGCGGTTGGAATCCAGACCGATTCCCAGTCTTGTGGTGGTCCGCGGTGAATCAGCAATCATAGTCGTCATTCCGGTGCCCGCCTCGAGAGGTCTGCTGACATTCAGAGACGAACAAGGCAGGCTGGGAGCAGCCAGCGTTCCCAAGTTCGCCAGAAGCGCAGGACGTTGCGTTAAGCAGTACCAGAGTACTAATGGGGCTGGAGTGTCCGAATAGAACTTTCGTACCGACGTCGCCAAGTCGCTACTGAACCGAGGAACAGTCTCAAGCACCCCTTTCGCTCAACCCGGCGAGGCAAGCTGTGTTGCGGACTAGGTGGAAGTATTGTCTTGCCGTGGCGCGTCCGGGTCAAGGAATACCGGATCGACGTATCTTTGAGGCTACTTGCAGGCAAAGCCAGCCGCCTACCGCCGTATGCTGTAGCATGCAGGAAAGGCAGCCGGCGGTGTCCGATGCGAATCCTATCGTAGGGGCAGAACCCCAGGCGCAGGGACGAGGTCCAGAGTAGAGACGGAGGAGTGTGGAAGAGCAGCGCATGCTGCCGAGCAACGATGAGCTGCTGAAGCGGCTTTACGACGATTCTCGCGCGGAAAGATTCGGCTTGGCGCGGGACCGTTTTCTCGCGGCGCTGGAGCGCAGCGTCCAGAAGCGATTTGGGGGTTGCACTCCTGCAGCGGCGCAGATCGAAGAGTACCTGAAGGGCCTTCACGTAGAGGATCTGGCGCTGGCCTGCGGGTGCTGTGAAGGAATCGGATCCGCGTGGGAAGAATTTGTGGGGGAGTATCGTGGCTATTTGCGAAGCGCAGCGGCAGCGATCCTGCGGTGCCCCCCAGGATCGGCGAATGCCGCGGAGTTCGGCGACTCGTTGTTTGCAGAATTGTACGGGCTGGCGGACGGAAAACGCGGGGAACGTTCGCTATTCCGTTATTTCCACGGCCGCAGCTCGTTGAAAACCTGGCTGCGCGCGGTGCTCGCACAGCGCCGGATCGACACGGTTCGCGCCGCGAAGAAGTTTGAGTCGATCGAGGGGCCGGACGGAGAAACGCGGCACGCGGAAATCGCCGGGTCCACACCCCCGCTGCCGCTCGATCCGGACCGCGACTGGTATGTAGGCCTTTTTGAACAAGCATTGGAGGCCGCGGTGGCGCGGCTTTTGCCGAACGACCGGGAGCGATTACGGCTTTACTACGCTCAGGAAAACACGCTAGCGGAAATTGGGCGAAAACTGGGGGAGCACGAGTCGAGTGCGTCGCGGAACCTGGAACGCATTCGCCGTCAATTGCGCCAAAAGGTCGAGGAGGCACTTCGCCGGGGAGAAATTCACGCGGACGCCCGCGCGAAGAAAGGACTGAGCGAAGAACAGATCCTGCTGTGCTTCGAATACGCGTCGGGAGAAACGCCTATCGATTTGAGCAAAATACTGGGGGAGAAGCCGGCGACGCCGGCTCGACCGGAGAAAAGAGAGCCATGAAACCGGCAAGCAAGGATTCGACGCATTGCCGTTCTAATTCTGGAGGCGGCTATGCCGCTGGATGAGCGAGACTCGAAGTTCGACAAAGCATTGCGTCGCCATTTCCGCGCGGAATGCCCGGATGCGGAGACTCTGGCTGCGTATCACGAACGTGGGCTGGCGGCGGAGGAACTCGTCTCGTGGAAGAAGCACATCGCAGGTTGTGCCGCTTGTCAGGAGATACTGGCGCAATTGGAAAGGACAGATGGTCTCGCTGGGCAGCCGGATGGCGGACTGCTTGGGGCGGACGCCGCGCAACATATGGATCAAGTGCTGCCGATGGCGGCGCGGATGGCCAGTTACGGAGCAGCGCGCCCGAAGACGGCGGCGATCCCAGTGACTGCGCGCATGCCCCGGCGAAGTCGCGGCTGGAAATGGGCGGCTCCGGCGGGAGCAATCGCGGCCGGACTGCTGGTTTGGGTGAGTGTGAGCGAATTGCGCCAATCTCGCGTGCGATCTCTACCGCCGGTGCAGGTTGCGGAGAATCACGCGGAAGCCGGACGCCAAGGACCTCCGGCAGAGTTGGGGAAAGAGCAGGCGCCGCAGAAAGCACTGGACGAAGCGGCGAGCAAACCGTCGCGGCCCGAATCGAGCGCGAAGCTCCAATCCGCAGCCCCTCCGGTGGCAAGCCGCACGCGGCCATTCAACGAGCCCTTCGCGAAGACGAATCGCCAAGACCACGAAGAAAATGGCCGGATCCCTGAATCGCACGCGAATCCCGGCGAAAGAAAACGAGCCGCCACGCCGCGAACAGAGCCACGCGACCTGAAAGATGAAATGGCCAGCGATGAGAAAGCAAAGGCAGCAGCGGAGCCGTCGAAATCGGTTGGTGCAGCGACGCAGAGCGTTGAAGTGCAGAGCGAGACCGCCATGGCGAATGTGGCGCCGGCCCCTGCGCCACCTCCACCGGCGCCAGCGGCACCTACGGCAAACGGGCGCGATGAGAGGAAGAATGCAGTGGCGGGGCTCGGGACAGGGCAAGGAGCCATCGGCGGTGCCAAGCCTGGATATAAACAAGAAGCGTACCTGCTGGACAGCGACGCTACGATGCCACACGCGGTTGTGAGCGCGGACGGCAAGCGCACATGGCGCCTGGGGCCGACCGGGCAAATATTGGTTTTTGACAAGGCAGCCGGGGGGTGGCAAACGCAGTCGAGCGGAGTCACCGTTGGGCTCACGGGCGGATCCGCGCCTACCGAGAAAATTTGCTGGGTAGCGGGCCGCGAGGGCACGATTCTGCTTACGGTGGATGGAGGCGAGCACTGGCGGAAGTTGGCGTCGCCGATCCCCGGCGACATCGGAGGAATTGCGGGAACGGATGGGAAACACGCGATTGTGTGGGACGCGGGGAACCGCGCGAAGTACGAAACGTCGGACGCGGGCATCACTTGGAAGGCGCGCACTCCTTGATGCAGTCCGGCTGCCTGCAAGATCTCCCTTCGTGCGCGTTCTATGAGGGAAGGCCAAATCCAGTCGAGGAGAGACACGCATGAGCACCCCTTTGCCCCAGTCCCTTTGGAAGAGATTCAAGTTGCCCTGGCGCCTCGCGGCGAGCGCGGCCATGTTGACGGCAGCCGCCGCGTGTTTTGCGGCCGGTCGCAGTCATCACCACGCCGGAAATCAGGAAACAGAGTCGTTACGTGCGGGAAACGATCAATCCACCACGTTGAGCGATCAGACCGACCTGGCAGTGACGGTCTACAACTCAAACATCGCCTTGGTCCGCGACGTGCGACAACTCACGGTGCCCAACGGGTTGTTCCGGCTGAAGTTGATGGACATCGCCGCGACTGTGAATCCGGCGACTGTGCATTTCCGGTCGTTAAACGAGCCGGACAAACTGGGCGTGGTGGAGCAGAATTACGAATACGATTTGTTGGAACCGGCGAAGCTGCTACACAAGTACGTGGGCAAAGAAGTGACGCTGGTGCGGACGTATCAGGAGAACGGCACCACCAAGCGGGAAGAGATCAAGGCGACGCTGCTCGCGGATAACAACGGCCCGGTGTGGAAAATCGGCAACGACATCGTGACCGGAATGTACGCAGAGAGCTATCGGTTCCCGGAAGTGCCGGCGAATCTGTACGACCGGCCGACGCTGCTGATGACCCTGGAAAATTCCGGAACTCGGAAGCAGACCATCGAAACCTCTTACCTGGCCAACAACCTTTCCTGGAATGCGGACTACGTGCTGACTGTGGGCCGTGACGACAAAGCCGCCGACCTCGACGGCTGGGTTACGCTGACGAACAATAGCGGAACGGCGTTTCACAACGCACGGTTGCAATTGGTTGCCGGCGATTTGAACCGGCTGCCGCAAAGCCGGTTGGCCGGCGCGATGGAAGCGCGCGACATGGTGATGAAAGCGGCGAACGCGGCGCAATTTGCCCAGGAAAACTTCAGCGAGTATCACCTGTACACGCTGGGCCGGAAGACGTCGGTCGAAGACAAAGAGACGAAGCAAATCAGCCTGCTGCAAGGCAGTGGCGTACCGGTGCAGAAGATGTTCGTGGTGAACGGGCAGAATTTCTATTACCACAACGCGCAGAATCCCGGATCCCCGCTGAAGGACCCGGTCATGGTGTATTACAAGTTCAAGAACGAAGAGAAGGCCGGGTTGGGCATGCCGCTGCCCGCCGGGAACGTGCGCGTGTACCAGAAAGATTCCAAGGGTAGTGTGCTGTTCATCGGGGAAGATCATATCGATCACACTCCAAAAGATGAGAACGTGACGGTGCACATCGGCAATGCATTCGACGTGATTTCGGAGCGCAAGCAGACCGACTACAAGCGCATCGACACGCACACGTGGGAAATGGAATTCGAGATCACGTTGCGCAACCACAAGGACACGCCGATCACGGTGGAAGTGAATGAACCGATCGGCGGCGACTGGGAGATGCTGTCGTCTACGTACAAGTACATGAAGACGGAGGCTTGGGCGGCGCAGTTCAATGTGCCGGTCGCGGCGAATGGAACTTCGGTGCTGAAGTATCGTATTCGCGCGAAATGGTAGGTGGGATCAACAGTCCACGCGATACATGGTGATGCCGCTGAGGAGTTTTGGATAGAAATCCGTGGACTTCTGCGGCATCACTTCTCCGGCTGTGGCAATCTCCATAACCTTGTCGACATCGACGGGATTAAGGAGAAAGCTGATTTGCGCGCGGCCGGAGTCCACCGCTTCCAGCGCTGCGCCGACCTCGCGTTCGTAGGTGAGGTGGGCTTCCTTGGTGACTGCCTGCATGGTGATGCCCAAGGCGGGTTCCAAAATGCCTTCGTGCAACACCACAACGTCGAGGTCGCGCTGGAGGGGCGTGGCGTTGGGCAGCAACTGCTTCATATCGGCGCCGGTGCGCAGGGTGAGCACGTAGAAAGCTTTTTGCTTACCATCAACGGAAGGGTACGCGCCGATGGCGCATTTAGCGCGTTCCGCGCGGAGCATTTCAAGCATCCCGGCGCGTGCCTGCCCTTTTTGTTCAGGGTTCTCGAAGGAAAATTCGGTGGTCTGGAACCACGGCTCAAGATATCTGCGCACGGCTTTCCACGAATAATCGTGAATATTGGCGGCGACGCGGTGCGTCGGAAGGATGACCAAGCCCTCGCTGCGCGTATTAACGAAGGTCATCATGGCGCGCTCATAAGAGGCGTGGGGGTCGGCCGCGACGGAACGGGCTCGGCACTCGTTGCGATAGTTGAGGGCTGTTTCATAGCGGTGATGCCCGTCGGCGATGACGAGTTTTTGATCCCTCATAGCTTGTTGAATTTCAGCGATGCGTTCCTGCTGCGAAATCACCCAGAGACGGTGAGTGACGCCGTATTCGTCCACGAGTTCGGTGTCTGGGGGCGCCGAGGACTCGGCCGCACCAAGAACCGCGTCCACACGTTTACGGGGATCGGAATACAACAGGAAAAGCTGTCCGGTGTGTGTGCGCGTGTGGCGCAGAAGTTCGAGCCGATCGGCTTTGGGGCCCGATAGCGTGTGTTCGTGACGAAAAACGACGCCGGCGGAGTAGTCTTCGAGTTGTCCAGCGCCGATGAAGCCGCGCCGCGTACGGCGTTCGGTCGTGCCGGGCACGTTGAATTCCTGGGCGTAAGCGTAAAAGCACGGACTAGCGTCCTGGACGATCACTTGCTGCTGAATCCAGGAGTCCAGGGAGGCCGCCGCCCGAGTGTATACATTATGGCTCGCAGAATCCTCGGGATAGGCACGGCCCTTTTCGACGGTGATCAGGTTGCGAGAATCGGCGGCGTAATACTGGTCCTGCATGGTGGGGGAAATCTTGTCGTAAGGCTGCGTGAGGACTTTGGAAAACGGCACAACGGCAGAGTTGTAGCGGAATGCACGAAAGGGGAAAACCTGGGCCATTGCTTCTCCATGGACGTCCGTAGCTTCTGTGAAACCATATAGTTTACGCGAAGCCGAGCGAACTACGAAGGATCACCGACGCCAGGGTAAGGCGCTCGTGGGAAGGCTCTTTTTCAACAAGATACTAGAAGCAGCGCAAGGCGAGATTCGGGGCGCAGTGCGCTAAACTATGCAAATGAGGCTCAGAGCGAAAATTCCGGCATGTATGGCGATGCTGGCGCTGGGCGGCTTGTGGTCCGGGCTCGCGCGCGCACAGAACCAGCCCATCATTCGGTTTGTGAAGAATCCCGATCCGGCGCCGTCTTTTGAGATGAAGGACCTGGAGGGGAAGCCGATTTCGCTGGAAGCAGCCAAAGGGAAAATCGTCGTGCTGAATTTCTGGGCTACCTGGTGCGGACCGTGCCGCGCGGAAGTGCCGGATCTGATCGAGCTCCAGGAGAAATACAAAGACAATCTGGAAATTATCGCGCTGGCAACCGAGGAAGACGACGCCAGTGAAGTTCAGCAATTTGTGAAACAGTCCGGGATCAATTACCGCGTGGGAATGGCGACGGACGCAATCGCAGCAAAGTTCGGAGGAATTCCCGCGCTGCCGACCTCGTTCGTGATCGATCCGCAAGGCCGCGTGGTGCAGAAACACGTGGGGCTGAACGATCCGACGGTTTATGAACTGGAAGTGCGTGCGCTGTTGAATCAGCCGGTAGACGCCAAGGTGGAATATTTCGAAGACACCGGAGAAGTGTTCCTGATGCATGCGGACCGCGCGACGGAGCTTCCGGGTGTGAATCTTTCCAAGCTGACGCCGGCGCAGAAGAAAGTCGCATTGAAAAAACTGAATGCGGCGACATGCAATTGCGGTTGCGCGCTGACTCTGGCGCAATGCCGAATCAACGATACGGAGTGCGAAACCAGCCAGCGGCAGGCAGCGAAAATTGTGCGGGACATTTCCAGCGGGGCGAAAACGAAGAAAAAGGCGCCGCCCAAGCGGCCCGCTGCCCAGAAAACGGCGTTACGTGAGTAGCACCCTTCTTTTGATGACGCGCGGTCACCCCATCCAAGAAGCACAAGCCAGAACATGAACACGAAGACGCTGTTCTTCGTGCTGCTGATTCTTTCGGGCACCGGCTACGTGTCTCCGCCGCTGGCGCTGACGCTGGGAATCATTTTTGGGCTTTGCTGCAAACACCCGTATCACGCGGACGGACGTTCCCTTTCAAAGTTTCTGCTGCAGGCTTCCGTGGTGGCGCTTGGATTCGGAATGAACTTGCACGAAGTAGTGAAGGCAGGACGCAGCGGATTTGTCTATACCGCGATCGGAATCAGTTTTGCGATGCTGGCGGGCCTGGCGCTCGGGAAAATTCTGCGGGTGCGAGGTACGACGGCGTACCTCGTCGCGACAGGCACTGCGATTTGCGGCGGCAGCGCGATAGCTGCCGTCGGGCCCATTCTGCACGCGGATGAAGAGGAAATGGCGGTATCGCTGGGAACGGTGTTCATACTGAATTCGATTGCGCTGTTGATTTTTCCGCCGATCGGGAAATCGCTCGGGTTGACGCAAACGCAATTTGGCCTGTGGTCCGCGCTGGCGATCCACGACACGAGCTCGGTGGTGGGAGCTGCGGCTCGCTACGGAGCAGCCGCGCTAGTAATAGCGACGACAGTGAAGCTGGCAAGGGCGCTATGGATTGTTCCCGTAGCGCTGGGGACGGCAGCGATCAAGCACAGCCGCGCGAAGATTCAAATACCGTGGTTCATCCTATTCTTCTGCCTCGCCGCGGTGATCAACACGTACGGGCCGCAGGACCCGCACATGTCGCAGGGATTCTTCCGGCTGGGGCAACTAGGACTGACGGCGACGCTGTTTTTGATCGGTACGGGGCTCTCGCGCGAAACGCTCGCGCGAGTGGGCTGGCGGCCGCTGGTGCAGGGCGTGCTCCTGTGGCTCTTGGTAGGAATCGGCTCGCTCTACTTCATCCACATCGGCTGGATAGCGCTGTAGGCCGTTCTGGCCGGTGCTGGTTGCGGCGTCACTCCGAAGAGACTACACTCGCGCGCATTCGAAGACCGGCTAAGCAAACTTGCCGGGGGAGGAAGGGCGTATGAATCGGCGTGTGCTGGTTTTAACGGGGGCCCTGATCATGGGAGCAACAGCAACGGTGAGCGGCGTGTTTTCGCAGCCGGCGCAGGAAGGAACGCGAAAGGCGATCAATCTACCGGAGAAGTCCGTGCAAGCACCGTTCAGCGACGCCATTCAAGTTGGGAACACGCTTTATCTGGCTGGACGAATCGGGTTGGATCCGAAAACTGGGAAGGCTCCGGAAAAGCTGGAAGACGAGATCAAGCTGTTGCTGGACGGTGACAAGGACGTGCTCGCACAGGCGGGAATGACCATGGATGACCTCGTATACGTGCAGGTGTTCTGTTCGGACCTGGCGCTCTATGACAAATTCAATGCGGCCTACAAGGGATATTTCACGAAGGATCCACCGGCGCGGGCGTTCATCGGGGCGGGATCGCTGTTGCGCGGCGGGCATTTTGAGTTACAGGCGATTGCGGTGAAGCGGTAGAAGCGTCGGTGCGGCGGCCTATCGGATTCCAGGAGATGCCAAAGACGGTTCGCTAACCTATTGAGAGCGCGGGATTTGCGCTGACGTCTGTATCCAGCCTCACTAATGGTGGAAGACGGCGCGTCGGACGGAGGGCCAGAATTCCGAGAAGGCGTTGCTGCCGATTTTTCCAAGAAACGCGTAGCCGGTGCGGGCGAGGGCCTGATTCGTGGTGGCTTCACTGCTCACCCGCCAGGTGTTTGAAAGAAAATTGCTCGCCGGATAGGCGATGAGACGCGCGTAAGCAGGTTCCAGTTGTCCATTACGGCGCGGAGCAACGACGGTCATCCAAAAGACGTGTTTCACGCGCGACCCGAAACCGCGATTCGGGCTCGGGTAGTAAACAGGATCTTCTCCCCAGACCGCCCCCAAGCCGGCCTCCATCACATTGCTGGCGGCGACTCCGGTGAAACGCATGCCGTAACGCTTGGCGAAGCCGTCCCAATGCGGGCCGTATTCCTTGGGTGAATTGAACGCTGTGCCCCAAGCCGCGGTAAAACCGCCGGCCATAAGACTCTCCGGGCCAAAGGTTGAGACGAGCACCCACCTGGCGCGGTCCGAGCCGCTGATAGGCTCGTAGTTGTGAAGACTCTGCACAAGGCGCGGCTGCGGGGCATTTGGCAGATTTCTGGGCTGAGGTCCCTGGGCGAACGCGTTCGAAGCAGTGAGGACGAAAAAAAACGCCAAGGCAGAGACCGAACAGCCGTTGTGAAGGTGCGGTAGACGAAAAAGGCTGGTGGCTTTCATGTTTCGTTCCAGGAGTAACTTCCCGGCGCGCCAAATGCGACCCACTCCGAGAAACCGGGGAATTGCGAAGGTTCCGTACCGATGAAGTGGGGGGAGCATGGCACAGACGGGCGCTCGAAGCAAGCGCAGCGTGAAGCAAGCCGACCAAAACTCGGAGATTCCGGCGAACTGCGGCCTGTACGCCGAGACAGGTGCGCGGTTCGTCACACGAACGCAGCAGCCGAAGGCCTCGCGGAGTAGTGAGGATAGACTGCAGGTACGGATAGGAGACGAGAAGATGCGTCGATCATTTCAGGGCTCAGTGATTCTCATTCTCACGCTGGTGGCAGGATTGGCGGTTACGTCGAGCGTGCAAGCGGAACCGCAAAGAAAAGGAACCAGCACGCTGACAGGCCTCGTGCTGGGCCCAGACGATAAGCCTGTGCCGCACGCGGCGGTAAGTTACCAGTCCTCCGGGGGAAACGCTCCTCACGCGGTGCACACGGACGTTCACGGGAGATTCCGGATCACGAAACTGACGGCAGATAATTACGACGTGCGGGCGTCAGGCAGAGGAGTGTTTTCGGAATGGGAGAAGAACGTGACGCTACACCGCGGCCAGACGCGCGAGATTACGCTGAGACTGGTCTACGCGAAGAAAATTCCCAAGAGCTATGTGGGGAAGAAGCCGCAGTAAGCTACGGTTGTTATCTGCGAAAAGAAAATTCTTCGCTTCGTCCAGAATGAGAATCTTGTTAATGCGAAATAAGCTCGACAAGTTCGTGGAGATCAGCCGGGGCAACATCGGAAATGGCGCAGAATTCCATCCCTTCTTTGCGCCAGTGAATCCAGGCATAGCCGCGGGTTGAACCGGAGCGAAACGAGAGATCGCGCTGGTCGGTTGGCCATACGAATACGTTGACGCTGTGTTTGCGTCGCCCGTAGACGAGCGCAGCAACCGTTTGCCCATTGAGAATGTCGAGACGACCCCCTTCCAGGGGGAACCCCTGGGCGGCGAAGTCCGTCACAGGCGGCGCGAAGTTGAGGCGACCGTCAAACCATGGCTTCACGGTGTGCTGATCCGTGGAGGCGACGTCAGTGAGGTGGCCGGGTTGGAGCGAGCGCAGATGAGCATCCAATACCTGGTCGATGCCGATCCCGGCGGCCATGTACTGATCCGGCGGCACGAAAGCACGCCACGACAAGAAAAACACAAGGATAACGGCAGCAGCGACAGCGATCCAACGAAGACCCATGTGCTTTCGCCGGGCCGCAGGTGATTCCGTCGCGGGCAAGGCAGCGCGGATCCTTGTGCGAAGCGAGGCAGGAGCAATCTCCCGGAGGGCAGACTGTTTCAGCAAACCGCGCAGAGATTCCTGCGTTTCCAGAGCGGAGACGCATTCCGGGCAGGACTGAAGATGCCGTTCGAATTCAGAAGCCCTTGACGCGTCCAGTTCGCCATCGAGGTAACCGTGCAGGGCGGATTGGAAGAGTTCACAAGCCACTGGGAACCTCATTTTCCTTAAATGGCTTCGCGGAAAGGCGGGTAAGCGCCTCCCGCAGGTGGTTGCGCGCGCGTGCCAAAGTGGACATGACCGTACCGATGGGGATCGACGTGATCGCGGCGATTTCTTTATAGGAACAGCCTTCTAATTCGCGAAGGACGATTACTTCCCGTGAACGCGGCGACAGAGATTCAAGGGCGCGAGCCAGGCGTACGCGATCATCTCCGGCCAAAGCTTGTGCCTCGGGACTCGCCGTGCGCGAAAAGTGCAGGGATTCATCAAACTCGGTCGTCAGCTCCGCTGGACGATTTTTCTCCAGCCAGGTGTAGCAGGAATTGCGAATGATCTGGAGCAGCCAGGCCCGCGCATCTCCACCTTGAAATCCCGGGAAAAAGCGGAAGGCGCGCAAAACTGCCTCCTGTGTGACGTCCTCGGCATCCGTGCGGCCATGCAGCAGCCAGCGCGCCAGGTTGAACGCGGCGTCCAAATGCGGCAAAACGAGCTGCTCGAAGCGCTCGCGTTCTTTCTGATCCAACACTCCCGATGTTTCTCCCCGGCTCGGGGCGTCTACGGATATAACCGCTCCGGCAACTGTTTTATTCCCGAAATTTCGCCAAAGAATGAGATGCAGAACCGCCGACAGAGTAACAGAAGGCGTACGAAAAAGAGGAAGCAAAGCAGCCAGGCCCAAAAGCCGGAGAAAGGCGCTGCCGGGAATAAAACGTCGCTGGAGGCTGTCATAGCAAAGGAAACACGTCATGGACGGCGCAGGAGACCGGCACACCCGGCTGCGCTGTTGCGAAGAGAGGAACGCAAGACATGAGTCAGAAGAAAAAAGACGAGATTCAGTTTGACCACAACCACGACGGAATCGACCGGCGCGGCTTCTTGAAATGCATGGCTTGGGCGGGAACAGGCACCTTGTGCGTCATGCAGGGAGGCGTGTTGAAGTCCTACAGTCTGAGCCAGTTGGGGCAGCTCGGAGCCAAGCAAGCCAGTGGAGAGTTGAGCTTTGTGCAGATCAGCGACAGCCACATGGGATTCAGCAAAGCTGCGAACCAGGACGTCGCGGAAACCCTGAAAGCCGCGGTCGCAAAAATTAACGCGCTGCCGGTTGCGCCGGAATTTCTGCTGCACACGGGAGATATCAGCCATCTTTCGAAACCGGAAGAATTCGACGCGGTGGATCAGATCCTGAAGACCGCCAAGGCGAGGGATGTCTTCTTCGTGCCGGGCGAGCACGACGTGCTCTCGGATAACGGAGAAATTTATCACGAGCGGTATGGAAAACAGACGCGCGGAGACGGCTGGTACAGCTTCGACAAGAACGGCGTGCATTTCGTCGGCCTGGTAAACGTAATGAACCTGAAAGCGGGCGGGCTGGGCGCGCTGGGCTCCGCACAACTGGAATGGATCAAAAGCGATTTGCAGGAGTGTTCCTCGAGCACACCTATCGTCGTGTTCGCGCATATTCCGCTGTGGTCGGTTTATCCGCAGTGGGGTTGGGGTACGGAAGACGCAGAGCAAGCGCTTGGATACTTGAAGAGGTTCGGGTCCGTAACCGTACTGAATGGGCACATTCACCAGACGATGCAAAAGATCGAGGGGAACGTGCGATTTCACACGGCTGCGTCGACTGCATTTCCCCAGCCCGCGCCGGGCACGGCGGATTCGCCCGGGCCGATGAAGGTGCCGGCGGAAAAATTGAAGAGCGTGCTGGGAATCACAGAAGTTGACTTTGTAAGAGGCAAGCAGGCATTGGCGGTAGTGGATTCGAATCTCGAGTAGAACGAAGAGACAAAACCGGAGGAAAAATGAAACGGAACCCCATGATCCTGATTTTCGCGGTGATCTCATTGCTGGCTTCTCGGGCGGCGTCGAAAGCCGAAGCCAGCCCGCAGAACGCAAGAGGAAACGAAGCTGCAACGGCGGTGAACATTGATAATTTCAGCTTCGGCCCCGCGGCATCAAAAGTCGCGGTCGGAACGACCGTAAAATGGACGAATAGGGACGACATTCCGCACACCGTGGTTAGCACGGACGGTGTGTTCAAGTCGCACGCGCTGGACACAGACGACACGTTTTCATACAAGTTCACGAAAGTGGGGACGTATGAATATTTCTGCTCGCTGCATCCCAAGATGACGGGCAAAGTCGTGGTGGAGTAGGGCGCCGTGGCGAATCCCTTCGATCCGCGAACAGTGCTGCTGGCCAAGCATGCACAGCATGTGGTGCTAATTCACTTTCCGATCGCGCTGTTTTTGACGGGCTTCCTGTTTGACGTGGCCGCGGGCTGGAAGCGCAATGCCTCATTGCAAATGGCGGCGTTTTACAACGTGAGCCTTGGCGGCGTCGCAGCGATTCCGACGGTGCTGAGTGGACTGCTGGCCTGGCGCTGGGAGCTCGAGGGTAGACACCTCCACGGGATCCTGCTGATGCACCTGGGTTTCGCTATTGCGGCCACCGTCCTGATGGTGCTTTCCGGCTGGCTGCATTGGACCGGCCGCAAGAGGCCGGGAACAGAGGCCAGAAGCCTGCGCCTGGCCGTCGAGTTCGCTGCGACGATGCTGGTGATGGCGACGGCTCATCTCGGCGGATTCTTGAGCGGCGTGAATAGTACGTTTTGAAGGAGACGAGAGAAATACCCCAGTAACGTGCAGAATACGCGAGACTTACAATTACGCTCGGCCTATCGGACAGGGTCGGAGTACTACGACGCGGGTACCCCGGCGAGTGGCTCTGATGTTCCATTGAGTGATGCAGACGCGGTCTTTAGAGTCAATCAACGGGTTGGGGGCCGCGCGGGGACAGCGGCCCCGAAAGGGACCGTGTGCGAGCTTCCCAACCCGGACTATTCCCACAACTTTTGGCCACTCCCGAACGGCAGATTGAAAAGCAACGGACAGGCAACGTCGGCAAATGGGCGTCGCCCTGGAACCGGAAGCGCATCCATAGGTTGCACGATGCGCCAACCAAGTCTTCGGGTTTCAGTTAGTTAGAATCTAAGAGAGTTCGGATGCGAAGCCCAGATGCACGCCGAGCGGTGGAAACGTGGGACACCTGAGGGGATTATCCGACAGCCGATTTCGCAACGGGGTGCTAGCCGTCCCGCTTGGCTTGGCGCTTGTGGCGGCATCCGTGGCAAGCGCGGCCACGCTCAGGCCGGACACAAGGGCCGCGTTTCAACGATACGTGCAGCTGACCGAGCAGCGAAATCAGCGCGAAATTCTCGGTGATGGGCCGTTCCTGTGGATCGACGGTCTGCCGGAAGCGCGGCGCACAGAAGTATACGAGCGGCTCAAGTCGGGCGAGGTGGAAGTCGAGCGGCTGGAAACGCGCGAAAACGGGAAGAGAATCCCGTGCCCGGAAGGATTAATCCACCATTGGATCGGCACAGCGTTTGTCCCGGGAGCGACGCTCGTGCAGGTCCTGAGCGTCTTGGATGACTACAATCACCACTCGAAATATTACCGGCCCGACGTCGAACGTTCCCGTATTGAGTGGAGGGAAGGAGACCACTTCCTCGTCTTTCTGAGGTTCCGCCGGACGAAAATCATTACCGTCGTGCTGAACACCGAACATGACGTGCGGTATTTCCGCGACGGTCCCGCTCGAGCACACAGCCGCAGCAGCGCGATTCGTATCGCACAGGTAGAAGATGCCGGCAAACCAGATGAGCATGATAGAGCGCCCGGCGACGACGACGGCTTCCTTTGGGGCATGGAAACATGGTGGCGCATGGAGGAAAAGGACGGGGGAGTTTACGTGCAGAGCGAAGTGGCTTCGCTGACCCGCGACATTCCGATAGGACTTGGCTGGATGATCGGGCCGTTTGTGACCAGCATCCCGAAGGAATCCCTAAGGTTCACGATGGAGTCGACGAGGCGCGCGGCACTAAGCAAGTTGCCGGGTGGGCTGGCACAGCCCTCGGGTCGTTAGTCACGGTAAGCGAACAGATGAACTCCAGCGCTGGTCAGAAGCGGATGGAACCAACTCGGTGAATTGTCGGCACCCGATGGAACCTGAATGATGCGATGCGCCCATTCGTGGATGAGGCCATAGGAATCGTAAACGCTGTACGAGTAAGCGAGGCCGTCGCCATCGGTGAGCATGTAACGCTTGCCGCGAGTGCGAACGAAGTTGAACGTATTCCACAGGCCCGCTTTGTAAAGCGCAAGTTTTAGCCAGCGGGCAAGCATGGGGCCTTGCCCGAAGCGGTTGCTATCCGCGACCAAGACGACTTTGCGAGCGACGCGTAGCATTTCCTTAATGACCAGGACGGGATTGGGAACATGGTGCAGCGTGCTGAATTCGCAGACGGCGTCGAAACTTGCATCAGGGAACGGCAGAGCCTCACCTGAACCTTGAACCAGCGACGCACCAACTCGATGACCGAGCGGGCCAGCCTGGTTCAGCAGCGCGGCGACAGGATCGAGGCCGCATACAAAAGCGCACGGAAAGGCATCTTTGAGATTCCGCAATCCCCGGCCGTTGGCCGTGCCCACTTCCAGAAGAGAGCTGATTCCGGCAGCGGCAAGAAGGGGTGCGACGAACTTCAGGCTGGCAGGATCCGCTGCACTCTCCATTGCGTGCATGCTCTCGTACTGCTCTGCGGTTTCCGTATAGTAGCGGCGCTGGAGGTCGATCGCGTGATTCAAGCGAGGGGACATGTTCGGAAAATCAGCACCTTCCGGTGCTTAAAGCAGATAGTGTACCGCATAAAACGAAGGGGCCCGCGATTTCAACGGCGGTTAATGAAACTGTTGACCAAGGCGAATACGCCCTCAGCGTGTCGGTCCCAGGAAAGCTTCCTTGCGGTGCGGCTGCCGTTCTCTCCGAGAAGACGCCTGGTGTCCGGCTGAGCGATAAGGCGCAGGATGGCCCCGGCAAGTTCGTGCGCGTCGGAAGGGTCGTGAAGAACTACCGCGTCTTCGCCGGGATGAACCCACTCACTCAATCCGGCGTTTGCACTGACGACCACAGGAAGTCCGCAACTCATGGCTTCGAGGGCGGGAAGATTGAAGGAATCCTCGAGCGACGGAGCGACCAGAATATCGGCGGCGGCGTAAAAGATACGCACATCCGCCTCCGGCGGTGCGAAAGTGACTTGCTTGTGTATCTGGAGGCGCTCTGCGAGCGCAAGGAATGGAGAGGAATCCTCCTGCCCGACAACTAGAGCGCGTGCTCGAGCTTCCCCGCACAAGACAAGCGCTTCTAGCAGCGCCACCAAACCTTTGTTACGCCAGTCGTTGCCGATCAAAAGAAGGACTACTTCGTCCGGATGGAAGCCCCATCGCTGGCGGGCCGCTTTGCGTAACGGCAGTAGTTGCTCAGAGGAAAAATGCGTCGAATCAACGCCGTTGGGAATCACGACGACGTCACTGCGCCCAAAGTACCGGGAGAGTTGCACGGCGGTATGGTCGGAAACCGCGGCCAGCTGGACACGCGGTCTGGTATAGAGCCGCCGTTCGAGGAAACATAACAGGCGATAGTACCAGCGCTGATGAAGGCGCCTGAGCCGGCCAGAAGGAGACGACCGTGCGAGTTCCGCCAACCGATGAAAAACCGCGTGGACGACGATCACGTTTGCGTCCGAGCAGTTAATTCCCGCAGAAAGCACGGCGTCATAACGGAGGCCGTGAACCTTGCTGTCCCACGCCCGCACGAAGCGATTCAGAAAGAACCAGCAGAAGAACCGCAAGACGTGTGGGCCAGGCACTGACCAGATGCGGTGCCAGGTCATGGAACCCGCATGGTTCCTTGCCGATCGCCCGCTGCTTAGAACATTCAGATCGGCTACCCGCTGCGCATACAGGTGAATCTCGACGTTCGGTTTGGCGGCAAGGCGCTCAAGCAATTCGGACAGAGCGCGCTCCGTACCGTGCCGGCGATCCACAAACGGAGAGATCACCGCGAGGCGCACTCAGCGGATCCAGCGGCGCTGCGGCTCAGCCGCGACGCCTGCGCCGGAAGAGCTCTGTGAGGCGAGGGCCAGGCGCGGCAAGCGAAAAAGAATTCCCAAGAGGAACCACAAGTAGGCGTTTAGCACGAAATCCTCATATGCGACCATGCTCGTAAACGTGATGGGAAACAGAAGCAGGAAGGCGTACCAGAAAATCGTAAATGCCAGAGGAAACCAGGGAGAACCGCGTAGCTTCTTGACAACCAACCATGCGGACACGACGACAGCTGAAGACATAATTAGCCAAAGAGCTAGTCCGCCGATGCCCATTTCAAAAACCAGGCTGCCGTAACCGCTTTCGACACCTTGGATGGGCTTCACATGAAAAAAGCGGCTGACGTACTGGCCGCCAAGACCGGTAGTTCCAATGCCCGAGCCGTAAAGCCAACGCGGTGTTTCAAAGGCGAGCATGAACGCCCGGATCGGATAATCCTTTACCCGCCATTGGAGCTCGCTGGCGGAGCTGCTGGGCAGCAGTGTTTGTGTGTAAACCGCAAACCGGCCCTCCAGGGCGCTGGGATAAGTTGCCAGCAGGAGGATCACCGCAAGTCCGACGGCAAACGCAGCTCGCTGCAGGGCGCGAAGCACCCGGCGCACCTCGCCTTGCCGCCAAGGCGCGCCCCACAGGAACGCAGCGACTCCGACAAGAGTGCTCCCGAGCGTCCACATCAACGCTCCCCGGGAAGCGCACATCATGACAGCGGCCGCCAGCACGGCGGTAACGATGAAAGCAAGCTGCCGGCCCTTCTTGTGACGGAGAAGGAGGTACCCGGCAAAACCCAGAGCGATAAGCCATGAAACAATCAGAAAATTCGCGAACCGCCCGCCGCTGACGAAAACCGAAGTTGGACGGTAAACGACTTCTCCGGAGAGCGGCGCCACGCGATAAAGGGTACTTAGTTCGCGGAGGTCGTCGGGAAGGCGAGCCGGGTTCAGGAACCCCGGGCCGATAATCGACTGCGCGATGCCAAGCGCGGCAATCACCAGGGCGAGAACCAGATTCAAGTGGAAAAAGCGCCGCAATTGGACCTCTGAATCGAAAAGCGCATAGCCCAGCAAGAGCAGCGGCGCATAATAGAAAAACAGCTTAACGCCGAGTAAACCGAACATGATATGCGGCGAAACCGGATTGAAGATCTGCATGACGCCGAACCAGACAAAGATCAGCAGCGGCACCAAAAACGGCGGCCGAAACGATTGAATCTTGCCGCGACGCCAGGCCATGAAAAACGAAAGATAGACCAAGGCCAATAGAGCATCTTTAGCGAAATATATGACCATGTTGTTGCCGAGGAACTTGCGAAACAGGTCTTCGACCAACAACCATACAAAGAAAGCGTAAACGCCGCGTCTCCAATCATTAAGCACGGAAATTGCCAAGGCGATTCCAACGATGCCCAACGCCACCAAGAGCAAACCTTTCAGGTCGCCACGAAGGATCAATTGGGCCGCCACGTAGGCCGACAAGCCTGCAACGAGAAAACCACCCGCAGCCGCGAGAATCCGACTGCGTGGACTGACGTCGGATGCTTGCCCCAGATTTCTCATCGAGAGGATTGAGCACCTTCGGCCGCACCTTTGGAGTGCGGGAGTTCCGCTGATTTCGCTACAGGGATCTTAGCAGCTCCACATAACGGCCAATCATTTGTCTGGCATCGTACAGGCGCATGGCACGCTCACGTGCGCGACGACCCAGAGATTCCGCGGATCCCGGAGAAACGATCAAACGTTCCATACAATCTGCAAGCTCTGTTGCCTTGCCGGCGCTAAAGGTCAGGCCGCTCTCACCTATCTCCTCCGGCAGCGCGCCGATTTCTGAAGCGATGATGGCCTTGCCAGCCATCATTTGCTCGAGGGCTGAGAATCCCGCAGTCTCTTCGGACACGGTGGGGATTACGCATGCCGAAGCCTCGTCCAGCAGACGCCGCAAGTCTTTTCCCGTCTTGAATCCGAGGAAGGATACGTGTTTGTGCAGGCCCAAACGCAGCGAGAGGCCTTCCAGTACAGAGCGCAGGGGCCCGTCTCCCACGAGCAAGACTTGAAAGACTCTTCCACGGGCCTTCAATATTCCGGCAGCCTCGATCAGGGTGCCGACGCCTTTTTCCGCAACCATTCTTCCAACGTACACGAACCGCGGTGGGTCGCTAGGTCGAGCGAAACTGGGCAGATCTGTCTGCGGCACGCCCTGATGAATCACAACCGAGGCGGGCAGACTCAGCCTGTGAGCCAGATGCTGAGACACCGAAACGTTGTAGCGCGAAAACAAACACAAAAAACGCCTGAGAAACGTCAGCATGACCCTTGCCACGCCGCGGACGAAACCGAGCTCGCCGCCGCAGCAGCGGATACATTCGAGGTAACGGCTGCTGCGGAAATGGCCTGGACAGCAGGCCTGCGTCTGATAATGAAACAGCAAGCCATTGGGACAAATCGTTTGGTATCCGTGGTGAGTCACCACAACGGCTTTCCGTTGCACTAGACCGAAGAACAGCGGAAGCATGGCGGGACCGGCAAGCAAAACAACGTCGGAGTCACCGATCAAACGCCGCAGTTTCCAGACAGAAGGCCGACGGATGACCAAAAGATCCGCCGGCACGGGGTTCTCGCCGAGGCGGTCCGGTGATTTGGTTACTACGGTCAATTTCACCGAGTTGGCAGGCGCGACCGCGGAAGGCAACTCAGTGGCTAGCCGCCTCGAAAACGTCTCAACCCCACCGATGTCGGGAGCAAAACTATGTGAATAAAGAAGTAGATTCACGCTTTTTCCCACTCGTTTGAATGCTAGAGCGGCGCCGGCAAATGGTCCTCCACGCTCATTATGCCGAATGAACTCCTGCATCCTCGCGGTTTTCCTTCTGTAGAAGCCCTACTCCGCGGAGCACCGGGGCGTTTGTTGCATGGGCTTCTACGGCAAACTCCCGGAAAGCGGTGTTCCAATCCGCGTCGTCGGAGAGCAACAAACCGCCTGGCCTGAGATGTGGATAGGCCGCGCGGTATTCCCAGAGCATGTGCTCGTAGCTATGCAAGCTGTCATGAATGAACACATCCATCTTCCCCAAATGCGAGAGGAGTTCAGGCAAAAGCTTGCGTGAGTCGCCGAGTCGAAGGTTCCAGCGGGATCGTAGCCAACTGGGCACGATCCACCCGGGTGGCTTGCCCTTCGGCAGGTAACGCGGATCACCTAGCTCAATCGAATACAGCGTGCCTCGCTGGTTCCGATGCAGTGCGTAAAGCAAGTAAGACGTGGATACGCCGCTGGCAACGCCGGTCTCGACTACCACGTCAGGCGCGAAGGCGCGCACCGCTGCGTACTGGATCAGCACTTTTTTGGCGTACAGGCTGGCGCTTTCGATCTCGGCGGTCACAAATTCGGCTTCGGCGGCACGAAGACGGGAAGCGAACGCCGAATCTTGAAGCGGCTCATCTAGAAAAGAGCGAATCGTGCTGGCCGGAACGGACGTAAACCGAGCGAGTGCCCGCTCGTCGGCGCGGCTGAATTCTCTGGCGAGCGCACGAGCTGTGTAAGCTGGGTTGCGAACAGCAAACCGAAGGCGCGATCCAAGACGATGCAGGATCCAGTTCAAGGCGATTTTCCTATTGCAGATGAATTCGGCGACGCGATCTTTGCAGGTGCTCCCGCGTCGCTCCGAGAGTGGAGTACCGCTTTGTCTACGGCCTCAAAGGTCGCATCGATGTTGTGTTTGGGACTCCACGTTTCCATGTGTGTACGCGCCGCGATGCCGGCTGCGCGCAGAGACGCCGGTTCCCTGATGACGCTATCGAGAATCCGCGCGAGGGCAGTCACGTCTCCAGTCGGGAAAATAAAATCCGACCTCACCGGTACAATTAAGTCCTTTGCTGCTCCAACACTACTACTGGCAATTACGGGGCAACCGCAGCACATCGATTCGTTTACGACAACCGCAAAGGGCTCGTACTCCGAGGGAAGCACCATCACGTCTGCAGCGGCGTAGACACTAGGCAGCAGGGATTGGTTCACGAACCCCAGAAAGCGGACGCGGTCTCCAATGCCGAATGCCAGGGCGGCAGACCGGAGCTCTTCACGGAGAGGCCCTTCCCCGGCAAAGACCAGGACGGATCGGTCGGGTCGGGCGCGGGCAAAGGCTTGCAACAAATCGGCTGGACGTTTCCAAGACTGCAATTTTGCGCAGTAGAGCACCGCGAGATCGTTCTCCGACACGCCCCACGAAGCGCGGGTGGCATTTCGATCGGTTCGGGCCGCCTGCGCGCTCCACCAATCGTTGTCCACCACGAACGGCGTAAGGGTTACCTTTTCAGACGGAATGCCGAGAGACGACATCATTTCGGCCGTTGCACTAGACGGCACAATGACCTGGTCGGCAAGTCTGAAGAGGACGGGCCAGAAATAGATTTTTGCTGTGGCCTTCCACGACCTGCCGTCTCGGGGCGCTAGGCTGGCTGCATCTGTGCCGAACAGGAACGCCGCGCCGCAAGACCTTGCCGCGCGATAGGCGATCCAGAACGACGCCCGGCGGTAGCTTACATAGCACAGGATGGCGTCGAACCGTCGGTCAAGAATGAGCGCGCGAAGTCCCGGATTTCGCAGACCCCAGAAAGACTCCGCGCCGGAGCCGTGATTCGGCACGTGGGTCCAGTTGTATCCCTCAAGAAGGGGAACATCCCATTGCACCGTAGCTTCAAACTCTGGATCGACGCCGCGCTCCGCGCCACGCAGACTGCAGTAAGCCACGCGCAAATCGAACCGGGGATCCTCCGACATCCGGCGAAAGATCGGCGACATGTATTGCACCGGATGAGAAGCAATGGCGAGGACACGGTATCGCGGCAAGGCGGCTCCCTGTGCCGGTAACGCTGGTGCCGCGGTATCCGCGACAACAGACATTGCGGACGGTAAAAACGGTCGCAAGGACAGATCCCCCGGAGCAAGTATAGCGATTTCTCCGACCGGAGCAGAAGAGAGTGGAAAAGGGCGGAAGCCTAAGATGTAGCGGGAGGAGCAACAAAGCCGACGAACTCACGTTCGAGCGCTGCAGCAATTTGCAAGAGCAGAAGGTCGTCAGTCACGCCGGAGATGAGCTGCAGGCCCACCGGCAAACGATCCGCGGTGAAACCACAGGGAATGGAGATCGCCGGGACGCCGGCGAGGTTGGCAGGACGATTATTCCGTAGCAATAGAGCGCGCGTGGAATGCTCTTGCGAGCCAATGAGGGTTTTCTCTTCGCCGATAAGCGGGGCAGAGATTGGCGTTGTTGGAATAACAAGCGCATCTACCTTCGCTTCAGCCATGGCGGCGTGCAATAAGCGGATGAATTTGCCGCGGACCTCGAGCGCATTGAGGTAAGCGGTCGCGGAAACCCTTGTGCCTGCTTCCAAACGCGAGCGTACATCCTGTCCATAGTCGGCACTGAAATTTGGGAACCAGCCGGACAGTTGATGGACATGGGTGGCTTCTGGCCAGGCAATCTGATTTCCGGCGTCTTCGGTTTCCGCCAGCATGGGAATCGAGAGTTCCCGCACAAAAGCGCTTCGCTCTTGGACAACGCGGACGGCTTCGTCGAAGACCCGCCGAACATCCTCGGCTATCGGATGAAAGAATAAGTCCTTCGGCATGCCCAGCCGGAAGCGCCGTTTTGTTCTCGGGTGTGCCAAGAGTGCGTTTTCGCCTTCGCCGCGAGCGAAGATGGGATCGAGGAGGAGCGCCGCGTCGGAGACGGAGCGGGCGAGCGGTCCGACGAAGTCGAGCGTGCGAGAAAGAGGGATTACATCCTGAGCACTGACGCGCCCCACACCGGGCTTGAATCCGACGATGCCGCACAGGGCGGCGGGCACGCGGATCGAACCGCCCGTGTCGGTTCCGATGCTCGCGTAGCACAGACCCGCGGCGACAGCAGCCGCAGAACCTCCGCTGGAGCCCCCGGAGATGCGCTCCAGATTCCAGGGATTACGCACGGGACCGTAGTGCGGGTTGTTATTGCTCACGCCGTAAGCGAATTCGTGCATGTTGGTTTTGCCGAGGAGTACGGCGCCGGATTCCTTGAGACGCGCCGCTACAGGAGCGTCGTGGAGAGGGATGAAATCGCGAAGTACTTTGGACCCGGCCGTGGTGCGGACGTCCCTGGTGAAAATGTTGTCCTTGAAGGAGATTGGAACACCATGAAGCAGACCTCGATCGTGCGACGATTTTCTGAAAAGCTCAGATTCCGCTTTTCTTGCCGCAGCTATCGCAAGATCGCCGGTGACGGTGATATACGCATTGAGCTTAGGGTTAAGACGCTCCACGCGTGAAAGGAGAAACTGCGTGACTTCGACGGGTGAGACCTTGCGCTTGCGGTACAGGCGGCCAAGCGCGGCGATGGAGAGGAACGCCAGATCGGAGTCAGACATGGAAGAGAAAAACTTTAACACAGAGGACGTCGAAGCAATGCGGACGACGTCGAGAAGTCGGAGCGGAAAGCCGCCACGGCAGTCTCGGGAAGTAGCAAGTGCCACACCAATTCCAGCAAGCGCAAAGGATCGGTGCCAAAGGCGAAGGCAATCTAGAACAGTTTTTCGTGGCGTCGGAGGTTGCCGAACGTCCCGATATTGGCGATGAGAAATGCCACGCGGAACTGATTTTCGGTGCGCACGTTGCCCAGCGCTATGCGACGGTATTCGAACGAAAGACCGCAGCAGCCGCCGTTGTAATTGACCTGCATGATTTGGTTCTGGAGTGTGCTGTTGGTGATGTCGTAGCTGAGGCCGGCGACAGCATTAAAGCCTTTGCGATTCAACGCGCCGTAACCGAGCAGGGCCCGGACCTGGTTCGAAAGCGGCTGAAGAGCGGGGTCGGCCTGCAAACGGAAGTGGGCGACGCTCACGAAGAATTCGCTATAAGGTTTGACGTTGACTAGCGACCCGATGGCTGTAACTTTGGCAAGTTGCGGGTCATATTCAAGGATCTGCTCGGCGTCGTAGCGGCCTCCGGGAGTGACTTTGAAATCGCTGATGATGGGCGACCAATTGCGCGGGCCGAGAGCGAAGGCAAACGGAGTGATGTCGTTCAGCGCCTGGAAGACGTTTCGTTGTCCTTCGACAATGGCGCCGCCGAAAGTAGGATCGAAATAGTGTTTCTGGGAGATTTTCCAGCTCAAGAGTTCGACAGGCTGATCGTCGCCGGTTTTGACAAAAAGGCGCTGAGCAAAGCCGTACTCGACTTCGCTGGTATCGGTAAGTGTTGCATCAGAGTCGAAACGGATAAAGCGGCCGAAGTCGTTAACGCCGGTTACGTATCGGTAGATGATGTCCGGCTCGATGGTGTGTTTGAAGCGGCGGCGGGGGCGATCCTTCCTGAGGGATTCGTGGTCGAAAAAACGCTCGAAGGACGGCGGACGGAGATCGACGGTAAACTCGCCGGTGTTGCGGATCAGGGATTCTTCACTCAGCGAGCCGGTGGCGTCAAGCGAGGCGCCATAGCGCGTGGTGCGAACGGCGGCAGACGTGGTGACGCCAAGCCAAGGGCCAAAATGAATGGGGACTGTCACGCGAGGCGCGAATTCGCCTCGTTGAACCATGGCGGGAGTTTCCAGAAACTGGTCCTGGCGGCGGACAGAGCCGACAAAGGAATCGAAACCGAAATACACGGGAAGATTTCTCCAAGGAGCCTGATCGACGGAGCCGAAGCGTGCTTCAGGAGCGCTGCGAAGCGAGACGCTGGTTTCAGGATTGATGGCGAGAAAATTCTTATCATTAAGCGCTGCGAAGTTCAGGCTGAACCCATGGAAATTGTTGGTCAGAAAGCCCGCGCTGCGAACTTCCGAGTTGATGGCATCGCCGTAAGCATCCGCAAAAGCCAGGCGGAAAGTGAGCGAGGAGAGTTGGTTGATGTCGGTGACGAAGCGCCAATTGCCGGGCAAGAGCGACTGCATTTCGAAACGCTGCTGGTGGCCGCCCTGCGGCTGGCGCAGGCCTGATGCGTCGCGAAGTCCGCGGTCGATAACGCCGTAATAGTTGTAATTGATCGAGGTGTTCTGAGAGGGCGTGGCGCGAATTTCAGCGCGCTGCGACCAGCCACGGCGGCTCATCAACTGCGCACCCAGGGTGGCATCCATCCACGTGGCGGGAGCCCAATAAAAGGCGTCGCCAAAGATGAAACCCTTGCGGGAACTGTTGCCGATATCCGGAATCAGGAAGCCTGATTGACGCAGACGCGCGCCCGCAGGAGCGGTGGCGTAGGGAATCCAGATGAGTGGCACCTTGTAAATGCGGAAGTTGGCGTTGACCAACGCGACGGTCTTGTTGAGCCGGATTCTGGCGCGCGGAGCGAAGAATTGCCACGTGGGGCGGGACGGATCGCAAATCGTAACCCAAGCGTGGCGGACGATGTAGACGTCGCCCGGCAATCGCTGGACTTCTCCGGCCTGAAAATACAGAGGATTTTCCGAGACCAGGACCATCGGATTGGGCCGACGCATGATCCTGACGGTGCCGCGCACGTTCTGGAACGTTCCGACCCCGCTGGCGACATTGTAATGCGCTTCATCGGCTTCAAGGTGTTGGTTTTCGTAGTCGAATTGGACGTTACCGCTGGCGACGGCGTCGCGGGTCCGATTGTCGTATTCCATGTGATCGGCACGGAGGCGGAATTCCTCGTACTGAAGGTCGACGTCGCCATCGGCGATGAATAAATCGCCCTGGCGTTTCTGAGGGCCACTGGAAGAAAGCGTGGCGTAGCCGCCTTTGCCAGATGACACGCGGATCTGCTGGGGCGTAGACGCACAATCGGCGGGTCGAACGACAACGGCGGTTGACAGAGCGGATCCTAGAGCGAGAAAGAAGGTTTTGCGGAAAGCGGATTTCACGCGGCGTCGTCCCAACGAGTCAGTTGGATAGCCTAGCACGGGGTTAGGGTTCCGCGCAGAAAGCCGCGTCGCCGGAGTACGTTTAAAGAATTGGTGTTTTGGGTCGCAAGAGGTATGATGCGCGGCCTCGGGAAAGCAGAGACGTGAAACGCCCGGGTGGGCTTTGCGTCTAAGGGAAACAGGGGTTGCGGAGTGTCGGAGGCTGCACTGCCTCCGTTTTCGGGAAATGGCCGATTCTCAGAACAATTGACCTAAGGAGAGAGGTATGAACGCGAAGTGGCGCGGGCGGAGTATGGTTGCGGCTTGCGGGTTGGCAATGTTATTGAGCGGATACGCCGGCATCGCGCCGGCGAAGGCGGGAGCGGCAGCGCAAGAGAAGAAAGAAGGGAAGAAGGACGAAAAGAAGGACGAAAAGAAAGCGCTGACACTGAAACCGGACCGCAAAATCGAGTTCTCAACCGATGAGGGCACCTGGCTCTCGCTGGACGCTTCGCCCGACGGCAAGACCATCACCTTCGAGTTGCTCGGCGACATCTACACCCTGCCGATCGAGGGCGGAGAAGCCAAGCTGATCGACGGCGGGATGGCGTTCGACAGCCAGCCTGTTTATTCGCCGGACGGAAAATGGATCGCCTTCATTTCGGATCGCGATGGGAGCGACAACGTATGGGTGATGAAACCCGACGGAAGCGACCCAAAACAGGTATCCAAGGATCCGAACAGTCAGTTTGCTTCGCCGAGTTGGGATCCCACGGGGAACTATGTTTTTGTATCCAAGACGAGTTTCGGAATCGGCTCGCGCGAAATCTGGATGTATCACGTGGACGGCGGAACCGGCATTCAAATCACCAAGTCCAAACCCACGCCGACGATTCGTCGGCAAGACCGGCCAAATGCAATGGGTGTTGTGGCTTCCGCGGATGGAAAGTATCTGTACTTCGCGGAGAGAAAGGGACCGTTTTCCTACAACACGATGTTTCCGCTGTGGGAAATCAAGCGGAAGGATCGCACCACGGGAGACGAGGACACGATTATTCAGCAGCCTGAAAGCGCATTCCGGCCGCTGCTTTCGAAAGATGGCAAGCTGTTGCTATACGCCAGCCGTTACGAGACAGAAACCGGTTTGCGGCTGCGCAATTTGCAGACCGGGGACGACCGCTGGGTGCGTTATCCGGTAACGCGCGACGACCAAGAGGCGCTGTTCACGCGGGACCTTTTCCCAGGCTATGCGTTTTTGCCCGGCGAAAAGGAAATTGTCTACAACCAAGATGGAAAAATCCGTCGGCTGAACCTGGAAACAGGAGCCGAGCAGGTTATCCCCTTTACGGCCAAGGTAGCGCAGGACATCGGACCGAAACTGGATTTCCCACAGCGGATCGAGCAGGGGCCGGTGAAAGTTCGATTGATCCAGGATCCAGTCGAGTCCCCCGATGGCAAAAAGCTCGCCTTTTCCGCAATGCTGCACCTGTACACGATGGACCTGCCGAAAGGGACTCCGATCCGGCTAACGACGGGAGATGCGCGCGAATTTCAGCCGGCATGGTCGCCGGACGGAAAATGGATCGCATACGTCACGTGGAACAATGGAGACGGGGAACTCTGGAAGATTCCTTCGACGGGTGGGACGCCGCAGCACTTGTCCCGCACGAACGCCGTGTATAGCAACCCTGTATGGTCGCCGGATGGCGAGCGAATCGTGTTCTTGCGTGGGAACGCATACGATCGAGAAAACAGCTCATTCGACGGCGGGCAAACGGCAAATGCCGATTTGATGTGGATCCCGGCGGACGGCGGCGAAGTCCATTTGATCCTGCCGGCGAGAGGAGCCGGTGCTCCGCACTTCACGCACGACAACGATCGAATTTACGTGTACACGCCGCAGGGACTGATTTCACTGCGCTATGACGGGACAGACCGGCGAACGCATCTTCAGGTTAAGGGGCAGGGACTCTATTTCTTCGAGGAACCCATTGCGGCCGACGACATTCAGGCCAGCCCGGACGGGCAGTGGGCTTTGGCTCACGTGATGAACCAGCTTTACCTTCTTCCTATGCCGCAAGTGGGCGGCGAGGCGCCTACCGTGAATGTGACGAGCCCCTCGATTCCTGCGAAGCGGCTGACGGACATCGGAGCCGATTATTTCGGCTGGGCGGATGACGGCAAAACGGTGGCGTGGGCCGTTGGCGCGAGCTATTTCCGCGAACCGGTCAGCGCCATCTCCCTGGAGCAACCGAAGGAAGAAAAGAAAGAAGAGGAAAACAAAGAAGACAAGAAAAACGCGGACGGAGTCGACGCTGGCAAGAGCGCCGTTACAAAACAGGAGTCCGCAGGCGGGAAGCAGGAGAAAGCCGGCGACAAAAAGGATGAGAAAAAGCCGGCTAAATTCAAAGAGCAAGACCAAAGCGTGCAGGAGATCGCCGTAGATTTGGAGATGCCGCGGAAAACTCCCGAGGGCACGATCGTGCTGCGCGGCGCCACGGTGGTCACCATGAAAGGTGATCAAGTGCTGAAGGACGCCGACATCGTGGTGGAGAACAACCGGATCACGCGCGTAGGCCCCAAAGGGCCGGTGCCGGCAGGAGCGACGATTTTCGATCTTCGCGGAAAGACCGTGACGCCGGGATTCATCGATACCCACGCGCACTGGTTCGAAATCCGGCGGGGCATTTTGGACACGCAGAACTGGGCGTTCCTGGCGAATCTGGCATACGGTGTGACGTCCGGCCTCGACGTGCAGACAGGGAGCAACGATACCTTTGCTTATCAAGACCTCGTGGATACCGGCGACATCGTTGGGCTGCGAGCCTTTTCCACCGGGCCGGGAGTGTTTTCGGACAACAATTTCAAATCGGCCGAAGAAGTGAAAGGCGTTCTGACGAAGTACCGGAATTACTACGGCACCCACAACATCAAGAGCTACATGGTTGGCAATCGCAAACAGCGGCAGTTCATGGTGGAAGCGGCAAAAGAACTACAGATGATGCCAACGACGGAAGGCGCGCTGGACCTGAAGCTCGACCTCACGCACGTAATCGACGGCTTCCACGGAAACGAGCACACTCTGCCGGTGACGCCGCTGTACAAGGACGTACTGACGATGTTCGCGCAATCGGGAATCTCTGAAACGCCGACGCTTATCGTGAACTACGGCGGGCCGTTTGGCGAGAACTATTGGTACGAAAATAGCGAAGTACATGACAACGCGAAACTCAATCACTTTACGCCGCATCGGGTGATCGATGAAAAGACGAAGCGGCGTCCGGAATGGTTCCGCAAGGATGAATATGCATTTCCCAAGCTGGCGGCGCAGGTAACCAAGCTCCTGAGAGACGGAGGGCTGGTGGGAGTAGGAAGTCACGGACAGTTGCAGGGGCTCGGGTATCATTGGGAGATGTGGATGCTCGCCAGCGGGGGCATGACACCGCTGGAGGTGCTGCGATGTGCAACCGTGAACGGCTCGAAGATCGTCGGGAGGCCGGATGATTTGGGAACCGTCGAGCCGGGAAAGCTTGCCGACCTCGTCATCTTCGACAAGAGCCCGCTCGACGATATTCACAATACGAATACCATTCGCTGGGTCATGAAAAACGGAGAGCTCTTCGAGGGCGACACGCTCAATGAAGTGTGGCCACAGCAAAAGAAACTGGCTCCCCTTTGGTTCTGGAACAACTACGATGAACCGAAGGCGGGGGCGCCGCTGAGCTACGGAAAAACCGCGCAGCCGTGAGCAGTGCCGCGGCCGAAGCTACTCTGCTTTTTGTTTAGCCAGCGTCTTGTCATGGACTTCGCGGTACCACGAGAAGGTGCGCCGCAGACCTTCTTCAAATTCGACTGTCGGGTTGTAGCCGAGTACCTCCCGGCTCTGCGTGACATCCGCTTGTGAATGAAGGATGTCACCTTCTCGAGCCGGCTCGTACTTTGCTTCCTGCTGTTCACCCGCGATTTTCTGCAACAGCGAGACCGTCTGATTCAGCGTGAAGCGGTTGCCGGTACCGATGTTGCAGACTTTACCCGAGGCGTTCGGCGCTTCGCAGGCCAACAGGTTTGCCTGGACGACGTTTTCCACGTATGTGAAATCGCGCGACTGTTCGCCGTCGCCGAAAATCACCGGCTGACTACCTTCGAGGAACGCGGTACAAAACTTGGAAAGCACACCGGAATAGGGCGAATTGGGATCCTGGCGCGGGCCGAACACGTTGAAATACCGGAGCGAAACGTTCTCCAGGCCGTAGATACGGCCGAAGGTCTGAGCATAGAGTTCCCCAACATACTTGGTTACCCCGTACGGTGAAATCGGCGCCGGCTGCATGGTCTCGACCTTCGGGAGGGTCGGGGTTTCTCCGTAAGCTGAAGAAGACGCCGCAAACACTACGCGCTTGACCTTCGCGTCGCGTGCCGCCAAAAGCACGTTAAGAGTGCCGTCGACATTGATGCGGTTGGTTTCGATCGGATCCTTCACCGAGCGAGGAACAGATGTTCGGGCAGCCAGATGGAGAACATAATCTGCCTCTTGCATCGCTTTGCGGACTACTTCGAGGTCAGTAATACTGCCCTTGATGAAAGAGATTTTGTTGCGCACGTCGGCGAGGTTTTCTTCCTTCCCCGCAGAGAGGTCGTCAAGAACGACCACGCTATGCCCACGGCGGATCAACTCATCGACGGTATTTGAACCGATAAAGCCCGCTCCGCCGGTGACGACGAAACGCATACAGAGATCTCCTTCCCCCAAGAAAAACTGCAGATATCCGGCGGCCGGTATCCCCTAACAAAACAGCGGGGCAGGCGCGCATCGTATTGTACGATGAAAGCAGGAAAGGCAAGGCTCTCGTGAGTGCAGCGGTTTCCGAATCGATATGAGCCGGCGCTTCGCCATGTTAGCGGCAGGCTTTGGAGCAGTCCTGTGCGCTGCGGCCGCTTTCGGCTGGCTGCATGTCCGAAACAGGACACCGGCGGTGACCTTCACGCCGGAACCGGAAGCCGTCAAACCGGCGCACGACGCGAACGCGCTGCCAACTGAAAGCGCCGGCAGCCTCGTTTCGCCAAAGAGGATTTCGCCGGAGGCGGGTTTTGCTCCGATACCCGGAGAAGTGCTGGATTTCTCCGCCACGGTAGCCAAGGTCGACAACGTGGCGAGCCTGCGGCTGAAAATCAGCGGCGAAACACAGCTAGGCGCAAATCGCGTTTGGCACCTGCAGGCGTTCGCGCACACCCGGAATCCTTTACGCATGGTGTTCACTCTGGACGATCAGTTCGATTCCTACAGCACGCCTGAGAGGTTCACGAGCTTGCAGTATGAAATGCATCTCGACGAGCGCGGCGAAAGGGTGAACTCAGTTCAGCGGTTGAGCGCAACGGGAAGAGAAACCGCCCCTGCTGGGACCTCCATGGTTCGCGTGATCCCGGGAACGCGCGATCCTCTCGGACTGATGCAATATCTTCGTTCCATCGACTGGGCGACTACGCGCGAAGTAAAGAGCACGGTGTTCGACGGTCGGAAACTATACGAGGTCCACGCGCAACGGACCGGCAGCGCGAAAGTCTCTGTGCCCGCGGGAACCTATGCCACGAACGCCATCGACATACGCGTCTATGATAACGGCGCTGAAATGAAGGATGCGCATTTCGCACTTTATATCGGAAATGACGAAAAGAGGACGCCGGCGCTCCTGGAAGCCACCCTCCCTTTCGCGACGGCGAAAGTAGCATTGACGAAGCGCAGCAACTAGAGGGAGCGTTGGTAGTCGGGTCCTATCGATCCGGATAGAGCTCTTTTTCCACCAAGCTGCATACAATGTGTCCAACCGCGATGTGAGCTTCCTGGATGCGTTGGGGATCCCGGGAAGGAACGTTCAAGAGCAAATCGACTCGCGAAGCGAGCGCTCCGCCCGTTTCTCCAGTCAAAGCTGCAAGGAACGCTCCCCGCTTTCGAGCGGCTTCAGCGCCGCGCAGCACATTCGGGCTATTCCCACTTGTTGACAGCGCGACGATGACGTCGCTGGGGTTCGCGAGCGATTCCACTTGCCGGGCAAAGATTTGTTCAAATCCGTAATCATTGCCGGCTGCTGTCAGAATGGAAGGATTTGTAGTCAGCGCCAGGGCCGCCATACCTGGACGCTCGGAGCGAAGCCGCACGACCAATTCGGCGGCGAGATGCTGAGCGTCCGAAGCGCTTCCGCCGTTTCCAAACAGCACCAGCTTGCCCCCGGCGCGCAACGCGGAAGAGATTTTGCCGGCGAGCTGTTCGATGCGCGAAACAAGCTCATCCGAAAAAGCCTGCTTGACGCGTGCGCTTTCCTGCAATTGACGACGAATCTCTTCCAGTGAGCCGGACATGCGCCCTCAGCAGAGGACGATTTTCTCGCGATGGCGGACCACCCGGCGAGTGGCGTTGCGGGTGTCGATGACCAGTTTCGAGGCATCCGCGATGGCATTGTAATCGTAGCTGGAGTGGTCGGTGGCGATCACCACGGCATCGTAGCCGCCCAGAGTCTGGGCGTCCAGCGGAACCGACTTCATGCCTTCATAATTGTAGTGGCGCATTTTATGAAGTTGCGGGAAGTACGGATCGTTGTAATCGATGCGCGCGCCGTGCTCTTGCAAAAGCTGCATGATCTTCAGGGTAGGAGACTCCCGGAGATCATCGACGTCTTTCTTGTATGCGACGCCGAGCACGAGAATCTTGGAACCGTTAAGGCTCTTCTTTTGCTTGTTAAGAGCGTTCGCAACGGATTCCACCACGTGATAAGGCATCGAGGTGTTGATTTCTCCGGCCAACTCGATGAAACGGGTGGCAAAGTCGAATTCGCGCGCCTTCCACGATAGGTAATACGGATCGACGGGAATGCAGTGTCCGCCGAGGCCCGGACCGGGGTAAAACGGCATGAAGCCAAAAGGCTTGGTAGCGGCCGCGTCGATCACTTCCCAGATGTCTATGCCCATGCGAAGTCCCAACAGCTTTAACTCATTGACCAATGCGATGTTCACGCAGCGAAAGATGTTCTCCAGTAGCTTGGCCATCTCCGCCGCGCGTGTGGAGCTGACCGGCACAACACGGGCGACGACCTGCGCGTACAAGGCTTGCGCCGCTCGTCCGCTCGGAGGATTCAAGCCGCCCACCACCTTGGGAATCTGTGCGAGTCCATACTGTTTGTTGCCCGGATCTTCGCGCTCCGGCGAAAACGAGAGAAAGAAATCGGTAGGAATGTTCTCACTTTCGGGTCCCGAGGCGATCGGACATTTCAGACCGCTTTTCTCGAGGATCGGCAGCACCAGTTCTTCGGTGGTGCCAGGATAGGTTGTGGATTCAAGGGATACCAGCTGACCACGCTGCAAGTGCGGCTGAATGGAAATTGCCGTCTGCTCAACGTAGCTCAAGTCAGGTTCGCGGCGTTCATCGAGAGGAGTCGGAACACAAATGATGATGGCGTCCGCTTCCTTCAATTTGGCGAAGTCCGTCGTCGCACTGAAGTGCCTGCTATTCACAAACTGCTGGATTTTGTTCTGCGGGATATGTTCGATATAGGATTTGCCGGCGTTTAGCATGGACACTTTGGCGGGATCGGTGTCAAAGCCCGTAACTTTATGGCCGGCCTCCGCAAAGCGCAGGGCCAGGGGAAGTCCCACATATCCACAACCGATGATGGCGACCTTGAGTTGCGCACCCTTGAAGTATTCCGGCTTACGATCAGTAGGCATAGCTTCAGCGTTTCTCCTGTTGTCCGTGGAAATCAGAAACCACCACGAAACGGCGCCTGCGGTCTACTAACTATAGCAGGTAGTAGCCTGGGCCTTCAAAATAGCTTGGGTCGTTTAACGATATATCAATTCTCTTCGGTGTTCGCTTGCCGGGCAGGGCAACCAACATCGAAAATAATCATGCAGCGCTCTTTGCGGCACGAGGCGTCTGAACTGCCGCATTGCGCCGCGAATTGCCTGTTTCTCGGGCCTTCCGCCACCGGGTGCAACTCCGCAGTACCATAAGAGTTCGAGCCGATGATCGACTTGCACTGCCATATCCTGCCGGGCCTGGACGACGGTCCCGACACTCGCGAGGAATCGCTCCGAATGGCCGAGAGCGCGGTGGCGGACGGCATTACGCACGTCGTTGCCACGCCGCATTCCAGCGAACACTATTTGTTCGATTATGGACGCGTTCGAAAGCTGCGGGATGAATTGCAGGAGGCCGCGCCCGCGGGCTTGGTTATATCAACCGGCTGCGATTTCCACGTAAACCCAGAGAACCTGGCGGCTCTTCGTTTCGAGCCCGCGCCATTTTGCATCAATCAGAAGAATTATCTGTTGGTGGAATTCAACGAATTCTCGATCCCTCCCACGATGGATCATACACTCCACGAGTTGAAACTCGCAGGCATTTGCCCTGTAATCACACATCCCGAGCGCAACCGGATTCTCTGCTCGGATCCGCAGCGGCTAAGCAACTGGATACGGCTCGGCTGCCGCGTGCAAGTAACTGGAGGATCTTTGACTGGCGCGTTCGGAAAGGTCGCGCGCGAAAAGGCCCTCTCGTGGATCGCAAAGGGCATGGTGCACATCGTAGCGAGCGACGCGCACAATGCGAAACGGCGCCCGTTGGTATTGAAACCGGCGTACGAAGTCGTCCTCGACAAATTCGGCAGACACATTGCGGAGGCACTTTTCGTGGCGAATCCAAAAGCGGCGATTGAAGGAAATCTACTGCCGTATGCGCCGGAAGTGCAGGATGTCCACAAAGCCAAAAATCGTTTTTGGTTTTTCTAGCTGGGTTAAAACGGGTATCGGGTGCAATCGAGTGGTTAATGGCGCTGCCGAACGATACACTGTGTAGCTTCGGCGGCTTTCGGGGAGGCGGAATGCGAGCAGTGGTGACGGGCGGTGCGGGATTCTTGGGTTCCCACCTTTGCGATCGTCTCGTAAAGGAAGCATGGGATGTTCTGGTTCTCGATAATCTGGTCACCGGTGTCGAGGCGAATATCTCCCACCTGATGAAGCTGCCGAATTTCCGCGTGGCGCGGTGCGACGTATCGAAGTACATCGATGTGCCCGGGCCGGTCGACTACGTATTGCATTTTGCGTCCCCGGCAAGTCCCGTCGATTACTTGAAGTTGCCGATTCAGACCCTCAAGGTCGGCGCTCTGGGCACGCATAACGCGCTCGGACTCGCGCTGGCGAAGAAAGCCAAGTTCTTCCTCGCTTCGACCAGCGAATGCTATGGCGATCCGGAAATCTCTCCTCAGCACGAGGAATACTGGGGCCACGTGAATCCCATTGGCCCCCGTGGCGTCTATGACGAAGCCAAGAGGTTCGCGGAAGCCATGACTATGGCGTACCACCGGTACCACGGCGTGGATACCCGAATCGTCAGAATTTTCAATACTTATGGTCCGCGTATGCGGCTCAACGACGGGCGCGCCCTCCCGAATTTCGTTTATCAGGCGCTTAGCGGCCAACCCATTACGGTTTACGGCGACGGCAAACAGACCCGCAGCTTCTGTTTCGTCTCCGATTTGATCGAAGGAATCTACCGGTTGATGCTTTCCGATGAACATCTGCCGGTAAACATAGGCAACCCAGCGGAAATCACTATCCTGGAATTCGCAGAGCGCGTTCGCTCCCAGTTTCCCAACGCCCCGCCGGTAATTTTCCAACCGCTTCCGCAAGACGATCCAAAGCAACGCTGCCCGGACATCGGCAAAGCGAAACGAATTTTACGCTGGGAGCCGAAGGTGAAGCTTGAAGAAGGACTCCGCATCACGCTGGAATATTTCAAGGAAGTCTACGCCCAGGGGCGCGCGGGCTCCTGATCTCATTCGCGTCCGAATGAAAAATACTCGAAACCCAGTTCACGCATGCGTTGCGGCGAATAGAGATTGCGTCCGTCAATCACCAGCTTCCTGGCCATACGCTTGCCGGCACGCTCCCAGTCCAGTTTGCGAAAAACGTCCCATTCCGTGCAGACCAGGGCTGCATGAGCTTCGTTCAGCGCTTCGTAGGGATCCTCATGATAAGCGACCTGCGGAAACAATTTTTTCGTTTTGCTAATCGCCTCCGGATCCGTGGCATGAATCTGCGCTCCTTCGTCAAGAAGGCGTTTGACGACCTCCAGCGCCGGCGCGAAACGGATGTCGTCCGTGTTGGCTTTGAACGCCAGGCCGAGCACCGCCAGGCGTTTTCCCTTGATGACCCACAGCGCCTTGGCGATCTTTCCGAGATACGTGTCAATCCGTTGCTTGTTGACGCGCTCCGCTGCCTTCAGAATGTCGAAATCTACGCCCACGGAAGCCGCTAGATGAATGAACGCCTGGATGTCTTTAGGGAAGCAAAAACCACCAAAGCCGAGTCCAGCTTTCAAAAATTGGCCGCCGATGCGCGGGTCGAGTCCCATCGCGTGGGTGACTTCTTCTACGTTCGCTCCTATCTTCTCGCAAAGATCAGCCAACACATTGGCGTAGCTGATTTTCAGCGCCAGAAACGAATTCGAGGCGTGCTTGATGAGCTCGGCGCTGTTAATGGTGGTAACGAGAAATTCTCCGTTGCTGGTTCCGGGACAACGTCCCTGGTGTATCGGGCAGTGGAATTTGCGCTCAAGGATCGGTCTGTAGATTTCG
>Ga0079220_10000002_pt1 | contig 47782 bp, 43 predicted proteins | sample GAAS100_FD_75071 | JGI IMG/M metagenome (GOLD analysis project Ga0079220, IMG submission 75071) | Agricultural soil microbial communities from Georgia to study Nitrogen management - GA AS100 | ecosystem: Environmental > Terrestrial > Soil > Agricultural land | place: USA: Georgia | collected... | reverse complement strand
GCCGAGGTCGGGTGAGACGACGATTTCCGGAGCTCCCCAAACTCGCGTGGCAACGACAGGCGTACCGCAGGCTAGAGATTCCTGGAGAACGTTCGCCCAACCCTCGCGGGAGCTGACCAGGCAACTGACGTCGGCGGCGCTGTACCAGAAACGAAGCTCCTCGTTGGGCACGCTGCCGGGCAAAAAGATGAACTCCTGCGCGCGGTGTTCTCGAACGAGTTTTTCGAGGGCGGGACGCTGCTCGCCTTCACCCAGGATGTAAAGGCGAACGTCGGGAAAGCGCGCGGCGATCCGGGAGACCGCTGGAATCAGGAAATGAAATCCCTTTCGCGGCACGAGGCCGCCCACACTGACGATGACCCGGTTATTCTCCGGGAGCCCAAGATGCGATCGCGCCTGGTTTCCATCCACGGGCTGGAAGCGAGCAGCGTCGATTCCGTTTCCAATGACACGAACACGGTCCTGGCGGGAACCGAGCTCAATCATAACGTCGCGCAACGAGGCAGAAACCGCAATGAGGCCGGCGGAGTTACGAAGAGTCCAACGGATCATGGGGCGAATCAGCTTGAATGAGGGATAGAGGTTAATGTCCGTTCCCCGCGCGGAAACAATTACCGGAAGGTTCAGCAGCCTTCCGAGGAGCACGGCCGCGAAGCCATCCGGATAGACAAAGTGGGCATCGATGCAATCGAAAGGGTTTTGCCGATGCAAGCGAAGCACGAGCCGAAGAGTTCCCAGAAACATGAGCAGGCCATGCAAGGGCATGGATATTTTCGGGAGAAAAGGATAGGACGGATGATGGACAAGAAGATCACCAAACGTTTCCCGCTTGGGCACGCGACCCAGAGTCGACCAGCGGTTCGACGGAAGCCAAGACGGAAAGTAAGGCACGGGAGCAATGACCTGGACGGCGTTGCCGGCCCTTCGCGCAACGTGGGCCATACGTTGGTAGATAAAGATCCCCTGCAGGGGCTTTTCACGATTGGGAAACAGGCTTGTGTAAGTCAGGATGCGCACAGGGAAACCGTACTCACAGCGCGTTGAGGAGCGATTGACGCGCGGCTGATGAGCGGTACCATTCAACGAACCCACGCAGACCCTGCTGGAGAGTGATCCGAGGTTTATAGTTGAGCAGGCGCCCCGCTTTGGAAATGTCCGCCCAAGTAAGAGGAACGTCACCGGGCTGCGGAGGTTTGGGATCGCGAAGGGCTTTGCGGCCGGTTGCCGACTCGATCAGTTGCAGCAAGTCGTTGAGCGTAATGGGATGAGAGTTGCCGAGGTTAAACACGTCGAAGGGGGGAGCTTCGGAGGAGGGAAAGTTGTAGTCGAGAGCGGCGAGAACTCCGGCGACGATGTCGTCGACGTGAGTGTAATCGCGACCGGAACTGCCGTCTCCGAAAACCGGTATGGGCTGGTTAGCTTCAATCCGGGCAACGAATTTGTGTATAGCGAGATCGGGACGCTGGCGGGGCCCATAAACAGTGAAGAAACGCAGGCAAACGACGGGCAGCCGGTACAAATGGGCGTAGGTGTAACAGAACAATTCGGCCGAAAGCTTGCTGGCGGCGTAAGGGGAAATGGGACGGCCTTCGACATGATCCTCGGAGAAAGGGGCGTGGCTGGTGGCTCCGTACACGGAACTGGAAGAACCGAACAGAAATTTCTTCACGCCAAACTGACGGGCAAGCTCCAGAAGGTTAACGGTCGCCGATACGTTAACTTGGGTGTAAAGCAAGGGCTCAGCGATCGAAGGACGGACACCCGCTCTAGCGGCCAAATGGATGATCACGTCGGGACGGCATTTTTCGATCAAAACGGCCATTGCCTGTGAATCGCAGATATCGACGGAGTGAAAATCATAATTGCCGGCGCGGCAGACTTACTGAAGCGTCGCCTTTTTAAATTCGGGAGAGTAGAACGGATCGAGATTGTCCACGACCGTCAGCTGAGCGCTGCGCCGGAGGAGAGCCTCCGACAGGTGAGAGCCGATGAAGCCGGCTCCGCCGGTCAAAAGGATACGCTGGCGGTCCATTTCCACATGTCCTCCGAGGCGATCTCGATCCAGAGCGTTCGACGAGCGTCGGTCAAGCCGCTAGCGTCGGCGACTTTTTCGCAAAGAAGCATGTTATCGCGAGGCCGCCCAGAAAAGACAACGCGTTCTCATAAATGCATCACTTTCGATTCCGAATCGCCGCAGCATACGCCGGCTCATAGGCTCGCACTACGGTTTTCCAGTCCTTCTCGGCTATGACTTTACGGCGCGCGGACTCGCCGAGCGCCTGCCGGAGCCGGGAATCGCTGAGAATGCGGATAGCCTGAGCTTCGAAGTCCTGCGCGTTCCCGGGTTTAAACACGATTCCCGTGATCTCGGGTTCGATGAGCTCTCGAATCCCACCGACATCGCTGCCGAGAATCGCCTTGCCTAATGCCATAGCTTCGAGAGGCTTGAGAGGGGTAACCAACTCCGTCAGCCGTATGCTGAGCCGGGGATAGATCATGGCGTCGATCACGGAGTAGTAGCGGTGGACTTGATCGTGCGGCACACGGCCAGTGAAAAGAATGTAGTCCGCGGCGTTATTTTCTTTGATGATTCTGCGAACTTCGTTGCCCTCGGCGCCGTCCCCTACGATCAACAGTTTAAATTTGAATCCCCTTCCGCGAAGCCCGATGGCGGCAGAGACAAGCCAGGACAGGCCCTCCCACGGAAATAGTGTGCCGATGAAGCCGAGAGTGGGATTGCCATCGAGGCCGAGAGTCGCCGCGAATGCTGAATCACGAGGGCAGGGCGTGAATCTTGCGGTGTCCACGCCATTGGCAACGTGAAACAGCTTGCCGGAGGGGATGCCCCGGCCCTCCAAGTCGCGCAAAATCGAGTTGGCGATGCCGACGACAGCATCGGCGTGGCGCACGACTCGTGTTTCGAGACTTCTTGCCAGACGATAGCGGATCGACGCCAGAGGATTGCTGGGCGCCTTCACCGCAGAGTCTTCCCAAAATGCTCGAATTTCATACACAAAGGGGATCCCGTACGAGCGGGCAGCGCTTTGGGCGGCCCGTCCGCAGAGTGAGGGAGAGTGGGCGTGGACGATGTCGAAGGATTCATTCCTGAGCAGGGATAAAAGACGGGCATGGAGCAGGCGCACGACAGCGGCTTCGCGTACAACAGGCCATTTCCGGTTCACGGCATGGCTGAGCAGGCCGCGGTCGGAGACTGTACGCAGATAGCGAACGCCCTCAAAGACAGTGTCGGCAGCACCGGCGTCATCCTGCTGATGGAGAGGCCCGGTCACAACTGTGGGTAGCATGCCGAGCTGGAGCTGCGAGTTCACGATGCTGCGGCTTCTTTGGGCGTAGCCGTCGAGAATCGGCCAGGAATGGTCCAAGACATGGAGAACGCGCAGCGGAGGCACGAGTCAAGGCCTTCGGTTGACGAGCTGGATGGATTCTTTCGGCGAAGCCGATTCTTCCTGGCGAACGGTACTCCAGGTGGCGCTGAGCGAACCGGTAAGGCACTTGAGAACGCCGAGGGCGGCAGCGAGGTTTACGAGCACGAAGTAGTACGGCACATACAAGACCCTGGGCGCCCGTCCTTTGCGATTGGCGGCCCACCCGAGCGCCGCGAGCAGATACAAGCCCAACTGCGCGAGCGCAAGCACTCGATAAAACAAAATGGGCCAAAGCAGCAAATTGGCTGCGAGCGCAAACAGCAGAAAGCAAGGCGCAAACCACCTGAGAATTTTATGGGAATACAACGCGAAGCAGTGACGAGGCTGAGTCCACGGGAGCAGGACGCGCGGAGCACGGCGAACAGCGTTCAGGCTGCGGCTGACGATTCTGACCTTGCGGTTGAATTCTTTCTCGAAAGTGTCGCCGGCTTCCTCGAAACAAACCGCTTCAGGCGCATAGACGCCACGATAGCCACGCACGATGATCTGGAGGGGATTCAGAAAATCGTTGATATCCGTGGAGCGAAGGGGTGTATAGAGTTCCCGTCGAATTGCGTAAATCGCTCCATCGCCGCCCACGACCGAACCAAAATCAGACTCTTTCTTCTTCAACCACGTCTCGAGCTTCCAGTAGAGCCCTTCGGAATCCGCCGCAGCCGCCTTCGAAGGATCCTCCACGTAGCGGGCATTGCCGACGACATAGCCCACGCCAGGATCGGCAAAATGGCGCACCAGTTGCCGTACGGCATCCGGAGAGTACATTGCGTTGGCATCGGAAAAGATGAAGATTTCGCCGGAAGCGTGCCTGCACGCCAGGTTAAGCACGGCACTTTTTCCGGCGCGTTGCGGCGAACGGACCAGCTGAATTCCCATCGAGGCGTAACGGAGGGCGATTTCGTCGGTACCGTCGTCCGAGCCGTCCGACGCGATCACAATCGTTAGAAGGCCGCTGGGATAATCAAGCGCAAGACAGTTCTTTATCTTGGCTTCAATCACCCCCTGCTCGTTGTAAGCAGAAACGATGAGCGCTACCCGAGGAGTGGAGCCGCCGAACTCACGTGAGGGGGCCCTGCGCAAACGCGAGAGGAGAAGGAGCAAGGCGGGATAGCCGAGATATACGTAGAGCAGAAAAATGCAAGAGAGCCAGAAAACGAGTTGGACGAATTCGCGCACGTTAGATTACCTTGGATCCGCGATCAACAAAGACAGCGCTCAGGGCTGTTTCGCGGCAGGTGACGCCTCCGTCTTAGCAGTTTCCTGATCTCCATTGTAATGGCCCGTTGCGAGCATTAAGGCGCCTTGGACCGGATCGGTATACGTAAAGTACAAATTATTCTTGTCGTCCATGGCCATAGCACCGTCGAAAAGGGTGCCGGCGGGAGCAAGAATTACGCGGGTCCTCCATTGGTGGCCGTCCCACCACGCATGTTTCAGGCCCAAGGGGCACTGGTAGCCGATATGCGGGTTTCCATTTCGATCTAGCACCGTTGTGCTGCGGAACATTCTCCAACCCCATTGAGGAACGGGTGGAAACTCATCGACGACTTCAAATTTCCATTTGCCACCGACCAAATGAGCGAACTTGAGCGAAGAAATGTCGAAATAGCTGATCATGGGGTTGTTGTCGCGATCAACGACGATCGAATTTCCCATGCCAGAGTCGACGTTGGTAAGTTCGAGGCTACGGTTGCGACCTACGAGGCTGACCTTGTTCCAGTCCTGACCGGTGAACCGAGCATACTTGAGACGAATGCCGGTGAGTCCAATGTACGAGAATTGTGGATTCCCGAAACGATCGAGAGCCATCGAATTCATTTTCCCCGGCGCATCGTCGGTATCGACGGTTCGAGCGACCCAAACACCGTTGCGAAAGACTCCGTAGCGGAGGGCAAATGTCCCGTCGACATACCAGCTCAGCTGCGGCTGGCCATCCGGGCCGAAGCGAACGGAGCAATAAAATTGAATCAAGCCGCCGCCGGGATCGACCTGCTGGGTATTCCATCGCCGCCCGTCGAATCTCGCGATCTTCAAAACCCCCGGCGTGTAGCAGATGAAGGGATTGCCTTTCGGATCGACGGCGATCCCTGTGAGAAACTCGCTGAGCATCCCGTCGAGGGTCATCGTAAACCAGTGCGAACTCCCTATCGGTAGAAAGGCATACTTGAGCTGCTCGTGGGTCGGAACGCGATAGCTGACGTGCACGTTTCCGTCATGGTCTACGGCTACCGAGGAATCCGTGCCTTCGGTGTCGATCTGGGAAGTCGTCCACGTCCATTCCTGAGCCAGAGCGACCGGTGTAAGAATGATTAGGAAAACAGGTGCCGCAAATTTTAGGAAGCGTCTTAGTTGCGCACTTAACATCGGACTCTCCCACAAGAAGGAATTCCTTTTTCTATCATGACGTTTCAGGCCAGAGATGGGGCCGCCTCCAGGACCTCCACGTCGCCAAGTGACGTTGCGGTTTCCGCTCGCGCCGCAATTACTTCCTGTCTCAGCAGTATCTTCAGGACAGCCGTCAGGCCGACCATTTGGTAGAGCAAGTCGAGGTAAGCAAATCCGAGAAAAGCGCCGCTGGTCATGAACGCAAGCAAACCAATCTCGACCATAAGGGTGTAGTCGACCAGCCACCTGGCGCGCGGCAATCTTCGCGCAGCGAACCGCGTGCGCGCGAGTGTGAAGAAGCAACAAGCGAGAATTAGCAAGAAGAGGCCCAATCCGACAAAGCCCTGATCAGCAAGCAATTGGAAATAGATGCTGTGGGGACCAGACGAAATGAGCCCTCCAGGCAACTGGCGCGGCTGATAGCGCTTGTAGAGGAATACATCGCCGATAGTGTCGAAACCACCGCCCAAAACCGGGTAGTCGTGAGAAAACTTCCAGGCGGTTTCCCAGGAGATCAGACGTTGATTCGCGGTACCGTCGAGGTTGCCTTCGGCGAAGTTGCCCATCCGGTTCATCCACGCGGGAGGCGCAATGGCGAGAATAATAAAGGCGGCAAGCACGCACGCAAACACGGCTAGGAGTTTATGCCTGCTTCTCAGCAGGATCATACCGAGCACCATAACGAGACCGAGCAGGGCGCCGCGAGAATAAGTGAGCAGAACGGCTACAACACCGCCGCCGAAGCATATGTACAGAAGGATGCGCAGCCAGCGACGCCGCTCGTTGCGAGCCAAGAAAAACAGAATCGGCAGGCAGACATTTACGGCAAGGCCGAATCCATTGTTATCGGCAAGGAAAGAATCGGGAGGACCGAAAACGCGCTCCTCTCCGGAAGTCCTGGCTCCGAAGATGGCTCCCTTTAAAGCGAGCAAGCCCAAGCTTCCGCCGGTCACCAGCATGACGCCGTAGATGCGTTGCCGATTGGTCACAACCACGACCATAATCAGCGTCATGAAAATAATTTTGCTGATATGGTCCATTTCGTAATTCATCTCGTTCAAATGCCCCACAAAAATGGGCACGCCTCGAGCCCGAATGTACGATATGGAGTACCAAGCCCACAGACAAATGAGGAGAATCGACTCAGAGGTGAGCAGAGAACGAAGCGATTTTCTTGCAAACAGGATTCCCGCCAGGGTGGGAACGGCGACCATGAAGGCTACCGGCAGATTGTAGGCAAATCCAAAGGTAAACCTGTGCGGATTGAAGTAGGAAATCCAATACCACATGAGAACCCCGTAGTAAGGGTTCATAAAGCACACGGGCAGGGAGCCCACGAGAAAGGCGAAGAAGACTACGTCGCGCATTGCCGCCCTCTACACGCCATGGGTCTCCGCCGCCTGCGTGCATTGGCAGCCCACCGGAGATTCCCATATTCCCGCATTGGCATCAGCGGACTCAAGAAATAACCGGCTCACGCCAAATGCGAATTCCGAAATTGGGCTGACCTCGCCGATCTGGAGCCGCCGCAACGAAAACAAATTCTCACCGAAAGAGTTGAACCCCTCGACCGTAGTGGTTGCCGAACGGTAACCGGCACGAGCCAGATAGCGACGCACCGCACTGTTGCCGTCGGCGGCCTTGCCGAAGGGATAGGCGAAGTCCTCGACGGGCGATTGCAGTCCGTCTTCCAGGAGTCTCTTGGACCTGACGAACTCGTAGTCGTAGGCGGCCGGATCCAATCGGCTTACGGCAGGATGGTTCATGGTGTGCGCGCCGAACGCAACGCCGGCACCCTGCATGACGCGGACCTGTTCCCAATTCAACATATGGCCGTCGAGCAACTCCCGAGGAAGGCTCACCTGGTGATCGAATTCCGCGCACCACTCCTGGCGAGCGACGTCGGGAATCGTGCGGAGATAGCAGACAATTTCCCAAGCAGCGGCCAAACGAGACCGATAGTCCTCCAGGAAGAAAAGGCGGTTTCCGTTCAAGAGGACTTCGACGCAACTTTCCGGCGTGTTCACCATGGCGGCAAAGATCCGGTCGTACCAGGGTAATTCGCCAGTTTCCATGCAGCGCCCAATTAAATAGATTGTCGCAGGAATGTTGCACTGGCGAAGCACCGGAAACGCATGCGTGTATAGATCTCGATAGCCATCGTCAAACGTGATCGCCAGAGTAGGAGGAACGTCTTCGCGGCCGAGCATCTCGCGAACGAGTTGCCGTAGTGCAACGATTCGATAGTTCCCCTTCAGGTATCGCATGTGGGCTTCGAACAGGCGAGGGTCCAGGGTCGAAGAATAGGGGAGGCCTTCGGTGCCGACGCGGTGGTAACAAAGGATGCCGAACTTGGAGGAGACTGAACGGCGCAGACGTGGAATTCGATTGAGCGGGGTCGCGAATATCTCGTAGGAGCGCTCAAGACTTCGCGTAAGCCGGAACAAGCCACAATGATAGAAGGACGCGGAGATTGCCCGGCGCATCCCCTGCTTGCACGCCACTCGGGCGTTCTTCGGAACGTTTTTCGTCCGGGCGGTGAGAGTGGGTTGGGCTTCAGAGCGCATGGACGATGGCTCTGCTTTTTTCTAGATGCTGGCGCTGCCAAAGCTCGAGAGCCAGCAAATACCACACAATCTCGCCGTAGAAGTTAGGCTCCCGCGCGTGCAATGCCGAAATTCGGTCGAAGAACTCTGGACGAAAGACGCCGCGCTGGCGCGTTCGAGAATCGTGCATGACGTCGTGAAGCAGCTCCTTCATGCGCGGCTCCTGCAGCAACCATTGGGCGAGCGGCACTCCGAAGCCGTGTTTCTTCTTGTAGAGCACCTTGGCGGGAAGAATATCTTTCATGGCTTGTTTGAAAATGTAGCGTTTCTCAAAGCCTTTGAGCTTCAGGCGGGCGGGAATACGGCCCGAAAGCTCGGCGAGCCGGGTATCGAGAAGCGGATAACGCACGTTGACGCCAGCGATTTCCGCTGTGCCCGAGACCTTTCTTAAATCGTTATCCGCAAGAGTCATCTTCATGTCGAGATAAAGAATGCGATTCAAATCGCTGGAGGCTTTCGCCCGAGAATAATGCTTCTCCGGAATCGCGAGCCACTCAGCACCGACACTCTGCAAAAAGTCGCTTTCGAAGATTTCAGCCGGCGGGCTGCTAAGAAAGAACCCGTAAGACAAGATGCGACGGGGATTGGGTATGTTGGCGCGGCGGACGTATTTGCGGGGAAGACTGAGCTTCCCCTCACCCGAGGGAAGCAGGGAGAGCAGCGGTTCGACTACGATTGAACGCATCCAGGATGGGAGGCGGAAATATGCGGAAAAATAAGCGTCTTGCGCGTAGCGGGCGTTTCCCGCAAACAGTTCGTCGCCGCCATCGCCGGCGAGAAGTGTGTCAATCCCTTGCTCGCGAGCGAGCAGCGCGCAGTAATACGACCCGACTGCCGACGAATTCGCGAACGGCTCATCGAAGTGCGTGATGATTTTCTCAACGGCGTGGGCAGCGTCGTGTGGCCCGAGAATTTTTTCGTGGTGATCGGTGTGAAACGCGCCAGCGGTGGTGCGTGCAAATTCCAGTTCGTTAAATGCCGCTTCCTGAAAAGCAATCGAGAATGAATGGACCGGCCGGTGAACTTCGCTGGCAAAAGCGACAACGGAACTGCTGTCTGTGCCGCCACTCAGGTAGCAGCCGGTGGCCGGCTGGGGGCAACCTTCCAAATGCCGATGCACGGCATGGCGCATGGCGTCACGTAATTCACCGGACCAGCGGCTGACGCTGCGATCATCGCTCTCCGCATAGTCGAAGTCCCAGTATTGATGTTCCGCGACGCCTCGCGCGGAGAATGTGACCGAGGTGCCAGGGCGGAGTTTTTCGGTCCCGGTATCGCTCGTGAGCGGAGCGGGGATCGCAGAAAACAGCAGGAACTGCAGAACCGCCCCGGAATTCACCTGCGGCGACGCCGCTTGGGACGCTCGAATACCGCTGATGCGCGAAGCAAAAAGGACTCGATCGGCTTCACGCCGGTAGTAAAGGCTTCTGATGCCCATGCGGTCAATCGCGAGGATGAGGCGCTGGCTGGCGGCGTCCCAAAGGGCGATGGAGAAGGCGCCGTGCAGGAATTTCAAGAAGTCAGGACCCTTCGAGAGGTACAGACGCGCGATCAGTTCGGCAACCGTCATGTTCGAGGCGGCGTTTGCGGGCAATGCAAGCGTCTGCGCCAGAGAAGCGATGTCCACCAAGTCCGCATCGGCAGCAACGAGTAGATGCTTCACGACTGCCACCTGCTGAAAGTTCCATCGCCTGGAGACACCGAAGGCAATGGACTGGGCGCCATGCAGGTCGTGCGCCGATTCGCCCGGAACGACGTGCGCGTCGAGCATGGGTAACAACAACTCTCGGCTCAGCTCACGTCCAGGTTCGTAGATGCCAAAGATTCCGCTCATTCGTCTCTCATTCAGGCGAAGGCCTGCCGCCACTTGCGAAACATCAAGGTGGCCCAAAGAAGCGCTGACCTGTCATATTGGTTTTTCTGGTGCTGATCCCAGATTTTCCTGAGGAAGCGCTGGTCCAGAAAATCGTCGTTAGTGTTCACGATGATGCCGTAGGCCATGTCTTTCAGTTCGCGACGGAACCAAACGTCAAGAGGAACGGCAAAACCTTGCTTAGCGCGGTAGAGAATGTCGTGCGGCAGTTTGGGCTCGAGGGCCTTCTTCAAAATATATTTGCCGGTTCCGGAGCGCAGCTTCAGGCTGCTGGGAATCGCCGCAACGCATTCCATGAATTTGTGGTCCAGCATCGGTGCGCGGACTTCGAGAGAAACGGCCATGCTCGCGCGATCAACCTTGGTCAGGATGTCATCGGTCAGATAGGTTTTGATGTCCACGTATTGAATCTTTGACAGCAGGTCATCGGAGTCGGCGCGGTCGTAATAGCCGCGAAGCACCTCCAGAGAGTCGTATCCTCCCAGGCGTTTCCGAAACTCCGGCAGAAACAGGCGCTTCTTATCGTCCGGCCGAAAATACGAAATCGTGTTGAAGTATCCCTCTAAAGGACTGCGCGACAGGCTCTGAAACGTGGCTTTACCGCGAAAAATCCGGGGAGCCCAGGCCAACGCCGGGTACCAATTTCCCAAAGGACCAAAAATAGACCGGCGTATGGAGGCCGGAACATAGCTGCGCAAGCGATTCTCGTAGTAGTCGAGTTTGTAACGCCGATATCCGGCGAAGTTTTCGTCGCCGCCATCGCCGCCGAGAGCCACAGTGACCTGACCGCGCGCGATCTTCGAGACGTAGTACGTTGGAACGGCCGAAGAATCCGCGAATGGTTCATCAAAGTGCCAGGCAAGTTTGTCCACAATCTCCAGGGCATTTGGTTCGACGACCTCTTCGTGATGGTCGGTCGAAAAGAGTTGGGAAATCTGGCGAGCGTATTCCGACTCGTTGAACTCCTTCTCGCGGAAGCCGATCGAGCAAGTCGTGACGGAGCGCTTCATGAGATGGCTCATCATCGCAACCACGGAGGAGGAGTCGATTCCGCCGCTGAGAAAAGCACCGAGAGGAACGTCGCTCATCAAGCGGATGCGCGTCGCTTCGCAGAGCTCGTGGCGGAGGCGCTCGCACCATTCCTGTTCGGAGCGATGCTCGACCTTCGCGAAGGACAAATCCCAGTAGGAGGTCTCACGAACGCCTGCCGCGGTCGCTACAAGGTAGCTTCCCGGCATCACTTTGCGGACAGAGCGATAAATGGTCTTCGGAGCCGGAATATAGCCGAAGGAGAAATAGTCTGAGATGGCGTTTTCATCGAGCTCACGGGAGAGCAGTCCACTGGCGAGCAAGGCCTTCAGTTCAGACCCGAAAATGATCCGATTCCCATCGGCCGAATAGAAGAGCGGCTTTTTGCCGACGCGATCCCGCGCCAAGACGAGTTTTCGCTGGCGGGAATCCCAAAGAGCGATCGAAAACATCCCGCGGAGCCTGGAGAAACAGCCTTCCCCAAAATCCTCATAGGCATGAACAATCGCTTCGGTATCGGATCTCGTGGTGAATACATGCCCACGCTGGAGCAATTCCGCACGAAGCTCAGGGTAGTTGTAAATCTCTCCGTTCAGAAGCACCCAAACGGTGCCGTCTTCGTTGCACATCGGCTGGTGTCCGCCAGCCAGGTCGATGATGCTCAGTCTGCGATGACCGAGCCCGATACCTTCGCCAACGAAAACTCCGCCATCGTCAGGACCACGATGAACGATGGTTTGGTTCATTTTGTGAACCAACTCGCCGGGAATCCCGGTCCGGCGTTCGTATTCGAAAATGCCGCAGATGCCGCACATACGGTCAGTTCTCTTCCTGCGCGCGACGGCGCGACGCGAGATCCAAGTAGAGATTTCGGTAATTTCGGACCATGTTCGAAAGGCTGAAGGTGTCGACGGCGCGCTGCCTTGCGGCATCGCCGAGGCGGCGCCGGAATCCGGCATCGGCAACGAGGCGCGAGACATGACCCGCTAACGCTTGAACATCGCGCGGGGCAAAAAGGAACCCGGTGCGGCCGTCTTCAACAAGCTCGGGATTGCCTCCAGCAGCAGAGACCACAACAGGCAGACCCGTGGCCATGGCCTCTAGAACCGTATTCGACATGCCTTCCGAAATGGATGGGAGGACAAACACATCCATCGCATTGACAAGCTCCGGGATCCGGTTCGAAGCTCCCACAAACGTGGTGCGGTTCGCCAGAAGGGGCGAAGCTTCGGCCTGATTCCGCAGATTGCTGTACTCAGGCCCAGAACCAACCAGAACGATCTGGAGGTCGCGACCTTCTTGTAAGAGCTTCTCGGCGGCTTGAAGGAGCGAGCGATAGTCCTTGATCGAGACCAAGCGTCCGACACTGCCGATGACCGTTCGACTCGCAGGAATGCCGAGGCCGGCACGAGTAGACAACGTCGCGGCAGGACGAGGAGCGAATGCCTCCGTGTCTACGCCGTTGTAGATCACGCGCACGTTGTCGGACGAGCGCCATGCTTGCCTGGAATAGTAGGAGCGCAATTCCGTGCTGACCGTAACGACCTGATCGGCAAGGGCATAGAACGCCGCACAAACGACGCGCCGGCGAATAGGAAGGCCGCCCAGAATTTCGAGCTCATATCCGTGCTCGCTGTGCACCACAACAGGAACCCGGGCAAGCCGCGCCGCGGGAACCGCTTCAATCGCCCCAAAATTGCGGCTGTGCACGACGTCAGGGCGAACTTGCTTCATCAGCCGGACAAGCCGGAAAAGCGGAAATTGGAATCCAGGCTTTGCCGTGCCGACGGTCGATACGGTCGCATATCGGCCGGCGTGCGCCGCAAATTCCGCGTCGATGGCGCGCACGGCGCAAATGTGATGCTCAAACTCCTGATCCCCAAGTCCCTTGATGATCTTGAGGACGCCATGTTCGGTGCCGCCGACGCCCAGGTGGCTCACCAGGTGCAGGACACGCAGGCGCCGTGGAACAATCCGCTGCCGCGGCGCGAAGGTCGCGGGTCTTGTCAATTCCTGTTGAACTTCGGTTTGCATAGAATCGGTTCGTGTGATGCCGTTTCTGCGTTGTCGAGCCTCACGGAAACCAGCGAACCACGCGCGGCCCGACGGCGCGGGTGAGTCCTAGCGGCATCTTCTTCCAGATATTCGTGGCCAGTGCAAACTTGGGATTCGCCGGAGAAAAATTAGGAAGGTCCTCTCTCCGGAAGAGGCGCACTTGATAAGGAAGCGAATCGATCTGCGGATTCCATTTCTTCTTAAAATCAAAATTGCCCGAATCCTTCTTGCTGCGTCCGAAATCAAAGACCCGGCAGCCCTTCTCCGCGCCGTATTCAATCAGCTTCCACCAAAGATAATTATTGGCGGCTAGCCCCTTAGCCTCCTCGACGGACCCAATGTAGTAAGGCTGCATCCAGTCGCGAAAGAAAAACGACATGCCTCCGGCGACCGGTTTATCCGAGGAATACACAACCGTCAAATCGACCTGGCTCCCGTATTCCTGAACAAGGTTCTCAAACAGACTCATGGGGAATGCCGGAGTGCCGAGGCGGCGCAGGTTCACGGTAAGGAGGTGATAGAACACAGGAAGCTGATCAACTCCCTTGCGAACGCGAAGGTTGGCTTTTTCGGCCTTGCGAACCATGTAACGGATGTCTTTGGGGAACGCCGCATAGGTCTTTCCGGGGTCCTTTGTCAAAGGAAGAGTAAAGGTCGCGTACCGGGAGTTCTCGTGATACCCGGCGCGCACGGCGCCGTCGCGATTTCGCAGCTCCAGATATTCGACACCTTCCTTTTCAGCGATCTGTTCAAGCTGCGCTATCAGAGCGTCTTCCGTTTCCGAATCGATGGCGCAAACGCCGCCGTAGACCGCGAAGGGCAGTGAAATCAGACAGCGTCCCGTGAACCAATTGGACAAAAGAAAAGCGGGAGCAATTCCGACAATCCGCCCGTCCCGTTCCGCAAAGTAGTAACACGGCGTGTAGCCATACGTTTTCGCCATGACCCTCATCCAAGACGTCAGGTGGAAAAAAGTGCCTGCAGGATGAGCGGTAACGAAGGCATCCCACTGGTCGTGCCAGCTATGGTCCAGGGGCAAGATACGAGCGCGCGTTATTGAAAGACCGGCCGGCACGCTGCTCAGCATCGCCACCGACGATTCATGCACTTTCATTTCCGCCAGCCTTGGGCTCTCCGCCGACATGTGCCTTATCTGTTCTGGCAACAGACGGCGCCAACTCGAATCGCTCGAACAGCCACTCCTCGTCGGCGGCGAGATATTCGGCAAGCAGCCGCCTCTGAACCGCAGTGGGGGCGCGGTAACCGTGGATGATCTTGCTCAAGACCGTCTCGTCGATGCCCACCGCTTTTGCCAGTTCGTTCTGGCGGTTGCCAGATCTGAAAATCTGCAGCTTCAAATTCGGAAACATAGGCGATTTCCTTTTCTCTTTTCACCGCGAAGTACGCAGTATCCGGGATTCAGTCGCCGTACTTTTCCCGGGTTCTTGCGTAGTAATACTTGTGATGAGGCCCATCGGAAACGTTGTAAATGAGGCCAAGGAATTTCTTTGAGTCAATCTGAGCGCTGGCCTTCTGGAGAACATCGCGGCGCGTGAAGCCCGCCCGTACCACGAACGCGACGCCATCGCAAGGCGCAGTCATGAGTTCGACGTCCGATAAACCCATCACCGGCGGGCAATCGATCAAGATGAGCTTGAAGGACTTTTTCGACCACTGCACGAATTCTTGCCAGCGGTCTCCAGCGAACAATTCCGCCGCGGGGACGCTCGTCGAGCCGGCTCCGAAGAACCACAGGGCGGGATGATTCGTCTCGCGGACGATGGAATCGGGGTCGGATTGACCCGAAAGCACGTCGCCAAGTCCAGGGAGCGATGCCGCACCAATCGACTGCGTGAGTCCGGCCGTCCGGATGTCGCCGTCAACGAGCAATACCGAGTTTTCGTGCAACTGCGAGCAGGAGAGCGCCAGATTCAACGAGGTCAGCGTTTTACCCTCTCCGGGAACGGAACTGGTCAACAGAATCGTGTGGAGATCGCGCTCCGAACATATTCGCAGGAGCCGCGTCCGCAGTGCGCGGTAAGCCTCCTCAGCAGACTGCACGGATTCGCTGCCCTCAAACTGCGCGGGGATCAGGATCGATTTCGGAATCTCCACCCGCTTGCTCTGGTCAGCCGGCGGCGGCACATCGGGCTCGATCGGTTGCAGCTCAGTCGGCTCCTCCCGCAGGGCCACATCGTCCAAGCCTGCGAGATCGAATCTCTGCCGGCTGGCGCCAGGGCCACGCGTTTTTAAGGTCTCGTTGAAGAATTTGCTCATAGATTAGCGGGCTCCCCGTACGGCGGTGCGGGTCTGCTTCATCGCGTCAATCAGCCGGTCAACGGCGGATTTCTGCGTCATTTCTTGGCCTTCCTCGGCTGCTGTCCTCTTGCCCATCACGAGAACAGATTCGCTGGGGAGCATTTCTTCGGCGGTAGCATGGCTCGGCACCGGGCCGTGGCCGTCTTCCCGAGTCGCCGGGAACACAGTGCTGGTGTCGCGATCCGAGGACGCAAAGCCTCTCTTCTGCCATACCGCTTCACGAATGGTGGTTCTGGCCGGCGTTTCGACTCGCGGCAACGCAAGGTTCAGAGATGCGGCAATTTCGGCAACCATGCTTGGTTGAATTACCGGGCGCTGCTTTCGGAACCCGGCGACGAGACAGCCGTCGCAGATAAGATTGATGAGTCGCGGCACACCGCCCGAAAGGCCGTGAATGGTTTCTACGGAATGCGCAGGGAATGGCGACGAACCCTGCAAACCGGCGGCGTTGAGTCGCTCCCCAATGTAAGTCTTGGTTTCAGGAACGGTAAGCGGCCGAAGATTCGCTCGCGCCGCAATTCGCTGCTGCAGGGCGCTGAGCTCCTTGCGCTGCATGATCGTCAATAATTCGGGCTGGCCGCTCAGAACAATCTGCAAAAGCTTGCCCTCATGAGTGTCCGCATTGCCCAAAAGCCGGATTTCTTCCAGGAGTTCGGAACTGAGAAGGTGCGCTTCGTCCACGAAAAGAACGGCGGTGCCACGTGCGCGCTGCGTGTCCAAGAGCATCTGGTGCAGTGCCGCCAGCCTTCGCGGTTTGCTTGTGGAAGAGCAGCGCACTTCAAACTCTTCCAGCATCATCTCCAGGAATTCGTCACGCGAGAGAACCGGGTTGAACAGAAGCGCGCTCTTGATTGGCATCTTTCGATCGATGATGATCTGCAGAGCGCTATGGACGAGGGTCGTCTTGCCCGTCCCGATCGGCCCCGTGAGCATGACCAGACCCTTGCGGTAGAAAATGCCCTCGAGGACGGCGGTAAGAGCTGCCTGGTGCGGCTCGGAAAGATGCAGGAACCGGGGATCCGGCGTCAGCCGGAAGGGTTCGTCTGTGAAGCCGTAGAAAGATAAGTACATGTTAGAAGAACCTTCTTGTGACCAAGGAGAGAAGGAGACCCATCGCCGCGGAACCAACTACGGTGCCCGCGATCATTCCAATCGTGCGCAGCCGCTTGACCTTTTTCTCCTGATCAGAAACCAAACGCGGAATTCCGCTCAATACCGGCCGCCCCACGATCCGAGCGGCTTCATTTTCCGTTCGGACCGTTTCATCGTTCATTTCAACGACCGCGGCTAACGCCACGCCGAACAGAACTCCGGCCATAAGTCCGGCAAAGCTCAGCAATGGGCGATTTGGAGCAGCCGGCTTCTGAGGAGTCTGCGCGGCATCGAGAACGACAAACCTTTCAGCTTTCTGGCGTATCTCGAGCGCGTAGGACAGGTCTGCGGCCTGTTTCTTGTCGAGCAGGCTGGCATACTCCTTCTTTAGAGAGTCGTTGTCCTGTTGCAGCCGGGAGATTTTCTGCTCGAAAGCAGGCATCTCGGCGAGCTTGGAGGTATGAAAATCCATCTGCCTCTGTAGCGCGGGGAGTGAAGCCGTAAGATCTTTAATCTCCTCGTCGAGCTTTGCGATCTGCGCCTAGACTACCGGGTTACGTGGCAACGCCTTCGTGGGTTGGATAGCCGGCTTTAGGCTTTCGGCAGAAACCGTTCCCGCAGGAGTGCTGGCGATCTTCTTCTTGAGCTGATCGATCTCGCTTTGCGTCCTGCGGACTTCGGGATGCGCCGGACCGTACCTGGTGCGAAGTTCGGCGAGCTTCGACTCAAGTCTTTGGAGTTGGGCTTCGTCGGGAGAAAGCCCACTGCCGGCTTCGGCGCTATCGACATCAACGGTAGGAGCCGCGCCACCCGAAAGGAGCATGGACTCAAGGATCGCCTTGTCCCGTTGGTCCTGGCTGATCTTGTCCTGGATGTTCTGCACTTGCCCGCGCAGGTTGGCCAGGGCTTCCAGGTGATAGGGCTTTGATTCCGGCGTGTCCAGAACATTATGAGACTTGATCGCTTGCAACTGGGCGTCAGTCTCATCGAGGCGGCGCTTGGTGTCGCTCATCTGGTCCTCGAGGAACTGCGCAGTGCCGGAGGTTTGTTCCTCGCGCGCTTTCAAGTTCTCCTCGATGAACATTTGCGCGATATGATTGGCGATTCGCGCTACCTCGTCCCGCCGGTTGCTGCTGTAGGCAATGCGAAAAGCGCCCATCTTGCCGCCGCCGGGATTTACGACCTCGACGGTGATCGCCTTTTGAATCGACTGAACGACATCGTCTTCGGTTCTCTGGCTGTTGGCGTCGGGATAGAGGCCCTCCGCTTCGACTAACTTCTTCAAGCGCGTCGGAGAAAGGACCTGTTGCTGAAGTGTCGTGAGCCGGGCGGAAATATCGGTGCTGACGACAGGAGCCACATAGTTGTAGGGAACCTGGGAAGAGTCGACCAGGATTGTCGTTTCGGCCCTATACACGTTTCGGAGGCGCTGCGCGACTACGGTGCTTGCAATGACCATTCCGAGCGCGCTCAGAATAATCCACCATTTCCGGCGACCAGCAATCTCCAGATAATCAGCCAGTTTCAGTTCGCCAAAGACGTTTAAAGTCGGATTCTGCTCGGTTGCGCCAGTAGTCACTTTTCGCGCCTCGATAGTCGAGTCATTGCCAACAAAATCTTTCCACGCCGTATTGGAGCACGTTGCTTACCACCGGCTCACAGTCTGTTTTGGCAGTGTCTTTAGTAAGTCTAGCATTTACAGTGTGATACGAACCGATTGCAGACGCTTCTGCTGCCTCCCTTCCGTAAAGTGGGATGTGGCAGGAAAATGGTTTCCACACTCGGAGGACGCCTTCTACCCGGGACGAACATCTCGAAGCGGACGAATTTTGGCGGCTTACCGCGAGTCCTTATTGTGCATTTAACATTCCCGGGAACCAGCGAATGCCGAACACCACAGTGCGCCGGTCGCCTGACAGGAGTTGCTGGGTGTTCGAGCTCTGCAGAGTGTAGGCAAACGTAGTGAATAGGCTAAAATTCCCGAAAAAACGATAAGTCAGGTCGGAAGAAGCGTACTTGCCGATAGTAGGCGCTACGCCTCCGAGTTCTCGTAGGTAACCTGCGGAATTACTCCAGTTGACCCGCGACGACAGCAAAATACCTATCGAAGCATCCACACGATCGGAGCGCTGGCGGGACACGTAGTCGCTGAAAACAGTGCCTCGCGTGTACGCCAGAGCCGCACTCGCGCGAGAGGAAAACCCCTTGTTAATCGAAAAACTCGACGAAAGTCCCCATCCGCCTGACTGCGCCAAACCGGTGTACTTCTGGTTCGTGCCTCCAACGCTTGCAGAGATCCACAAGGTTCGCGCGAGTTGCTCGCTGTAAAACACGCCGGCCGTGGTGTAGTTGGCGTTCTGCGGGATATCGGCGATCTTCTCCTGCAAGTATTGGTAGGAACCCGAAAGTCCTACCGTCCGATGCGGAGTGAGCCGGTGCCCGAGAGAAACAGTGCCGGTGTAAGCCTGGCCGTTTGCCAGGTATTGGGAATTGCTGTCCAGCGTTCTCATGTACCGAAAAGCCGGCGAGAACGTGATGTCTGTGCGGGGACTCAGGGCGTATTCAACGGTAATGCTGGCGGAATCCGCCAGGAAATTCCCGTTGCTGCTAAGAAAATTATTCTGAGACAGTGAACCGAGATGACTGTCGGTAGCAAGATAGTTTTGTGGAATCAGGGAATTGCTATGCTGCTGCGAGAAGTTATTTCCGAGGCTCAACGTCAAGCGCGGCGTGAGCTGAAATTGTGTACCGAGAGAAACGTTGTTGTTCGTCGCGGCGTTCGCGCGAACTTCTCCGTTGATGATCATCATCTGCGGCAGGTATTGCAGAACGATTCGGCTCTTGTTCCGGAACAGCGAGTGATCGAACATCAGTCCGGTCCGAAAGATGCCCAAGTCCGTGGTGATCGATCCGGCGCCGCCACCGGGATCAAAGTCATCGTGGATCCCCATAGACTCGAAGGTGTAGATCGAAAAGCTTCCCCAGCGCAGGGGCGTTGCCGAGGTTCCGAACAAAGGAAGGCCGCTGCCCACATCTTTGATGCTTCCGGCGTAAGGATCGGGTGGGGGCTGATCGACGGGTCCCGGGTCCTGTGACGAAGTTGTGCCAGGAAGCCAAGGACCGCTGGCCGCCGGCTTGGGCTGCTCATCCCGCGGTGGCGTTGAAGTACTGCTCGTATCCTGCTGCGCGTTAACCGCAAGCGGGACACACGCGAGAGCGAATACCAGCGCAATCAGAGCCCATACCAGTCTATTTACACGTTTCATCGGACTCTCCGACCAGGCATCTGTCCGCCTATGGAACCACAACCATGTCGCCGGTCTGCAGGACAGGGTCGCTGCCTTGGCCTTTCAATGCCTTCTTATAGTTGAACGGGATGCGAGTCTCTTTTCCGTTAACCGTTCGAAGAATGTAGATGGATCCGCCTTTTGCAAATGGCCCGAGCCCACCGGCTTGCGTGATGAGTTGCAGAGCAGTCATTCCCGAAGTGAGGGGATACATTCCCTGTTTCGCGACCGACCCGGCAAGAAACACTTTCATGCTTTTAATCGACTTGACAATGATCGTCACTTGCGGATCGTTCACAAGTGTTTTGAGCTTTTCGGTCATTAACGCCCGCAATTCCTCGGTCGACAGGCCCACAACCTTAATGTCATTCAGAAGAGGCAGCGTAATCATGCCGTCCGGCCGCACCACCACAGATTGAGAGAACTCGGGCTCATGCCACACCGATATCACCAGTTCGTCGTCTACTCCGACTCGGTAGCCCGCCGGCGGCTGTAGCGCCACAACTGGGGCAGCGTCATTTCCGGCGTCGCCGGACCTTTCTCCGGGCGACGCCGCACTCTCCTTGCGATGCTGTCCGGCGTCCGCTGACGAACTCTGTGCGACGGCATCGCCAGCAACCCACCCTGCAAAAAGCGCGAAGGCGACTAGCAGTCGCACCAAAACCCGAGGATTACTTCCCAATGCGGCCTCCCATTCTGCCTGGAACGTATTTTGTCAAATAGCTTGAGCAAAAGCCGGTCCACCGGCAACCCGCGTCTAATCCGCAGAAATTAATGACCTTACTACAGAGTTTTGGTTGACCGCTTCGACGAATGGAATTCAATTTCTACTAACAAGAAAAACGATTCATAGTACCCGTCACAAGGTCCTACATGCGCGGTTCGTGGCGCGCGGTCTCGATTCGCCTGAGGACGCTGAAACCCCATAGAATCGCGCCATAGCCAAGTACCCAGAGAAGAATCAACAGCTTGTCCCACAATGATTTACGTGAGTATTGCGACCGCTGAGAGACTCCGAGACCCGCCGGCACCTACTTGGCACCCCGTCCGGAAAGCATCACTTTTGCCGTTTCGAACAGCACCGCCAAATCCAGCAGAATTGAAAGATGCTTGATATAAAACAGGTCGTATTCGAGTTTCGTCTTGGTTTCCTCAATGCTGCCGCCATATTGATAGCGCACTTGGGCCCAGCCCGTGATTCCTGGACGCACCGAGTGTCGCAGACCGTAAAAAGGAATTTGCTCTTCGAGCATGGACACGAAGTGAGGGCGTTCCGGACGCGGACCCACGATGCTCATCTCACCGCGCAGAACGTTAATGGCCTGCGGCAATTCGTCGATCCTATACTTGCGGATCCACCGGCCCACCTTCGTGATGCGGGAATCATCCGTCGTGGCCCACCGGGGCCCTTCCTTCTCCGCATCGCTGAACATCGAGCGAAACTTCAACATGTTAAACGGTCGGCCACGCAAGCCGGTGCGTTCCTGCCGAAAAAGTATGGGCCGGCCCGATTCGATCCATGTCGCGACGGCCACCGCGGCGAACAGAGGCAGGCAGACAACCAATGCTGAGAGTGACAGCAGGATATCGAGCGCTCTCTTTGCCCATACCAGAAGGGGAGATTTACGAAAACCTTCCGACAAAATCAACCAACTGGGTGACAGGTGTTCCAGTACAATCCGCCCCGTCATCCGCTCAAGCACACTGTGAGCTTCCTCAACCCGCACACCCGCAAACTTCAGGTGCAAGAGTTGGCGAACGGGCATGTGGCCGCGTCGTTCCGCAAGCGAAATGACGACGCGGTTAATTTCGTTGTCCTGGACAATCCTTTCCAGATCCGCGGCCGCGCCGATGATGCCTGGGTTTACCAGGGATTTGCCGATGTTTTCGCCCTTTTCATCGAGGAAACCCAAAATCTGGACTCGGAGTTCCGGCCGGGAAAGAATGTCGCGGGTCAGACGTATGCCTGCCGGTCCGGTTCCCACGATAAGCATCTTTTCCGGATTACCTAGCTCGCGGCAGTGCCGGAGCCAAAGAATTCTCCAGCCGAGAGTCAATCCAACGATCACTGGCGCCGCCATGGCTGCACTGCCCCTGCCGAGCCCAACGTCCGGGCTGACGAAATAACACACGGCAAGGACCACGCAGGCGACGCCGAAGGCCTGCAACAGGCGAATCACTACTTCACTCGCGCTGCTTATCAGGCGAAAGTCGTAGAGGTCATGAAAATATAGCGCAACCTCACAAACCAGAATAACCAGCAGAAACCGGGCGACGGTTGGCCACGCACCGACGTAGAGGAGCGCAGGTCCGTATCCGTGGCTCGAAAATCGAATGAACGTAGCGACAGCGAGGCCCAAGGCAATAACGATGCTGTCCACCGACAGCAGAAGAAGCAGTTGCGTCGGGAGCCGTTGACCGCCAATTTTCAGCATTTATCCTTGTGACCTCAGAGCACCAGTGCGGCAAAAGTCCCGAAGGGTTCTGGACGATTCACGGAAACATCACGACGAGGGGCCGACTGCGTGTGAATCGTGTTCGCTGCGATTCTTAGAACGAGGACGTACCGTTCGGCGCGAGTCAAAGCAGCATGTCGCATTCCAATCTGACATTCATGATGTTCTGGGCGCTTGGACAGACCTCAAGTAATTGAAAATACAGGTACTTGAAGGAGGCGGGTGAATGCGGGGGGGGACCGGAGGGCCAAGCTCTCCCGGCTGATATCCAAGCTGCGTGCGCGAGCTTATGATGCGCACGAGATCGGCGAACATCGCCTCGCTCCCCGGTAACCAGTTGAAATAAAGTCCGTTATGCGCCGATGCGAGGGCATGCCCGGTGCCAGAAGCCAGACCCGCAGCGCCTGAGAAAAGGTTTTCCCTATTAGGGCATCATCGGCTTCGACCGAGGAGTTCCTCCCCAGGGCCGATGCCCTAGAGAAGCCGGAAAGTAGCTGTCGTGACTGGATTTAGGGCGCGCCTTGGACTTCCCGCGACCTTTTTCTGGCACCTGACTTGCTCCATGCCAGGTGCGTCCGAGTCATCAGGAGCGCAGCGCGAGGTAGCCCCAGCTTCCCTATGCCCGTTGAAATCCGTCGTGCATCTCCGGAATCCCAGCGGGCGGTGCTGATCGACTTATTCAGACGTTATCTGGACCCGAATTTTGACGAGATTCGGTTCGATTGGTTGTACATGCGGAATCCTTACGGGAAGGTCAGCGTTTGGGTCGTCCGTGATCCTGCGAAAGACACTGTCGTTGGCGCGGCCGCGGCATTTCCGAGACGCTTTTTCCTGCGCGGACAGGAAAGACAAGGGCTGGTGCTGGGAGATTTCTGCCTGGCAGAGCAGTACCGAAGCGCGGGACCAGCGCTCCAACTGCAACGGGCTTGTCTTCAGGCTGTCGCGCCGCCTTATGACTTCTGCTATGACTTTCCGAGTCCTTCGATGCTGGCGATCTACCAGCGGCTCGGAATCCAGCAGACCAGCAGCATCGTTCGGTGGGCGAAACCGTTGCGGAGCGAACCGAGGTTGAAATCGCTAGTTCGATCGAAGACTGTCGCCAAGGTGCTGGCAAGAGCAGGAGACGCCGTGCTGGCGAGCCGAGGTTGGAAAGGCGAAAAAAGCGATTGTGACATCGAGTTGCATGCCGGACCTTGCGATCAAGAATTTACGCGACTCGAAAGAGTTCTTAGATCTACAGCTGGCGTCACGGCCGAACGGAATCCTGGCTATCTTAATTGGCGTTATTTTGGAAATGCCGGTTCCGCACACGTGATTATGAAGGCCAGAATTCGCGGCGACCTCGCCGGGTATGCAGTCATTCGCGGCGACGCAAAAAACGCCCGGATCGTAGACCTGGTATCGGCCGAAAATCCTGGAGTTATCTCCAGGCTCCTTGGCGCGGCAGCAGAATTCTCGCGGCGCCAAGGCAGCGAAACGATCAGCATGGTCGTCGCACAAAGCCACCCCTGGAACGCAATATTCAGGCGCGCGGGCTTCAGAGAGCGTGAAAGCTCTGCCTTGGTAGTGGTCGCGCGTGCCGATGCAGGTGTTATGCCGTCCGATTTTCAGAACCGCTGTTATTTCACAGAAGGCGACAGGGACAGTTGAAGTTGGCGACATACCTCAACGGAATGGACAAAATGATACAAGCGCAGATTGCGGAGGAACGAATTCGGGAATTTATTCTGAAGCACTTTCCGCTGGCCAGAAAGAACGGCGTGAAGCCGGCCGAAAAGTGGCTTGAGACTGGCATGCTCGATTCCCTGGGCATACTTGACCTCGTGCAGTTTTTGGAGCAGGAATTCTCCCTACAAGTGTCCGACGACGAGTTGCTGCCGGAGAATTTTGAATCGCTTCAAGCGGTGACCGCTTTCGTCCGCCACAGATGCGCAGGCAGCCAGTGACCAGCGTCTCCCAATTCGCCGGGTTCGAAGAACTGTCGGAAGGAACCCGCTCGCTGTTTGAGAGCGTGGGGACGAATTGCTTTTTTAGCAGCCTTTCGTGGTTCAATGTGTTTGTCAGGCATGCGCTTGAACCTGACGACCGCGTGCGCATCATCTGCGTGGCGCCCGACGCAGAAAGCGGAAATGCGCCACACTTTGCGCTGCCGGCAGTCGAACGCTCTGCCGATAAAGGCGTCCTCAAACCTCGAAGACTCCGCTCTCTCGCCAACTATTACAGCTGCTTGTATAGTCCGGCTTTCGCCGGACCGGATTGCCGCCACGCAGCTCACGAAATCGCACGAGCGATAGCAAACGAAGCCCCGCGGTGGGACGTGGTCGAATTAAAACCGCTGGACGTCGCTTCACCGGTGTTCTCCGCGCTCGCCGAAGGCTTCCGTGAAGCCGGTTTTGTCGTGCAATCTTATTTCTGTTTCGGAAACTGGTATCTGGATGTGGGCGGACGGAACTTCCAGCAGTATTACGAAGGACTGCCCTCCGCCTTAAAAAACACGGTCCAACGAAAGAAGAAAAAGCTGGAAAAATCCGGCAGGGCAAAGATTGCGATCTGCACGGGAACCGAAGGCCTGGACCTTGCAATCGAAGCTTACGAAAAGGTGTACTCCGCCAGCTGGAAGCGCCCCGAACCTTATCCTCATTTCGTACCGGAGTTGATACGGGAATGCGCCAGACTCGGGACGCTGCGGCTCGGTACGGTCCACGTGGACGGAGAACCCGCAGCGGCACAATTCTGGATTGTCCAAAATGGCGTCGCGATGATTTACAAGCTGGCCTACGACGAGCGCTTTCGCGACCTGTCGGTCGGATCGATTCTGACCGCCTCCTTGATGCAACATGTCCTGGATATCGACAGAGTTCGTGAAGTCGACTACTTGTCGGGTGATGATGACTACAAGAAGGATTGGATGTCGGGCCGGAGGGAGCGGTGGGGGCTGCTGTCGATGAATCCGCGCACGCTCCGCGGATGCATGGCCATTCTGCGGCATTTGGGGGGACGTGCGGCAAAGCGATTAATTCAATCATTGCGGAGCCGGTTGTCGGGAAGACATCCAAGCATTCCCAATACACCGGCCGTTACCAATTCCTTTCACGAGGCAAACTCCTAAGCGGACCGGAGCTACCGAATGGATTTCCTGATCTGGCATCTTTTGAGAGACAGTGCACGCCGTTGCCCCGAAAAGGAGGCGCTCGTTCACGGCAATCAACGCTTGACCTACCGAGAGGTTGCCCGCAGAACCGCTGGCCTGGCGACTTCGTTGCGTAAAAAGGGTTTGAAGCGTGGCGACCGTGCCGGCATTTATCTGGATGCTTCTGTACCGCAGGTCATCTCAATTTTCGGAATTTCGCAGGCGGAAGGCGTTTATGTACCAATCAATGCGCTGTTGCATGCCGAACAGCTAGTGCACATCGCCAACGACTGCGGAATGAGGGTCTTGATCACAACTCCGGCGAAGCTCGCGACTTTGACCGCCGTACTTGACTCGATACCTTCGTTGGAATTCCTTGTTGTCGTCGAAGATGGCGAGCTGCCCGCAGCGCGAATACCGGTGTACAGGCTCGATGAATTCAGCGCCGCTGTGCCATCCGATCCTTGGAAAGAGACGAGCATTGAGAAGGACTTGGCCGCGATTTTGTACACGTCAGGTTCTACGGGCAAACCGAAAGGCGTCATGCTGAGCCACGCAAATGTCGTGGCCGGCAGCCGTATTGTTTCAACTTATCTCGGAATCACCGAAGAAGAGCGAATTCTCGCGGTCTTGCCGTTCAGCTTTGACGCGGGCATGAACCAGCTTATGACCGCATTTGAAAAGGGCGGGACTCTGGTATTGATTAATTTCATGTTCGCCAGAGAAATCGTTCAGGTCCTTCTAAAGGAGCGCATTACCGGACTCGCGGGCGTCCCGACGCTCTGGAGTCTGCTCGCACAGCCTAATTCGACTCTGGACAAGCAGCCGCTGCCGGACTTGCGCTATATCACGAACACCGGCGGTGCGATGCCTCAGGCGGTCCTGCAGGTGCTCCGGCGCGTGCTCACATCGACCAAAATCTTTTTGATGTACGGCTTGACGGAAGCCTTCCGTTCAACGTATCTACCCCCGGAGGAACTGGACCGGTGCCCAACATCGATGGGCAAAGCCATTCCCGACACTGAGATCCTTGTACTCAATGAGCAGGGCGGAATCTGCAAACCCGGCGAGGTCGGCGAACTCGTGCATCGAGGACCGACAGTGTCGCTGGGCTACTGGAACCGCCCGGAAGACACCGCCCGGGCCCTGAGGCGGAATCCCCTGCTCCCTCCAGAAATGGGCGATTGTGAACGTGTTTGCTATTCCGGGGATTTGGTTAAAACCGACGAAGACGGATTCCTTTATTTCGTGGGCCGGAGAGACACAATGATCAAGTCTTCCGGCTTCAGGATCAGTCCGACCGAGGTCGAGGAAGTCCTGTTTCAAACGGGCAAGGTTCGTGGAGTGGCGGTGATCGGCATTCCCGACGACGTGCTCGGTCAATCGATAAAGGCATTCGTTGTTCCCAGGGACGGCAATTCTCTGGACGGCGCGGAACTGCAAGCAATCTGCGCAGGGAAAATGCCGCGTTATATGGTCCCGAAAGCAATCGAAGTCTTGCCGGAACTGCCCAAAACCAGCAGCGGCAAGGTGGACTATCCCGCTCTGCGGCGCCGAGAAGGCTTGTAATGGAACCATTGGTTTCATCGCTGGTGGAAAAACATTTCGGCGTTGCGGGAAGCCAACTGCTCATAGGAGAAGTGCCCGTGAGCACGCTGGCACGGACCTACGGCACGCCGTTGTTTGTCTACGATCAGAGGACGCTGGATACCAGAATTGCCCAGTTAACCGCCGCTCTTCCCAAAAGCTTCCGCGTGTATTACTCGGTGAAGGCAAACCCTAACCTTCGTGTGCTGCGGCAGGTGTTGTCACACGGACTCGGCCTTGAAATCGCGTCCGCAGGGGAGTTTCGAACATGCCTGAAGGCGGGTTGCGATCCGCGGCATATGCTGTTTGCCGGACCCGGGAAAACTGAGACGGAATTAGAACTGGTCCTTTCGCAGGGGATTGGCGAAATTCACCTGGAGTCTCTCACGGAGACGCAACGAGTCGCGCTGATCAGCAAGCGTCTGGGCCGGCGCGCAAGAGTTGCGGTCCGCGTGAATCCCGCCGGCGACGCCGAAGGCGGCGCCATGCGGATGGGCGGACGGTCCGCTCCTTTTGGAATCGATGAGGAGCAGCTCGACCACGTATTGGACGCAATACTCGCGGAGGAGTCCATAGATTTTCGCGGAATTCATATTTTCGCGGGCACCCAGATCCTTGATGCCAAGCTTCTCGCGAACCAATACCGCCATGGACTGGAGATTGCTCGCAGGGTGGCACGCAAGACCGGCAGCCCCCTCGCCCGCTTGGACTTCGGCGGCGGACTTGGAATCCCCTACTTTTCACACGAGAAAGAGCTGGATTTAGGCCAGCTCGGCGCCAGCTTGGCAGCCATCTTTGATGAGATTGCAACCGAGCCCTGCTTCGCCGGCACTGAGTTTGTGATCGAACCAGGCCGATTTCTGATAGGCGAAGCAGGGGTATATCTGGCCCAGGTTACCGACATAAAGGTATCTCGGGGAAAGAAGTTCTTGGTCGTCGACGGCGGCATGAATCACCATCTCGCCGCTTCTGGAAATCTCGGCCAGACCATCAAACGGAATTATCCGGTGGCCCTCGTCAACAAGCTGGGCGATACCGTCGAGGAAACCGTTGATGTGGTCGGACCCTTGTGCACTCCGCTCGACACCTTGGCCAGAAACGTCGCTCTGCCCCACGCCGAAATCGGCGATCTATTCGCCATTTTCCAATCCGGCGCGTATGGCAAAACGGCCAGTCCGCTTGGCTTCTTAAGCCATCCGGCGCCCGTAGAAGCATGGACGAACGCAGGACGGCACGAGTTTTCGTGCTTCGATGCCGAGCCTTATGCCGCCCGCATCGAGTACTCCCCGACGCCGGCAGGCAAACTGAGTAGAAGTCCTTAACCTTCAACCATGCCTCGCCTGCTCATCGTCGCTTACCATTTTCCGCCCTGTATGGGGTCCAGCGGCCTGCTGCGGTCTGAAAAATTCGCAAGCTATCTCCCCGAGTTCGGGTGGGACCCCGTCGTGCTGGTTCCACACCCGCGGGCCTACGAATCCGTGGATACCAAGAGCGCTCCCACCTCCCTTCCCAAGTCATCCGGGCTTTCGCGCTGGATTCGAAAAAGCACCTATCCATCGGCAAGCACTACTCCAGCTGGAGCGCGCTCCCCGATCGCTGGATCGCGTGGCTTTTCGGAGCAGTTCCGGCGGGCTTGAGAGCGATCCGGAAACACAAAATTGACCTCATTTTCTCCACCTTCCCAATTTCCACCGCGATCCTGATCGGCTTGATCCTCCACCGATTCACCGGGCTTCCATGGGTAGTAGACTTACGTGACTCCATGACCGAAGATGATTACCCAAAGGACCGGCGAACCAGAGCCGTTCGCCGATGGATCGAACGGCAGGCAGTCCGGCGCGCGTCGTTTGTGCTCTTTACCGCGGCCTCGACGCGGCGCATGTACCTCGAGCGCTACCCGGAGCTCGATCCCAACAAAGCCATCCTGGTCCCGAACGGGTACGACGAAGCTGATTTCATAGGCTTGAACATTGCGTTAGATCCGGCAACGGCTCGCGGCAAGCCATTAACGCTGATTCATACCGGTCTGATCTATCCGGAAGAGCGTGACCCCGTGCCCCTTTTTCGTGCGCTATCGCGGCTCAAACAAGAACAGCAAATCTCTGCAGCAGATCTAAGAATCGTTCTTAGGGCCGCAGGATGCGAAGAGCACTTTCAAAGACTGATCGATGAGCTCTCCATTGGTGACATCGTCCGGCTCCTCCCGCACGTTCCGTATCGAGAGGCGTTGCAGGAATGCGCTAACGCGGATGGCTTTCTGCTGCTTCAAGCGGCAAATTGCAATCACCAGATTCCCGCCAAGGCGTACGAGTATCTGCGTTTGCGGAAACCAATCTTCGCCCTGACTTCGCGCGCAGGAGACACAGCGGCGCTCCTGGAGCAAGTTGGCGGATCCACGATCGCCGACCTTGCAAATGAAGATGACATTTACACCCGGCTGCCGGCATTCCTCGCCTCCGTTCGAAATGGGACTCATCCCCTGCCGCAGCCAACCGAGTTTCGACGCTTTGAGCGGAAGAATCAAGCGCGCGAGCTCGCCGATTGCCTCAGCCGGGCGTCGCGGGACAAACGCGTCTCGAATGCACGGGCGATAGAAAAGGCCGCTGGGTAAAATTGCGAAAATTACGCCGTCTCGGCGGACGTCTCATGACGCGTGCAGGTAAACCAGCGGAACCCAGAAGCACAAACCTGCCCAGGCGAGCAGCGCGAGTATCCTGAGTACGATGAGATAACGGCGACTGAGCCGGCCGCAAATTATCAGCAATAATTCCTGCAAAACGAAAAGCAAGCCACCGATGGCGGACGCTCTCACCCGGTAGCGGCCGAGGTCTTTGAAGACGGGATACTGCCGACTAACCGAACGGTAATCCGACTGAATTGCATCGATTTGTTTGAGTGTTTCCGAGCTCACAGCGGCCAATTCCTGCTCTTTAGTTACGCGCGCTCTGTCGCTCGCGGAACCGCCTTCGAACGACAGCTTTTCTCCGTCGCGCGAAACGACCTCCACACCGCCTTTTGTGGTTACGTAGACCTTCCACGAACGGGGATTCGTCCAGCTCACGCTCGTGCCGGAAGCATCGGTCCGCAAGGATTCCCCGAGAGTCCACACCGTCACCGCCCAGGCTCCATTTGCTGGCTGGTCCGTAACAATCGCACCTGATGGCGTCGGTCTGCCCCCAGACGTTGTCCAACCCGCAAAAGGAGAACGGCTTCCGCGATACATCTCGACGTTGAGCTTCGGAGGGCCAAGGAAATATGCCCGCATTTCGTTGGTCCCTGCCGTCAACGCGTAAGTGCCCGGAACGCTTCGGGCTTCCATTCTCACATTAGGAGCGGTCGTCCAAACCGTTTGCAGATTCTGGTTCGGTGCGCCCGCACATTCATCGACGATGACCCAAACGGCAGGTCCGGCGTGAATCAGGAGTCGGTGAATCACAAGGTCTCCAGGTCCACGCCTTTCCACGTCTGCACCAAATAAAGCGTCCGACCTTGAAAGCGAAACAAGCCTCGTAGTGCGGGGCGAGATACAGGCTTCTCCAGCCAAGTGCGGCGCGTTTGAGCCGTCCCAGCATTCAGCACGAGCCCGGCCGGCGTCGTCGTACGGCCAATAACCCGCGCTGGTCCACCACTCGTGCCCTCTGGCCCACAACAACACGCTGGGCTCATCCGCGTGCTTGTGACCATGTCCGGGGAAATACGACCATGCGAAGACGGTCTGAGTTAATTCGCTTGAGCCTACCTGCCCGGCGATACCATCCCACAGGACCGCGTAGCCCGATACCGGGTAAACTGCCACTTCAAGCGGAAAAGGCTGCCGATCGGCCGTCGCGAGCGGGCCAAAGCCGCCGTCGCCATTTTCGTGCGTTACCCTAATAGGAGCATCCTCCGGCCCCGGTTCCGTGTCCCCAAAGGGCGGCAGGGAGCCATCGGGTCTTCGCACCTCCCAGTAAAACTTGAGCGCCGATTCGTATTTTCTTGCCCATTCAGGCGGCGGAGCCAGATGAAGCAGCGTCGTTTCCCGGAGGGCTACGCCAAAGAGATATAGGCCGAATTCGTGGTAAAAGGCCGAATGTTCCAGAACGACTCCCTCCGGGGAAATGTAAAACGAGATCTGGTCCTTCAGGCGAGAGAAGGCGATCTGCTTGTATTCTCTGGCGTGCGGAAGCGATGGAAACGCGATACAAATCTGCCACAAGCCCAGGTTTTGCATCACCCCATGATTGGTAGCGAACGTAAAGAGTTCCGGCTTCGCCAGCAACGCAGCCGTTCTCGCTGCAAACTGCCAAATTTGCCGCGCGACCTCGGGCTGATAGTCCTGCCGGTGACGGTAAACGCTCCAGAAGTCGGCTAGCGTCCGGGCCCGCGCCGCGACCGCATGGTCGTTCCACAAAAACCCACGGTTCAGCCAGACACTTCGCTCGTAATTCGCCCAGGCAAGCATCACCTTGAGCGCCATGTCGTAAAACTTTTCCTGGCCGCTGACGCGATAGGCGTCGATTAGTATTTCGGGTATGGCGAGCCCGGAGAACTCCAACTGCCAGAGCCCCGAGCCTCGATCGAGATCCGCCGGATCAAACGGCAGGTGAATGCCAATGGGGGCGAATCCGGGAATTTCCGCTGAGCCCTCGAGAAGCTTCTCGGCAGACGCAATAAGTTGCTCATTGTTCCGCCAGTTGATCTGAAGAAACCGATAGGCGCGCAACTCTTTGAGGACCTCATCTGTGGGCTCGTATCTGCCTTGGCTCACTGTTTGCGCGGTCAAGCTCTCATTTGGCACATGGTAGTGCTCCAGTTCAGGGAGCCAGATCAGCGCAAAGAGCACGGCCAACAAAAATAGGTTCAGTCCCGCGAGGTATTTCGAAACACTTGGGCTTTGAAAAAACGGGGCGTGAGGCACGGATGGATTTTAGCTCATCAGCTGAGACGTGGCAGTCGCTGCCGCGCTGTTTGTAGCGATTGCCTCACCTGTGCCGGACAGACGATAACTCGCCGCTCAATGCGCACAATTTCCCTCTGGCTCCAGGTTTATGTCCGTTGGCGCCGTCCTTGTTCCCTCGATACCTGCTTCCACGGTAGAGTCTACGTATGACCGGCACGGCACGGGTAGCAATCCTCGCGCTCGCGGTATTGTGCGCGTTGCTGTTCGCAGTCGCTCTCGAAAGAGCGGTACACGGGCAGCCTCAGTCACATCGGAGCGCGAAGGCGGCGCCTCCTGTGCCGAAAACAAGCGCTACGTTTAACGAACGTTGCTCGGGAAGCGGAGTGTTCGTCTGCGAAGGCTTCGAACGACCGGAGGAATTCGCCCCGGCGCAGTGGCCCAACAGTGGATTGTATTTGGGTGGCTGTGCGTCTTGCAATTTACGCGACACTTCTATTAAGGCCTCCGGGCAGAGTTCTTTTCGGATGGAGATTCCCGGCAACAGTGGCGAACGTCCCGCGGGAAACTGGGCACAACACTTTGGCCGTGCCTTCGGGCCCGGATCAACATTTTATGTTCAGTACGCTTTCCGGGCTGATTCAAACTGGCTAATGAACTGGAACGCCATCGTCGGGTCCTGGCCGAAGCTGTCCATCATCCACAACTGGACCTCGGGGACTTGTGCCATGGAAGACATGGTCGTGAGCAACTTAAGAGCTACGGGCGTCCCCACGATGTACGGTGAATGCGGTGGAACCTCCTTCAGCACGAGACTGGACGGCGTGACGCCGAACCCCAAAAACGACACACCGTACTTAATTCAGCAAGGATTCACCGATCCTTCGCCTACAACCGGGTACGCTTGCCACAATTACGACCCCAAGCCCGGTCCGCCTTACACGGGTGACTGTTTCTATTTTCAGCCGAACACTTGGTACACGCTCTATTGGAAGGTTCGCCTGGGAAATTGGGGCAAGCCGAATTCCAGCGTGGAGGGCTACATCGGCCCAACAGGCGGTCAACTCAAGAAGTTCATCAACGCCCTCCACTGGACGTTCAACTCGAACAGTCCGCCGGATGCTGGGTTCGACGCCATCACGCTGACTCAGTTTATGACTAGCGCAAAGCCGGTTCCCCATCCCACTGCGTATGTCTGGTACGACGACTTGATCGTATCCACCGAACCGATTGCCCAACCTACGCCGACGCCGTAGCCGCAGGCGTCCTAAAACAAGCGCCCTAAAACAACAACGCGCCGGGCCATTCGGCCCGGCGCGTCGATTTCCTTGTTCAAATCAGGGCGTCTGGCCACCAGGGGCGGCGATTGGCTGGTTCGAGATGATCAGCTCGTCGAACCACACGCTGGCCTGAGGATTCACTCCTGATGCGCTGTGGTTAGTCATGTATTGCGTAAGCGACATGACGTTAAAGCCCGCGCCGTCTTGGCTGATACTCAGATTATGGACGTTCAGCCATTTCTTCAGTTGCTGTCCGTAGGGAGCAACCCACGCCTCTACGCTGGAGCTGTTCGTTCCCCAGGTGCCAACGGAAACCTTGTAGTAGATCGTGTACCACGTGTTTGCCTGGAAGTTGAAGCAGTTGGGAGAATTTCGTTGGCCGCTGGCATACCCGCATTGATAGCCCGTGAAAGGAGCCACGGCAGTCCAACCGGACTGATTCCAGTTGCCGCCGGAGCTCCACGTGGCGCCATCGTCTTGCGTATCGAGCTCCGTGCCGCTGCACGACGTATACATGTTCGGCAGAGAATACGCATGCATGTTCACGGTAACCAGCGAATTCGCGGCGCAGCTTCCCACGTCGGAGTTATAGATGATGTTGAGCTTCGGGTACGTGTCGGTCACCCAGCCTCGGGTGGCCCAGGTGGAATCGGCGCGGAAAGCAAACTGCACATAGAACGTCGAGTTCTGGCCAAACACCTGATTATTCGATCCGTCGCCGAAGAAGGCCCAATAGTCTTGGCAGCAGTTGTCCGTGGCGTCGTTCTGCGGCCAGGTATAGCGCACGGACGAACCGCCGGACACAAATACGGAACTATCCCTTACGGTATTGGCGGGGTTTCCCTGGCCAATGAAACCGCTGACTTTGCTGGCTTGGCTGCCTTGCACAAACGCGGAGTCAAACCCTTGACAGTTCAGCACCCCTGGAGCCGTGCATCGCGCCTGGAAGTTCTGATCCGCGGAGCTCGTCGAGTTGGAAACGTTCACCGAGACTCCCACTGCGGTTCCGATATTGCCTGCGGCATCGCTTGCTTGTGCCGTGAGTATATGTACCCCATTGGTGGCGGTCGCCGTATTCCAGGACGTGGTATACGGGCTCGCGGTCACGGGCGATCCAATATTCGCGCCGTCTACCTGGAACTGAACGCTGGTCACACCAACATTGTCGGATGCGTTGGCCGACACCGTAACCGCGCCGGAAAGAGTCGCGTTAAGCGCCGGCGCTGTGATCGAAACCGTCGGTGGCGTCGCGTCGGTCGTGTTGTTTGTCTGGAACGCGAAGTCGCCGCTGATTGACTCTACTCCAGACGAATTCTGGGAGTGCGCTCGGTAGTGGTACAACGTGTTCGTCCCCAAGCCGCTCAGCGGCACTGAGTGGGCGGTCACCATCGACGAATTCACCGTGGTCAACGTGCCATAAGCAGTCGTGGTCCCGTATTCCACCTGCGAGGTCGAGCCCACGTCGGTTGTCCAGCCAATTGTCGCGCCCGATGTGCTGATCGCACTTGCGCCTACTCCGGAGATCGCCGGCCCCGTCGAACCCGTTCCGCCGGAAGGTGGATCAATCCTCAGGAGGTAGGCATTCTGAGTCGCGTCATTGACCAGGGCGAATACTCCAAGCGCTGGGAAGTAACGGAAGCGGCCCTGGGTTCCCGTGTATTGCTCCGCTCCTGCCCCGCCCGTGACGGCGTTCGCCGGCCCGTTCGCGTAGGTCTCCGTCGTGCAAGAGTTGGCGACTGGGTCGTAAATCCCCACGCTGTTTCCGCCATTCCACATCACGATCTTGTTGCGCACGGGATACCATTCAACTCCCGGTCCCCGGTTCGCGCTGTTCGACGAAGTTGTTCCGACCCACTGGCTGCAAGTTGCTTGCGCTCCAGAAAGCAGGTCCGTGCGGGGGTAAGGCGGGTTCCCGCTTATGTCGTAACGATAGAGGTTTCCGCCTGTTCCGCCGCCTCCGCTGCCGCCCATGACGAAGAGCCATTTGTGCACGGGGTCAACAACAAGGGCGGATTGCGCTAGGCCATTGCGGATGCTGCTCGAGCCGCCATCCACTTCCGTGTACGCATTTGTCGAAGCATTGAACGTATATAGATTCGAGCTGTCGTGAAAGAACACCAAACCGGTGTTCGGATCGTACGTCGACATCGGGCAACAGGTATTGATGTTCGATGAGAAGTTCCCGCCCAGGCTCGTCCACGCCAGAGTCGCTATCGAGTTCTTCCAGACGTCGATCGTGCTGCTGCTGGTTCCGAAACTTCCATCCGGAGTCTTGCTTCCCCCAAAAACCACCATTTGATCGCTTGAAGGAACGTACGTGATACCGCCATAGGTGTGGCGTGAGCAGGGCTTGCCATCCCAGTACGCTCCGGAACTGTTGCAGCTGTTGCTGTTGGATGAGAAGCGGGTCGGCTCGTTCAGACGCGTGATCGTGATCGGATTAGCGGTCAGATTCAACGAATAGAACTCGTTCCCGAAGTAATTGACGTGGCCGCCGCCCCAGATCAAGAGTCGATTCCGTGTGGTGTCCGCGATGCCGCCGCTCCAGTCCCCGACGATGGAAATGCACCCGGTGCTACCCTGGACGTCCGTGTATGTCGCGCACACGGACTGCACTTGGGTATTTGGAATCTGATACCACCCCAAAGTCGTAGGAATCCCTCCGCCGCCGGACAGTGCAAAAGTCGTCGCCGAAGAGCTGGCCGACTGCGATGAGGTATTCCCCGCCGCGTCGAATGCGGAAACTGTATAGGAATAGCTCGTTGACGGGTTTAGCCCATTGTCCTGATACGAAGTCGTAGTCGACGTGCCGACCTTGGTTCCGCCGCGCAGCACGTTGTATCCGGTTACTCCGACGTTGTCGGTCGAAGCATTCCAGCTCAGATTAATTTGCGAGGAAGACGCGGCCGAAGCCGTCAGCCCGGCCGGAGTCGATGGCGCCGTCGTGTCCGCAGTATTACTCACAGTCACCGTCACGCCCGCGCTCGTCGTTGCATTTCCTGCAGCGTCCTTGGCAATCGCGCGCACGGTATGCGACCCGTTGCTCGCGGTTGAAGTGTTCCAGGAATATGCGTACGGCGAAGTCGTATCCAGGCTTCCTGCGTTGGCGCCGTCCAGCTGGAACTGCACGCTGGCCACGCCCACGTTATCGGAAGCCGTCGCCGTCACGCTGACGGTCCCGGACACCGTAGCGCCGCTGGCGGGTGCTGTTATCGAAACGGTCGGCGCCGTGGTGTCCGTCGTATTGCTTACGGTCACGCTCACGCTCGCGCTGGTGGTCGAGTTGCCGGCTCCATCTTTCGCGATGGCGCGCAAAGTGTGTGAACCGTTGCTGGCAGAGGCGCTGTTCCACGAAAAGACGTACGGCGCCGCGGTCAGCAGGCTGCCCACGTTGGCGCTATCCAATTGAAACTGCACGCTGGCCACGCTGACGTTATCGCTCGCGTTGGCCGTCACGGAAACCGTGCCGGAAACGCTGGCTCCGTTTGCCGGAGCCGTCACGGAAACCGTCGGCGGGGTAGTATCCGGCGTGGAATTATTTACCGTTACGCTGACGGCCGCGCTCGTTGCCGCATTCCCGGCGGCGTCCGTCGCAACCGCGGTGATCGAGTGGCTCGCGTTGGAAAGCGAGCTGGTATTCAGTAAGTATGAGTACGGAGCGGCCGTCAACGCAGAGCCCGCGTTGGCTCCGTCTACCTTGAACTGCACGCTCGCCACGGCAACGTTATCCGTGGCATTCGCCGTCAGATTTACGCTGCCCGAAACCGTCGCACCTGCTGCCGGCGACGTTATTGCAACTTGCGGCGCGGTCGTGTCGCTGCCGCCGCCTCCGCCCGTATTGGTGGCGTTGTTGCCGCTCACCACACCTGAGCAACCGGCCAAACCTATTCCTGCAATGGACAACATCAGCGCAAGGCCGGCCGATAACCAGGCTTGACGCGGATTTTCTCTACTCATACCAGCATTCAGCATTGTCTATCCCCCGGCATCGGCAGCACATGCCCAAGTGGCTGCGGCTGAGCGTCCACGCACTGTCAGCCTACCCGCCGCCATTCAGAGGATGTAACTGGACGGGAGGCGAAAAAGAGGACAGGATGACCCGTACGACCTTCGCCTGTCCTTCAGGGCGAAAAATTTACCCACTCGAGGCACGCGGTCAGAGGCCGCCGGTAAGTCCTGTAATAACAGATGCTTACAGTCGCACGCGAAGGCCGGCATCTTCGGCGCCGAACCCGCCCGCGTAGGCCCTAGCTTGGTCGGGCCCTGTTTGCAACGAATGAGTAACCCGTAGTTCTGATCTCTCTGGGTTCGCGATTCTGGGGATTTTACTGTACAACAGATGCACGGTGCCCAGACAAGCTCAGAGATGAAGCTGTCTCGTCATGCTCTGGGAAAAAGTTTTGTCGGGCGACTCGGGCCAAACAACTTGTCAAGACTGGCGCTGACGAACTGTCCGTCACAGTGCTTTCCAAAAATTGGATTTTATTCGTCGGCAGTTAGCGATGGTTTGATGAGCGAGTGCTCAAATTTTCCAACTGATTTTCTTAGCGGGTTGCGCTGTCCTGTTTGCCGTTCGGCTTTGGAGATCACGCCTGCGCTGTTCCATTGTCGCAACCGAACTTGCTCGACCGGCTTCCCGGTAGTCCGCGGCGTTCCTATTCTTTTGAACGAAAGGAACAGCCTCTTCTCCATCGGTTCCTACACAAGTCCGGAGAAAACCGACGCTCCGGCGCGACATCCTGGTTGGAGGGACATACTCCGCAAGCTGATTCCTGATATTAGCCGCAATGTCTCGGGATCCTGCAATCTGGAAATGTTTGTGGACCTGTTGGTAAAGAGATCCGCGAATCCAAAAGTCCTTGTTGTGGGAGGCAAAAGCGCCGGTGAAGGATTCGGTGCTCTGCTCGCACGTGTTCCTCCGATGCGGCTGCTGGAAACTGACGTACTGTTTGGCCCCAGGACCATGCTCGTCTGTGATTCACACGACCTGCCGTTCGAAGACGGTTTCTTCGACGGAGTCATTGCGCAGGCGGTCCTCGAGCATGTCGTGGACCCGTACAGGTGTGTGGAGGAAATCTTTCGGGTGCTGCAGCCGGCGGGGTTGGTTTACGCGGAGACCCCGTTCATGCAACAGGTTCACGAAGGCCGCTATGACTTCACTCGCTTTACGCACCTGGGTCACCGGCGTCTGTTCCGCCGATTCGAAGAAATCGCCAGCGGTCCTGTTTGCGGCACGGGAATGGCCCTAGCGTGGGCCTATCGCCACTTCCTCGTAAGCCTCTCTGATTCTCCCACGATCAGAAATTTTATGGACCGTTTCGCGCGCCTGACCTCGTTTTATCTGAAGTATCTGGATGATTTTTCCATTAGAAATTCCGGCTCGTTCGATTCCGCGTCGGCGAATTACTTCATAGGAAGAAAAAGCGAATCGATCTTATCGGATCGTCAACTCATTCAACTTTATCGTGGACGGATGTGAGCAGATCTCGTGTCGCGCGGGCTGGCCGCGATCGCGGGAGGACTGTTTCTCTGCGATCTGGGGAACACGCCGGCCCAGTTCAGTCCGCGGCGAAGGGATTCGTTCTTGGCTGCTCCAGCGTGCTAACGCTTCTTCGCGCGCCGATCCCGGCCTCGCGAATCTTGTAAATCAATGCCCGGTAGCTGATCTTCAGTTCTTGCGCCGCTTTTCGGCGGTTCCAATGGTTCGTTCTCAGGGCTTCCAGAATGAGGTTGCGTTCCATCTCGATAATCGCGCCTTTGGCAATCTGCTTCAACGAACCTGCCTTTTTGCCCGTAGCTGCCCGGGACACCGCTCGGGCGTTCTGAGTTTCCGGCAACGAAGCGGAATCCGATCCGATCAAGACATATCGGGCGATGCTGTTCGACAGTTCTCTGATGTTACCGGGCCAAGGGAGACTCTGCAGATAGCAAATCGTGTCCACATTCAACGGCTCGCGCTCCAGGCCAAATTGTTTCATGTAGAAGACCCGCAGGTATTCGGCGAGCAGCGGCACGTCCTCCAGGCGGTCGCGTAGCCTTGGCATCGCGATCCGCACGACATTGATGCGATAAAACAAATCGCTTCGGAACCGCCCGGCTTCGATCTCCTTTTCCAGGTTCTTGTTGGTGGAACAGATCACCCTGGTTTGCTGGCTTTGCTCCTCGCCTCCGCCGATACGCGAAAATCGCCCGTCTTGCAGAAACTGCAGAAGCTTGGCCTGCAGGCTTCGGTCGATTTCTCCTATTTCGTCAAGGAAAAGTGTTCCGCCCTGCGCTAATTCAACTCTGCCGGGTTTTCGATGGATCGCTCCAGTGAAGGCCCCTTTTTCGAAGCCGAACAACTCGCTTTCTAACAGCGTGCCGGGAATAGCTGCGCAGTTAACCTTAACGAACGGCCCGTCTTTCCACGGCGAGTGCGCGTGGACCCAGCGAGCTATCAGTTCCTTGCCGGTGCCTCCGTCGCCCTCCAGCAGAACCGGCACGTCCATTCCGATAACCTTATTAACCTTCTGGCGCACTCCCTGCATCGCGGCAGAGCGTCCAAAGACCACTTCGTCCGGCGGCAGCAATCCCGCCGGCGAACTGCCTTTGCTGCTTTTTTCTCCTGCTGCCATTGCCAACCCGAGCATCCCCCTCGTGCGAATGGCTCAAGTTGCTGCACACGAATCGCCAAAGCTTGGCTCGAGGCTCATGCCAATTTTCTGGCGACCTCGAAGCTCGGCTTCCTCACTAACCGCGTACGTTTCAGCAGAATATGTCGAGGTTGTCGCTAGCCGGACTCTTCCGGTTATAGGCTCCCGTCGGGCGGGCCAGGGCCTGCGCGACGCGGAAACGCATTTCTCAAAGAAGAAAAGTCTTTGCCCGCAATACTCGTTTGCCAACTTCTTGGCACGGGCGCTCTTGGCACTTCCGAACGCTGCCGGTTGTCACTCTTGTCTTCGTTTCTCTTGATTGCGCTCTGCCTCGAGGCGCCCGGAAACCTCACCTTGTGTTTTCTGGCTCACGAAGATCAACACATGCGGCCCGACCAGTGGCACGCTCCGATGCGTCAGTGTCCCTACAATTTCCTTTACCTTGAACCCGCACTCTTCGAAACACTTTCGCGCCGTCTCCCGCGTATAGGGCCTCTGGATCGGTTGTGAGATCGGCCGAATCACCTTCTTAGCCATCCACTTGACGAGAGCAATAGGGCGTAGCTTCGGGTACACATACTCTCTGACTTTCTGTCGCACGTTTTCCCAGAAGCTTGCATGCACGTGGATCAGGGCAATGTAATGCCCCCCCATCCTGAGCACCCTTCGGATCTCTGTGGTCGCCTCGCGGTCATCCAAAAAATGCTCCATAACGCCTACGGACACGACCAGATCGAATCCTTCGCTTTGAAACGGCAGGCGCTCCGCCAGCGCCACGCAGGAAGTTGCTCCCGGGACTCGCGCTTGCGTCCTTGCCAGCGCCTGATGTGACAAGTCGACTGCGGTCAACCGCTCCGCACGCAGGCGCGAGAGCAGAAAACCCTCGCCACAGCCGATCTCCAAAACGCTCTTCGCGGAAAAGCTCTCGGCCAGTTCCGAGAAATAACTCAGAAATTCAGCCGTCCTTCCCTGGTCTTCCCACACTCCTGTTCTTTCCTTGTAAACGTCGTCGTATACGCTGCCGATGGTAGCGGCGTCGCGGTAGCGCGGGTCCCTGCTAAGCAAAATTGGTATCCCGCCGACTTCCTCGAATTGCGACTTACATTCACTGCAAAACAGGCCATCGAGACCTGTCTTGCAATCAGGGCAGACGAACATTTTGCCTCTTTGAACTCCGACGGCTCTTTCGACAATCCTGAATTCCCGGTTGGTTCACTTTTCGTGTTATCGGTTGGCCAGGGAAAAGCGCGCCCTTCGCTAGCAACCGCCGCTCGCTTCGCGCTTGCGAAATCTATGGGTCTCAGCTTCCCTCGCCCCTCATGATGTCGTATCTCTCGATGACTGCCGCCACGCCCATTCGGCTGGCGCCCTCTTCCGCTTTCTGCTCGATTCTTACGACCTTGCCCAATGCCCGCACAAACACATCCGTCCCGTGGGTAATCTCCGCGGGCAGGGTCAGGGTAATATCCAGTTCCGATCCGGCCTCCAAATTCTGGTCGATTACAAAATATAGCCCGCGCGTGGAAATATCGCGTGTTTTCGTCTTTCTGATAGGGGCGCTTCCCAGGGACGTCCGTACGATCACAGGCAGTGCCAGATCATAGCGTCGCGCTGTCCGCCGTTCACTCATTATTCGCACCCTCCAATTACTTATCCCCGGCACGGTGATGGATCACAAAGCCGAGCCCCGCCCCTGGCGGCAGCGTGGCCTTGTGCAGTCTTCGATTCCCTCTGCTGACGCCCACGAAAAAAATATCGTGTCTGGACGCTTCCAGCAACGCGAATTCTGGTTCGCCTGTGTTGTTAAATGGCAACAGCGAGTACCACTACTCGCTTTTCCCCGCTGCAACCGGACTCGGCTCTGCCGGCGCCTGGCTGGTCGGCGCCTTCCGCGCTCTCGGAGTATCCAGGTTAAATTGCCGCATCTTGTACAGCAGCGCTTTGTAGCTGATGCCCAGCATCTTCGCCGCGTCTTTACGGCACCACCGTGTCTTCTCCAATGCGTCCGCGATCGCTTCCATTTCCGCTTCGTCCTTAAGTCCCCGCACCAGCGCCTTCAGCCCTTGCTCTTTCGGCAGCACCGGTTCTTCTCGGGGCGAAGTCCTCTGCCGCGTCGCTGACATCTCCACCAGTTCTCTCAGGCTGCCTTCGTCGTCTTCCAGAATCACGTACCGCTTCACAAAGTTTTCCAGCTCGCGCAGATTTCCCGGCCACGGATAATTCACCGCCGCGTCCAACAAGTGCTTCGAGGGCTCCACCGGCGCCTTTCCGAACTTCTCGCTGTACTTCTCCAGGAAGTGCCGGAACAGCAGCGGAATCTCCGTCGTCCTCTCCCGCAGTGGCGGCACCAGGATCGACAGCACGTTCAACCGGTAGTACAAATCCTCTCTGAAGCGCCCTGTCTTCATCGCCTCGTGAACATCCACGTTCGTCGCCGCCAGAACCCGGACGTCCGTATCGATCATGTGCCGTCCGCCTAGCCTCGAATACTGGTGGTCTTGCAACACGTGCAAAAGCTTCGCTTGCAGGTGCGGGCTCATCTCCGCGATTTCATCCAGAAAAATCGTGCCCTTATTCGCCATTTCGAACTTTCCGGGCTTGGCGCGCACCGCTCCCGTGAATGCTCCCTGCTCGAACCCGAACAACTCCGATTCCAGCAGCTCTCCGGGCAATGCGGCGCAATTCACCTTGATGAACGCCTGATTCCGCCGCTTCGATCTCAGGTGAATCATTCGCGCCACCACTTCCTTGCCCACTCCGCTTTCCCCGCAAACGAATACCGGTACGTCGACCGGCGCAATCTGCAGAATCTGCTGCCGGATGCGCACCATCTGCGGGCTCGCCGCCAGAAAACTCAGATCTTCTGTCACCTGGTCGCAATAGTCCCGCAAAGCCCGGTTCTCCGTCGCCAGCTGTTTCTTTTGCCGCGACTTCAACATTGCTGCGTCCAGTTCCGACTTCTCGAACGGTTTCGTCAGGTAATCGTGCGCCCCGATTCGAATCGCCTCCACCACTGTTCCTACTTCGTTCGAGCAGGACAGCATGATCACATTCAGGCTGCGGTCGATCTGCAGCAGTTCCTTCAAAGTGTCTATCCCGCCGAGCTCCGGCATCAGCACATCCAGAATAATAAAGTCCGGCCGCTCGCCGCCGCTTACTTTCTCAATGGCCTCGCGCCCGCTCCCCACCGCTTCCACGTCGAATCCCTCTACCTCGAGAAGCGTCTGCAAGTACTTGCGGATGCTCGGCTCGTCGTCCACCACCATGATTTTTTCTTGCTGTGCCATGCCGTTCTACCCCTCTCGCGTGCCCTGCGGCACAAAATCTCAACCCTGCTCCATGGGAAGCAGAAATGCGAACGTGCTTCCCCGTTTCGCTTCGCTTTCCACCCAGATCTTCCCGCGGTGCGCCTGAATCAATCGCTTCGCGATCGCCAATCCCAGTCCCATTCCGGACGTGTTCCGGTCCACTCGCACAAAATCCTCAAAAATTTCCTGGTGATGTTCCGGCGCGATCCCCGCGCCCGAATCCGTCACTCCCACTTCCACGCTGTTTGGCCTCGGCAAACGAAACCTTCTTCTCTCCTGCGCCGGAGCCACTTCGGCCACTCGCCGCTCCCAGAAATGCGGCTTCGCCTGCAACACCACCGTTCCGCCTGTCGGCGTGTGCTTCAGCGCGTTATCCAGAAGATTCGCCGCCGCCTGCTGCACTTTCTGGTAGTCGAAGCGAAACGTTGGAATCGAAGGATCCAGTTGCACTTCTAGCTTCACGCCTTTCCTTTGAAAAGCCTCCGCCCAGCGTTTTGCCATTTCGTCCAAACAATCTCTCAAATCGTTCTCGCGCAGTTGCAGCACCAGCTTCCCGCTCTCCAGCGCCGAATAGTTCAGGAACATCGAAACCAGCCGCACCAGCCGCTCGCAGCTCTCTTTCGATTCCTCCAGAATCTCTTTTTGCTTCTCCGTCAGTTTTCCCAGCGAGCCCGTCAGCATCAGGTCGTAGTAGCCCTTGATCACCGCCAGCGGCGTCTTCAGCTCATGCGCGGCGGAAGCCAGGAACACCGTCTTCTGCCGGTTCACTTCCTGCAATTTCAGGTACGCCGCCAGCAGGTTCCGGTACGTAATTTCCCTTTCCTGCAACAGCTCCTGTACAGTTAACTGCGTGGCCGGATCGCCCGCGGCCGGCTTTTCTTCGATCGGCGTCAGTTGAACCATCAGCCAGTCCGGGTCCGGCATCCACTGCACTTTTGCGACGCTCTTCTTTTCGCCGTGCGCCACTTGAATCTGCAGTTGTTGTTCTCCGTTTTCGATTCGGGCAAAAATCGCTGCGGGCGGTGAACCGAGGAGGTCATGGAAGAGGTTCAGCCTGGAAACATCGGCAAAGCCCCGCGCCTGCAGGCATTTCCGGCTTCGCTCATTGGCCAGCAGAATCTTCCCGCTTCGCTCGGCAAGCAGGACGGCCTTATCCACCGAATCCAGCAGACTTGCCACCTGCGCGAACGGCAAGGAGGCAAACGCCCGTTGCTCGCTGCCGGAGGACACCTCAACGCTTCCGCTCATACGTCCGCCTCACCAGTGCCCGTTGCCGAGTGGCAAAAATTTTCCCATTGGATGGCGCTCATCCTCGCAGATGCCCTGCGGGAGTGTCAATGGTAAAACCGTTCCATTTGCACAATTTGGGAACTGCATTGGCGGTCCTGGCGCTTCCACTGGGCGCCCCCTCGGCCATTAAACACATGGCCTGCTTTAAGTCACGACAAACAAAGAAGTTGACCGATCGTCCAGCCCTTTCAAAGTGGCATCCAAGGTGCAAATTTCCCGTACTAGTTCTCTCGTACCAACAAGGGCAAAGGGCTACTCGTGGCGACTGAAATTCTGAAGACGAAGCAAAAAGTGGACCTGTCTCACCAGCGGCGCTCCCCCAGGCTCAAGCTTCAGGTACCCATCTTTCTCCGGGGTGCGGATGCTTCGGGGGTCGAATTCATCGAACTGACCAAGACGCTAAACATCAGCGCCAATGGCGCTTGCATCGCTTCTAGCCACATTCTGCGCCGAGAACAGGTCGTTCACATCACCATTCCTACCCCCTCTTCCACTTCCTCCGGTCTTGTTCCCAGCGAAACTCCCCCGATTTCCGCGCGGGTGCTCCGCGAGGAGGCTGTCGGCGACATCCGCGTTTTCGGGGTCGAGTTCCTTCGTGCCTTGGATCCCTGATTGCCTCGGGTGGCTGGCCGCTTCCTTTTTTTGCTCGATCATGTACACTTGGCGCTTCCGAGTCCCCCGGAACTACGTGTGGTTTCAGTGGTTTTGGGCTCCTGGCAGTTAAGTTGCTCCTTATCGTTGAGAAAGCTGATTTTGTGCTTTCCCCAAACCCCGCGGGGATAGGCAGAGGTTAGGTGTTCAGCCGCTATGCCCAGCCCCGGCGCTTCTGCGCCCCTGCGGTCGTCCATTGAGGACTCTTATCTCGAGCTGTTGGCCGACACGCTCGAAAGCCTGGACGTTTCTGCGCGCGGTCAGTTTCTCCAGCGTTACTTCAAAATAATCGCTCACATTGATCTCCCGGAAAATCAGTGCGCGCAACTTTGGGACGACGCTCTTGCCCACCGCAGCGAGCTGAGCCAGCACCTTCGACGTACCGTGTCCCTCAGGACTGCTCTGATGGACGTTCTTTCCAGCGCGGGAGTTTTTCGTCTTCCCGTTCTCATTGAGTACGACGATCTGAAAAAGCTGCAGCTCAGCGCCGTTACCGATCCCCTCACCGGCCTTTACAATCGTCGCCTCTTCAGCGAAACCTTCGACAAGGAACTGAATCGTGCCCGCCGCTACGGCCACCCTCTCTCCCTTGTGATTCTCGATCTTCATCGCTTCAAGGAAGTGAACGACAAGCACGGACATCCGCGCGGCGACCAGGTTCTTCAGTCCGCCGCTTCCACTCTGCAGAAGGCCCTGCGCACCTCCGACTTTGCTTTCCGCATCGGTGGCGACGAGTTCGCTCTCATCCTCCCCCAGACCGATGCTGTCCAGGCCATCAATCTCAGCCGCCGTGTCGGCGTTGTTTTTGCGGAATCCCTCCAGTCCCTCGAACTTTCCATCGGCGTCAGCATGGACCACGGCGTCGCCACGTTCCCGCAAGACGGAGATCATGCCGACCAGTTGATTCACGTCGCCGACGAACGCCTCTACATGCAAAAGCATGCCAATCACAAACGTTCCGCTGTTGTGGAACCTCCCGCTGCGGCGCCAACCGCTTCGCCGTCGGCTGATCGCGCGGAGCGCTCGGTTCCTCCTCCTGTTTCTTCCGTGCGCCCCCCGGAAGAAAATGCCGCCCCAGCGGAGGCATCCGCGGAGAAGCCCCCGGCTACGTTCCGCGCCGCTGCTTCGGCCGCTGCGGTTGGCATTTCAGGACTCACGCGTACAACTCAAGTTCCCGAAGCGCCCAAGGTCTACGCCGTGCAGCGCAAGGCGGAACGCGTCTCCATGACCGGCACCAACGCCTATGCCGTTCTCGGAGACAGAGCGTCTCGCCGCGCTCGCGTTCTCGACCTCGGTTTCGGAGGCGTCGCGCTCGAATTCGACTCCCCCGAGGACCTGCCCGAAAATCTCCTCGCTGTCCTCCACGTGCCGATCCTTCCCCCCGTTCGCGTCAATCTCAAGCCGGTCTGGACGCGCACTATGCAGGAAGGCAGCTACCGCGTCGGCTGCTGCTTCGTCTCCTGATCCTTCTCGTCAGTATCGCGCACAGCGCCAATGCCTCGATTTGGCTCCCCGTCCTTTTCCTGTATAATTATCGTTTGCGCGTGTCCTAGCGACGCGGCCCTGGCACTCCTGAGTCCCCGAGCCGCGCAGACCGGACGCGCCGAAAGGCAAATCCATGAAACCCGGTATTCACCCTGACTATCACGAAGTCACCGTCCATTGCGCCTGCGGCAATACCTTCCAGACCCGTTCCACGATCAAGGGCAACATGATGCGTGTTGAAATCTGCTCCAATTGCCATCCGTTTTTCACCGGCAAGCAGAAACTCATTGACACCGCCGGCCGCGTCGAGCGCTTCCAGAAGAAGTACGCCAACGCCCAGGCTGCCCAGTCCAAAAAGTAAGTACGGGCTTGCGCCGGAAACTTCCGGCGCTTAAGCGAACGGATTCTCGACTTGAATTTGGAAGTATTTCTGTCCGGGGTTCAAATCTTCCGAGAGGATGCGCCGGCAATTCCCGCGTTCAGCCGCGGCCACGATCATTCCATCATAAACGTGAATGCCGTAGGTGCTGTGGGCTTCCACAGCCCTGCGCACGGTCTCATGGTCGAGCGCAATTAGCTTGATTGGACTCAGCGCATCCAGTATCCGCGCCACCTGTTCCGCCCGCGCGCCCGGTGACATCTTGTGTAGCAGAGTCGTGGCGAACTCCGAGAGCACCTGGCTGGAAGCTATAACTTCGCCCGCCAGCGCTCTTCGCACGATGTTCTGCGCGATACCTTGCTTCCGGGCATCGGTCGCGTCATAGGCGTACACCAGGACGTTCGTGTCCAGAAAGTCAGGACCGCTCATGCAGGTCCGCTCTCTTCCAGGTGCGTTTCCCTGCCCGGAATCTGTACTCCTCAAAGCTTCGCTCGAGCGCCTCTCTCTCTCGTTTTTTTCGGCCCGATCTGACGTTCTCTGCGGCGACCTGTTCCAGGTACGCGCGCACCAATCCCGTAAGTGTCGTGTCGCGCTCGACGGCGATCTTCCGGACTTCCTT
>Ga0079220_10000001_pt1 | contig 62959 bp, 47 predicted proteins | sample GAAS100_FD_75071 | JGI IMG/M metagenome (GOLD analysis project Ga0079220, IMG submission 75071) | Agricultural soil microbial communities from Georgia to study Nitrogen management - GA AS100 | ecosystem: Environmental > Terrestrial > Soil > Agricultural land | place: USA: Georgia | collected... | reverse complement strand
GCGGACGCCGTCGAGCTGCGCGGGTATGGGGCTTTTCGGCTGGCCGGCGTTCACGACGACGAGAACGGCCGCTTCGCCGGGATGGTCCAGGCTCGGGGCGACGCCCAACGCATGCACATAGGGATCCCGGAGCAACTGTGCAGCGTAGGTGTCCCGCGCGGCAGCCGCCTTTTGCATGGCCTGGCCTGAAACACTAACCGCCGACTGAGGCTGAGTCGCGCGGCTCGCCGCTTGGACCGAAGGAAGCGTGCAGCCGACCACCTGATGCGCCGCAGCGCTGCCAACGAAACTTGGCTTATTGCCTTGCGTGTCGGTCATGGCCGCGAGAACATCGCTTACCGGGTTGCCTACGCTGTCCGTATCTGAACCACCATACAGAAGCGCGACGGGGTCCGCGGAGGCCTCCGAAACGATGAGGGAGCCGGAGTCACCCTCGAGACTAAAACTGCCGCCCGCAACGGTGATCTGTCCTGTGAAGGTCTTGTTGAACGTCGTTCCGCCGCATCCTTTTTCGTACTGAACGCTGGTCTGTATATTGATCGCGGAGACGGTCGAGCAGGTAAGTCCTGTAGTTCTGCCGCTCTTGGCCACGGCCATGCCGACGGTTGCAGCGACACCCGCGCCCGCATGCGGCGGCCCGGGATCCGCGTTGCTGCCGCTTGCCGTGGCGCCGAGAGAAAGAATCGTGCCGCTGGTGTCTACCGCGCCGTTGACGATTTGAGCGATCGCGGCGTCGACGTTTGTCGAGGCCGTTTCCAGATTGGCGAATTGAGAGAGGTGCGCTACGACATTCGCGCCTGCCGCCGTGCAGTTGTTATCCCCCAGCCCGGGCTGAATCACGTTGTCACCGACGCTACCGGCATCGGCGCGCGCGATGACGTGCGTATTGCTCAGAACGAACAAACTGCCGTTCCGCTGCAGGAGCGAACCCAGTGTTCCGGTGCAGCATTCGATCTGTCCTCCAGCAAGATTTTTGAAGTCATTCGCGTTGCTGCCCGTTGTGCCGAGCTTGATCGGAAGATTCTCCGGGCCCTGATTGGTCTGCGAAGTAACAACAGTCGCTGAGGCGCTACCCGACGCATTCGTGTCCGCCTGCGAAACGGCTTTGATTGTGACAGTCGCGGGATTCGGCACTGCCGCGGGAGCAGTGTAGTTACCGGCGGCGGAGATTGTGCCGACAGTGGAATTGCCTCCCGCAACGTTGTTCACTTGCCAGGTGACCGCCACATTCGTGGTTCCCTTGACGGTAGCGGTGAAGCCGGTGGACGCGCCGACAATTATGCTGACGGAACTCGGGGATACGGAGACGGATACGGTTCCGCTGCCCCCGCCGCCGTTATTGTTGTTGCTCTGCGAAGTGCCGTTGCACGCCGACAGGAAGAGCGCTATTAGAAGCGCGGGAATTGCTCGGGAAGCGCGCATGGAATCCTCGTTCCGGGCTGGAAATAGTTCGTACGTGCAGCGAGCGGGAGGGACACTGGCTGCTACTAAGATGCAGCAAGTCGCTTTGAGGTTCGCTCCCGGTCAGGTTCGATAGGAGGCATTGATGCGCACGTATTCGGCGGTGAAGTCGCAGGTCCAATACCGGGCCTCTGCCGAGCCGGCGCGCAGATCCACGACGATGGGGACATGATCCGCAAGCAGACGGTTGGAAGCTGCCCTCTCATTGAAATCGACAGGCTGGCCTCGCTGAAGCACCTTTATTCCCGCCATGGTGATGTCCACCAGCGCAGGGTCGAATTTCACACCCGAGCGGCCCGCTGCGGCGAAGATGCGTCCCCAGTTGGGATCGCCGCCGGCAAAGGCGGTCTTCACCAGTGGAGACGTGGCTATCGTTTCAGCGATGCGCTTGGCGGAGGCTTCTGTTTTTGCGCCGCGAACCTGAATTTCGATAACTCGCTGAGCCCCCTCCCCGTCAGCTACGACTTGGCGGGCCAGCGAACCGCATACCTCTTCGAGGGCAGCCACGAATTGGCGATGAGCTTTAGTGGCGCCTCGAATAGCCGGCGCACCGGCCGCGCCGTTGGCCAACACGAGCAGTGTGTCGTTTGTAGAGGTATCACCATCCACGCTGATGGAATTGAAGGTGCGCGACGTAACATCGCGCAGCGTGCGCTGCAGCAGCACCGGGGCGATAGCAGCATCCGTGACAACGAACGCAAGCGTGGTCGCCATGTTGGGATGAATCATCCCGGCGCCTTTGGCGCATCCGACAAGATGAATGCGTTTACCGGCCATGCGGAACGAAGCGGACGCTGTTTTGGGCCGCGTGTCCGTGGTGCAAATGGCGAGCGACAATTCGGCGAAGGAACGGGCAGAGGGACGGCGATTGCGCGCAAGCGAGGGCAACGCGCGAAGGATCTTCTCGACAGGCAAGTGCACGCCGATCACACCGGTTGAACAGACAAAGATTTCCTGAGGACCGATTCCCAGCCGGAAGGCGGTTTCTTCCGCCGTCCGCTGTGAAGCTAAATCGCCTTGCGCACCGGTGGCGCAATTGGCGTTGCCTGCATTCACAATCACCGCACGCATGCGGCCCCTGGAGGCCTGCAAATTCCTTTTGCACAGAACTACCGGCGCGGCCACGACGAGATTTTGAGTGAACACCGCAGCCGCGGATGCCGGAACATCGCTCGAAATAATGGCGAGATCGAGAGCGCCCGTTTTCTTAAGGCCGCAAGCGGTGGCCGCAAAACGGAATCCTTTAGGCAGCGCGGATTCGGAGGGAGGCGGCGTCACTTGGCCGCGCCCACAAGCGCTCGAGGCGAATCGCTTTCGCGCAAGCGCTTCTCAAGATCCGCAATCGCCGCGCGAACAGAATCGAGAGCAGTACCGCCCGGGACGCGCTTGGATGCCAAGGCCGCCTCAAGGTTCAGGGCCTCGGAAAAATCGGGACCGAAAGCGGAAGAAACTTTACGCAATTCAGCGAATGGAAGTTCGACCCAATTCTTGTTCTGCCGTTCAGCCTCTTTCAGGACTTTTCCCACGAGATCATGCGCTTCGCGAAACGGCACACCTTTGCGGACGAGATAGTCGGCCGCTTCGGTGGCCAATAGAGCAGGATTGGAGGCCGAGGCGCGCAAGCGATCATCGCGAAATGTGATCGTGGAAACCGCGCCGGCTGCTACGGTCAGCATATCGCCGACCTGATCGTGAGCGCTGAACAAAGCTTCCTTGTCTTCCTGCAGATCGCGTTGATAGCTGGTCGGCAACCCCTTCAGCGTGGTGAGCAAACTGAAGAGAGCTCCGGTGATGCGGCCGGACTTGCCGCGAATGAGCTCCCAGCAGTCGGGGTTTTTCTTTTGGGGCATCAGGCTACTGCCGGTGGAGTACTCGTCGGGAAGGACCACATAGGAAAATTCCTGGGAAGCGAAGAGCACGAAATCCTCGGCAAGGCGCGAGAGATGCGTGGCGATGCCGGAGAGAGCAAAGAGGTAGTCGAGTGCGAAATCGCGGTCGCTGACGGCATCGAGACTGTTGGCGGTGATTCTAGAGAAACCCAAATCGCGGGCGATGGCCTCGCGGTCAATGGCAAAGGAATTTCCGGCGAGGGCGCCCGAGCCCATGGGGCAGGAGTCTGCTGCGCTCGCGGCATTTTGCAGACGCGTGAGGTCGCGCGTGAAGGCTTCGGCGTGAGCCAACAGAAAATGCGAGAGGAGGATCGGCTGGGCATGCTGCATGTGGGTCATGCCAGCCATAGGTACGCCGAGCTTGGCTTTCGCTTGCAGCAGCAGCGCATTGATGAGCGCGAGGAGACCGCGTTTGATTTCCGCGGCGGCGTCGATGACGAAGAGGCGGAAATCGGTGGCGACAAGCTCGTTGCGGCTGCGTCCGGTGTGGAGTTTCCAACCAAGAGGGCCGAGTTCCTCGACGAGAGCCTTTTCAACAAAGTGGTGAACGTCTTCGGCGTCGGCACCGAAGGAATCCACCCACGCCGGATTGGATTGGGCGCGCGCCGCGATCTTGTCGAGCGCGGCGAGCGTTTGCTTCACTTCGTTGGAGGTGAAAATGCCGATGGGCTCAAGGGCTTTGGCCCAGGAGCGGTCCACGGCGATTTCGTAGGGCAGCAGGCGGCGATCAAAGGCAAAGGAACGCTGGAAGGCGTCAAAGCGCTCATTCGGCGGACGCTCGAAGCGCCCGCCCCAGAGTTTGGTGTCTTTGCGGTCGGTCATGAGGTTGCCAACGTTAGCATCGGAGAGAGATTCCTCGCTGCGAAGACTCCGCCCGGAATGACGCGCTTGGGCAACTTAGGAGTTGCCGCCGGATTCGGCTTTGGCCTTGGGGCGCACCGTAATGGGAAGCGCGAAGAGGTTGATGAAGCCTTCGGCGTCCTTCGGGTTGTACTTGCCCATGGTGAAGCTGGCAAGATCGGCGCGATAGAGGGAGAAGGGCGACCTGCGGCTGGTGACGTTGAGCGAGCCCTTCCATAGTTTCAGACCGACGGAACCGGTGACGCGCTGCTGCGCCACGTTGAAGAAGCCGTCAAGAGCCTCGCGTTGGGGCGAGAACCATGCGCCGTTGTAGACGAGTTCGGCGTAGCGCAAGGAAAGCATCTGCGCGATGTGCGAGGTCTCGCGGTCGACGGTGAGGCGCTCAAGTTCGCGGTGCGCGGTGACCAGCAGGGTACCGCCCGGAGTTTCGTAGGCGCCGCGGGATTTCATGCCGACGAGGCGGTTCTCGACGAGATCGGTGCGGCCCACGCCGTGTCTCGCGGCGATTTCGTTGAGCAGGTTCAGCAGATCGACGGACCCGAGCTTCGCTCCGTTCACGAACACGGGGGTTCCGGACTCGAAACCGATTTCGACTTGCTCGGCCTTGTCCGGGGCTTTTTCCGGCGCAACGGTCCACTGCCACATGGCTTCGCTTGGCGCATTGGCGGGATCTTCAAGTTCACCGCCTTCGTGGCTAAGGTGCCAAATGTTGCGGTCCCGGCTATAGATGTTTTTCTTGGACTGCTCGATGGGAACGTTGTGCTTTTCGGCGTAAGCGATGGCGTCTTCGCGGGAGTCGATGTCCCATTCGCGCCAGGGAGCAATGATTTGAAGATCGGGAGCGATGGCTTTATAAGCGAGTTCGAAGCGAACCTGGTCGTTGCCTTTGCCGGTGCAGCCATGGGAAAGGCCGTCTGCGCCGAGCCTCAATGCGAGCTCCGCCTGGCGTTTAGCGAGCACCGGGCGCGCCATCGATGTACCCAGCAAATAGGTATGCTCGTAAACTGCGCCAGCGCGCAGAGTCGGCCAAATGTATTCGCCAACAAACTCCTCACGCAGATCCTCGACGTAAGCGGCGGAGGCACCAGTGGCAAGCGCTTTCTTACGGGCCGCTTCAAGGTCCTCTTGCTGGCCGACGTCGCCGATCATGGCGATGACTTCGCAGCCGTAATTTTCCTTGAGCCACGGAATGATGATGGAGGTATCTAGTCCCCCGGAGTAGGCGAGGACGACCTTTTTCGGTTTGCTGGCGGACTTATTCACAGTGCTTCTTTCCCTTTCTAACGAATGAATAGACAGCTTTGGTGGAAAATACAAGCCGCTGACGACCTTTGCAAAGCAACGGAACTCGACCGGAGGTGCGGCATCAGCGATAGAGCGTCTGCAGAATGGCCTTCTGCACATACATGCGATTTTCGGACTGCTCGAGCACTACAGACTGCGGACCGTCGAGAATTTCGGGAGTGACTTCACACCCACGGTGAGCCGGCAGGCAGTGCATGAAGACCGCGTCCGGGTCTGCAAGAGCCATGAGCTTGCGGTTGACCTGATAGGGTTTGAAGATTTCGCTTCGCACTTTTTCTTCCGCCTCGAAGCCCATGCTGGTCCACGCGTCGGTGTAGACGGCCTGGACGCCATCGACGGCTTCGCGAGGGTCAGTGAAAAGCTCGATCTTTGCCCTGGTCTCGCGAGCGACGCGCTTGGAATCGGCAAGAACATCCGCATCGGGGGCATAGTTGTCAGGCGTGGCGATGCGAAGATTCACGCCCAAGCGGGCTGCAAGGAAAATCAGGGAATGGCAAACGTTGTTTCCGTCACCGACATAGGCCAGTTTGAGGCCTTTCAGCGCGCCGAATTTTTCTTCGAGGGTAAAGAAATCAGCAAGCGCCTGGCAGGGATGGAATTTATCGGAGAGCGCGTTGATTACAGGAATATCCGCGCTGGCAGCCATTTCCTCGAGAACGCGCTGCTCATACACCCGGGCCACGATTCCGTGAACCCAGCGCTCCAGGTTGCGCGCGACATCTGCGATGGATTCGCGTTCGCCGAGACGCGCCTGAGTGTGGTCGAGAAAGATCACCCGGCCGCCCATGCTCTGGATGCCCACCTCGAAGGTGACGCGCGTGCGGAGAGACGGCTTCTCAAAGATGAGCGCGAGGAACCTTCCACGCAGCACTTCCGCGTACCGGGCCGGATGAGCCTTAATTTCCGCAGAGAGATGAAGGAGTTCCCGCGTGTGCGCAGGACTCCATTCCGCTCCGGTGAGCAGATCATTGGAAAGCAAGACGGACGGAGATACGGCGGTCGTGGTCATGGATTCACCTTGCAGCGGAATAGGCCGCACGCAGCGGAGCCGCCAGTTTCGCGGAATCCACCGCGTGAACAATTTTGGGAACGTGAGAAAGCACGGCCTCAAAACGGCGGAGGAAGTCGCGCACCTGAGTGGCCGTGATGATCAAGGGCGGAAGCAGGCGCAGCGTGTAATCGTGCGTACAGTTGATCAGCAGGCCGCGGTTTATGGCCTCGCTGACGAAAGGACCGCCAGGGACCGCCAGTTCAACCCCGATGATGAGACCTTCGCCGCGGATTTCCTTGATAACCTCGCATTTCGCCGCAAGACGCGACAGGCCGTCGCGAAGTTCAGCGCCGCGAGCCAGGGCATTCTTCAGCAGCTTTTGATCCTCGATAATTTCGAGGAATTCGAGCGCGACCGCGCAAATCATCGGTCCGCCGCCGAAGGTAGTTCCGTGCAGCCCCGGCGAGATGCGCGAAGCGACAGCCTCCGTCGTGAGGATAGCTCCCAGCGGGAGACCAGCGGCAAGGGGTTTCGCGATCACCACAATGTCGGGCGTCGAGCGAAACTTCCGGTAGACGAAATAGCGGCCGGTGCGGCCGAGGCCGCATTGAATCTCATCGGCGATGAGCAGAGCATTGTGTCGCGTGGCTAATTCCCGGGCGCGGTTCCAAAATGCTTCGCTGACCGGATAAATGCCGCCTTCGCCCTGAATCGGCTCCAAAATTACGCCGCAAACGGTATCGTCGAATTTGGATTCCAGATCGGCGACGTCATTGAAGCGGACAAATTCGACGCCCGGCACCAGCGGAGCAAATGGCGCGCGGTATTTTTCCGTAGCGGTGACGCTGAGGGCGCCGAAAGTGCGGCCATGAAAGGAATTCTCCATGGCGAGGATGCGCGTCTTGGCTTTGCTGCCGGCGGACGGGCTATCCGCGGGACGGCCGCACAATCGCGCCAGTTTCAGGGCGCCATCGATGGCCTCCGTGCCGCTGTTGGCGAAGAAGACGCGATCGAGGCCGGAAATGGCAGCAAGCCTGTGGGCCAGAGGGCCCTGAAACTCGTTGTGAAACAGATTCGAGAGATGGATAGCGCGCGCAGATTCACGGCAAATGGTCTTGACGATCCGAGGATGGGCGTGCCCGAGGGCATTAACGGCGATGCCGCCGAGGAAATCGAGATACTTTTTGCCGCTGGAATCGAAGACGTAAGCGCCGCGCCCATGAGTAAAGAGAATGGGCTGCCGTTTGTAGGTCGGCAGGAGGTACCGCTCGGCCTCGCGCAAAGCTTCTGCCTTGGAGGCGGCAGAACGGCTCGGGCGTTTTGTCTTTGATTTGGCCATTAAGCCGCCGAGAGCGCTGCCCGGGCGGCAGAAACGGGCTCACGCAAAATCCGCGTACCGGGGGGATGTAGGGACCCGCAGTTGTCACTGCCTTTCCGGGTGCTCGCGGCGCAGAGCAGGGCGTCCGGCGACGCACCGCCGACAATATGAACAGCGGCCACCCCCCCTTCGATGGCACGTTTCGCGGCTTCGAGTTTGAGAACCATTCCGCCGGAAACGATCCGGGACTGCACCAGACGTTCGATTTCCTCGCAAGTAACGGCGGAGAGGACTTCTTCACCGTTCAGGACGCCCGCGACGTCGGTCAGGTAGATCAATTGGTCGGCAGAAAGGTATTCGGCACAGGCCGCGGCCATATGGTCGGCGTTGACATTGTAGAGCTCATCGTCCACGCCGATGCCGAGACACGGTGCAACCGGTACAAGCCCGGCCCGCCAGAGGGACGCGAGAAATTCGAGATTGACGCCGGTCAGGTACCCCACAAAACCGAGGCCACCGGATCTTTCGTTGTGCACCAAAGGCTCGGCTACGAAGCAACGGGCGTCGGCGGCCGAGACGCCAATGGCGGGCTGTCCGGCGGCGGAAAAGGCCGCGGAGAGACGCCTGTTGAGCAAGCCGGCGAAAACCATGACAGCAGCGTCACGCGTCTCACGATCCGTGACCCGCAGGCCGGCGATAAATTTGCTTTCGATGCCGAGGCGCTTAAGCGTAGCGGTGAAGAGTCGTCCGCCGCCGTGGATTACGAGGAGCTCATTGCCTGCCCTTGCGAGCGAAGCAATCTGGGTGGCGATTCCGCGAACCGCGCCTTCATCTTCGAGCAACGCTCCTGCAATTTTGATGACGGTTCTCATAGGAGTCCGGTCTGTTCCTCCATTTGCAGCATGTGATTGAAATTCTGAACGGCCTGGCCTGCCGCGCCCTTCCCGAGGTTGTCCAGGCAAGACACGAGAATCAGGCGACGGCCCGTACTATCGAGGACAAAGCCGATGTCGCAGTAATTGGTGTTGGCGACGTGCTGGATTTCCGGCAATGTGCCCGCCTTCCAAACGCGCACCATGGGCCGACCGGCATATGCCTTGCGCAGGAGGGTCTCGACGCTCTCCGCTGATTGCGGGGCAGCAAGCGCGACATAGATGGTTGACAGGATACCGCGGGCGATCGGCAGCAGATGGGTTGAGAAGACAAGATTGGGCTCGTGTAAGCCGGTATGCTCGAGAATTTCCGGTGTATGGCGATGGGAAAAGAGGTTGTAGGCTTTGAAATTCTGAGCGAGTTCGGCGAACTGTAGATCCTGGCGGGGATCTTTGCCCGCGCCGGTAGCTCCCGATTTGCAATCACAAACGACGACGGAGTCCGGCAGAATCCAGCCCGCGTCGGAGAGCGGGCGGAGGGCCAAGATCACGCTGGTCGCATAGCAGCCCGGATTGGCAACTAGCTTTGCAGTGGAAATGGCGTTCGCGTAGAACTCCGGAAGACCGTATACGGCCTGAGGCAGCCAGTCAGCGTGCGGAACGGGTAACTTGTACCAAGCCGCGAATGTTCCGGCATCACGGAAACGGAAGGCGCCGCTCAGGTCCACGACGCGAAGCCCCGCTTTGAGAAGTTCCGGGGCGATTTGCGAAGACGCTTCATGCGGAGTAGCCAGAAAGGCCGAACCGGCGCCGCTCGACAGAATCGCGTCAATGGAAAGAGGCCGGACCGGCGCTTCGCCCCAACCGCGCAACTGCGGAAAGAGTTCTGAAAGACAATGCTTGCCCTTAGTACCGCGGATATAAAAGGTGAGCGATTCGCGGGCGGGATGGCGCAGAAGCAGCCTGGCAAGTTCGAAACCCGTATAGCCGGAGACGCCGATGACAGCAATGTGGCGTGCGTTCTTCATGTTAGAGGCGGCTCCGCGGAGAGCGGCCTAAGAGAGTTTCGATCTTGCGTTGCAAGGATTCCCGGGATTTCTTGTCGGGAGTAATGATCAGCACGGTGTCGTCGCCGGCGATGGTTCCCGCCACTTCAGGGAACTTGGCCGCGTCCGCAGCGGCTGCGAGCGGCTGGGCTCCACTCGGAGGCGTTTTCAAGACCAAAAGGTTCTCGGCCGGCCGGATGTCCAGCAGGAACTCCGAGAGTGCGCGAGCCAAAGGAGGCAGAGGAGCTGCTTCCTCGGGAAGGACGGCGGCAGGTTTATAGCCGTCGGGCGTCTTGACGAGCTTTAGCTCCTGCAAGTCCCGGGACAAAGTCGCCTGAGTGACGCGGAGGCGCTGCTGCGCGAGGCGCCGCCGAAGGTCCTCCTGGTTGGTAATGCGCTCTCCCGAGACCAGCCGAAGGATCTGCCCATGGCGGAATGTCTTACCCGAATTCATGCCCGCAGGAATATGCATCGCTATGTATTTTTATACACTGGACAGAACGACGTTGTCAAACGTTTTCTTACGCCGATGCGCGAATTCGTCCGGCTCTGCCCTCCAGGGCGGCCCATGCAGGATTCGCACAGCGCCCGCGATGCACACTGGATTTTCCGGCCAAGGTAAGGTTTCCTATCAGGCAGCGAGTGAATAGGCGAAATGGCCACGGCGTGTAAAGTCCCCGGGTGCAAGAGCACGGCCCCGGCTGCTCTCGAAGAGCAGCAGCTGTGCGTCTTGCATTACACGCTGTCCTTGGAAGCAAGCTGCGGAGAGATGCGGCGCGAAACTGCGCTGGGAAACGCTCCTCACGAGAGACAGCGCGAAATCATGCGGTTTCTGACGGAAAGCGGAGAGCGATTGGCCCGGGTGGCTACCAGCGGCATGCCGCTAACGGACGACCTGAAAGCCAGAATATTAAGCACCTTTCTCACGTTGATGAATCTGCGAGAGAACCTGGACCGTGCCTCGATGCGCACGCCACCCGGACGCAGCGGCGTATTGCGGTAAGCCTTCCTACCCCTAAATACTGGGAACGGCGTATGGGACGCTTTCCCTCAACATCAGCGTTCGGGGCGGTCAGCTTCCGATGTAGCGAGCATAAAGAGAACGCGCCACCGCCGGATCCTTGGTGCCCTTCAGGATGACGCGCCCGTCTGCAAAAACGGTCATCTCGTAGGGAGGGACAGTGCAGCGCAGCAGAAATTCGTTTTGACGGACCTCCGAAGCTGTTAAAGACAGTCGATCGCGGAGCAAGCGAAGGTCGAGGGTGCGGGAAGTTTCGTGAATCTGTACCGAATCGCGGCCGCATAAGGTGATATGAGGCTGCGCCTCCCCCTGCAAATGGCGAAATTCGCTCATCGCGCAGACACGGCAAGCGGAATCGCGCGGAACTTGAAGCGACTGCATACGTCCCGTCCACACGTCGCAGGAGACCAGCCGACCATGGAGGGCATCTTCGCGCGCGGCAAGGAGCTTAAGCGCCTCAGCAACCTGCAGGGAAGCTATGAGGTTAACGACGGGACCGAGCACACCGACGGTATCGCAGGTCTCATCGAGGCCTTGCTGGGTCTCGGAGCCCAGGAGGCAAGCGAGACAAGCGGTCCCGCCCGGGCGTATCGTCATGGTCAGGCCGTAACTACCGACAGCGGCCGCATAAATCCACGGCCTTCGACTCTTAACGGCAAAATCGTTGATCAGCAAACGAGTTTCAAAGTTATCGGTGCCATCCAGGATGAGGTCTGCAGGGGAGAGCAGTTGCTCCGCATTCTCTGGAGTTAGGTCCGTTACAAGGCCTTGGATGGTGACGTCACTATTGATTCCACGAAGTTTCCGTTCGGCAGCCACAGCTTTGGGGAGGGCAGTGCTGGCGTCCGCTTCGTCGAATAAGGTTTGCCGTTGAAGATTGGAAGGTTCGACGAAGTCCCGGTCAATGAGGGAAAGGCGTCCCACCCCAGCCCGGACGAGGAGATTTGCGGCAGCGCCGCCAATGGCCCCGCACCCGACCACGGCAACGCGAGAAGTAAGCAGGCGCCGCTGACCTTCCTCCCCCAAGCCGTGAAACAGAACCTGGCGGGAGTAGCGCTCGAGCGGCGTACCGTTCATGTCGGGCAAACTCCTTCTGGTCTAAGCCCAGGATAGAACTCATGATAGCGCCAATCGGAGGAAAGGTGGGCAACGCCCGCTGTGCTACGCTTCGTCTGAGCGAAAAGTCGCATGAAAGTGAACCGGTGTAATGGATTGTGTCTCATAGCCGCAGCAGCGCTCCTGGAGGGAGCCGTGGCGCTATTTGCTCCGGTGCGTGCGGCTTGCCGGGAACCTGCGGATCGGACCGCTGAAGAAACTCCCGTCGTCGAGAGCATCCGGGTTGTGACCGAGGATGGAAACGTATTGCAGGACCCGGCAACGGGAATTCCGCTCGAAACCGGTAAACCATTGGACAAGAACCAAGTGGCGGCGAGTATCCGTACGCTCTTCCGGAGCGGCGACTACGCCGACATTCGTGCGGTCCAGGAATCTTTGAGCGGAGGCGTGCGGGTTGATTTCGTGGTACGGGAAAATCTGTATTTTAACCTGGTTACGGTCCAGGGGCTGAAGCCCCCGCCAAGCGAAGCGTCCGCGGCGGCGTCCATGCAGATTTCTTTAGGGCAGGTCTACCGTCAGGAAACGCTGGACGAGGGTTTGCAAAGACTCGCGGCATTGCTTCAGGAGGAGGGCCTGTACGAAGCCCGGATGGAGACGAAGAAAGTCGCACATCCCGGGTCGCATGAAATGGACATTATCGTAAAGATTCAGCCAGGCGCCAGGGCGCGCGTAGGCTCCGTGCAATTGACCAACAATACGGAGTACCCGGACGACCAGATTTTGGCGAAGCTAAAGGTCGAGCGGGGGAAGGAGCTTCGGGCGGCCCGCGTAGTGCGGGGCACGGAGCGGATCCGCAAATTTCTCATCGGCAAAGGGCACCTGAGCGGACGTGCCACGGTCAGACGTGGCGACTACGATGCCAAATCGAACACCATTCCGCTGATGCTGGACGTCTCGGCCGGACCGTTGGTCCGAGTCGAGGTGCAGGGAGCCAGCTTTTCGCGGCGCACCCTTAAGAAATCTTTGCCAATTTATCAGGAGGGAGCGGTCGACCCGGATCTTCTGGAAGAAGGCCAAAGAAACCTGCAGGACCGGTTGGAGCGTGACGGCTACTTCGACGCGAAAGTGACCTACGCCACAGCGAACCGCGAGACTCAGGAGAAGGGAAGAGGCGGGTCGCAAACCGAGGAGGTGATTACGTATGTCGTAGTGAAAGGAGAGCGTCACAAGCTCGATAGAATCGAGATCAGCGGCAACAAGTACTTCGATACGGAACTGCTTCAGGGCCGGCTGCAAATCTATGCGGCGGCGTTTGCGTCACGCGGGCGCTTCAGCCGAAGGCTGATCGAAGCCGACAGGCAATCGATGGAGAACCTCTACCGGGCGAACGGGTTCGAAGGCGCCACAGTCGACAGCCAGATTTCCGATAATTACGCAGGCCACAAAGGGGACCTGCTGGTGCGCTTTCAGGTACACGAAGGCGAACAGACGCGAGTGGCTTCCCTCGAAGTCGAGGGTAATCAGGTGTTCAGCGACGACGAAATTATGAGCGTCGTGGCCTCAACACCGGGGCAGCCGTACTCGGATTTCAACGTATCCACGGACCGCGCCAACATATTGGCGCTTTACTACAACCAAGGATTCCCCGAAGCGGAAGTCCTGCCCACCGTCGAGAGATTGTCGAAGCCAGCCAGCCAGGGTCCAGCCTCCGGCCCCAACGAGGCGGCGCCAACTGGCACGGCCAACGAAGTCCGTCTTGTGTACCGCGTTAACGAAGGGCCGCAGACGCGCGTGGATCATATATTACTTGCGGGGTACAACCATACGCGGCCCGGAATCATTCGAAGGCAGGTCAGCGTTAAAGAACATGCGCCGCTACGAGCGAGCGAGGTTGTCGACACGCAGAGGCGCCTTTACAACCTGGGAATTTTTAACCGGGTCACGGTGGCACCACAAAATCCGACCGGGAGCGACCCGAATAAGGACGTAAGTGTGCTCGTCGAGGAGGCCAAGAGGTATACGCTGGCATACGGGGGCGGTTTCGAAGTCCAGCGGCTCGCGAGCACGTCGGATCCAACGCAAAGCGAAATTCAAGCGGCGCCACGTGGAATCCTCGAAATTTCCAAGTTGAACCTGACGGGCCGAGCCGATTCGCTTTCGCTGAAGCTGCGTGGCAGCACGCTGCAAGGAAGGGCGTTGCTCGCCTACAGCGCACCGAACATCTTTACGAATCCGCACTTAAGCACCCAAGCCACCGCCTATTTCGAGAAAACACAGGACATCAGTACGTTTTCGGAGTCCCGGTACGAAGCATCGGTGCAGCTCACCCAGCAGCGGTCTACGCCAACAACGCTCCTGTATCGCTACAGCTTTCGCAAGGTGCTGGTGTCCGACCTGAAGATTCCGCCACAGGAAATTCCGTTGTTCCAACAACCGACGCTGGTGTCGGAGTTCGGAATTTCCTGGTTTCGCGACACGCGCGACAATCCCGCCGATGCAACGAAGGGGTGGTTCAACACGGCGGATTTCGGCGTCGCCGACACGGCGATCGGGTCGAGCGCCAGCTTTCTGAGGTTTATCTACCAGAACTCGTCGTATCACCCGATCAAAAGACGTTTCAGCTTTGCGCGATCCATTCGCGTGGGGATTCTGGAACCTTACCGCAACACTGTATCGCTGAGTTTTCCTCCGGTGACTACGGCCCCACTTCCGCAACTGATTCCTCTGCCGGAACGTTTTTTCGGAGGGGGTGGGACGTCGCTTCGAGGCTTCGCCCTGAACCAGGCAGGGCCTCGCGATGCCGCAACCGGTTTTCCCGTTGGCGGACAGGCGCTGCTAGTACTGAATCAGGAATTTCGTTTTCCCATGCGGTTGCCGTTTATTGGTACCAGGCTCGGGGGCACGCTGTTTTACGATGGCGGGAATGTCTACAGCCGGTTGAAGCGGGTAACGCTGCGCTGGTCTTCGCCGAGACCAGTTTTTGATCCGGCGAATCCCACGCAGTGCGCGTTTAACTGCACGAATGAATTGAACTATTTCTCACACGCCGTGGGATTCGGAATTCGCTATTCAACTCCGGTGGGCCCCATTCGCGTGGATTTGGGCTACTTAATTAACCGCCCATACTTCGTGATTCCGTGCAAAGATGGCACGCCGAATTGCCAGCAGGCAGCGCAGCTACCGCGTTTACAGATATTCTTCAGTCTAGGATCGCCGTTCTAATGAAAACACGTCTGGTGATCGTCGTGTGGGTGGCAATGGCGCTGTTTGCGGTCCGCCCTGCCGGAGGACAGAGGGTCATAGATCGCATCGCCGCCCGCGTGGACGACGATGTGATCCTGCTGAGCGATGTCCGCGAACTGGGCGAATACCAGGAACTCGTAGACGGCAGGGCCGAGGGCAACGGTCAGTTGCTGGACCGCCTGGTCGATCAATGGATTGTGCGCAAGGAGGCGGAAACAGCCCGGTTTGCTCATCCCCCGAAAGAGGACGTGGAACAAAGTTGGGAGCGTTTGAAGAATTCCTTTGCGACGCCCCAGGACTACGAGGAGCGAAGAAAGCGGGCCGGTTTGACGGACGAAGAAGTTCGTTCGTTTGTCGAATCCCAGTTGTACCTGAATAGCTATCTGGATTCGAGATTCCGGCCGCTGGTGCGCGTTGACCAGAAGGCGATCGAGGATTTCTATAACAATCGTGTGGTGCCGCGGGCCAAGGAACGCGGACAGGCGCCGCCTTCGATCGAGGACGCGCGTGACACAATACGGGAAGCGCTGATACAGCAGGGAATTACGGAGCAGACGGACCGCTGGCTGAAAGAAAGCCGCGCCCGGGTTCAGGTACAAAAATTTCTGGACGAGAACGGACAATGAGCAAGGAAACACGACGAAGAAGATGGAGGTGGCTGAGGCACCTCGTCTGGGTGCTCAGCATAACCGTGTTACTTGTCATTGCGGCCGTCGTGGCGTTCTTCGGAACCGGAGCAGGCAATCCGCTCCTGCGCCGCCTACTGACTCGTCGCCTCCAATCGGCTACAGGGGCTCAAGTCGAACTTCAGGGCATTTCGGTGCACTGGCTTTCGCTCCGAGCAACCCTCCGGGGTCTGGCAATCCATGGGAAGGAGCCTGCGGGAACAGAGCCGTTGTTCTCGGCAGACCGAATCGAAGCGGGACTGCGGATTGACTCCTTCTGGGGCAGGAAGATTTCCCTTAACGATCTGGTGATGGACAAGCCGCAGATACACATTCGCGTGGAGAAGGATGGCTCGACGAACATTCCTACACCTCCGCGAAGCAGGACTTCCAAGCCGATTCGTGAAACTCTTTTCGACTTGCATGTGCGCCATGTGCGGTTCAACGACGGCTGGGCGCTATACAACGACGTGCGAAAGCCGTTGGTGCTCGAAGGGGGCGACTTCCACCTGGAAATGGAGGCCGGCGGGAACCCGGAGCAGCCGATGTACTTGGGAGCCCTTGATTGGAAGTCACTCGAGCTGGCGAAGGGGCGGAATGTGCCGATGATGCTGGATCTATCGGCCCGGTTTAACGTGACGCGAGGCGGGTTCAAGCTCGAACAGGCGCAAATCAGCTTGGGCCAGTCGCGTTTTGACCTGCAGGCGGAAATGGTGGATTTTGCCAATCCCAAGTGGACCTACCGATACCGAGGCTGGGTGAACTTTCTCGACTTCCGGCGCATCCTCCGGTCACCGCATACGCCGGAAGGCCGGGTCGATGTTCGGGGTGAAGGAACTTTCTCGAAAGGGCGACTCGGAGGGACGGGCACCTTTGTGGCTTCCGAGGTGAATCTGCAATACGACGTTTTCCGCGCCAAGCATTTGGGAGGGCGAGGCGTCTATCGGCTCGATAACCGCGGAGTCGTCATTCCGGAATTAAACGCGGAAGCGTTCGGCGGTTCGGTCCGAGGAAAGGTCGCGCTCCAATTCGCGGGTATGAGATTTCGCGCGGAGACTCACGTCGTGGGCACACGGGTGGCGCAGGTATTTCCTGCTGCGGAAGAACGGAATTTCCCGATCGACGAACTGCATTGGGATGCCGCGCTGAACGCGGACACCGTGGAGACCTGGACGGATTCGTTTCAACATTTCGAGGTCTCCGGGACGTCGCAGTGGACTTCGCCGGCTAACGTCGCGCCTGGGCATATTCCGGTGACTGCTTCGTGGAAATTCCGCTACCAGCATGACCCGCAGCGCCTCAGCGTTGAATCTGGAGCACTCGAGACGCAATCCAGCCGGATTGAAGCAAGCGGAACCGTGGGCCGAAGCAATTCCGACCTGAGCGTCAAATTTGAGACCGGCGCTCTGGAGCAATACAACGATTTCATTCACGCAATCCAGCACGTCGCACGCGGCTCGGAAGAGGCGAAAGCAGTTCGCGGCAGCGCCAGATGGGAAGGAAAAATCACGGGTTCGTGGAATTCTCCGACGTTCTCCGGGCATGCCCGAGGCGAACAATTGGTCTACGGCGATTTACAATTGGACTCGGCGGAAGGCGACCTCACCTATTCCGGGGAAGGGCTCTCCATCGCGCGGGGCCGCGTGCGGCGGGGAGGCATGGAAGCCAACATCGATGCACAACTGAGTCTGGACAAATGGAGCTTCTTACCCGCCAGCACATGGTCGGCGGACGTCAATTTCGAAAAGGCGCCGCTGGAGAGTCTGCAGAGTCTTCTGCAGAAATCTTATCCAGTCGAGGGCGTCCTGAGCGGCCAATTCCACGGTCGGGGAACGCGGGCGGAACCCACGGTGACGGGACTGTTCGATCTTGCGGACGGGAAAGTATACGGCGTTGCGTTTGACCACCTGCGCGGACAGGTCAACCTGCTGCCGGACGAAGCCAGAATCAATACGGCGGAACTGCGAATTTTTCCTCCTGGGAAAGAGAACGGACGCGGGACCGGCATCGTGACCGGCAGCGTTGGTTACCGCTTTTCCGATGGAACAATCTCGGCTGATCTCGTGGGAGCGGGACTTCCCCTGGAGAATTTTGAACGTCTGCAGTTGCCCCGGTTACCCGTAGCAGGGCAGTTGACCTTCCACTTGAAGGCAGACGGCCCTGTGAAAGCGCCCAGCGGAGGAGGGACATTCCGTGTCGTCGATTTGCGCGTCGGGCAAGACGTCATTGGGAGCTTTGAAGGAACTCTGACTTCGGATGGTAATGAGGCCAAGCTCGCGCTTACGTCAGCGATGAGCAATGGGAGCATCTCAGGCGGATATACGGTGGGGTTGAGAAATCCTTATCCGGTCGGCGGCAAGATCCTGATCCAAAATATCAAGCTTGACCCATTCCTCCAGACAGCCCTGCACTTGAAACAGTTCAGCGGACATGGAACGGCGGACGGAGAAATTTCCGCTGAAGGAAACTTAGGCCAAATGGACAGCGTTGTAGTGGACGCCAAGTTCACAAAACTTACGGTGGACTACGCAAACGTTCAGCTCCAAAACGAAGGGGTGGTTCATTTGCGGTCTTCCAGTTCGGAATTCAACCTGGATCCCGTGACGTTCCGCGGCGCGGATACAAATATTCGCGTGGGCGGCAACGTCCAGTTCACTGGTCGGCGTGCAGTGAACTTGGTATTGAACGGGGCAGTTGATCTGCGGCTCCTGAGCGGCTACTTTCCGAAACTAGATGCCCGCGGGCCCGCCCAGATCAATGGATCATTTGAAGGCACGCTCGATCGTCCGCGGATTACCGGCAGGGTCCACTTCGATAACGCCTCCGCTCGCGCGGTGGACATGCCGTTTGGCCTCAACGCCATCAAGGGGGACGTGACCTTCGATGCTACGCGGGCTTTCTTCGACAACATCACGGCGGAAGAAGGCGGCGGCACGGTGCAGTTGAGCGGGAGCATTAGTTATGCGGACCGCCCCATACATTACGACATTACCGCGAAGACCGATCGCGTGCGGGTCAGGTATCCCGAGGGTATGAGTTGGCTTGTCGGGGGCACCCTGCGGCTGTCCGGAACGCCGGAGGCGGGACTCGTTTCGGGAAGGCTCGCGATTGAGCGCGTGACGCTGACTCAGGGGCTGGAGGTTGCGGGGGCGCTGATCACTGCGAACGAAGGAAGCGCCTCGGGCCCTGCCACGAATTCAGTTTTCCTGAGAAATTTGCAGTTGGACGTAGAGGTCGCCTCGACTCCGGGCGCGCGCGTGGAGTGGCCGAACGCCGAATTGGAGGCGGATGCCAGTTTGCGCGTGCGCGGCGGCCTGGAGCATCCCATTTTGCTGGGGCACGTGCATGTCCTTTCGGGTGACCTGACCTTTCGAGGAAACCGCTACCGCGTGACGCGCGGAGACTTGAATTTTGCCAATCCATTTCAACTGAATCCCGACGTGAACGTGGAAGCGACCACCACGATTCAACAGTATGAGATCACCCTGGACTTCACCGGAGCAGCGAGCAAGTTGGTGCTCTCCTACCGCTCCGATCCTCCCCTGCCCAGCAACGACATCATCACGCTACTGGCACTCGGTCAGACCACCTCGGAGGCGGAGTTACGCGGAGGCGGAACGGGAGCTTCGCAGAGCACCACCGCGGGAGCTTCGGCATTGCTTTCGGAAGCGGTTTCAAGCCAGTTGGGCGGGCGTTTGGAGCGGCTCTTCGGTATCACAAAGCTGCGCGTAGACCCCGGTCTTACCGGCGTAGGCGCCACCGGATCGGAGCAGAACGCCGCTGCCCGCGTAACTGTGCAACAGCAAATCACTCGCGACCTGACGATCACCTACGTTTCGAATGTGAGCTCGACGCAACAACAGGTCATCCAGGTGGAATACAACGTCAATCGGAATGTTTCGATTGTGGCGCTGAGGGATTACAACGGCACCTTCGGCATCGACGTCAAGATCAAAAAACGGTTTCAATAACGAAGTGCTGCCGGCCGCGAGATTTGCTTATTGTGGATTCGCTTGCGCCTGCTGGTCTCCGTTCGCAAGCGGCTGCTGCTGACGCCCGGCCCCGCGGCGCCGCCCGCCGAACGGATGAGCGCCCTGAGCGGCGCCAGGATTCTGCGCTTTGAGCTGCTGCCAGGCCTCGCGGGCCGCTTGAGTGCTGATGGCCTGGGTCGCCGTCTGAATTTCGCGACTGATCTTGGGCATTTCCGCGGCTGCTTTCTGGCCCAGCGGCGAGCCGTAGAACTGGAGCAGCCCCTTGATTTCCTGATCCGTGTAGTGCTTGTCGTAGACGGTCACCAACTGCTCCATCAGAGCGTTGGGATCGTAGTTCTGCTGAAAATCGGCGGCGAAAGTCTCCGCCACCTTCTGGGCGCGGTCGTTGTCCTGCAGCGTCGCCGAGATTCTTTCCTTGAACTGGTCGACGGAATTATTTGCCGCATCCTGAATCATGTCTCGCGCACCGACAAGCTCGAGCAGTGAACGGATATCCGCTTCCTTCGCAGGATCGATTGCTTTCGGCTGAGGGGACTGTTGTGACTGTGACGCCTGGGAAGCTCCCTGCGCCGCCTGCGCGGCGTTGTTCGACGCGCCTTGTATGGCCACCAGGAATGTTCCGACGTAGATGATAATGAGCGCTAGAGCGGCTTTCATGACTTCCTCCGTGGCGCCACGACTGCGTTCCGCCACGCAACCGATTTTAGGCATTCGGGAATCGCTCGGCAGCGGCTGCGAAGTACAGTCGTGCTTGCCGGTGACTGTACTCTCGTTCAGGGGCCGCGCATTGACCAAACAGCGAAACGGGCAAAGATAGCCGCAAAACGGCCGATTCTGCTAGGATTCCGCGCCGTGCCGGAAACCGTCAAAAACGGCGCTCTGAGAACTGACGTCGCCGACGCCGCGGCCGGCTTGGTCGATCGGGAAAAAGGCTTGCGACATGCGCTGACGCAGCGCCAAGTAGCCATGATTGGCCTCGGCGCTACGATCGGCACGGGCTTGTTTCTCGGCAGCGCTATCTCCGTAAACCTGGCGGGCCCCGCGGTCATCCTCAGCTTTCTGGGCGGAGCGCTGATCACCCTGCCGGTCATGTGGGCGCTGGCGGAAATGGCCGCGGAACATCCCGCCGCGGGATCGTTCGGCCTTTACGCCGAAATGTACTTGCATCCGTGGGCAGGATTTGCCGTCCGCTACACCTACTGGCTCTGCGTCGTGGTTATCGTGGGCAGCGAGGTCGTCGCTGCGTCGATCTACTGCAAATTCTGGTTTCCGCGTTTGCCGTCCGTGCTGTGGATTGGCCTCTTCTCCGCCGTGCTTGTCGCAGCGAACGCGGTGAGCATCAAGAGTTTCGGTACGTTCGAATATTGGCTGGCCATGGTCAAGGTCATGACCATCGTGGTTTTTCTGATTGTCGGCACCCTGTTAGTCTGTGGGATTTTTTTTCCACGCGTGGGTTTCGCCAACTATACCGTTTACGGCGGCTTTGCGCCTTATGGCTGGAAAGGCATCGGGCTGGGTATTGTGATGGCCGTGTTCAGTTACTTAGGACTCGAAGTCGTAGGGGCAACGGCCGGCGAAGCGGAAAACCCGGCAGTCGCCGTGCCGCGGGCGCTGCGGCGCACCCTGGGAGTGCTTGTCTTCTTTTACATGGGCGGGTTGGCGCTGGTGGTGGGAATCGTGCCTTGGCGACAGGTTGGCCTCGGCGAAAGCCCTTTCGTCCGGGCCTTCCAGATGGCGGGCATCCCGGCTGCTACCCACATCATGAACGCCGTTGCCCTGACGGCCGCGCTCTCCAGCGCGCTCTGCAACCTGTACTTCTCTGCACGGCTCTTGTTTTCCCTGTCGCGCGGTGGGTACGCTCCGAAACTTTTCGGGACCTTAAGCAAGCAAGGCATGCCTGTGACGTCGGTGCTGGCGTCGAGCCTCGGAATGGCGGCGGCGCTCGTGCTCTCCAACTATTTTAAGGAAACAGCGTTCGTATTCATGATAGGAATCGCTTTCTTCGGCGGTCCGTTCGTCTGGCTGATGATTCTGGCAACGCACCTCGGCTTTCGGCGCGCCATGCGCCGCAAGGGCAGGAACTTCATTCGCTTGGCGCCGCGAGGGCCGTGGAGTTCGCTGCTTGGGATCGTTGCGCTTCTCGCCGTTCTCCTTTCCACCTGGTGGATTCCTGATTTCCACGTCACGTTGCTGACGGGCCCGCCTTGGTTGGCATTCCTCTCGCTATGCTACTTTATTTGGCGACGGCTCCGCCCGCAGGGGAACCAGGAAGCGGCTCCGCGTGGATGATCTGCTGAAATGGCGGTCTGAATTTCCGATTCTCGACCGCACCACATATCTCATCAGCAATTCGCTGGGAGCCATGCCGCGAGGCGTGCAGGAAGGCCTGCGCGTTTATGCCGACGCCTGGTCTGAACGCGGGGTGCGTGCTTGGGAAGAAAGCTGGTGGCAGCTGCCGGGCGTCGTCGCCGGCCAGATCGCTCCGCTGATCGGCGCCGTACCCGGCCAAGTTTCGCTCCATCAGAACGTGACCATCACTCAGGCGGTGATCGCTTCGTGCTTCGATTTCTCCGGCCGGCGGAACAAGGTCGTTCTGTCAGATTTGGAGTTTCCTTCGATTCAGTATTTCTATCACGAGCAAAGACGCAATGGCGCACGTGTGGAGCTTGTCCCGAACGAGGACCCTGTTCGGCTCGACCTCGACCGTTTTTTGAGAGCGATTGATGAGACGACGCTGCTTGTTCCCATTTCCCTGGTGCTTTTTCGCAGTGCTTTTCTGGTCGACGCGAAAGCGATTATAGAACGGGCCAGAAGCGTCGGTGCCCACATCGTTTTCGATCTGTTCCAGGCCACCGGTACGGTTCCTGTCGATGTTCAGGATTTGGGAGTGGATTTTGCAGTTGGCGGCGTTCTGAAGTGGCTGTGCGGTGGTCCTGGGGTTGCCTATTTGTACGTGCGAAAAGACCTGCAGACGGCGCGACCTCGCTTGACGGGTTGGATGGCGCACCAGAGGCCGTTCGCCTTTGAAACCGGGGCTATTGACGTCCGCGCGGATTCCTACCGTTTCCTGAACGGGACGCCGCACATTCCTGCACTCTACGCCTGTCAGGCTGGGCTGCAAATCTTAAACACCGTCGGCGTTGCCGCCATTCGGGAAAAATCCCTGCGTATGACGAATCGATTGATCCAAGGCGCGAAGCGCCGCGGTTGGCGCATCAACACGCCGGAAAATCCCAACGAACGCGGCGGCACGGTGTCTGTCGAGTGCCCACATGCGGCGGCGGTTTGCCGCGAGTTGCTGGCGCGCGACGTTTTGGTCGACTATCGTCCGAAAGCAGGCATACGGCTATCTCCGCATTTTTACAATCGTGAGGAAGAATGCGACATGGCACTCGCTCAGATGGAGCAGATTCTGCGCGAAGGTTCCTGGGAGACGCATGCCTCAGCGATCCACGCGTGATCTATGACTCCCGCAGAGAAGCTCCCAGAAAGCGCGCCTTCTGTGTCCCTTTCCATTATTATTCCCGCCTTCAATGAAGCCCTGAGACTGCCGCTGTCGCTGGAACGAATTGCGGAGTACATCCGCCAGTCCGGCCGCGAGACGGAGGTTCTGGTCGTGGACGATGGCTCCAGCGACGCAACCGCTCAAGTGGCCGATTCCTTCTACAATCGCATACCACTGCTCCGCGTGATACCCAACGGGACGAATCGCGGAAAAGGCTACAGCGTGCGCCATGGCATGCTGGAGGCGCAGGGCGATATCGTGCTCTTCTCCGATGCGGATCTTTCCGCACCCATTGAAGAAGCTGACAAATTGATTGCCGCCCTCGACCGAAACGACGTCGCCATTGGCTCACGCGCCTTGGACCGCAGCCTGATCGCCGTTCACGAATCGCGGTTTCGCGAATTCGCAGGGATTGTCTTCAATAAAATCGTACGACTCGTCTTGCGGCTACCTTTCGTGGACACGCAATGCGGTTTCAAGGCGTTTCGCAGGGAGCGTTGCCGAATCATTTTCGAGCAGCAGCGCATCGAGCGGTTCGGCTTCGACCCGGAACTCCTGTACCTGGCGCGCCACCATGGCTTGAAATCGGCGGAGATACCCGTGCGATGGGCGCACTCGCCTGCAACGAAAGTGAATATGCTGCGGGACAGCGCGCAGATGTTCCTGGACATCTTTGTGATCCGCTGGAACGCGCTTCTGGGGCGCTACCACAAGGTCCACTAAGGAGTCAGACTTTGTGTCACAAAGTACTTGACACCAAGTCGGCTTCCTGTTAAGCTGCCTCTATGCCTTCTGCCGGCCCACTTCGCTCTTCGCCCTCCGAGCCTATTCCTATCGACGCTCGCGCGGCGGATCACCTCCGCTATATCCGCGAAACCATGGAGCGCGCTGCGGAATTTACGGCCGTCCCCGGGTGGGGCGGCGTGGCGATGGGCCTTACGGCGCTGGGCGCGGCGTTTTTTGCGGCGCAGCAGGTTACCCCGGCTCGGTGGCTCGCGGTCTGGCTCGTGGAGGCGTCTGTCGCGGTGGCCATCGCTGCGCCGGCAGCCGCGGCCAAAGCGCATCGGGCTAACGCAAAGTTGCTTTCCGGTCCCGGCCGGAAATTTCTGTTTAGTTTCGCTCCTCCCGTTGTTGTTGGGGGCCTGCTCACGTTGGCCCTTTCGCTCGCCGGTCATTATTCCTTGCTGCCGGCCGTATGGTTGATGCTCTATGGAACCGCGATTGTCACCGGGGGAGCATTTTCAGTAAGGGTTGTTCCCGTTATGGGATTTTGCCTCGCAACGCTGGGAGCCATCGCTCTGTTCCTCCCGCTTCCATGGGGCAATGTTTTGATGGCCATGGGCTTTGGCGGTGTGCAGATTGGCTTCGGAATCTGGATTGCCCTGAAATACGGGGGCTGACAACGGAATATGGGAAAGACTTCCACAGCACGACAAGAACAGCCACAGCGCGAAAGAAACGCCCCGTTGAGCGCCGTCCGAGGCCAGCCCCATGAAGCCGTGGCTCCGGATCTCGACCGCCTGATTCATGAACGCATCCGGCTGGGCATTGTCAGCGCGCTGGCAGTGAATCGTTCTTTGACCTTTAACGAGCTCAAATCGCTATTGAAAACCACCGATGGCAACCTGAGCGTCCATGCGCGCAAATTGGAAGAAGCGGACTACATTGTGTGCACGAAGTCGTTCGAGGGCCGGCTGCCGAAAACGGAGTATCGGCTGACGACGGCGGGCCGAAAGGCGCTGGAGCGCTACCTGAACCACATGGAGGCGCTGATTCGCGCGACGCGCGAGGGATGAAAAATTTTTTGCATCGAGACTTTACATCGCAAAGTTGTTTACTGTCGTCCCGCAGAGAAGGAAGCAAAGAACATGGCTCTTCAGCATGCCGTAACGCCGCAGTCGTTTGTGTCGTCAGCCCAAGCCAGCTCACAAAGGCTGCATGTCGCGATCATTACTGATGGCAACGGCCGTTGGGCAACCTCCCGGGGATTGCCGCGCTCCGCTGGGCACCGTGCCGGCGCTGAAACCGCTCGCAGAGTTATTGAAGCTTCGCCGCGGCTGGGGATCCACACCCTCACCCTGTTTGCGCTCTCTTCGGCAAACTGGAGCCGCCCCGCCGGGGAAGTGAATGGCATTCTGCGACTGTTGCACGAGTATCTGCTTACAGAAACCTCGCACTGCGTGGATGAAGGCGTAAGGCTCAGCGTCATCGGGCGTAGAGACCGCATTCCCGCAACTTTGCGGGAGGCCGTCGCCGATTCCGAAGCCGCCACGATCCGTGGCGAAAGACTTCATCTGCGCCTTGCAATTGACTATTCCGCCCGCCAGTCGATCTACCAGGCGGCCTGCCGCTTTTACAAGGTTACGGAGTTATCGCAGGACTCCTTCTCCCAAGTTCTTTCGGAAGTGCAGCGCGGCGGGTCAACGGAAGTGGACCTGCTCATTCGCACGGGCGGCGAGCAACGTCTTTCCGATTTTCTTCTGTGGGAGAGCGCCTTCGCCGAACTCGTTTTTGTCAACAAGCGCTGGCCGGAGTTCAGCGTGCCCGACCTGGAGAATGCCCTGATGGAATACGGACGTCGTGAACGCACGCGGGGCGGTTTGCCCCAGGACCTGGCAAGCTGAAGGACCAGCCGAATGACCCTCGTTCGCGCCTTCCGGACTGTAATCGCGCTAAGCCACTGAATACATAAGAGTTTTGCCGCCATCCACACCGTCTTTGCCATCCCCTGACGTCCCGGGTGGTCCGGTCGTCTATACCTCAGGAGCCGCGTATGGGAACGATGGGACTTGCGCTGCCTTGGGAGGCTAAAATCCCCTGCGCGCTGCGCGAACGGGGGAGGCGAGTGGAACCTTCCGATCAGCTTGTCGCGGGACCCGGAACACCGGTAGAGAATCGCGAAGACGCCTGGCTGGCTCAGAGCTGCCAGGCCGGCGATCTGCGCGGCTACGAACGCCTTTACACGCTTCACGGGACACGGATGAAAGGCCTCGCCCGCAATTTGCTGGGCAATCAGAGCGATGCCGAGGACGCTGTCCAGGAAACATTTTTGAAGGTGCAGCGTGCCGTTTCAGGTTTTCGGGGGCAATCGAGCTTCGTCACTTGGGCCTTCCGGATTTTGATTAACACATGTTACGACGTCCGGCGAAGCCGGATGCGCAAGAAGGAAGTCAGCGGCGAGGAAACAGAGGAACACGCCATCCCGGAGCGGCGCGCGCCGGGGGCACATCCCTCGCTGCGCCTGGCCCTCGAACGCGCGCTGGCGCAGTTGACGGGACACCAGCGCGACGTCTTCCTGCTGTACGAAGTCGAGGGCTTTCGCCACGCGGAAATCGCCGCGATGCTCGACATCAGCGAAACCGCCTCCAAGAACACGCTATTTCAGGCGAAAAAAAATCTGCGTGCCATGCTGGAGCCGCCGCGGAGCAGTGCGGCGGAGGCGAGGTAGGGTCATGAACATTACCTGCAGCGATCGCGAGCGGATTTTTGCCGAAGGTAGCGCTGAAGAATGGACGGCCCTGGAAATCCACGCCGAAGTCTGCGCCGCTTGTGCTGAAGAGCTGCGTGCCTGGAAGAACGTCTCGTTGGCCGCTCAGGAACTGAAGGAAGAGTGGGATTCGCCCAACCTTTGGCCGCGTATCGCACGAAGACTTGAGGAGCAACGAGGCCCTCAGAGCTGGCTGCATCGGTGGTTCGGAGCCGCGTGGATTCTATCCCCCGCGTGGCAGACGGCAGCGGCTTTGGCTGTTCTGGTCGTGGTCACAGGGTCAGCGGTGTGGATGATCGTGCGTCCGTCGCATCCCGATTCGCAGAAGGCGGCGCTTCTAAGCAACAGCGCCGTCAAGAATGTGGAGCGCGCGGAGGCCGCTTACGTCCGTGCCATCGACGAGCTCGATGCACAAGCTCGCCCGCGGCTTGACAACCCCGCTACTCCGCTGATGGCGAGCTATCGCGAGAAGTTGCTGATTCTCGACGGCGCCATCGCGGAACTGCGTTCTCAGGCGAACCTCAACCCCGGGAACGGTCACCTGCGCCGGGAGCTTTTGGCTATGTACCAGGAAAAGCAAGATACGTTGGAAGAAGTCGTGGAGGCAAAAAAGTGAGGAATGCCCAGCAACCTTTCCAAGCGCGCAAGGTCGCGCGGACGCTAGCCGTCTCAACCGTTGCCATGCTGTTTCTGTTCGCGCGGCCCGCGCGCTCCGCGGGTCCGCCACAGAACGAAGCAACACGAAATTTTGAGAAAACCATGTCGCTAAGCGGCAGCCAGGGAGTCAGCCTCGACCATCGTTTTGGGCAGGTGCGCATCAGCGGTGTCTCCGGCCATGACGTGAAGATTTCCGCCACGATTCGGGTTCAGGCGCGTTCGGAAACCGATGCGAATGACTTCGCGCAGAAGATCCAGATCGACGTTCAGCAGTCCGACGATGGGGTGCATGTCCGCACCGTTTATCCCGAAGAAATCAAGCGCTGGTTCTCCGGTGGAAACCGCGTCTCTTATTCGGTGGACTACGACATCGCGATGCCGGCGGATGCCCCCCTCTGGCTGCGCAACGATTTCGGCAATGTGACCATCACCGGCGTGCATGGCTGGTCTCAAGCGGAAAACGGGCACGGCGCTATGACCGTTCACGATGCTGGCGCGGCGAAACTTGCCAACTCTTTCGGCAGAATTGACCTGACAAATGCGTCTGGCAATTGCACGATCACGAACAATAATGGTGCGGTCAGCGCGACGGGCGTCAAGGGAAGTCTGGAAGTAAAAAATCGCTTCGGAGCCATCAGCGTCTCGCAGATAACGGGTCCGGCCACCATCTCGGGAGGCAACGGCACGGTCGACCTGAGCGACACGGGAAACGCCACGGTCACGAACTCCTTCGGCACGGTTACGGCTCGCAACGTTAAAGGGACTCTGAGCGTCCGCAACAGCAACGGTAAAGTGGAGGCCTCGGACGTTTCCGGCAACGCGGATCTTGACACTAGCTTTGGAGAGGTACAGGCCGAACGCATCGGCGGGTCCCTCTCCGTGGAAGATTCCAACGGCGAAGTCAGGATCCAGGACGCGCAAGGGCTTACCACGGTTAAAACTTCGTTCGGCGCCGTGAACGCCACCAATTTGCACAAGGGCGCCAACATCGTCACCGGCAATGGAAACCTTCAGTTGACCAACGTGGACGGCGACGTCTTCGCCAAGACTAGTTTCGGCTCCGTGCACGTCCAGAATGTCCGCGGCAACCTGACGGTGCAAGACTCCAACGGACCGGTTACCGCGGAAGCGGTGGCGGGAGACGCCGGAGTGGACACTTCGTTTAGCGGCGTATCGCTGTCCGGCGTAGCGGGCACAGTTCGCGTCGCCAATCAAAATGGCGCCATTGAAGTCGCCGCGGCACAATCGTCTGGATGCAAGGACGTGAGCTTGAGGACTTCCTTCTCGCACATCCTCGTGCGCCTTCCGGCGAGCGCGGGTTATCGCGTCACGGCACGTACTTCGTTTGGGCATATCTCATCGGATTTGCCGATAACCTCCACGGGCATGATCGGCCAGGATTCGCTCAGCGGAACAATCGGCAATGGCGCTTGTCTGCTCGAACTCACAAATTCAAACGGCAACATCCAGATCGTCAGGGCTCAGTAGCTGAATTTGGGAATGCTGTGAATGCGGCTGCATGCGCCGCGCGTCTTATCTAGAGCAAACCCCTTGTGAACCACCCGCGTCGCCGCTTCGGTCAACTGAAATTTGGCCAGTTCATCTTCGCGAGCGAAGGCGAGATCCGTGGCGTCGCCGCCGGCGCGCGGCACCCCGCTAATCCTTTCGCAAAGATAATCCACGATGACAAAATGAAACCGAGGCCGGTGGTTTCCCCCGCGCGTTGCCGCCGCGTCCCGCGGGCTGATGCGCTCGAACACCTCGATCAGATCGAGCACTCTGACCGTCAGTCCCGTCTCTTCCAGCAATTCGCGCGCAACGCCTTCCACCAGTGTTTCGCCCACTTCCAGGGTCCCACCGGGGATCGACCATTGCCCCAGCAACGGCTCGGTGCCGCGCCGAATCAGAAGAGCCGCGCCATTCTCGATCAGCACTCCTCCCACCCCGACGATCGGTCGCTCCGGAAATTCGCGCGAAGAGGTCATCACTTGAATCCAAATCGAAATGCAGGTTACGCTCGATACAGGTGCGCCTGACCCGGTCTTTGACTTCAGGCGGCGCGTTATATAATACGCCTTACGGCGGCCGCGGTGGCGGCAGCCAAAACGGGAAATTTATTGGTCGGAGGACGGTGCCGTGATTCGCTGCCCTGAATGTGCCGCCGAAATTGATGTGGATGAAGACGAAGTGGAAGAGGGCGAGATTCTGAGTTGCCCAGAGTGCGAATCGGAGCTCGAAGTCACCCAAACGCATCCCGTCCATCTGAATCTCATTTCCGATGACCTCGACGAGGAGGAAGAAGACGAGGAAGGCGACGAAGAGCCCTCGGAGAATGGCGATATCGACGAAGACGAGGACGATCTGGAAGATGAGGAGGAAGACAAGGAATAGTCCAGAGCTTCACTAGAAAGCATCTTCCTGTAACTCGCTCGCCATCAAACTTACCGGGAGCCCCAATGCTCAGCCAGCGCCCACCGTTCTTGCTTGCAATTCTTCTTTTCGCGGTGCCTTTCGCAGCGGCTTCGATGCACCGTGCCTTGGGCGCCCAGGACCAGTCTGGCGCTCAGGCGCAGGCGGCTCCGGCCCAAAGGCAAAAAACCAAGGCCAGGCACTCGAACGACTTTCTTGTGCACGGTACCGTCTTCACTCCGGAGGGCCTGTCCTTTCCAGGAGCAGAGATCCGCATCCGGCGTGTCAGCGAAAAGAAATTCCATTGGAAAGCGTATACGAACTCCAGAGGCGAGTTCGCAGTCCGCGTAAAGCAGGGTGGCGAATATGAAGTGCTTGCCGTCGCGAAAGACTTCGTTGACCAGAAAAAACAGATCGACGCGAAAACGGGAGTCACAACCGGCGACTTGAGCTTTAGAATGGAGCGCAAAGGAGAGAAGAAACCATGAAACGGCATACCGGCTTGCTGTTTGCAGTTGCTCTCGCTCTCACATTTGCGGTCGCACTTTCCGCGCAGGACCAGAAACGCGAGTCGCAGTTGCGTACCGTGCGAGGCGTGGTTAGCGACAAGTCTGACGCTCCCGTCTCCAATGCCGTGGTTTTCCTGAAGAATCTGCGCACCAATCAGGTGCGAAGCTACATCTCCGAAAGCGACGGCCGGTACCGCTTCAGCGGTCTGGATCCAAACGCCGACTACGAGTTGCACGCGGAAAAAGACGGCGCGAAGTCGGCAACGAAGACCGCATCGAGCTTCGATAGCCGGAAAGAAATCATCATCGATCTGAAGATCGAGAAAGACAAAAGCTGAGACTACACAACGGCCTCTCTGCTCCGTGGTGCCAGCACGCACGTGGCCTTCTGCATGACTTCAATTTCCACCGGTGCAGGTCCGAAGATTTCTCCGTCGCCGTGGAAAAGGCAGCGTCGGTCCGGCTCCAATCGGGCGCGAGTACATTGCGCTTTTTGCATTCCAGGCAACCTGATTTCCCCGCTCATCAGCAGCCGGGGAAGCAGTCCAATGACTTGCGAAGGGCCCAAGTAATCAAGCAAAGTTAGATCAACGAGCCCGTCGTCGACTCTCGCGTTGGCAGCGAGCCGTATTCCGCCTCCGTACGTCGGAGAATTAAGAACACACGCAACGAGCACCTCACTCTCCAGTTCTCCGAAATCGGGCGTCCAGACTTGCGCGCGCACACGCAGTGGCTCGAACCGTTGCAAGGCGTGCAGGGCCGCCGCGACATACCTGATTCTTCCCGGCCATCGCCGGTAATGATTCGCAGCGTATTTTGCCGCCTCTGCGTCCAAGCCTATGCCGCCTCCGCCGACGTAAATCCGCTTGTTGCCGTCGTCCGTTCGCGCCATCACGACGTCCACACGGCGCGGCTCGCAGTTGAATAACTTCTGAGACGCCTGTATCGGATCCTGCGGCAATCCCAAGGCCGCGGCGAAATCGTTTCCGCCGCCCGCCGGGATGATCCCAATCTTGACGTCATGCCCCCAAACCGCCTGGATCAATCCCTGCACGGTTCCGTCGCCGCCCATCCCGATAAAAATCCTGCGGCCTTCTTTGATGAATTCGTCGGCACGCTTTTCCAGTTCGCTTCGTGACCCTGTCTCGACAGCATCGACACGGCAACCTCGCCGTTTGAAGACTTCAAGTACCTGAATCAGCCGGCGTCCCGCCCGTCCTCTCCCCGCTTCTTTGTTGACAAAAAGCACCGCCGGCTCCTCTGTCGAGGAGCAAAGCAGCGGTGATGGCCGTTCGAGCATTCCGTCTTCGCCCAAATTTCACGCCGCACGGATGGGCGTGCCCCATCAAGGTGAAGGTTGTAGGTGCAGATGCGGATTGTCGCGTAGTCTCTCACGGCCGGAGAACGGGGGACAAGTGCCTCCGGTGGCTGCCGAGCGCAGATCCTCAGTTCGGCTCGAACCCGCCAGCTTCATCCCGCGTGCGGCTTCCTGGCTTCTCACGAACCATTTCGAAACGAAAATCGGGGAAATCGGGAAGGTCATGGTGCCGGCGGGGGGAATCGAACCCACGGCCTAGGGATTATGAGACCCTCGCTCTGCCACTGAGCTACGCCGGCACAAAAGAACCCTCTTATGCTAAGGACCATCACTGAATTCCGTCAAGTTCTCTGCAGTTCCGCGACACAACACGCCACGACTTTTGCGTCCGAAATCACCGATGTGCTTTGTCCGAACGTACTAGGCTCGATGGTACGCTCGTACCGTTGTACGAATACCGCCCAGAGGTCTAATCTCCCAGTGTTCACAGTTCTCTCAGGAGTCATGAGAGACGAAAATTAGGCGAAACACCCTACAGAGAACTGTGTACGGGTACGCTACAGGTCCACCCTGTAAGCTGCTTGACATTCGTGTCCGGGGAAGTACAGTTACCTCCGTGGTTGCTGTGTACCCGGAGGGACAATGTCACGCAAGCTTACGGTCGTGCTTTTGGTCATGTTGACGCTGACCGGAGCGATGGGCCTGAAGACCATCGTTACCGCAAATTCGAGTGGGGCGGTTTTGATGGCGAATGGCGGCGCACCCGTGCCACCGTCTCCATTTAGGAACGGCGGCGCACCGGTGCCACCATCTCCATTCAGGAATGGCGGCGCGCCAGTACCTCCGTCGCCCTTCAAGTAGTCGCTGAGACAGAAACCGGGTCGAAGCGGACGAAGGGCACGGTCGGGAGACTTGAGTGCTCGGTCCGCTGGATTACACGATCTGGGTAGCTTGTACGCTCTGCGAAGCAGCAGTGGTTGTGTGTTCCTTGCGCCGCAGCGCGTTCCGGCGTTACATCTTTCTCAACATGTACATGGCTGCGTCGGTGCTGTTTAGCGTCGCGCGCTTTCGTGTTCTTCAGCAGTACGGCTTCTCTTCCTCGCAGTATTTCTATTTCTACTACTACTCCGACGCCATCCAGACCGTACTTCTCTATTTCGCTCTGACCAGCCTTTTCTCCAAAGTTTTCGACGAAATCCGCGCAGACCGCTACGTCAAATATGGTGCTACCCTCCTGCTTCTGGGCACGGCGTTGTTCTCCTACGGCGTCATCCAGCAGGCCAGCGACCGTCTGGTGACGCGTTTCGTCGTCGAAATGTCCCAGAATCTCTACTTCGTGGGCATGGTCCTCACCTACATTCTCTGGGGCGCGATCATGAAGATGCGCGAGTCCCGGACCCGCCTGATCCAGCTCGTGCTTTCCCTGGGCATTTATTTCAGTTTACATGCCGCCGATTACGCGTTTCGAAACCTCTATCCCACAACGATGACGGCGTTGTCGCACCTTTTGCCTCCATTGATCGGCTGCTTCCTGCCGATGGCTTGGGCGTATGCGTTCTGGCGGTTACCTGAGGAGGCGCGGTTGGCACCTTCGCGTCTGGCGGTGATCCCCCGATGATGGCTGCGATCATACTCGCGTGCTCGGTGATTTTCCTGACGCAGTTCTTTGTGTCCTACTGCCGTTCGTTGATCAGTGCGTCGGCGAAGGAATCTCTGTCCGAAGAAGTGCGCGAGGTGACGGGCATCGCTCGCGGCGCCTCCGCGGACGACTTCTTGCGCGTTGTCCAGCTTCTGCACCTCTGTCCGGAACGTCCCGAAGAACGCGGCGAGATCAAGGCGGTCGGAGCTTACTTTCGTATCCTGGGCGTAATTCGCGCGACCCTTGCTCGACTGATTCCCTCCATCCAAGGCTGGGCGGATCTCGAGCGCGGCCAATGTACCCACTTTGCCGCCGTTGTGCTGGGCCGGCGCATTACCTTCAGCCGGAATCTCCTCGCCCAGCAAATGGATACCTGAGCCTTTCTTCTCCCCTGCCGGGTACCCTGCCTTTTTCACAACTCCCGTCATGAAAAGCTTTCTTGACTTTGCCGGTAAGTGCTATTCTTCTCGTGGTTCCCTCCCACCGGAGTGGAAGCGTCCGCAGCGCAAAACGCACCGGTGACAAAAACATGCTTGCAGTGTGGCGCGGTACTGCCTTCGCACGTACGCGCTTGCAGCTTTTGTGAAGCTCCTCTTCCTGTTGTCGATTCCGGAGGCTCTTGCTCCGTCGACTCCGCTCAGGCGTCTGAGGCCGCCTGGCGGAGCGAGTTGGCGCATCGCGTGGAATCATATCGGTCACGCCGCCGCAGGGCGTCGACTGATACGGCACAATCACGTCTGCCCTTTTCGGGCGAGTCGAATTCCGCCTCTCGGGTCAGCGTGGAGGAAGACCCGGCGGCCCAGGGCGTACCGTCCGCCGACAGCTTCTCCTTCACCATCGCCATAGGCCGCAGTGTCGGGAATCCTGCCACCGACGACTCCCAGCTCCTCATTGATGTTTCCTCTCCACCTGAGGCGCAGGCGGCCGTCGAAGCTCCCCCTGCGACCACCTCCGCGCAGCCCGGCCTGTACCCGGTTGCCGCGATCGAGGAACGAAGGTTTGCCGCCGTCATCGACATTGCCTGCTTGCTTTTCGCCTGCGGCGGGTTTTTGGGGCTCTTCGGCTCTCTGGGCGGCCAATTCGCCTTTAGCAAGCTGAACGCTGTTGTCTACTCGATTGCCTTCGCGATCGTCTACGTCCAGTATTTCTTGCTGTTCACCGTGTTTGGCGGCACTACTCCCGGCATGATGCTGCGTGGCCTGCACGTTGTCGATTTTTCGGGCGAACCGCCCTCGCCTAGACAGCTACTGCGCCGCGCCGCAGGCTACTTGCTTTCGGCAGGGACTTTCTTTCTCGGTTTCTTCTGGGCTATGTGGGATGAGGACTCCCTGACTTGGCACGACCGCCTGTCTCACACCTACTTGAGCTCTGCGGAAACCCTTTCAGAAGCGGATATCCGGAGCGCGGCGACGTCCCGGTAGGCCACCTGCACTTCGGAAAGAACGACACTCCCGCCTTCAAGCTTGCCGGTGGCAGTGCTGCTTCTATTTCTTCAGAATTTCATCGGAAGCGATTCTTCCATCACGTATGAAGATTACTCGGTGGGCGTGTCGGGCGATGTCGTGTTCGTGTGTGACGAGAATGATCGTATTGCCCTGCTGATGGAGGTTCGCGAAGAGACCCATGATTTCTTCGCCTGTTTTGGAGTCGAGGTTCCCCGTCGGCTCGTCCGCCAGCACGATCGATGGTGAATTCACCAGCGCTCGTGCGATCGCCACGCGCTGCCTCTGGCCGCCGGAAAGCTCATTCGGCTTGTGGTTCATCCGTTCGGTCAAGTCCACGCGCTGCAGCGCCTTCTTCGCTTTTTCGATGCGTTCTTCCGAGGGCGTCCCGTTGTAAATCAGGGGCAGTTCCACGTTGTGCAACGCTGTCGCGCGAGGCAACAGGTTGAAGGTCTGGAACACGAATCCGATCTCTTTGTTGCGGATATAAGCCAGTTCGTCGTCGTCCAGTTCGCTGACCAGCCTTCCCGCCAGCCAGTAGTTTCCGGAACTTGGTGTGTCCAGGCAGCCGATCAGGTTCATCAACGTGGATTTGCCGGACCCCGAAGGCCCCATAATGGCCACGTACTCCCCCTTCTTGATCTCCAGATCCACCCCTCGCAGCGCGTGCACCTGCTCGGCGCCCATCTCGTACACTTTCGTCAGACCCTCGGTCTTAATTACCACACCCGACGAAACCAGATCTTCGCGGTACGATTCTGCTGCGGTCGTTTCCACTGCCATTGTGGTCTCCTGCGCGCCTCGCGGCCTTAGCTTTGCTGGTCTTCCGGCTTCTTCGGAGCGGAGTTGTCGACTTTTACTCGCGCCTCGGGCTTTAAGGTGCGCAGCGCCTTGTAGCTTCCGGTGACGATTTCGTCCCCCGGCTCCAGCCCTTTGGTGACTTCGATGTTGGTCACGCCGGTGATTCCGGTCTCAACGGGCCGGAAAAGCGCCTTACCTGCGTTCACCACGAAAACGCCCTGCACTTCATCCTTTTTGGGGTCGCCCGACGCGGCCGGCGGAGGAGCAGCCAGCGTTACGGATCCTCCCTCATTCTTTGCCTTTTTCGCGGCCGCTTCCAGATCTTTCCGAGTGCGCACGGCGAGCGCCTGGATGGGAATAGCAATTACATTCTTCCGTTCAGCCGTGGTGATTTTCGCGGTCGTGGACAACCCCGGCCGGAGATTGTCCGGTGGACTATCCAAAGTCACGACCACTTTGAAATCTTTTGCCTCCTGCGTGCTCGTGGTCGTCTGGGTTGTGGTCAAACCGGAACTGCGTAACACCGCCTGAGAACCAATCTCCGTCACCTTTCCATGGAAAGTTTTCCCGGGAATTGCGTCGATGGTTACATCGGACGGCTGGCCAATTCTTACGTTGACGATGTCGGTTTCATCGACCTTGACTTCCGCAGTCACCACCGACATATCCGACAGCGTCATCAGGAAACTGCCGTTCGCGTTCTGAATTCCCGGGACGACGTATTCACCGACACGCACCGGCAAGTAACTCACGATCCCATTGATCGGCGACGTGTACGTAGTTTTCCGCAAGACGTCCCGCGCGCGCATCAGAACCGCTTTACTCTGGTTCAGTTGCGAACGTGTTTGCTCGGACTGCGCCTTTGTGGACTGCACCCGTGCCTGCGCGGCCTGTACCGCTGCTACCGCCGCTTGATACGCGGTTTCCCTCTGGTCATAATCCTGCTTCGGAATCAAACCGTCTTTGTACAGCCCTTTGCCGCGGTCATCGTCCAGCTTGGCCTTCTGCAGGTTGGCTTGTTGCTGAACCAGGTCCGCCTGCGCGGCCTTATAAGTCGCCTCCGCAGACTGCACACCCGCTTCCGACGCATTGATGGCCGATTGTTGCGCTTCCACGTCCGCGGTTGGCTGCACGTTTTCTTGTTGCAAGAGTACGTCGCCCTTTTTGATGTGGTCGCCTTCTTTGACGTAGATCTCCGTGATTCGTCCGAAACCTTGGGCGGTGACGTTGGTATATGTGGTCGGCTTGACTTCACCGGACGCGGTCACCAGGGACACCAGGCTATCCTGCTTGGCAACCTTCGCCGTCTGGACCGTCACTACGTCCTTATTCGCCGCCTTGACGCTATAAAGCACAATGCCGCCAACCACGACGGCGGCGCCAACGCCTATCGCCACTTTATGCCAGGTCTTCATGGTACGTTTCCCTCTGTTTTGCCATCAGGAATTGCTATGCGGGCACAACCACTTCGTTATCCGCTCGGTATCTACAGTTTATTACGCATAGGCAGACCCAAATGTTTCGCCTGTGGATTACCTGTTAGCCGCGCGCTCCGTCCTGCCCTTCCTTCTATCTTAAGGAGAAATCAGCCGAAAATAAACACCGACACTTAAGGTGGCCCCCGGCGCCAACCTTACTCTTTTGACGCACAAAGCGCCCTTTCGGCAGCCTCAGTCTGGTCCTCTCGCCCGGACGCATTACAGGGGCAGCCTCAGCCGGGCGATGCACCCGCTTCGCTCCTTCCTGTTTTCCAGGGTCAGACTTCCGCCGTGAGCCTCGGCAATTTGCCGGCTAAGTACTAGGCCTATGCCCGAGCCGCCCGGCTTGGTCGTGAAAAACGGCACGAACAGATTCGTAGGATTCGATATGCCGGGACCTTCGTCGATTACACGCACCTCCCACTGTGTCCCGTTGCGCGACCATTCAATCTGTACCCCTCCGTTCAGTTCCTCTGCCGCGTCCGCTGCGTTCCGGATCACGTTAATGAGTAACTGCTCGAGTTGGTCTCGGTCCGCCCGGATCGTGGCCTCGGGCCCTTCCTCAAGTTTGACGGGCGTCCGCTCTGACAGTCGGGCCACGTGATGCACCAGTTCCGATAAGCTCACTGGGGCCAGCGTCGGCTGGGGCAACCGCGCCAATCGCGAATACGCCGCCATGAACCGTCCCAGCGCCGCCGTCCTGGATCGAATGATGGCCAAGCCCTGCCGGACGTCGTCCAGCATCGAGCTGGATTCGTCCGTCCCCCTCGTTCGCTGAAGACCCGTTTCGAGACTCTGCGCAACGGATTGAATTGGAGCCAGCGAATTGTTCAGTTCATGCCCGAGCACTCGGAGCAAACGTTGCCAGGCTTCTCGCTCTTCCTCGCGCAAAGCCCTGCTCAAATCGGTAAGCACGATCAAATGATGCGGCGTCCCGCCCTGCCGGAAAGACCCGCGCCGCACGCCCCATCGCCCGCGCCCTCCCGGAAAGTTCATTTCCACCGTCCGTGCCGGCTCTCCCTCCAGGCAGAAACTCAGTCCCAGCTCGGAAGCGCTCAGTCCCAGGATTCGTTCCGCGGGCCTTCCGAGCAGCCTCTCGCCGGCGCGATTGATTAATTTCAGCCGCTCATTTCGGTCAAACGTGAACACGGCAACATCGATCTCTTCCATAACCGTCCGCAACAGGGCCGTGGCTTCCAATGCTCCGAGCCGCTGCTTGCGCAGCGTTTCACTTAACGTGTTGACCTCGATCATCACTTCGCCTAACGCGTCTTCGCTTCGCGCGCCCCGGGCCCGAATAGAAAAATCCTCCTCGCGCAAGGCGGCGAGTAGATTTGAAAGTGTCTGAAGCGAGAACACGACGCGCTGCCGAACCGATGCCGCAAAACCAAGCCACAGCACGACAATCAGGAACGTCAGAGTCCACGCCGTTCGTGACGAGTAATCCCCGAACCACAGGATGCCGAGCGCAATCCCCGAACCCGGAAGTCCCGCGGCAAGCGCCAGGAGCTGTAGCCGCCGCTCATACGTGAAAGATTTCATTCCAGTCCGTATTTTTGCAGACGCCGGTACAGCGCGCTCCGGCTCAGTCCCAGCGCATTCGCCGCGTGGCTGACGTTACCCTCATGCCGCGCCAGCATCCTCTGAATCAAGTGTTTCTCCACGTCGTCCAGATTCATGTCTTCCAGGCGCGGCGCCCCTCCTGCCGACGGTACACGCAATCCCAGGTCCGCCCCGCGCACCAGCGGCCCCGCCGAAAGAAGCACCGCGCGTTCGATCGAGTGGTCGAGCTCTCTCACATTGCCCGGCCAGGGATGCTCCCGTAATGCCTGCAGTGCCGTGGCGTCAAATCCGGAAATCTTCTTGCGATATCGCGTCGCGTACACACGCTGAAAATGATTCGCCAGCAGCTCGATATCGCCCTGCCGCTTGCGCAGCGGAGGTAGCTGGATCTCGATCGTATTCAACCGGAAAAGCAGGTCCTGGCGGAAGCGGCCCGCGGCGACCTCCGCATTGATATCCACGTTTGTCGCCGCCAGTACACGGACGTCCGCCCGCCTCGTGTAGGAAGACCCCACGCGTTCAAACTCGCCTGTCTCCAGGACGCGAAGCAGTTTGGCCTGCAAATTGACCGGCACGTTCGCGATCTCGTCAAGAAAAAGCGTGCTCGTATCCGCGCATTCGAACCGCCCCAGGCGATCCGAGCGCGCATCGGTGAATGCGCCCTTTACATGCCCGAACAGCTCGCTTTCAAAAACTCCTTCGGAGAGCCCTCCCGCGTTCACCGTCACCATCGCGCGGTTCGCCCTCGGTGAAAGCGCGTGCAGCGTCCTCGCCACCACTTCCTTGCCCGTTCCGTGCTCTCCCGTAATCAACACGTTCGCGTCGGAGGTCCCGATTCGCGCGATCAACTCCAGCACGGGCTGCATGGCCTCCGACTCCGCGATGAGCTTCGGCCGCGACTCCACGCTGAGCAGCCGGTTTTCCGCTTCCAGTCGCGATGCCCGCCGCAGCGCCTGCCGCAGATCGATTTGCGTCCGTAGAATGGTCAGCAAACGCTCGTTTTCCCAGGGTTTCTGAATGAAGTCGCGCGCGCCCCGCCGCATCGCCTCCACCGCTACGGAAACGCTTCCCCACGCCGTCATTACGATCACCGGCAATGTGCTGTCCAGCATCTGGATCCGCGTAAGCAGGTCCAAGCCCTCTTGCCCCGATGTGGTGTCGCGAGTGTAGTTCAGGTCCATCAAGACAGCGTCGAATTCTCGCCCCTCGAGTTCTCGCAGCGCGGCGTCGGGCGACGCCGCTTGCACCGTTTCAAACCCTTCGTTCTTCAGCAGCAACCGCAGCGATTCGCGGATATCGGCCTGATCATCCGCGAGCAACACCCGATGCCGTAGTTTTTCCGAAGTTTTCATTAATGGATAATCTGCTGTTATTTTACTTTGGCGCAAGTATTATCCGCGTGCTGATCGGTGCAAAGCACCCGGCGGCTCACTCGTAGCGCAGCGCCACCATGGGATCGACCCGCGTTGCACGCCGCGCCGGCATGTAGCACGCCAGCACCGTCGTCACACTCAGCAATATTCCCACCGCTCCGTAGGTGACGGGATCGAGCGGACTCACCTCAAAGAGAAAAGCCCGGATTACGCGCGTGAGCATCAACGCCCCCGCCGCGCCGCCAAGACATCCGAGAAGCGTCGTGACCGCGCCCTGCGAAAGGATCATTCCAAAAATGTCTTTCCTTCCGGCTCCCAAGGCCATGCGCACGCCGAACTCCCGTGTTCGACGCGACACCGAGTACGCCGTCACCCCGTAAATGCCTGCGGAAGCCAGTAGCAGGGCTGTCAGTGAGAAGACTGCAACCAGAATCACGCTGAACCTCCGGGACGCCACTGAACTCGAAAATACCTGCACGAATGTGCCTAGCCGCGGCGGCAGATCCGGGTCGAGATCCCGCATCACACCCAAGGCTGCTGGGAAGAGCATCGCGGTGTCCGTCTCCGAACGCATGACTACAGTAAAGTTCCGCGCGCTCTGCGGCCTCTGACTGTAGCTCACATAGATCGTCGGGCTCGGTGGAATTTCCAGGCTGTCCGTGTGGACGTCGCCGACCACTCCCACAATGGTCAGCAGCCTCAAATCGCCGTCCATGTTCCCGAATTCGATCTGCTTCCCGAGCGGATCCTGCCCGGGCCACTTTTGCTGCGCCAGCGACTCGCTGACCAGCGCCACATGAGGTGAATCAAAGGTGTCCCGATCGTCAAAGAGCCGTCCGCGCACTACCGGAATCCCGAGCGCATGAAAATAGCTTCCCGATGTCGCGCAATATTCGGCGTGCCCCGTACGCGCTGCGCTGTGAAATAGCTTTTCGAGGTCACCCATAGTTTTCGGAAGCGGCTCCCCCGGATTCATCACCACGAAAGTCCCATCCGCCGCCGAGCCTCTCAACGGCAAGCAGGCCGTGCCACCTACCTCCACCATCCCGGGCAGCGCTCGCAGCTGCGCGAACAGTTCGTTGAGGAACTCCACCCGCTTTACTTTGTCCGATTCCGTGTTTACCGGCGGAAAGGACAAATCCAGCGTCGCTATGCGCTCTGTCCGGAAGCCCGGCTCGACAGACAGTACATGCAGCAGGCTCCGCCCCAGAAGGCCGGCTCCAATCAGAAGCAGGAATGTCGCTCCGACTTGCCCCGTCACCAGGAAGGGTCCCAGCCTGCCGCCGCGCAAGCTGCCCGCCTGCTTCGGCCCTCCGTCCGCCATTCCACGAGACGCCTCTTCCGAAGTCGCTCGGTGCGCGCTGAAGATGCCCAGGACCACCGCGACCGCTCCGATCAGTCCCAATGCGAATAGAAGCACTGCCCAATCCACTTGCACTTCCTGCAGCCGCGGTACGTTCTTCGGCGCGAATGCCACGAGTGCATTCACACCCCATTCCGCCGAAAGTATGCCCAATCCTCCACCCAGGGAAGTGAGTGTCAGGCTCTCCGTCAGGAACTGCCGCACCAGCCTCTGGCGATCCGCTCCCAGCGCCGTTCGGATCGCCAGCTCGCGTTGCCGCGCCGACGCCTGCGCCAGCATCAGATTGGCCACGTTCGCACAAGCAATCAGCAGCAGAAAGCCCACCGAGCCAAGCAGCACCAGCAGCGCGGGCCGCACGTTCCCCGTCGTCGCGTTCTTCAGCGTAGCTGCGGCAAAAGTCGTCAGGTCCACGTCGGGACGATTCTCTTCCCGGATCCGCGCTCCAATGACCGAAAGCTCTTGCTGCGCTCGTGGCAGTGCCACTCCGTCCTTCAGGCGCGCGACCGCCTTCCAGTTATGCGCTGTGCGGCTCGGCAATCTCTCGTAAAGCTCTCGGGGCACCCAGATTTCGCTCCCGTCGGGAAAATTGAAGCCTGGCGGCATCACGCCGATCACGGACACCGGATGACCCTCCACAACAAACTTTAGGGACGACAGCTTCGTTTCCCCGCCAAGGTGGTTCTTCCAATAGCCGTAGCCGACGACGGCCGCAGGCTGCGCCCCGAATACTTGCTCGTCCGGAAGGAAGGAGCGCCCCAGGTGAGGACTCACGCCCATCACTCCAAAAAAATCTTTCGAGACCGCCGCCACCATCGTGCGCGTGCCTTCCCGTCCCGCTGTGACGGATACGACGTCCGCCCCATACTCCGCGGCGCCTTGCAACGTGCGATTCTGCGCGCGCAGCTCCTCAAAATTCGGATCCGCAAAATTCATGCGGTGCCCTGAAGCATCCTGCTCCCAGAGGCGCACGATTTGCGAAGCTTTCGGGTATGGCAGCGGCTTCAGTAGAACTCCATAGATGACGCTGAAGATGGAGGCCGTCGCGCCGATTCCCAGCGCCAGTGTCAGCACCGCGACGGTGGTAAAGGCGGGACTCTTTGCCAGCATTCTTGCGGCGTAGCGCAGATCCTGCAAAAACGATCTCATCGCACACCCCCAACCTCATTCGTACCGCAGTGCCACCATGGGATCGACTCGGGACGCTCGCCGCGCCGGAAACCACGTTGAAAACCACACCATCCCCGCCAGCACCCCGATTCCCGCCAGAAATGTCCCTGCGTCAAACGCACTCACCCGGAACAACAGGCTCGCAATCAGACGCGTCAACGCAAGCCCTCCCGCCACTCCTGCCAGAATCCCGATCGTCGCCAACTTCATCCCTTGCCGCACGATCATCCCCCGCACCTCTGCCGGCGCCGCGCCCAGTGCCATTCGCACTCCGATTTCGTGGTTTCGCTGCGTAACGGAGTACGCCATCACGCCGTAAATGCCTACCGCAGCCAACACCAGGGCCAGCACGGCGAACGAGCCAATCAGCATTACCGATAGCCTTCGTGAGCCGGTATTCTCTTCCACGATAGTGCTGAGCGGCCGCATCTCATAAAGCGGCACATTCGGCGCCGCGAAACGCATCGCTTCGCGCACCGCATCCGCGACACCCGCCGCGTCCCCTGATGTGCGTACCAGCAAACTGCCGCCCGACGACGGGTTCTGTGCCTGCGGAATATAGGTCTCCACGCGCGACGGTTGGTCCACTCCGTAGTTCTTCACATGAGCGACCACGCCCACCACGGTCATCCACGGTGGTTCCTTCCCGGGACCCGCAGGCGGGCCGATCGAGATGCGTTGCCCGACAGGATCCTCCTTCGGAAAGTTTTGTCTGGCGAAAGTGTCGTCGATGATGCACACCCGCTGCGAATTCTCGTTGTCGTGTTCGCTGAAGTACCGGCCCTTGAGCAGCCGCATTCCCATGGCGACCATCGCGTCAGGCGTGACCCGCGCAATGTCCGTGGAAGGATATTGTCCCGGCTTGGGAAGGGGACGCCCCGCGATTCCGTAGCCCGTCTGCCATCCCCCGAGCAGCGGGTTGCGAACGCCCGCCGCTTCGACGCCCGGAATCGCCTGGAGCTTCTGCGTCAAAGCGCTGATGAACGTCCTCCGCGCGTTCTCGTCCTTATAGTCCGAATCGGGCAGCGAAAACCGCGCCGTCAGCACGTGTTCCGGCGCGAATCCGGCGTCAGCTTGCAGCACATTGTAAAGGCTCCTGCCCAGCAGCCCGGCGCCCACCAGCAGCACCAGCGAAACCCCCACCTCCGCTGCGACCAGCGCGTCGCGCATTCTGCGCCGCATGCCGCTCGGGCTGGACGTTCGCCCGCCTTCCTTCAGCGCGTCCTGTACCTCGGTCTGCGAAGCCTGCAACGCCGGGAATAGGCCGAAGAAAATTCCCGTCCCTACAGACAGCGCCAACGTAAAAGCCAAAGCCCATCGATCCACTCCAACTTCATCCAGCCGCGGCACGTCGCTGGTCGCCGAGTGCGCAAGCGCGGCGGTGACCCACACCGCCAACAGCAGCCCCAGCATGCCTCCCGCCAGCGACAACAGCACGCTTTCCGTCAGCATCTGGCGCAGCAGACGCCTCCGTCCTGCGCCCAGAGCTACGCGCACCGCCATTTCCCGGTAGCGCTCCGTCGACCGTGAAAGCAGCAGATTGGCCATATTCGCGCAGGCAATAAGAAGTACGAATCCCACCGCGGCCATCAGCACCAGGATCGACGGACGCACGTCTTCGACGATTGCATCAAGTAACGGTCGGACCGTAACGCTGTCCTTCCCGTTCGTATCCGGATGCAGCTGATCGAGCCGTGCCGCAATATTCTTCATGTCGGCCCGTGCCTGCTCCACCGTCACGCCAGAGCGCAGCCGGCCGTACGCGTAAATCCCCGGATGGTTTCCTCTATTCTTCTCCCCGCCGTAGCGATCCTCCAATCTCCACAGCGATGTGAACACATCCACCTGTCTCAGCGAACCATGCAGCCGCGATGGCAACACACCGATAATCGTGTACGGCTCTCCATCCAGCGTCATCTGCTCGCCGATTACTTGCGGATCTCGCGCGAATCGCCTTTCCCAAAATCCCTCACCCAGCAGTACCGCTCGCTCGGCGCCCACCTTGTCGTCGTCTGGTCCGAATGTTCTTCCCAGGATCGGCTGTACCTGCAGTGTCGAAGTAAAGCCCGCGCTCACCCGCCGCATGCGCAATCGCTCAGGATCGCCCTTGCCGGTCCACACCGCATCCGCGCCTTGGAACGCGCCCATGTTTTCGAAGGATTTGTTCTGGGCGCGCCAGTCGTTGAAGTTCGCCATCGAGATGCTCATGTCCGGAATTTGCTCCGACCATTCGCTCAGGAACATGATTCGGTCGGCTTGCGGATAGGGCAGCGGCTTCAGCAGCACGCCTTCCATTACGCTGAAAATGGCGCTGTTCGCTCCGATTCCCAACGCCAGCGTAATCACGGCGACAGCCGTGAAACCCGGCGCTTTCGCCAGCATGCGCAATGCGTAGCGCAAATCCTGGAATACACCGGTCATGCCACCTCCTGCCCGGTACGCGAATTTCGGAATTCCTGCCGACACGCCTCGGTCGGAGCCGGGCCCTTATGCCGCTCCCGCCGCCGTCGAATCCCCGCTGACCACCCAACCATCTCTCAACTGGATGATTCGATTGCCGTACGCAGCGTTTTTCTCCGAATGGGTAACCTGGATAATCGTGGTTCCCGCGTCGTTCAGTCTCTTGAAGAGTTCCATGATCTCTTCGCCCTGCGCTGAGTGCAGATTCCCCGTCGGTTCGTCCGCCAGCAGAAGTTTGGGATTCTGGATTACCGCCCTCGCCACCCCGACCAACTGCTGCTGCCCGCCCGAAAGTTGGCTCGGAAACAAGTCCTTCTTGCCCACGATGTTGAAGCGGTCAAGAACATCGCACACCAGGCTCACTCGCTCCTTGTGCGGGATGTTCTTGTAGGACAGAGGAATCTCCAGGTTCTCGAACACCGTCAGGTTGTCGATCAGGTGATAGCTCTGGAAAACAAAGCCGATGTTGTATTTGTGCAGTTCGCTTCGCTGTTTCCCGTTCAGTTTGTGTACCGGCTGCTCCAGGAAGTAGTATTCCCCGCTCCAGGAGCCGTCCAGCATTCCGATGATGCTCAGCAAGCTGGATTTTCCCGCGCCGGAGGGCCCCATGATCGTGACGAACTCTCCCGGTTGGATGTCCAGCGTCACCCGCCGCAGTACGTAAAATTTCTGCGGTCCAACGTCGTACACCCGTTCCAGATTTCGCAACCGGATTAACGGTTCCACATTACTTTCCTTTCCTGGGCCCGGGCCCGATGGCGCGGAAGCTTCCGGCGACGAAGCTTCAGACCGCCGCGTGCGCTTCCTTGCTTTCCTTCACGATCTGTCCGTCGAACAGATGGATCGTTCGTTCCGCGAAGCTTGCGTACCGCTCGTCGTGCGTCACCATGCAGATCGTGGCGCCGTTGCGATGCAAATCCCGCAGCAGTTCCATCACCGCTTCGCCGTTCTTCGAATCCAGGTTCCCGGTAGGCTCATCCGCCATCAGGATCGAAGGCTCGCCGACCAGTGCTCGAGCGACGGCCACACGCTGTTGCTGACCGCCCGAAAGCTGCGAGGGGTAATGCCGCATACGGTGCGCCATTCCTACGCGCTGCAGCGCTTTTTCCACCATCTGCTTCCGTTCGGCGGCGCCTGTTCCGCGATACGTCAGCGGCAGCTCTACGTTTTCGTACACGGTCAAATCGCCGATCAGGTTGAACGCCTGGAAAATAAACCCGATCTCCCGGTTCCGGATCCGCGTCCTTTCGGCAGCCGTCAACTTCGCCACTTCCTTGCCGTTCAGCGAATACGTCCCTTCGGTCGGTGAATCCAGCAGCCCCAAAATCGAAAGCAGCGTAGATTTCCCGCATCCCGACGGTCCCGAAATCGAAATGTACTGTCCGCGTTCGATTTCCAGGTGAATGTCCGACAACGCGTGCGTCTCCACCTCGTCGGTGTAAAACACCTTCTTTACGCCTTCCATCCTGATCAGTGTGTTGTTTCCGTCTGCCATGTTTTCTCCTCGAACGTTCAATTGTCCTTCTCGAAACTCTTGGCCCTTCTCCAGCTCACCGGTTGGCCTTACTCGTACCTCAGCGCCACCATGGGATCCACTCTTGTCGCCCGCCGCGCCGGCACGTAGCATGCCGCCAGCGCCACCAGCATCAGCAGCAGTGCCACCCCCGCAAACGTCAACGGATCGTGCGCGCTGACCCCGTAAAGAATGCTCTCCATCAGCCGCGTCAGCCCGAACGCCGCCACCAGCCCGATGCCCACTCCCGCCAGCGCCATTTTCCCCGCCTGGCTCAGCACCATGCGCAACACGCTGCCGCCTTCCGCACCCAGCGCCATGCGGATTCCGATCTCGTGCGTCCTCTGCCCGGCTATGTACGAAATCACTCCGTAGATACCCACCGAAGAGAGCACCACCGCCAGGCCCGCGAAAATCCCCAACAGCACCATCGCGAACCGCTTCGCCGCCAGCGAATCGTTGATCACTTCGTCCATTGTTTGCGTCCCGTATACCACCAGGTCGCCATTCACGCCGTGAATCGCCTGGCTCACCGAATTCATCACCCCGGTCGTCGGCTGCGCTGTCTTCAGTACGCCTTCCAGCCCATGCGCCAGAAGAGGCAGCACCGAATCCGGTAGCTGAGAAATCGGAAAGTAACACTGCGCCTGAATCTTAGATTTCGCGTCCGTATCCAATCCCCATTGCTTCACGTGACCGACGATCCCCACGATCTCCGCCGTCTTGTTAATGATGTCGAAGTTCACGTGCCGACCGATCGGGTCCTTGTCTCCAAAGAACAGCTTTGCGAACTGTTCGTCGATGACAACCACAAACGGAGAGTTCTCATTGTCCGATTCCGTCAGATACCGCCCGCGCATCAGCGGGATTTGCATCACCTTCAAATAGTCCACCTGCGTGGTATAGAAAAGCGCGCTCTTCATCTCCGATTGCGAAGTCGGCTTGGGCTCGCCCTCCAGCCACAGCGGCAGCTCCGAGTCTCCCGACATCGGCGAGGACCCCACCGACAACGACACCGTCTCCACCCCCGGCACGCTCGCCACCGCGTCATGGAGCTGCCGGAAGGCGGCGCGCATCTCCTCAGGCGTCTTCCCAAGGGGCTGCGCCGACGCCAGATTGAAGCTCACCACGTTCTGTGGATTGAATCCCGGATCGGCGCTCCACAGCTTCGTCAGGCTGCGGATCATCAGTCCCGCGCCCACCAATAAGACCAGCGCCATCGCCATTTCCACCGCCACGAAGACGCTTTGCGTGCGGTGCCGCGCACCGCTTCCCCCTCGCCCGCCTTCTTTCAGAGTCTCGTGAATATCCGTCCGTGAAGTTTTTAGTGCCGGCACCAGGCCGAACAGGATTCCCGCGAGCAGCGATGCGCCCAGCGTGAAAAGCAGCACGCGGCCGTCCGCCTGGATTTCCTGCGACCGCGGCAGCGCTTCCGGCAAAACCTTGATCGCCGCTTGCGTCCCCCAGGTGGCAATCAGCAGGCCCAACGCCCCTCCGGCCAGCGCCAGCAGCACGCTCTCCGTCAGCAATTGCCGCACAATACGCCGCACTCCCGCCCCGAGCGCCGTTCGTATCGCGAACTCCCGTGTTCTGCCCGTCGAACGCGCCAGCAACAGGTTGGCCACGTTTGCGCAAGCGATCAGCAGCACAAATCCCACGGCGGCGAGTAGCACCAGCAGGAACGGCCGAATATCTCCCACCACGTCTTCCTTCAGCGGAAAAATTGAAACGCCCGAATCCTTGTCGATGTTCGGGTAAGCCTCTGCCAGCCGGGCCGCGACTCCGCTCATATCCGCTTTCGCCTGCTCCAGCGTCACGCCGGGTTTCAACCGTCCCACCGCGTCCATGCCCATCCCCACGCGCCGATCGCGGAACAGCGGATCGTTCCATTGTCCGATCGGCACGTACACTTCGCAGTTGCTGTGAAAATTCCCGCTCTGGTAATGAAAACTCGCTGGGATTATCCCCACAACCGTATAGAGCGTTCCGTTGAGCGCCACCGCTTTGCCGATCGTATCCGCCGCTGCCCCGAATTTCCTCTTCCACAGTCCTTCACTGATCAGCGCGACCGGTGCGCCGCCCACCTGGTCCTCTTGCTCGGTAAACAACCGGCCCGCTACAGGCTTCACGCCCAGGATGGGAAAGAACGTCGCTGAAACCATCTCCGCTTTCAGCCTCTCCGCTTCTCCTACCCCGGTCAGGTTGAGATTGTCCGGCCGGAAGGCGCCCATCGCCGCGAATGTCCTGTTATCCCGCCGCCAATCCAGAAAATTCGGATAGGAAATCGAAGAGTGCGTGAAATCGGTCGTGTGTGAATACAGAGCCACAAGTTCGCTCGGCCGCTCGTACGGCATCGGGTTCAGCAGCACCCCGTTGACGATCGAAAACAAGGCCGTGTTCGCTCCAATTCCCAGTGCCAGCGTCAGCACCGCAATCGTCGTGAAGCCGGGATTCTTCCGCAGCGTCCGCAAACCGTATCGCAAGTCTTGCCAGAACGTATTCATCACTCGTACCTCAACGCGGTCATCGGATCCACTTTCGTTGCTCGCCGCGCCGGCACCCAGCAGGCCGTCAGTGCCGTCACTGTCAGCGCAGCCGCCAGAATCCCAAACGTCGCCGGGTCGGTTGCCTTGACGCCATAGAGCAGGCTGCTCATCAGCCGTGTGAAGCCCAGTGCCGCCAGCATCCCGATTGCTACGCCAGCGGCCGTCAGCCGCGTGCCTTGCCACATCACCAGTCGCAGCACATCGCTTCGATCTGCCCCGAGCGCCATTCGAATCCCCAGTTCCCTCGTCCGCTGCAGCACCGAATAGGAAATCAGCCCGTACAAACCCACCATCGCCAGCAGCATCGCGAGAGCCGCGAAACTCCCGATCAAATACGAGGGGTACCGGCGCAGAAAAACCGCTTGCGACTGCTGCATCACCTGCTCCATCGTCAGCGGCAGAATCAGCGGAAGTTGCTCATCCACCCCGCGCAGCGCGCTTCTCGCCGTACCGATAGCCGCTCCCGCATTGTTCTCCGCCCTCACGACGTAGCTGATGAATGAACTCGCGTCCTGCTCGAACGGCAGGAAGATCGCCGGCACCGCTCCACTGTCCAGATCCGCATCCGCGATGTCGCCTACGACCCCTACGATTTCCCGGAATGGCTGTGTAGGCGAATACGTGAATTTGATTCGTTTCCCGACCGGGCTCTCCCCGTGCAAGTAGGCCCTCACCCATGCCTGATTCACGATGGCGTGGCTCGGACCGCCGGCCGCGTCCGCTGTCTTGTCAAAGAACCGTCCCTCGACCAAGGGAATCTTCAGTACAGAAAAAAAGTTCGCGGAGACGTCCCGGATGTCGCACTCGTCTTCTTCTCCCGTGGCCACCGGCCGCCCTTCGATCAGGAACCGGATGGTATTCCCGCCTCCCGTTAGCGGCACCACGCTCGCATTCGCCACTCCGCTGATCCCCGACATACCCGAAATTCGCGCTCTGAATTCCTTGTCGAAGCGCAGCGCGTCCGGGTCCTTGGGATAGCTTGCGCTTGGCAGATTCACGCTGAACGTCAGCAGATTCCGGGTGTCGAATCCGGGGTTTCGGTGCAGCAGCGCGCTCAGGCTCCTCACCATCAATCCCGCCCCCACCAACAGGATCAGCGACAGCGCCATTTCTGCCACCACCAGCGCTTCGCGCAACCGCGTCCGCGAACCGCTCGCCGTTCGCGTCTCTTCTTTCAAAGCGTGGCTGGCTTGTTCGTTCGCCGCCTGCAGCGCTGGCGCCAGCCCAAACAACAAGCCCGTCAGAACCGCGATCCCGCATAGAAACGCGAATACCATTCGGTTTGGCTGCGCATCCAGCAGATACGGCATCGCATCCAGTTGCGCCGCGGGGATTGCCGCGATCAGCAAGTTCGTTCCCCATTGCGCCCCCGCGAATCCCAGCGCCGCTCCGCCCGCCGACAGCATTACGCTTTCCGTCAGCACCTGCCGGATCAGCTTTCTCCTGCCCGCCCCCAACGCCGTCCGGATCGCAAACTCTTTGCGTCGGCCCGTCGCTCGCGCCAGCAGCAGGTTCGCCACGTTCGCGCAGGCGATCAGCAGCACGAATCCCACAGCCCCGAACAGCACCAGCAGCAGCGGCCGGATTTTGCCCACGATCTTGTCGCGCAGCGTCCCCGCAATCACGCTTACCGATCCATTTTCTTTTGGGTACGCCGCCGCGAGCCGCGCATTGATACCCTTCATTTCTGTCGTGGCTTGCTCGAACGTCACGCCCGGTGCCATCCGCCCGATCACCCGCATCCACCGCAGGTTTCTCCTCCCCATCAGATCCGGCCCCAGATGCAGCGGCACCCACAACTTCGCGTTGCTTGCCGGTGCGAATTCAAACTCCTTCGGGAGCACTCCTACAATCGTCACCGCGCTTCCGTCCAGCGTCACCGTACGCCCCACCGCGTCCGGGTCGCCGCCCATTTCTGTCCGCCAGAACCCGTAGGTCAGAATTGCCGCCTTGGGATTGTTCGGCACCTCCTCCTCCGCCGCGAAGTCACGTCCCAGCATCGGCTTCACGCCCAGGGTCGAGAAGAAATTGGCCGTGGCCTGCGCCGCAAACACGCTCTGCGGTTCGCCCTTGCTCCGAAACGTAAAAAGGTCCCCGCTGAATCCCGCCAGCGACAGCGTCTTCGCCTGTTTTCGCCAATCCAGATAATCCGGATACGAAGCGTCCCAGAATGCCGCCTCCGTTTGCGACCGCACTTCCGTCAGCGTAATCAGTCTCTCCGGCTCCCGGTAGGGTAGCGGTCGCAGTAACGCCGCGTAGACCACCGAAAAAATCGCCGTGTTTGCCCCGATTCCCAGCGCCAGTGTCAGCACCGCAATCGTCGTGAAGCCGGCATTCTTCCGCAGCGTTCTCACCCCGTACTTCACGTCTTGCCGGAAGCCGTTGAGCATCACTCGTACCTCAGCGCCACCATCGGGTCCACTCTCGTCGCCCGCCGCGCCGGAACATAGCACGCGGCCAGCGCCACCAGTATCAGCAGCAAAGCGGCTCCTGCGAAGGACAGCGGATCCGCTGCGCTGACCCCGTAAAGCATGCTGCGCATCCCGCGCATCAGCACGACGCCCGCAACCACCCCCGCTCCCGCTCCGATCAGAGCAAGCGTTGCGCCCTGCTTCAGCACCAGCGCAAGCACATCCCCCGGACTCGCTCCTAGCGCCGCCCGAAGTCCGAATTCGTTCACGCGCTGCGCCACCGAATAGCTGATCAACCCATACAGCCCCACCGCTGCGAGCAAAATCGCCAGCCCGGCGAATACTGCCAGCAAATTGGTCGCGAAGCGCTGCGGCCCCAGCGATTCGGCGATCCGCGCATCCATGCTGCCGAAGTCCGAAACTGGCTGATTCGGATCCACCGCGCGAACCGCTTCGCGAATGACCGCCTGGGCCGAGGCTTCGCTGCCGCTTGTTTTCGCCAGCAGGTATCCGAACGGCGCGTCGCTTTGATACAGCGGATAGTAGTAAGCCCCTTTCGCGCTGCTCTGCGCGCTCGAACCCGAGGTTTCCTCGCCAACGAGCGTATTGAAGCGGATATGCCCGACGATTCCGACGATCGTGGCCCAGTCTTTGCCGGTGCGTATCTTCTGTCCGATGGGATTTTGATTCGCCCAGTATTCCCGCGCGAGGTTGTCGTCAATCACCGCCACAGTCTCCGAGCCCTTGCGGTCATCCTCGGTGAAAATGCGCCCTTTCAGCAGCGGAATGCCGAATGACGTGAAATATCCCGGCGTGACAATGCGAATATCGCCATGCGGTCCCGGATCCCCCGGCGCCGCCACGCGTCCTTGAATCGCAAAAGATGCCGAAGAATTTCCTCCTGCGAAAGGAATGCCGTAGCCCGCTCCCGCATCCCTGATTCCCGCTGTGTTGCGAAGCTGATCGATCACCGCGCGGAAAAACGCGTACTGCTTATCGTCTGTGTCGTACTGCTGCTTGGGTAGCGAAAGCCCTGCCGTCATCACCGCGTGCGGATTGAATCCCGGGCTGACGTCGCCGATGCGCGCGAGGCTTTTCAACAGCATGCTTGTTCCGGCCAGCAGCACCAGTCCGAGCGCGAGTTCTCCGGCGACCAGCCAGGCCCGGAAGTTCTGCCGGCCCCGGCCGCCCGTGGACGACCGCCCGGATTCGCGCAACGCATCGTTGGGATTCACGCGGGACATGTGCCACGCGGGCAGTGTGCCGAAAATCAGTACCGCGGCGATTCCCGCCAGAGCCGCGAAGCCGAGGACGTACCCGTCGAGCGGGAACTTCATTCCGGTTGCCAAATCCTTTGGCGCGGCGAGCAGCAACGCTCGTAAACCAGCCTGCGCCACAAGCAGCCCGGCCAGGATGCTCAGCAGCCCCAGAATTAAATTTTCGGCAAGCGCCTGCGCGATCAGCCGCTTCCGCGACGCCCCTAGAGCTGCGCGCACCGCCAGTTCCTTCGCGCGTCCGCTGGCTTTTGCCAGCAGCAGCCCGGCGATATTGGCGCAGGCGATCAGCAGCACAAAAGCAACCGCCCCTCCCAGGATCAGAATCGGCGTCCGCAACGCGCCGAAAACGTACTCCGGGAACGGCATGAGAAACATGCTCCATTGCGAAGCTGTGGCGAACCGCTCGAAATCCTTATTGCCTTCGTAGTTGTGCGAAAGTACGTTCATGTAGGCGTTGGCCTTCGCAAACGTCACCCCCGGCTGCAAACGCGCCACCGCCAGATAGCTTTCGTTGAACGTGTTCTCGATCGCGTACGCTTTCGCGGGCTCTCCGAGGGGCGTCCACAGTTCCGTTTTTGCATTCGGCCAGTGAAAATCGCGCCCCATCACGCCGATCACCCGGTACGCCTGCTGGTTCAGCTGCATCGTCTTGCCGATGGCTTTCGCATCGCTGCCGAACCAGCGCTCCCAGGCTCCGTACGACAAAACAACTTCATGATTTGCGTTCGGCTGATCTTCCTCCTCCGTGAATGTGCGCCCCAGAATCGGCTTCGCGCCGAACACTTCGAACCAATGCGAACTCACCAGCGCACCCTGCAAATCCTCCGGATATTCCCCGCCCGTGTAGTTGAAGTCTCCGCTTTTTTCTGCTGCCGCCACCGCGAAGACGTCCCTGCTGTCGCGCATCCGCGCGTAGTCTGGCAGCGACACGACGATATTCATCAACCCCATCTTCGCGTAGCGCGCTCGCTGCACCACCACCTGTTCCGGGTGCGCCACGCCCGCTGGATGCAGGAATAGCGCGTTCACCACCGAAAAAATCGCCGTATTGGCGCCGATTCCCAGCGCCAGCGTCAGCACCGCGATCGCCGTGAATCCCGGATTCTTCCGCAGCGAGCGCAGCCCGTATCGCAAATCCTGCCGTAACGTCTTCATCACTCGTACCTCAGCGCTACCATCGGATCCACTCGCGAAGCGCGCCGTGCCGGAATCGCACAGGCCGCCAGCGCCACGATCATCAGCAGTGCCGCCACTCCTCCAAACGTCAGCGGATCCTGCGCGCTCACCCCGTACAGCATGCCGCCTCCGTCCGCTCCCCAGGTCGCCCGGCCGCCCACGCCATACAGTTGCGTGGACATCAGCCGCGTCAGCGCCAGCGTCGTGATCGATCCGATGGCGATGCCCAGCAGCGTAAGCCTCAATCCCCGGTTCATCACAGTTCTCAGCACGTCGCTTTGCCGCGCTCCCAGAGCCATGCGGATCCCGATTTCATGCGTCCGCTGAGTCACCAGGTAAGCCATTACCCCGTACAGCCCTACCGACGCCAGCAGCAGCCCCAGCCCCGCGAACGTGCTCAGCAGAAACGTCTGCAGGCTCGTGTCCTGCATGTGCTCCGCGACGATTTCCTCCATCGTGCGCGGCCGGAACACCGCCAGGCCGCTGTCGATGTCTCGAACATCGCCCCGAATCGCGCTCAACACGCTCTTCGGAGCGACGCTGGTCTTCACCACGATTCGCCCGCTGAATCCCTCCCATGCCAGCGCTTCCGTAATCGGGTAGTACGCCTGCGGAACTACCTTCTCCGTGATGCCCCATTCCTTCACGTCGCCCACTACCCCAACTACCGTGGTCTGCATTCCCCCGCCGTTTGAAAACGCTTTCCCCACCGCGTCCTGCTTCGGCCAGAACGTCTGCGCCATCGTGCGATTGATTACCGCCATTCTCGTAAGGTCCGCCGGAATTTTCACCTTGCTCGGATCTTTCGCCGATTCGTACAACGCTCGGATCTTTTGGCTCACTTCTCCGGCGCGCTGCGCGTCATCTTTTGTCAGTTGCCGCCCTTCGAGCAGGGGGATTCCAAACGCGCGGAAATATCCCGGTCCGATATAGCCCCATTCCACTAAAAGGTTTGCGTCCGCGGGATTCGTGTCTCCCGGTACGGTGATGTACCCGTTGCTACCGCCCTCCAGCGGCAACGCCGTAGTCACCGCGGCAACCTCCACGCCTGGTATGGCCTCTGTTTTCTCCAGCAGTTGCCGGAAGAACGCCTGCTTCTCTTCGAGCTTCCCGTATTTTGCCGCCGGTAGATTCACTCCCACCGTCAACACATTCTTCGTATCCACACCCACGTCGGCATTCCGCATCCGCGCGAAGCTTCTCAGCAGCAATCCCGCCCCCACTAGCAGCGTCAAGGAAACCGCGATTTCTCCCACCACCAGCGCGTCCCGCAGAATCCGCCGCCAGCCCGAGGGACTCAGCACCGCCTGCGCGCTGGATTTCAGTTCTTCGCTCAGGTTCAGCAGGGACGTCTGCAGCGCCGGAGCCAGCCCAAACAACACTCCCACCAGCACGCTCACGCCTATGGTGAACAGCAGCACCGCCGTATCCACCTGAATCGGATTCGCCCGCGGAAGCGGCAGCGCTTTCATCGACTGCAACAGGCCCACGCTCCACCACGCCCCCACCAGTCCGACCAATGCTCCCGTTCCCGAAAGCATTACGCTCTCCGTCAGCATCTGCCTCACGAGCCTTCCACGGGACGCCCCCATGGTCGAGCGCACTGCCATCTCACGCACGCGGCCTGTCGACCGCGCCAGCATCAGGTTCGCCACATTTGCGCACGCCACCAGCAGCACCAGCGCCACTGCCCCCAGCAGAATCAACAGCGGAGCTTGCGATTCCCCTGTCAATCTCTGCTTCAGCGGGGTGACAATTGCCCGCTCGATGTCGCTCGCGCTGCGGTATTGCTTCGATAGCCGTTCCGAAATCACCACCAGGTCCGCGCGCGCCTGCTCAATGCTCGTTCCTGCCTTCACTCGCCCGAACGCCCGCCACTGGTGATTGCCACGCCCGCCCAGGTTCTTCCGGCTCATGTCCAGCGGCGTCCAGATTTCCGTCTCTCCCGGAAAGCGGAACCACCCCGGCATCACCCCGATAATCGAGTACGCCTCGTTGTTCAGCGCCAGTGTTTGCCCGATCGCCTCGCTCCGTTCGCCGAAATGCTCCTTCCAGAACCCATAGCTCAGCACCACCACGTGGTTTTTTCCCGGTTCGTCCTCGCCTTTCACAAATGTTCGCCCCATCAGCGGCGGCACGCCCAGGTTCGCAAAGAAATTTGCCTGCGTATTCACGATATCCGCCGGTTCGGAACTTCCCGACGTGCTGGTATTCACACCGTGATCCCAGGTGTACAGGCTCATTCCTTCGAATGTGTGGTTTTGTGCTTCCCAGTCGAGGTAATCGTCCCCGGTCAGTGGAAAATCCCCCGGAGCGTTTTCTGTTACTCGCAGGTCTACCAACTGCCCGGAATCGCGAAACGGCAGCTGCTTCAGCAGCACCGCGTTGATGATGCTGAAAATTGCCGTGTTCGCCCCGATCCCCAGCGCCAGCGTCAGCACCGCGATCGCCGTGAACCCCGGGCTTTTCGCGAACGACCTCAGCCCGTACTTTACGTCCTGCCAGACGTTATGTATGGACCACATCATTGGCCACCACTTCGCGGCGCGGTTTCCGCGTCTATTCCCCGCGGATTTTCAGCACCACCGCGGTCGCGTCGTCCCGCAAGCGTCCGCCGGCATGCTGCCGTGCCTCTTCGACTAACCGCCTTGAAAATTCTTGCGCGCTCATCGACCCGCGCTGCTCCGCCAGGCGCAGGATTCCCAGTTCGCCAAACTCGTCTCCATTCGCGCTTCGCGATTCGCTGACTCCGTCCGTGTACGCCACCACCCAATCCCCTTCGCCCAGTTCCACTTCGCCGTCTGCGAAACGCCTTCCCGGAAATTCCCCCAGCACCGGCCCGCCCTCCTCCAGCCTCTGGACACTCCCGTCCTTTCGAATCACCAATGGCGCCGGGTGTCCCGCGTTGCAGAACCTGACGCGCTTTCCTTGCGCATCGACGTGCAAATACACCAGCGAAACGAACCGTCCGTGCTCCAGCCGCCCGCAGGCAAACGCATTTGCGTCTTCCACGACGCTCCCCGGCCGCCGTTTCTCGGAAGAGAGCGCGCGAACCGTTGCCTGTACGCTCGAAGCCAGCAGCGCTGCCGGCACCCCTTTTCCCACCGCGTCCGAAATCAGCACCGCCCCGCTCCCGTCCGCAAATTGCGCCACGTCGTACGAATCCCCGCTCACCACTCCCGCAGGCCGCCACTCCACTCCCACTTCCAATCCTTCGAATGCCGGTATCTCTCGCTGCAGCAGCTCTTGCTGCATGGACCTTGCTTCCGCCAGCTCCCGCGCGCTCGCGTGCAACCCCCCTTTTCCGGTCGCCGATTTCGCCAGCTTCGCCAGCAGTTGCGAATTGTCCCAGGGCTTCTCGATGTAATCGCACGCCCCGCGACGCATCGCCTCCACGGCCAGCATCGTGCTTCCCCACGCCGTCATCACCACGATCGGCAGTTGCTCGTCCATCCCGTGCAGCTTCTCGATCAGCTCCAGCCCTTCCATTCCCGAAGTTGTGTCCCGCGCGTAATTCAAATCCAGCAGCAACAGGTCAAAATCCCGGCTGCGGATCGCGTCCAGCACTCCCGCTGGAGACACCGCCGTCTCGATTTCGTGCCCTTCCCGCCGCAGCAGCAGTCGCAGCGCTTCCAGCACGTCCGTCTGATCGTCCGCTATCAGCGTTCGAGGAGTCACTGTCTCCACCACTCGGGATACGCCCCCACGCGCAAACTTGTTCCCTTGTTAGCGCAATTGCACCCGGTCCACGTTGTCCCACTGCGACATGTCGGACAAAATCACCTTGTCGCCCACCTTCAACCCATCCAGGATTTCCACCGTGTTCACCGAGCTGCGCCCCAGCTTCACGTTCACCCTTACCGCCTCGCTTCCGTCGTCCACCAGCTTGAACAAGCTGATCGTGCTGTCGGACTGCCCGTGCACCGGCCGCCCCACGTACAGCACATCCTTTAGATTTTCTAGCGTGATCGTCCCATCCACGCTCAAGTCTGGACGCGCTCCCGATTGCGGCGGAAACGGCTCGTCCATGTACACATCCACGGTCACCGTTCCGTTCACCACCGATGGATCGATTCGTCCCACGTGCCCCGCTACGATTCCGTTCCGCGTGTCGATGCTCGCTTTCTGTCCGATCACGATGTCTTTCGCTTGCGTCTCCGCAATCTTGATTTCCGCCTTCAACCGCTTCGGATCCGCCACTCGCGCCAGGTTGGCCCCTGGTACCACGCTCTGCCCCACTTCCACCGGCACGCTCTGCAGCACTCCGTCGATTCCCGCCCGTACCGTCAGCGCCTCCACCTGGCTGCGCCGCAGCTGATACATCGCCCGCTGTTGCTCCACCTTCGATTCCCCCGCGTCCAGCCGCGCTTTCTCCGAATCCTCCGCGTTTTTCGTCCGGTCTTCCTCGAGCTTCAGCCGCAGCGCCAGTTGCGCCGCTTTCACTCCCGAAATCTCTTCCTCCACTTTTGCCTTCAATCCCTCGGACACCAGTTGCTGGTCCACTTTGTTCTGAATCCGTGCCTGCTCGTAATCGCTCCGCACCGTCGCCGTCAGCGACCTCTGGTTCAACAGGTCGCTGTTCACCTGCACTTTCAAATTCTCATAGTCCGCCTGCGCCGCCTTCAGTTGCGCCTCCGCATCCAACTCCTCCTGCAGCAGTTGCGGATTGCTAAGCACCAGAATCACCGAATCCGGCTTCACCTTCGCCCCCGGCTCCAGCAGACGCTTCATTACTCGCCCATCCGTCTGCGCCGGTATCCACTGGATTTCCTGCGGCACCAGCGTCCCCAGTCCTCGGACTTCCCGCACCATCGGCCCGCGTTTCACCTCATCGCTCCAGACCGTTCCCCGGTCCACCGTCGGAGCCGCCGGCCTCAGCCGGCTCAGCCCAAACGTAACTCCCGCCACTAGCAATACCGCTCCGCCGCCCATCACGATCCGGCGGATCATCTTCGCTCGCGCATTTGAAGGACGTGCTATATCCATAAGCTTCCAGGGCTCCCTTTACTGTCTTCATCTACTCTTGCGCAATCCACTCGCCTCCCCTCCTGCCGCAAACACCCGAGAAATGAATAGTTTGCACATCTCTTGATACGAACCTTGGACCCGAAATGTTCGGTATTGGGATTTTTCATCCCGCTGCCGGACACCCCTCTGCATCAGGGCTCTTTAGTCTTGACGTTGCGCGGTTCCAACCGTCACGCTTCCGCGCGGCTTTAGTGGGAACAACTCGGAATGGATCGCCAGACGCTGCTCATGGCAACGCCTATTTAGCTGGGAGCAAAAGAGTTAGCTGTTTGACCAGCGCCTCGCGCATTCTTCTCAAAAACACGCTTCCCTCGTCCGGCCTTCAGGCCTTCGCGCGATATTCGTCGTACGCCGCCAGGAACCGCTCCACATCCTCCCTCAACACAAAGTACGGTGTCGAGATCCGGATCTTCGAAGGCGCTCCCCCTCGAATCCGTATCTTCCTTTCTTTCCACATCCGGTTCTCCAGGTCCGGCATCTTCAGCGGCGCCACATTCACCGTCGTAATCCCGCAGCGCAGCGCCGCATCCGGCGAAGTCCACGATTCCGCTCCCCTCTTTTTCATCTCCCCCAGCGTGTAGTCCGCCATCGTCCGGTGCCGCTTCTCGATGCGGTCCATCCCGATATCGTTCGCAAATTGGATCGCCGCCCGCAACCCGCACAGCGCCGGCACGTTCGAACTCCCAATCCTCTGGAACCGCTCCGCGCGAATCTTCGGCTCGTCCCATCCTTCCGTCGCTATCGTCGTCCACAATCGGTCGATCACTTCGTCTCTCACGTACAAAAATCCCGTCCCTTTCGTCGCCTGCAGCCACTTGTGCGGGCTCGAGGAATACATATCGCAGCCCACCTCTCGCACGTCGAGCTTCATCATTCCCGGCACGTGCGCCCCGTCCACCGCGGACAAAATCCCCTTCGATCTCGCCAGCGCGCACAATTCCTTCGCCGGCAGCACCACCCCCGTCACCGTCGTGATGTGACTGAAGAACATCACCCGCGTCCTCGACGTAATCGCATCGCGAAACAGATTCAGCACCGCCGCCGCGTCCGGCACCGGCTTCGGCAGCGTCACCTTCTTCACCACGATCCCGTATCGCTTCGCCCGCAGGTCCCACGGATGCTCCCCTCCGGGATGCTCCTGGTCCGTCATCAGCACTTCGTCTCCCGCCTTCATGTCCACGCCGTTGGCGATGTAGTTGTTCGCTTCCGTCGCGTTTCGCACCAGCGCAATCTCATTCCGGTCACACCCCACGAACGCCGCCAGCGGATCCCGGAACTCATTCCATGCCGCATATCCCCAGATCGGATAATCCTCCGGATCGTTCTGCGCCAGCCGCTCCGCGTCGTGATACCCGTTCACGATCGCCTTCAGCACCGGCACCGGCGACGACCCCACCGTTCCGTTGTTCAGGTACACCTCGTCCTCGGGAATCAAAAACTGCTCACGCACCTGTGTCCAGTATTCCTCTTCGTTTTTCTCGTACAGCGAACGGTCCGGCAGTTCCTGCTGCTCCAGTTCCAGAAACTCCCGCGATCGCGCCGGCAGCCACGGCCCTCCCGCCAATCCCATCGCTCCCGTCAGCGCCGACAAAAATCCTCGACGGTCCACCATCGCTCACCTCCGCATTCCACCACACCAGGAAATCTGCCCGCATCCTACTCACTTCCGCGCACTCCGACAACACCCCCGCCTTGCCTTCCCCGTCTCCCTTTCCTCTGCGAAGCCTCCGCCCTTCCTGCGTTAATCTTTTCTCCCGCGTTCCTTCTTCCGCCCTTGCCCCAGCCGCGCTCGCGGACTATCGTACCTACGTTTTCATCTGCACCTTCGGAGATGCTCATGCCTCGCCTCAAATCTGCAGCCGTATTGCTCGCCGCATTCTTCTCCACTCTTCCGGCCCTCGCGCAAAAGCCGCAGCCATCCAAATCGCAAAAAGCCGTCGAGCATCGCCTTCGCAAAACCGAAAATCCCCAAACCAACAACGCCGTCGACGACGTCCTTCGCGCCCTCAATTCCGCCCGCCAGTTCGAACAGGTCGCCATCTCCCCCGACGGCAAAAGCCTCGCCTGGGTCGAATCCATCTCCGGCAAGAACGGTCTCGCCTCCAACAACACCGCCATCTACCTTTCTTCCGCCTCCGCCAAAACTCCCCCGCGCCGCATCACCGCAAGTCCCGCCGCGCCTCGCGAAGAAGGCAGCCTTGCCTGGTCCCCCGACAGCACGAAACTCGCTTTCCTCTCCGACGCCGCTTCCCCCGGCCAGCGTCAACTCTACGTCGTCAACGCCGCCGGCGGCCCCGCCCGCAAGCTCACCAACGCGAAAGGCTTTTTCGCTTCTCCCAAGTGGTCTCCCGACGGCAAAACCATCGCGGTCCTCTTTATCGAAAATGCGCCCCGCAACGCCGGACCTCTCGTCGCCTCCTCCCACGAAACCGGCGTCATCAAGGACTCGTTCTTCGAACAGCGACTCGCTCTCGTCGACGCTGCTACCGGCCGGTTCCGCCAAATTTCCCCCGCCGACACCTACATCTACGAATATGACTGGTCTCCCGACGGCAAGCGCTTCGCCGTCACCGCCGCCCTCGGCAACGGCGATAACAACTGGTGGATCGCCCAGCTCTACATCCTCGACGCCGCCACCGGCCGCGTGAAATCCATTTACAAACCCAAGCTCCAGATTGCCGAGCCCGTCTTCTCTCCCGATGGCGAATCTGTCGCCTTCATCGAAGGCCTCATGAGCGACGAAGGCTCCGTCGGCGGCGACGTCTATCGCATTCCCGCTTCCGGCGGCGAACCGCGCGACCTCACCTCCGGCGTCAAAGCTTCCGCCAGCACTCTCATTTGGAAAAAGAACCGCATCCTCTTCGGCGCTTACGCCGCTGGCGACTCCGCCATCGCTTCCGTCAATCCCGATACCCGCGAATTTGAAGTCCTCTACCGCGCCGGAGAGCATCTTTCGTCGGCCGGCTGGGGCGTTTCCGTTTCCTTGGCCGCCGACGCCGAAACGTCCGCCGTCATCCGCAGTTCCGCATCAACTCCTCCCGAAGTCTGGAGCGGCCCCATCGGCGCTTGGGATCAAATCACCCACGCCAACAAAACCGTCAAGCCCGCTTGGGGCGAATCAAAAAGCATCCACTGGAAAAATGAAGACTTCGACATCCAGGGCTGGCTCGTCTATCCCCGCAATTTCAAGCCCTCGCAGAAATATCCGATGATTGTTTACGTTCACGGCGGCCCAGGCTCCGCCGTTACCTCCGCCTGGCCCGGCTCCGGCGATTTCTCCATGGCCCTCGCCGCTTCCGGCTACTTCGTCCTCAAGCCCAATCCCCGCGGCAGTTTCGGCATGGGCGAAGCCTTCACGCTCGCCAACGTTCGCGATTTCGGCTACGGCGATTTTCGCGACATCATGGCCGGCGTCGACGAAGCCCTCAAAACCGCTCCCATCGATCCTCACCGCCTGGGCATCACCGGCTGGAGCTATGGCGGCTACATGACCATGTGGGCCGTCACGCAAACCAATCGCTTCCGCGCCGCTATGGCCGGAGCCGGCATCGCCAACTGGCTCAGCTACTACGGCGAAAACAAAATCGATCAGTGGATGATTCCGTTCTTCGGTAAATCCGTCTACGACGATCCAGAGGTCTACGCCAAAAGCGCTCCCATCAATTTCATCAGGAAAGCCAAAACTCCCACCCTCATCCTCGTCGGCGATAGCGACGCCGAATGTCCCACCCCGCAATCCTACGAATTCTGGCACGCCCTCAAATCCCTCGGCGTCGAAACCGAGCTCGTCGTCTACGACCACGAAGGCCACATGTTCGTCAAGCCCGAGCACAACCGCGACCGCATCGTCCGCACCATCGACTGGTTCGACTCCCACCTCCGCTGAACCCACGCCGCGTCGCAACTGCCACCGCTGTCATTCCGAGGGCGCTCTTGCCCGGGGAATCCCGGCTTGCCCCCCGCATCCTGCCTCGCCCATTGGGACCCGCCTCGTCGTCTTTCTTTCTTGTGTAGTGGCGGCCGTCCTGCCGGAGCCCGGCGTAGGCAGGGTTCTTTAGACCCGCCTCTTTGCTTTGCCCCTTTGTAGGGGCGCAGCACCGCTGCGCCCTTTCCCCGG